>Ga0256888_1000145_pt1 | contig 14434 bp, 14 predicted proteins | sample MC6MC0511MT_FD_186347 | JGI IMG/M metagenome (GOLD analysis project Ga0256888, IMG submission 186347) | Metatranscriptome of enriched soil aggregate microbial communities from Iowa State University, Ames, United States - MC6-MC0511-MT... | ecosystem: Environmental > Terrestrial > Soil >... | reverse complement strand
TCGACGTTCACCGATCAACCCGTCACGTACGGGGCGGTCGGCGCCACCCAGGCGGCGGATCTGCTCTACTACCCGCCGAAGGGCTACAAGCCGCTGGAGCGGAGCATCCGGCTCGGCAGCGGAGACGAGCGCTTCGACACAGCGGCGACCGCGCTGATGGCCTGGGGCGTGCAGAAGGGCAGCGGCATCCTGGTCACGGATGTGCGCGAAGGTACCGGCGTCCAGTACGAGGGAGTCGAGTTCGGTCCGGACGGCACCCCGATGCGGATGCGCGAGAACCGGCCGGAGGAGGACGTCTTCGCCGACGACGGCACGCCGTTCGTCCGCAACGGGATGACCGCCCTTCTGAAGATTCCGTTCGGACCTTTCCGCGTCTCGGCGCCCATCCGCGTCGTCTACGTCGTCGACGAGCCGCACCGCCGGGGCTTCGCCTACGGGACCCTTCACGGGCACCCGGAGAGCGGCGAGGAGTTGTTCCTGGTCGAACGGCGCGACGACGGCACCGTCTGGTTCATCCTGCGCGCGCTGTCTCGGCCGTCCAACGCGTTCTACCGGATCGTCGCGCCCATCCTGTCCGCCGTGCAACGCCGCTACACCGCCAAGTACCTGCGCGCCCTCCACCCGGCCAGCTCCGCCTGATGCCGAGCACCCTGCCCCTCGGAGACCCCGCGCCCGCCGACGGCCTGCTGCCCGCGACCGCGGCCGACGCCGCGGACCGCCGCGATTTCGGCGTCTACCTGCATGTCCCGTTCTGCCGTGTCCGCTGCGGGTACTGCGACTTCAACACCTACACGGCGACGGAGCTGCGCGGCGTGTCCCAGTCCGACTATGCGGGCCATGCGGTGCGCGAAGTGGAGTTTGCGGCCGGTGCGCTGCGCGCGAGCGGGGTGCCCGAGCGGCCGGTGTCGACGGTGTTCTTCGGTGGCGGGACGCCGACGCTTCTACCGCCGGGCGACCTGGCGTCGATGTTGGGCGCCGTCCGCGACGCCTGGGGCCTGGCCGACGGCGCCGAGGTGACGACCGAGGCCAACCCGGATTCTGTGGATGCGGACGACCTGCGCCGCCTGGTCGACGCCGGATTCACCCGGGTCTCGTTCGGGATGCAGTCCGCCGTCCCGCACGTCCTGGAAACCCTGGAGCGCACCCACGACCCGGCTCGAGTTCCGCTCGTCGTCGGCTGGGCGCGCGAGGCCGGCCTGCAGGTCAGCCTCGACCTGATCTACGGAACGCCGGGGGAGTCGCTCGATGACTGGTCGCAGAGCCTCGACACCGCCCTCGCGTGCCAGCCTGACCACCTCTCTGCCTACGCGCTCATCGTCGAGGCGGGTACGAAGCTCGCCCGCCAGATCCGGTCCGGCCAGGTTCCGGAGCCCGACGACGATCTCGAGGCCGACATGTACGAGTTGGCGGACCAGCGGCTGGCCGACGCCGGCTACGACTGGTACGAGGTCAGCAATTGGGCGACGGATGCGGCCCACCGGTCCCGTCACAACCTCGCCTACTGGCTGGGCCACGACTGGTGGGGGATCGGCCCTGGCGCGCACAGCCACGTGGGCGGCGTGCGCTGGTGGAACGTGAAGCATCCGGCCGCCTACGCCCAGCGCGTGCTGGCGGGGGAGTCGCCCGCGGCGGGACGCGAGACGCTCGACGCGGAGACGCGGCATGTCGAGCGCGTGCTGCTGCTCAGCCGCATCCGCGAGGGCGTCCGCACGACCGAGCTCACCGATGCCGGTCGCCATGAAGTCCCCGCGCTCATCGCCGACGGTCTGGTAGACGGGCGAGCCGCCCTCCGCGGGTCGATCGTGCTGACCCTGCGGGGGCGGCTCCTGGCCGACGCGGTGGTGCGCCGGCTGCTGGCGGACGAGGCCGCCTAGCCTGTCACCGAAGCCGGCCGAGCGAAGCGCTCAGCTGACGAACCGGATCGCGATCGGGTACGTGTAGTACTCGCCCTGATTCGCCTTCACTGCGGCGATGATGCTGAACACGATGTCGAGCACCCACGCGGCGATGACGATGAAGATACCGATGACGACGATCGACAGGATGCCGCCCACGACGTAGGCGATGAAGATCGTGATCTGGAAGTTCAGGGCCGTCGCGGTGTGGGCACGGACGAACGGTCCGCGGTCCTTCAGCACCAGGTAGCCGATGAGCGCGGGGATCCAGCTGAACAGGATTCCGCCGACCTGGACGAGGGTCGCCCAGAGCTTCTCGTCGGCCGGACTCAGCTGCGGCGCCGAGCCCCCGTACGGCTGCTGGGGCGGAGGGGGCGGGGGTGTCGCGGACATGGTGCGGTTCTCCTCTGTGTCTGACAGGAGTGATAGCGGACGTGAACGGGCCCAGCCTAGGGCGCGGAGCCCGAGGCTGAAAAGAGCCTGAACGCGAGAGCTACTTGATGAAGCGGAAGTTGACCGGGTAGCGGTAGGTTCCTCCGCTGTTCACGCGGACGAAGCCGAGGATCGAGAACACCAGGTTGACGATGTACAGCGCCCACGGGATCAGCAAACCGAAGAGCAGGTAGCCGATGCCGTAGGTGAAGCTCCCGATGATGATCCCGATGATCTGCGACGCCACCCACGCGATGATCCAGGTGATCTGCCAGTTGAGGGATTCCTTGGCCTCCTGGTTGGTGAGCCGGCCCCGGTCCTTGAAGACGAGCCAGATGATCAGGGAGGGCAGGATCCACAGGATTCCGCCGAGGTGGGCGAACGATGCCCACTGCTTGTCCTGCGTGGCGTCGAGCGGCGCCGCCGGGGCGGCGGCGTACGGCTGCTGCGGGGCTCCGGCCGGCTGGGCGTAGGGCTGCTGCGGCGGAACGTTCGAATACGGCTGCTGCGGCGGGACATTGCCGGGCTGCTGCGGCGGGACGCCTCCGGCAGGGTCGGAGGGCTGGTTCGGGTCTGTCATCGGCGGAACCCTTTCGTGATCGGTTGCGAGCGTGTCGAACCGTTGCACATAAGGTACTGCGGCCGTGTCACAGGCAGCAATCATCCTGGGCGCGATTCCTCGCGGTAGGATTGGCACTCAGGAACAGCGAGTGCTAATCGGCCGGCGGGAGGCGGGAATGGTTTCGGAACGCAGCCTTGAGGTGCTGCGCGTGATCGTCCAGGACTACGTGGCGTCGCGCGAGCCGGTCGGGTCGAAGAGCATCGTCGAGCGGCACTCCTTCGGCGTGTCAGCGGCGACCATCCGCAATGATATGGCGCTGCTGGAGGAGGAGGAGCTGATCGCGGCTCCGCACACCTCGTCGGGCCGTGTCCCCACCGACAAGGGCTACCGCCTGTTCGTCGATCACCTCGCCGAGATGCGGCCGCTCACGCCCGCGCAGCGGACGGCGATCGAGACCTTCCTGGGCCAATCCGTCGACCTCGACGACGTGCTGTCGCGCACGGTCCGTCTGCTCTCGCAGCTGACGAACCAGGTCGCGCTCGTTCAGTACCCCTCGGTCGCGCGCTCGCGCATCCGCCACATCGAGCTGGTGGCGCTGTCCCCGCGACGGCTGCTGAGCGTCCTGATCACCGACTCCGGTGCGGTCGAGCAGCGCGTGATCGAGTTGTCGTCCGAGCTGAACGATGAAGACGTCGCCGAGATCCGCGGAGCCATCAACGGCGCGGCGGCCGGGCTCACCCTGGCCGAGGCGACGGCGCGGCTGCGCGACCTTCCCGCCGCCCTCACCGAGCGCACGCGCGCCCTGGTCGAGCCGGTCGCAGGTGCGCTGCTCGACCAGATCGCCGCCAACCGGCAGGAGAAGCTGGTGATGGCGGGAGCGGCCAATCTGGTGCGCACCGAACTCGACTTCCCGGGGACCATCACCCCGGTGCTCGAAGCCATCGAGGAGCAGGTGGTGCTGCTCCGGCTGTTCGACGAGATGGCGACCGACCAGCACGGCGTCGCGGTCAGCATCGGCCGCGAGAACGCCGGTTCGGGTCTGACGGAAGCATCCATCCTCGCCAGCGGTTACAGTGCGGCGGGGTCGGATGTGGCTCGCCTGGGCCTGCTCGGACCGCTCCGCATGGACTACTCGAGCAACATGGCGGCCGTCCGCGCCGTCGCCCGATACCTTTCCCGGTTGCTCGGCGAGCAGTAACGCCGCCACCGCATCCATTTGACAGCACGCGATAGAGAAGAAGAAGGAACAGCCCACGTGGCCGACCACTACGAAGTCCTGGGCGTCGAGCGCGACGCCAGCCCCGACGAGATCAAGAAGGCGTACCGCCGGCTCGCACGGGAACTCCACCCGGATGTGAACCCGAGCGCCGAGGCGCAGGAGCGGTTCAAGCTCGTCACGCACGCGTACGACGTCCTCAGCGATCCGCAGCAGCGCCAGCAGTACGACCTGGGCGGTTCGGGAGGATTCGGCGGAGGTGCGGGCGGGGCCGACTTCGCCGGATTCAGCGACATCTTCGAGACCTTCTTCGGCGGGGGCGGGGGAGCGACCCGCGGGCCGCGGTCACGACGCGAGCGCGGTCAGGATGCGCTGCTCCGCGTCGAGGTCGACCTCGACGAGGTCATCTTCGGCACACACCGCGACCTGGAGGTCGACACGGCCGTGGTCTGCGAGACCTGCAACGGGTCCTGCTGCCAGCCGGGCACCCAGCCCGTCACCTGCGACATCTGCCACGGCACCGGGAGCATCCAGCGCTCGGTCCGCTCGCTGCTCGGCAACGTCATGACCTCGAGCCCCTGCGGCACCTGCCGCGGCTACGGCACCGTCATCGCCACGCCGTGCGTCACCTGCCAGGGTCAGGGCCGCGTGCGCGCGCGCCGCTCGGTGCCCGTCGACATCCCCGCGGGCGTCGACACCGGCCTCCGCCTCCAAATGCCCGGCAGCGGCGAGGCCGGCCCCGCCGGTGGCCCCAATGGCGACCTCTATCTCGAGATCAAGGTCAAGCACCACGAGATCTTCAGCCGCGACGGTGACGACCTGCTCTGCACCCTGGAGCTGTCGATGACGGATGCGATCCTCGGCACGACCGCGACGGTGAAGGCGCTCGACGGCGACATCCGCCTCGAATTGAAGCCCGGCACGCAGTCCGCCGACATCATCAGCGTGAAGGATCGCGGCATCACCCACCTGCGGGGCTCCGGCCGCGGCGACCTGCGGGTCGGCATCCAGGTGGTCACGCCGACGAAGCTCGACCACAAAGAGAAGGACTTGATCAAGAAGTTCGCGGCAGCCCACAAGGCCGCCGAACCGTCGCTGGCGCGGTTCCAGCAGGGGCTGTTCGCGAAGCTGCGCGACCGGTTCCTCAACCTCTAGGCGGCCGGATGGCGTCCCTGTACCTGCGCGAGGACCTCGACGATGTCGAGGTCGGAGCCCGGCTGTCGCTGGCCGGCGCCGAGGCGAAGCATGCAGCGACCGTCAACCGGACGCGCCCCGGCGAGTCCGTGTTGATCGGGAACGGCCGCGGGCTGGTGGCGTCCGGCGAGGTGCTCGTCGCGACCAACGCGGAGCTGACCATCGACGTGGAGGCTGTGTCGCGCGTTCCGCAGGCGACGCCCGCGATCACGCTCGTGCAGGCGCTGGCCAAGGGCGACCGAGACGAGCTGGCGATCCAGGCGGCGACCGAGCTCGGCGTGGATGCGGTGGTGCCGTGGGCGGCATCCCGCTCGGTCTCGCGGTGGGAGGGCGCCAAGGTCGCGAAGGGCCGCGAGCGCTGGGCGACCATCGTGCGGGAGGCGGCCAAGCAGTCCATCCGGGCGTGGACGCCCGCGGTCGGCGAGCTGTCGACCACGAAGCAGGTCGCGGCGCTGACGTCCGGTGCCCGTGTGCTCGTACTGGAACCGGATGCGGACGCGCCGCTGACGGCGGTTCGTCCGGACGGACGGGACCTCGTGCTCGTCGTCGGCCCCGAGGGCGGCATCGCCCCGCAGGAGCTCGCGGCGTTCCGGGAGGCCGGGGCCGAGCTGGTCCGCCTCGGTGAGACGGTGCTCCGCACCTCGACGGCCGGTCCCGCCGCCCTCGCCGTCCTCAACGCGGCGCTGGGGCGCTGGTGAACCCAGCCGCGTTGTCAGCACGGCCGAATAGGATAGAGACATGGCAGACACGGAGCGTTCGATCTTCTCGCGGATCATCGCGGGCGAGATCCCGGCCGACGTGGTGTACGACTCGGAGCGGTTGATCGCCTTCCGCGACATCGCACCGAAGGCGCCGGTGCATCTGCTCGTCGTGCCCAAGACGGAGGAGTACCGCGATGTCGCGGAACTCGCCGCCGGCGACCCGGAGCTGCTGGCCGAGCTCGTCGCCACCGCGAAGCAGCTGGCCGAGGAGCACTCGGACGGCGACTTCCGCCTCATCTTCAACACCGGCGCGGGCGCGGGCCAGACCGTGTTCCACGTCCACGCTCACGTCATGAGCGCCAATGACCGTGGTCACAGCCTCCAGGAAGGAACTCTTGACCAACTCTGAACCGACTCCGGGCCCCGCAGCTGCAGGGGAACAGGCGGGCGCCGAAGCGCGCCTGAGCGTCGACGGCATCCAGATGGTGCGCCTGCTCGGACCGCAGGACCGCCTCCTCACCACCCTCGAGCGGCAGTACCCGCTCGTCAACGTACACGTGCGCGGCAACGACATCACCCTCTCCGGCGACCCGACGCAGGTCGCGGCCGCTCAGCGACTTGTGGAGGAGCTGCTCGAGATGGTCCGCAACGGCCAAGACCTCTCCCCGGCCGAAGTGACCAGCTCGGCACGGATGCTCGACACAGACCTGAACCTGAGCCCGTCGGATGTGCTCGGCCAGGCCATCCTGACCGCGCGGGGCAAGAGCATCCGCCCCAAGACCCTGGGCCAGAGCCAGTACGTGGACGCGATCGACCACAACACGATCGTCTTCGGGATCGGCCCGGCCGGAACGGGAAAGACGTACCTCGCCATGGCGAAGGCCGTGCAGGCGCTGCAGCGCAAGGAGGTCAACCGGATCATCCTGACGCGTCCGGCCGTGGAGGCGGGCGAGCGACTGGGCTACCTGCCCGGCACGCTCACCGACAAGATCGACCCGTACCTCCGCCCGCTGTACGACGCACTCAACGAGATGATGGACCCGGAGCTCGTCCCCAAGCTGCTGGCCGCCGGCACCATCGAGGTGGCGCCGCTCGCGTACATGCGCGGGCGCACCCTGAACGACTCGTTCATCGTGCTCGACGAGGCGCAGAACACCACGCCCGAGCAGATGAAGATGTTCCTGACACGCCTCGGCTTCAACTCGAAGATGGTCGTCACCGGCGACATCACGCAGGTCGACCTTCCGAACGCCGCCAGCGGGCTGCGTCTGGTGACGCGCGTGCTGAACGACATCGACGACATCCACTTCGCCCGCCTCACCAGCGAAGACGTCGTGCGCCACAGCCTGGTCGGACGGATCGTCGACGCCTACACCGACTACGACGCGCGCCAGCAGGCCCGGCACTACGAGCGGGAGCAGGCGGCGGAGTTCGCCAACCGCGCCGAGCGCCGTGGCGGCAGCCCGCGTGACCACCTCCCCAAGCGCCGATAGAACGACACGGAAGCGACGATAGGGCCGCAGTGAGCATCGAGATCAACAACGAGTCGACCATCGAGGTCGACGAGGCCGCACTCCAGCGGCTGGCGACGTACGCGTTCGACATCCTGCACGTGCATCCGGATGCCGAGCTGGCGATCGTGCTCGTCGACGAGGCCGCGATGGAGCAGCTCCACGTCCAGTGGATGGACGAGCCCGGCCCGACGGACGTCCTCAGTTTCCCCATGGACGAGCTACGCCCGGGCACCGAGGAGGAGCCGTCCCCGGCCGGCCTGCTCGGCGACGTCGTGCTGTGCCCGCAGGTCGCCCAGGTGCAGGCGGAGACAGCCGGGCACACCCTCATGGACGAACTCCTGCTGCTGACGACGCACGGCATCCTGCACCTCCTCGGCTTCGACCACGCGGAACCGGCGGAGGAGCGCGAGATGTTCGCGATCCAGCGCGACATCCTCGTCGGCTTCGCCCGCTACGACCGACAGCGCTAGGGCTCGCGATGCTGCAGGCGCTGTTCTTCATCGTCGCGTTCCTGCTGGTTGCCTTCGGCGGCCTGATGGCCGCCGTCGACTCGGCCCTCGCGGTGCAGTCGCGCGGCGACATCGCCGATCTGGCGGAGACGTCGCGAGCGAAGAATTCGCTCCGTGCGATCGCGGAGGACCCGGGCGCGCACCTGAACGCCGTCAGCTTCACCCGCCTGCTCGCCGAGACGACGGCCGCTGTGCTGGTGACCCTGGCGTTCGAGCAGATCTTCGAGGAGTGGTGGGTCTCGCTCATCCTCGCGGCCATCATCATGACCGCGGTCTCGTTCGTGCTCGTCGGAGTGAGTCCGCGAAGCGTCGGCCGGGCGAACTCCACGGTCCTGCTGCGGGTCGCCGCGCCGATCGTTCGCTTCGTGCGGGTCGTCCTCGGCCCCATCCCCGGCGGCCTGGTCGCGCTCGGCAACCGTGTGACGCCGTCGCGCGCGCGGTCTGCGCCGGTCACCAGTGAGGAGCAGCTGCTCAGCATCGTCGACGAGGCCACCGAGTTCGAGGTGCTCGAAGAGGACGACCGGGAGCTCATCCACTCGATCTTCGAGTTCAACGAGACCGTCGTCCGCGAGGTGATGATCCCGCGCACCGACATGATCACGGTCGACGCCACGGCCGGACTCGGTACGGCGATGGGCTTGTTCTTCTCGACCGGTGTCTCCCGCATGCCGGTCATCGACGGCGGGGATCCGGACGACGTCGTCGGCATCCTTTACCTGAGGGATGCGGCCAAGCTCAGCTTCGAACGGCCGCTCGGCGCCGACGATCTGACGGTCCGCGACCTCGCGCGACCCGCGCTCTTCGTGCCCGAATCGCAGAAGGCCGACGCCCTGCTGGCGCAGATGCAGCGCGAGTCCAATCACCTGGCGATGGTGGTGGACGAATACGGCGGCATCGCGGGTCTCGTGACGCTGGAGGACCTCATCGAGGAGCTCGTCGGCGATATCTCGGACGAGTACGACCACGAGGTCGCGCTCATCCAGCCGCTCGGCGAGGGCCGCTATCGCATGGCGACCCGGCTGCCGATCGACGACCTGGCGGAGCTCTTCGATATCGAGATCGAGGAGGAGGACGTCGACAGCGTCGGCGGCCTCGTCACCAAAGCGCTCGGGCGCCTTCCCGAGGTCGGCTCGACCGTGAAGGTGCACGGCCTGAAGTTCACCGTCGACCGTATCGAGGGGCGCCACAAGCACGTCGCCTCCGTGCTGGTCGAACGGGATGTCGCGCTGCTTCCCCAACCCCACGGCGACAGCGTGCCGATGCCCACAGACGAAGACCGTCCCGACTTCCACGGTCGTCGCGGCGACCACCGCCACACCGCACAGGAGAGCAGATCGTGACCGAGTACCATGCAGGATTCGTGTCGTTCGTCGGCCGGCCGAACGTCGGCAAGTCGACGCTCACGAACGCGCTCGTCGGCGAGAAGGTCGCGATCACCAGCTCCAAACCGCAGACGACCCGCCGCGCGATCCGCGGAATCGTGCATCAGAAGGACGGCCAGCTCATCCTGGTCGACACCCCGGGCATCCACCGCCCGCGTACGCTGCTCGGCGAGCGCCTGAACAGCCTGGTCCAGTCGACGCTCGGCGACGTGGATGTGATCGGCTTCTGCATCCCCGCCGACGAGAAGATCGGCCCGGGCGACCGGTTCATCAACGAGCAGCTCGACGAGTACCCGCGAGCGAAGAAGGTCGCGATCGTCACCAAGGTGGACACGACCGGCAAGGCGCAGGTCGCCGAGCAACTGCTCGCGGTGTCGGCGCTGCGGGAGTGGGAGGCGATCGTTCCGGTGTCGGCGACCAGCAACATCCAGCTGGACACGCTGACCTCGGAGCTGATGCGGCTGCTGCCGACCTCTCCGGCGCCGCTGTACCCGGACGAGGCGATCACGGACGAGGGCCTGGAGGACCGCATTTCGGAGCTGATCCGGGAAGCCGTGCTCGAAGGCGTCGAGGATGAGTTGCCGCACTCGCTCGCGGTGACGATCGACGACATCATCGAGCGCGACGACAAAGACCTGGTCGAGGTGTACGCCAACCTGTTCGTCGAGCGCGACAGCCAGAAGGCGATCGTCATCGGCAAGGGCGGGAGCCGCATCCGCGACGTCGGAGCGACCGCCCGGAAGCCCATCGAGGAGCTGCTCGGGAGGCACGTCTTCCTGTCGATCCGGGTCAAGGTAGCGAAGGACTGGCAGCGCGACCCGAAGCAGCTGGGGCGGCTCGGGTTCTGAACCGGCGCCGGGCGGGCGGGCCTACATCCCGAGGATGATTCCGGCCGTCCGGTGCGTGGCCCCGGCATCCCGGACCGTACGGTAGAGGTATGCCCTCCCGTCGCCGACTCCTGAGCGCGCTCGCGCCGCACCGCTGGGTGCTGGAGCCCGCGCTGGCCGTGGCGCTGTTCGCGGCAGGGTTCGTCACGGGGCTGCCGTTCGACATGGCCGCTGCTCTGGCGCTCGTGTTCTACTGCGCCGCGGTCGCGGTCTCGCGCATCCTGCCGGGGGTCGCACTGGGGCTGGTCTGGGTCGCCGTGCTGCTGGAGTTGACGGAGCAGGAGTCGTACGGCGGAGCGTTCCGGGTGATCGCGACGATCGCTGTCGTGGTCGCGCTGGTCGGGGTGGCCGCCCACGGCGGGCGTGTGCTGCGCTGGCTGGACTTCGCCTCCGCGATTCTCCTCGCGCCGGCGCTGGCATACCTGTTCACGGTGCGCGGCGACCTCAAGTTCCCGCAGTTCGGCCCGGTCATCGGCGGCTACTACACCAGCCAGGGGATCGGCATCGTCCTGATGAGCCTGCTGCTCGCGGTCATCTTCGTGGCGGCGTGGCTGCTCGGCTTCCTCGTCGCCCGGCAGCGGGCGGCGCAGGCTGTGAGCGCAGGCGTCGCACCGGACCCCGGCGGCGTGATCGGCGGACAGGCCCCGTCCGTCCTGGTCTGGCTCGCCTCCAGCGGGGGAGCGGACGTCACCGAGGACGACGCCGACCGGGCCCAGCTCGTGCGGCGGCTGACGCGGACGCAGCTGACCGTCGACATCATCGGCGCTGTCGCCTTCCTGGTGTTCTGCCTGATCGTCGGCGATCAGGACCGCGCGGCATTCGTCGTACTGACCGCCTTCGGCGTCGCGGTCGCGTTGCGTCGCATGTCTCCCGCAGTCGCGCTCTCGATCGCCTGGCTGGCGGCCGTGCTGCAGATGACGACCGGCCACAGCATCCTGGTGAGCGACCTCGGCGTTCTGATCGTGCTCTACGCGACGGCGGCCTACGGCGACCGTGTCGTCCGCGCAGCCGGGCTCATCTCGGCCGGTGTCGGCGCGCTCGTCGCCGCCCTCTACCTGACGGTGACGGCCGCCGTCGCGCAGGGCTACTACAACCTGCTGTCGAGCGCGATCGCGAGTGTCGCGCTCCAGTTCGCCTTCCTGTTCGTGGTGAGCGTGACCGTGCTCGGGCTGTCGTGGGTGCTCGGCCTCCTGGTGCGCACCTGGCGGAACGCACGCATCGCACGCCGGGCACGCGACGCGGCCGAGCTCGACCGCGACCGCGCCGTCGAGGACGTCGTGGTCGAGCAGGAACGCACCCGGATCGCCCGCGACATGCACGACGTGGTCGCGCACTCCCTCGCGGTGGTGATCGCGCAGGCCGACGGCGCCCGCTATGCCCGGCACACCGATCCGGACGCGGTGGATGAGGCCCTGGCGACCATCGCATCCACCGCCCGTTCCGCCCTGGGCGACGTGCGCGTGCTCCTCGCCGAGCTGCGGCAGTCGCATCCCGCCGACCCCGCTCGGGAACCGGGGGCTCACGACGGCCCTCAACCCTCGTTGGCCGATCTGGACCAGACCGTCGAGCACATCCGCTCAGCCGGACTGGCGGTCACCCTCGAACGCAGCGGTGCGGTCGAGTCCCTCGGCTCCGCCCAGCAGCTCGCCGCTTTCCGCATCGTGCAGGAGGCGCTGACCAACGCGCTCCGGCACGGGGACACCAGCCGACCGGCGAGCGTCGTGCTCGCCGAGGAACAAGCCGACCCCGGCGCCGATCGCGGCCCCGGCCTCGTCATCACCGTGAGGAACACCATGAGAGACACCACCCCCGAGCCCACCGCGACCGGTGCGCTGCCGAGGATCGGACACGGACTGCCCGGGATGCGCGAGCGCGCGTCCCTCGCCGGCGGATCGCTCACGGCGGGGCCGGACGACGGCGAATTCGTCGTGACCGCGTTCCTCCCGGGGGCGGCGGTATGAGCGGCGGCGTGAGCGGTGCCGCCACCGGCACCCGCATCCGGGTGCTGCTGGTCGACGACCAGCCGTTGTTCCGAGCGGGCGTGCGGATGCTGTTGAGCTCGCAGGAGGACCTGGAGTTCGCCGGGGAGGCCGGCAACGGCCAGGAGGGCGTGCGGCTGGCCGCCGAGTCGCGGCCGGACGTCGTCCTCATGGACATCCGCATGCCGGTCATGGACGGCATCGCCGCGACCAGCGCGATCATCGCCGACGCCGAGCGCGCCGGTCGCACACCGCCGCGTATCGTCGTCCTGACGACGTTCGATCTCGACGAGGCGGCCGCCCGGGCCATCCGCGGGGGAGCGAGCGGATTCGTGCTGAAGGACGCGGAGCCGGAGTTCCTGCTCGCCGCGATCCGCACGGTCCACGCCGGCAGCGCGGTCATCGCCGCAGGCGCAACGCGCGAGCTGTTCGAGTACTTCTCCTCCGCTCAGCCGACCCGGCCCGAGCCGGCCGAATTCGCCTCCCTGACCGCGCGCGAGCGGGAGATCTTCGTGCTCGCCGCCCGGGGACTGAGCAACGCTGAGATCGCGGGCTCCGAGTTCCTCAGCGAGGCGACCGTGAAGACGCACATCTCGCGCATCCTTGCGAAGCTCGGCCTTCGCGACCGCGTGCAGATGGTCGTCTACGCCTTCGAGCACGGCCTGACCGCCGCCGAATAGCGGGCGCCGTTCGAAGGAGAATGCGCCCCGAATCTCCTTCGGTTAGCAGTTGTGCAGGAGATTCGCGCGTGGGGCCGCCGAATCTCCTGCCGTGGCGGGAGGGATCCGAGGCGCGGGGGTCATCCTCAGGGAGGACAGAGGATCGCCCCGCCGCCCGATCCGCAGCGACTCGCCCGCTCCTAGCGTTGAGAACATGGAGCTCACTCTCACCGAAACGGTGGCGCGCGTCGAAGCGGCCACGAAGACCTACGGCCACGGCGCGGGGCGTGTCAGCGCACTCGACGACGTCACCATCGGCATCCCGGCCGGCCGGTTCACCGCCATCATGGGCCCGAGCGGCTCGGGCAAGTCCACGCTGATGCACGTGATGGCGGGTCTGGATTCGGTCACCAGCGGCCGCGTCTTCCTCGGGGACACCGAGATCACCAACCTGCGGGATGCCGAGCTGACGCTGCTGCGCCGCCGCCGGGTCGGGTTCGTGTTCCAGTCCTTCAACCTGGTGCCGACGTTGGATGTGCGCGGCAACATCCTGCTCCCCTTCGAGCTGGACGGGCGCCGGCCGACGCGGGAGCAGTCCGAGTGGATCGACCACCTCATCGACACGCTCGGCCTGCGCGACCGCCTCACCCACCGACCGCACGAGCTGTCGGGCGGCCAGCAGCAGCGCGCCGCGATCGTGCGCGCGCTGGCGACGCGCCCGGACCTGGTCTTCGCCGACGAGCCGACCGGAAACTTGGATTCCCGCACCGGCCGCGAGGTGCTGGCCGTGCTGCAGGATGCCGCGCGCTCTTTCGGGCAGAGCATCGCCATGGTCACCCACGATCCGATCGCCGCGAGCTTCGCCGACCACATCGTGTTCCTGGCGGACGGCCGGGTCGTCGCCGAACGGCCGCAGTCCAACGCGGAAGAGATCTCGTCGTTCATGCTCGGGATGGAGGCACGCGCGTGAGCCGTCCGTTCTCCGCGTTCCGCGCGAACGCCCGGGACCACCGCGCCGGCATCCTGGTCGCCGCCCTCAGCGCGGCGTTCGGTGTCGCCCTGGTCGGAGGGGTCAACATCCTGGGCGCCTATATCCGCGCGTCGGAGGTGGGGCAGCGCGGCAGCGTGCAAGTCGCCCTCGCGATCGTCGCCGGCATTTTCTTCGTGGTCGCCGTGTACGTCGGGGCGATCGTCACGACCAATACGTTCGCGACGGTGATCGCGGGTCGCACCCGTACGATCGCGCTGCTCCGCTTGATCGGGTCGAGCGCCCGCGCCCAGCGCCGCTCGGTCGCGGCAGAGGGCCTCGCGGTCGGTCTGATCGGCGGCGTCAGCGGTGGCGCGGCAGCAGCCGTGCTCGCGCTGGCGGCCGCCCGCGTGTTCGTGGCGACCGGGCTGCTGCCGGACGCGGCCTATCCGGTGCTCACACCATCCATGATCGGCCCGGTCGTGGTCGTCGTGCTCACCACCTGGCTGGCGTCGTGGATCGGCAGCCGCCGCGTTC
>Ga0256888_1000144_pt1 | contig 14437 bp, 12 predicted proteins | sample MC6MC0511MT_FD_186347 | JGI IMG/M metagenome (GOLD analysis project Ga0256888, IMG submission 186347) | Metatranscriptome of enriched soil aggregate microbial communities from Iowa State University, Ames, United States - MC6-MC0511-MT... | ecosystem: Environmental > Terrestrial > Soil >... | reverse complement strand
AGCATATCTAATAGTAGTTATACTTGATTAATGATTTAAAATCAATTATTGACCGCTATTTTTTTTGATAATTTCTTCTGAAATAGATTTTGGTACTTCTTCGTAATGATCAAAGGTCATTGTATATGTTCCACGACCTTGTGTATTAGAACGAAGAGATGTTGCATATCCAAACATTTCAGCAAGAGGAACGAACGCTTTTACGACTTGTGCGTTTCCACGTGCTTCCATTCCTTCTACGCGTCCACGACGTGATGTAATATCACCCATGATATCGCCAAGGTATTCCTCAGGGATTACGACTTCAACTTTCATGAGTGGCTCAAGCAATACAGGGTTACATTTTTTCACAGCGTTTTTAAGTGCCATAGAAGCTGCGATTTTAAATGCCATCTCACTCGAGTCAACATCATGGTAAGAACCGTCAAATAGTCTTGCTTTAACGTCGATTAATGGGTAGCCAGCAAGTACACCGTTTGCCATTGAATCTTCAAGACCAGCTTGTACAGCAGGGACATATTCACGAGGAACAACCCCACCCACAATTCCATTTTCAAATTCGAAGCCTTTTCCTTCTTCGTTAGGGGAGAATTCAATCCATACATGACCGAATTGTCCACGACCACCGGATTGGCGAACGAACTTACCTTCTACTTGAGCAGAAGTACGGAATGTTTCACGGTATGATACTTGAGGAGCACCGACGTTTGCTTCTACCTTGAATTCACGTTTCATACGGTCAACAAGGATGTCTAAGTGAAGCTCACCCATACCAGAGATAACAACTTGACCTGTTTCAGGATTTGTTTCCGCACGGAATGTAGGATCCTCTTCCTGAAGCTTTGCAAGGGCAGAACCCATTTTGTCTTGGTCTGCTTTAGATTTCGGTTCAATTGCAACTGAGATAACTGGTTCAGGGAATTCCATAGACTCTAAGATAACTAAATCTTTTTCGTCACATAGTGTGTCACCCGTACCTGTATCTTTAAGACCAACCGCTGCCGCGATATCCCCACTATATGCAGTAGAAATTTCTTCACGGTGATTGGCATGCATCTGCAGGATACGTCCGATACGTTCGCGTTTACCTTTAGTGGAGTTTTGAACGTAAGATCCAGAGTTCAAAGTTCCAGAGTATACACGGAAGAACGTTAGACGACCAACATATGGGTCAGTCATTACTTTGAAAGCAAGTGCCGAGAATGGCTCGCTATCGTCAGCATGACGAGCAACCTCTTCTTCTGTATCAGGAACAATCCCTTTAATAGATTCAATATCAGTCGGTGCAGGCAAGTAATCAAGAACTGCATCAAGTACTTTCTGAACACCTTTGTTTTTAAATGCTGTTCCGCAAAGAACTGGGTAAAATTCTACTTTCAATGTTGCCTGACGGATAGCAGCTTTTAATTCTTCGACGGAGATTTCTTCTCCTTCGAGATATTTCATCATAAGTTCTTCATCAAAATCCGCAACAGCTTCAATTAAGCCTGCGCGCATTTCTTCCGCTTGGTCACGTAGATCTTCAGGAATTTCTCCTTCAACAGCATCAAGTGCTGCATCTCCTTCGTAGAACCATGCTTTCATTTCTACAAGATCAACCATACCTGTGAAGGTATCTTCCGCACCAATTGGAAGTTGAATTGGATGTGCGTTTGCTTGTAGACGATCATGAAGTGTTTTAACAGAGTATAGGAAGTCCGCACCAATTTTATCCATCTTATTAACGAATACAATTCGTGGAACACCATATGTTGTAGCTTGGCGCCAAACTGTTTCAGTTTGAGGCTCAACGCCTGATTGAGCGTCAAGTACAGTTACAGCTCCATCAAGTACACGCAGGGAACGTTCAACTTCTACTGTGAAGTCTACGTGTCCTGGTGTATCGATGATGTTAACGCGGTACCCTTTCCATTGTGCAGTTGTAGCAGCAGATGTAATGGTAATTCCACGTTCCTGTTCCTGTTCCATCCAGTCCATTTGTGAAGCACCTTCATGTGTTTCACCAATTTTATGAATGCGCCCTGTATAGAAAAGAATACGTTCGGTAGTTGTTGTTTTACCAGCATCGATATGAGCCATGATTCCGATATTACGTGTCTTTTCTAAGGAGAAGTCTCTTGGCATTTCGTATTTCTCCTTCCTGGGATGAGTAGTAAAATTTTATAAAATGATATCTTACCAGCGATAATGTGCAAATGCTTTGTTTGCTTCAGCCATTTTATGCATATCTTCACGCTTTTTAATAGAAGCTCCAGTATTATTGGCTGCGTCCATAATTTCATAAGCTAGACGCTCTTCCATTGTTTTTTCTCCGCGAAGACGAGCATAATTTACTAACCAGCGTAGTCCTAAAGTTGAGCGACGGTCTGGGCGCACTTCAACTGGTACTTGGTAGTTAGCACCACCAACACGGCGAGCTCTAACTTCCAATACTGGCATGATATTTTTTAAAGCTTGATCAAATACTTCCATTGCATCCTTACCTGTGCGGTCTTGGATGATATCAAAAGCTGAATAAAGAATAGTTTGTGCTTTACCTCTTTTACCGTCTACCATAAGCTTGTTGATTAAACGAGTTACAAGCTTTGAGTTGTGAATCGGATCTGGTAGCACATCTCTTTTTGATACAGGTCCTTTACGTGGCATCGGTGTTCCTCCTTTCGATGATTCTATCTAGTTAATACTTATTTTTTTACTTTAGGTTTTTTCGTACCGTATTTAGAACGGCTTTGTGCACGCTTGTCAACACCAGCTGTATCAAGTGCACCGCGAACGATGTGGTAACGAACACCCGGTAAGTCTTTAACACGGCCTCCACGAATAAGAACAACACTGTGTTCTTGTAGGTTATGGCCAATACCTGGGATATAAGCAGTTACCTCGATTCCGTTAGTCAAACGAACACGTGCATATTTACGCAATGCTGAGTTTGGTTTTTTCGGAGTCATTGTACCAACACGTGTACATACACCACGCTTTTGCGGTGAAGATACGTTAGTGTTTACTTTTTTAAAGCTGTTATAGCCTTTGTTAAGTGCAGGTGAGTCAGAAGTTGTTACTTTTGATTTTCTATTTTTGCGCACTAATTGGTTAATTGTAGGCATTTTTGTTCCTCCCTTCGTTCTTTTATAAGCCCACACATCCAGGTGGTTCTTTTTAAGGCAAAAAACAAGTTTTTGCAATTAATATATAGTTGCAAAAACACCTTTAATGAATGATGGCAACAGTTGTTGCTCCGACATCAATGCCGCATGCTTTCCCAAGCTTTTTCATAGAATCCACTATCGTAATAGGAACATCCATTTCTTTAGCTGTGTGAATAATACTTTCCGTAATTCGCGAATCCGCATCGGATCCAACGAAAACTTCTTGTACATGCCCTGATTTAAGAGCTCTTACTGTCTGCTTTGTTCCTACGATCACATTTGAAGCCTGTGACACTTTTTCATAAGACATTTTCCATATCCTCCAAAGTAACAGGTATAATGATAGGAGCACCTTGAATATAGTATCATCTGTCATTTTCCATGTCAATAACAAATACGAAAAAAAATTCAAGGTATTGCTAGCCGACGGAATCGCCGACTAGCAATTTAATATTAACTAGATTTATTACTCTGCACTCATTACTTCGTCTTCTACTACCATTGCGGAAGCTGCCTTTCGGTACCTCTGCATTCCAGTTCCAGCTGGGACAAGCTTTCCGATAATAACATTCTCTTTCAATCCTAGCAATTGGTCTGTCTTTCCTTTGATAGCAGCATCTGTTAGTACGCGTGTTGTCTCTTGGAAAGAAGCAGCGGACAAGAAAGAATCAGTTTCTAACGAAGCTTTTGTGATACCAAGCAACACTGGACGGCCAGTTGCAGGGTTTCTTCCTTCCAGAAGTGCTTTTTGGTTGGCATCCGTAAATTGATGGACATCAAGTAGTGTACCTGGCAATACATCTGTCTCACCTGCATCAGCGACACGTACTTTTCTAAGCATTTGGCGAACCATTACTTCAACGTGTTTATCGCCAATCTCTACCCCTTGCATACGGTATACCTTTTGAACTTCAAGAAGCAAATACTCTTGAACTGCAGCAACATCGCGGATGCGAAGCAACTCTTTCGGATCGATGGATCCTTCTGTTAATTCTTGACCACGTTTTACTTGGTCATTAACAGCAACTTTTAATCGTGCAGTATATGGAGCATTATATGTGCGTGTCTCAATTTCCCCTTGAACTACAATCTCGTGCTGACGATCGCGACCTTCGGAAATGGAAGTGACGACACCGCTAATTTCAGTGATGACAGCTTGCCCTTTCGGATTTCGAGCTTCAAATAACTCTTGGATACGTGGAAGACCTTGAGTAATGTCGTCTCCCGCAACTCCTCCTGTATGGAAGGTCCTCATCGTTAATTGTGTTCCTGGTTCTCCGATGGATTGAGCTGCAATTATACCTACCGCTTCGCCTACATCAACGACAGAGCCAGTAGCTAGATTGCGGCCGTAGCATTTTTTACAAACGCCATGGCGGGTGTTACATGTAAATGCAGAACGAATCCATACTTCCTGAATGCCTGCATTTTCAATTTCTTTAGCAAGATCTTCGTCAATGAGTTCATTTTCCGAAACTAAGACATTGCCTGTTTCAGGATGAACAATTTTCTTCCTAGCATAGCGTCCAATTAAGCGCTCTTCAAGTGGCTCTATGATTTCAGTTCCATCTTTAAGCGCTGCAACAAGGAGTCCTCGATCCGTTCCACAGTCGTCCTCGCGAACAATTACATCCTGTGCAACATCTACAAGTCTTCTTGTTAAATAACCAGAGTCCGCTGTTTTCAGTGCTGTATCTGCAAGACCTTTACGAGCACCATGTGTCGAGATGAAGTACTCTAGAACCGTTAGTCCTTCACGGAAACTAGATTTAATCGGCAACTCGATGATTCGACCGGCCGGGTTAGCCATGAGTCCCCTCATACCCGCAAGCTGAGTAAAGTTCGAAGCGTTACCCCTCGCACCAGAGTCACTCATCATGAAGATAGGATTCAATCTTTCTAATGTTTTCATTAGTTTACTTTGAATCGTATCTTTTGCTGCACTCCAGATGGAAATAACACGATCATAGCGTTCTTCCTCTGTAATGAGACCGCGCTTAAATTGCTTCAAGACATTATCAACTTTATTTTGTGCTTCATTCAAAATCGTTTCTTTTTCTGCTAAAACTACGATATCTGATACCCCAACTGTAATCCCAGCCTTAGTTGAATACTTGAATCCAAGATTTTTCATACGGTCGAGCATTCTTGAAGTTTCCGTAATATGGAAACGTTTAAAGATTTCAGAGATGATATTCCCTAAAATTTTCTTTTTGAATGGTTCCACAATTGGTTGTTGTTTAATAAACTCGGCAACATTTGTTGTCGGATTGACAAAGTATTTATCAGGAGTAACGCCTTCTAAATTTTCATTTGTCGGTTCATTTATATATGGGAAAGATGGTGGAAGAATTTCGTTAAAGATCAACTTACCTACTGTTGTTAATAATAGGCTATTGTTTTGTTCTTCCGTAAATTTTTCATTTTTCAAAGAGCTTGCTTGAATCGCGATTCGAGAGTGAAGATGAACATACCCATTCTGATACGCAATTAATGCTTCATTCGTATCTTTGAATACCATCCCTTCTCCATCTGCACCTTCACGCTCAAGAGTTAAATAATAGTTACCAAGTACCATATCCTGAGACGGTGTTACAACTGGCTTTCCGTCACGTGGATTCAAGATGTTTTGAGCCGCAAGCATTAACAAACGTGCTTCTGCTTGTGCTTCTGCTGATAGCGGTACGTGAACAGCCATTTGGTCTCCGTCAAAGTCAGCATTGTAAGCTGTACAAACGAGAGGATGGAGTCTAATCGCTCTTCCTTCTACTAGAGTTGGTTCAAATGCTTGAATACCTAGTCTGTGAAGAGTCGGTGCTCTGTTTAATAGAACTGGGTGCTCACGAATTACATCTTCGAGGACATCCCAAACTTCTGGCTGAACTCGCTCTATTTTTCGCTTCGCACTTTTAATATTGTGTGCAAGGCCCTTTTCAACCAATTCCTTCATAACAAATGGCTTAAATAGTTCTAGAGCCATTTCTTTCGGTAACCCACATTGATACATTTTTAGGTTAGGACCTACGACGATTACTGAACGGCCGGAGTAGTCAACACGTTTTCCGAGAAGGTTTTGACGGAAGCGCCCTTGTTTTCCTTTTAACATGTGTGAAAGGGATTTTAACGGACGATTTCCTGGACCTGTTACAGGCCTTCCTCTTCTACCATTGTCGATTAAAGCATCCACAGCTTCTTGAAGCATCCTTTTTTCGTTTTGAACGATAATGCTAGGTGCTCCTAGATCTAATAATCTCTTTAAACGATTGTTTCGGTTAATGACACGACGATATAAGTCATTTAAGTCCGAAGTGGCAAAACGTCCACCTTCAAGCTGAACCATCGGACGCAATTCAGGTGGAATAACTGGCAGAACGTCTAGAACCATCCAATCAGGCTGATTTCCAGAATGACGGAAAGCTTCTAGTACTTCCAAACGCTTAATAGCGCGAGTACGACGTTGTCCTTGTGCCGTTTTAAGTTCTTCTTTAAGTTGGTCTACTTCTTTTTCAAGATCGATATCTTGAAGTAATTTTTTAATAGCTTCTGCACCCATAGATGCTTGGAATTGTGAACCGTATTTTTCGCGGTATGCACGATATTCTTTTTCAGAAAGAAGCTGTTTTTTATCTAAGGTCGTACTACCTACATCTGTCACAACATAGGACGCGAAGTAGATAATTTCTTCCAAAGCGCGAGGGGACATGTCGAGGACAAGTCCCATACGGCTTGGAATACCCTTGAAATACCATATATGTGAAACTGGTGCAGCTAACTCAATATGCCCCATTCTTTCACGACGAACCTTCATACGTGTTACTTCTACGCCACAGCGATCACATACTACTCCCTTATAGCGAACACGCTTATACTTCCCACAATGACATTCCCAGTCCTTTGTTGGACCGAAAATACGTTCACAGAACAAACCGTCTTTTTCCGGTTTCAATGTACGATAGTTGATTGTTTCTGGTTTTTTTACTTCACCGTAAGACCAAGAACGGATTTTATCAGGTGAAGCAAGACCGATTTTCATATACTCAAAATTATTAACATCCAGCAAGGGGCCTACCTCCCTTTTCGTCTACAGGTTTTACCCTAATTGCTAATTTCAAGGAATTATTCATGTGATGCTGCCGTTTCTTCTACTTTAGCATCTGGAGCAATATTCAGTGTATCAGCCTGGTTGACATCGTCATCATCATCCAGGTCTCGCATTTCTATTTCTTCTTCATCACCTGATAGAATTTTGACATCCATACCAAGACTTTGAAGTTCTTTGATTAATACTTTAAATGACTCAGGCACTCCTGGTTCAGGAACATTTTCACCTTTAACAATGGCTTCATATGTTTTTACACGACCTACGACATCATCAGACTTAACTGTAAGGATTTCTTGAAGTGTGTAAGCCGCACCATATGCTTCAAGTGCCCAAACTTCCATTTCTCCAAAACGCTGTCCACCAAATTGTGCCTTACCACCAAGTGGTTGCTGGGTAACAAGTGAGTAAGGTCCCGTAGAGCGAGCATGCAATTTATCGTCAACCATGTGCGCAAGTTTAATCATATACATGATACCCACGGATACACGGTTATCAAAAGCTTCTCCAGTTCTACCATCATAAAGGACGGTTTTTGCGTCACTTGCCATTCCTGCTTCTTCAATCGTTTCCCAAACGTCTTCTTCAGTAGCACCGTCAAAGACTGGCGATGCCATGTGAAGGCCAAGACTTCTAGCAGCCATACCCAAGTGAAGTTCGAGTACTTGCCCGATATTCATACGGGATGGTACACCAAGTGGGTTAAGCATTACATCGACTGGAGTTCCATCTGGCATATACGGCATATCTTCTTCAGGAAGGATACGGGAGATAACCCCTTTGTTTCCATGGCGTCCTGCCATCTTATCCCCTTCAGAAATTTTACGCTTTTGAACAATATAAACACGAACGAGTTGATTTACTCCCGGAGGAAGTTCATCTCCATCTTCCCGGTTGAATACTTTTACATCAAGCACGATTCCGCCGCCACCATGTGGTACGCGAAGAGAAGTATCACGGACTTCACGAGCTTTTTCCCCAAAGATTGCGTGAAGTAGACGTTCCTCTGCAGTAAGTTCTGTTACTCCCTTAGGAGTTACTTTTCCAACAAGCAAGTCACCATCTTTTACTTCAGCACCGATACGGATAATTCCACGCTCATCTAGATTGCGAAGCGCATCTTCTCCAACGTTCGGAATATCACGTGTCATTTCTTCTGGTCCGAGCTTCGTATCACGGGCTTCAGATTCATATTCTTCAATATGAATAGATGTATATACATCATCTTTTACAAGACGCTCACTCATGATAATCGCATCTTCGTAGTTGTATCCTTCCCATGTCATAAATGCGACAAGGACGTTTCTTCCAAGTGCCAATTCACCTTTATCCATCGATGGACCGTCACCTAGGATTTCTCCCTTAGACACTCGATCGCCAACACTAACGATTGGACGCTGATTGTAGCATGTTCCTTGGTTAGAACGAATAAACTTTTGCATACGATATTTACGAAGGTCACCCTTAACCTCTTGACCGTCAACTTCTTGAATACCGCGAACCCATACTTCACGGGATTCAACATGCTCAACAATTCCGTCTTGCTTACAGATAACAGCAGCTCCTGAATCTTTGGCTGATACGTATTCCATACCAGTACCTACAAGAGGGGCTTCTGGTTGCATAAGTGGAACAGCTTGTCGTTGCATGTTCGCTCCCATTAGAGCACGGTTCGAGTCGTCGTTCTCTAAGAATGGAATACAAGCTGTTGCAGCAGAGACAACTTGTTTCGGCGATACATCCATGTAGTCAATTCGGTCTCTTCTAACAACAGTGTTTTCCCCACGGAAACGAGCAATGACTTCTTCGTTTAAGAATCCACCTTCATCAGAAAGAGGAGCATTTGCTTGGGCCACAACATAATTATCTTCTTCATCCGCTGTTAAATAATCGATTTGGGACGTAACTAACCCAGTTTCAGGGTCAACGCGGCGATATGGTGTTTCAATAAATCCAAAACGATTCACTTTAGCGAAACTGGATAAAGAGTTAATCAAACCAATGTTTGGACCTTCTGGCGTTTCAATCGGACACATACGACCATAGTGTGAGTAGTGAACGTCACGGACTTCAAAGCCTGCACGTTCACGAGTTAATCCACCAGGTCCAAGTGCAGATAGACGACGTTTATGGGTTAACTCCGCAAGCGGATTTGTTTGGTCCATAAATTGCGATAGCTGGGAACTACCAAAAAATTCTTTAATTGATGCGATTACTGGACGAATGTTAATCAACTGCTGTGGAGTGATCGTGTTAATATCTTGAATGGACATACGTTCTCTTACGACACGTTCCATACGAGATAAACCGATTCTAAACTGATTCTGCAACAATTCACCCACAGAACGTAGACGACGATTACCAAGGTGATCGATGTCATCAGTATCTCCTACATCATAAAGCAAATTAAAGAAGTAGCTTATAGATGCAATTATGTCGGCAGGTGTAATATTTTTAATAGCTTCCTCAACATAAGCATTTCCAATTACATTAATGACTTTTTCCTCGTCATCATGTGGAGCGTATATTTTAATGGACTGAACAACGATATCACCATCTAATACTCCGCCATGTTGATTATAGGTTTTAAAACCAGTGCCATTTTCTAAATTAGAGACGATTCTATCCAAATTACGGCGATCAAGCACTGTACCTTCTTCTGCAATGATTTCTCCTGTTTCCGGATCAGCTAATGTTTCAGCCAACCGTTGTCCGAAAAGACGATTTTTAATATGGAGCTTTTTGTTTAATTTATAGCGTCCAACACTCGCAAGATCATATCTCTTCGGGTCAAAGAACCTGGAAACTAACAAGCTTTTTGCATTGTCCACTGTAGGTGGTTCACCAGGGCGAAGGCGCTCGTAAATTTCGAGCAATGCTTTTTCAATGCTTTCTGTGTTGTCTTTTTCAAGAGTATTACGAAGATATTCATTGTCACCGATTAAATCGATGATTTCTTGATCAGAGCCAAATCCCAATGCTCGTAAAAGAACTGTTACTGGTAATTTCCTTGTACGATCGATACGTACATATACTACGTCTTTTGCATCTGTTTCATATTCAAGCCATGCACCACGATTGGGGATGACTGTTGCTGTAAAACCTTTTTTTCCGTTCTTATCGAGCTTTCCGTTATAGTACACACTCGGAGAACGAACAAGTTGTGAAACAATGACGCGCTCGGCACCGTTGATAATAAAAGTACCCATTTCTGTCATTAGCGGGAAATCACCCATAAAGACGTCTTGGTCTTTAACTTCACCTGTTTCTTTATTGACCAGGCGAAGTTTAACTCTTAGTGGAGCGGAATAAGTAGCATCTCGCTCTTTCGATTCTTCGACTGAGTATTTGGGTTCTCCAAGACTATAATCGATGAATTCTAATGATAGATTTCCAGCAAAATCCTCGATTGGCGAGATGTCCTGGAACATTTCCTTTAAGCCCTCATCAAGAAACCATTGGTAGGATGAAGATTGGATTTCGATTAGATTAGGTAGCTCCAATACTTCGCTTATTCGTGCAAAGCTTCTGCGCTTCCTGTGCCGTCCGTACTGAACTAGTTGACCTGTCAACTGATTCACCCCTCAAATCATGCGTTATAATGATGCATTTTATCTGGATAAACCAGAAAAAATGTTGTATCATAGAACAAAAAGAAAAATGGTTTTGCTGGAAAACCACATTTTTCACATGACGAACTATTATTTTATAATCTTTTCCAACTTTGCCAAATTCCATACAATTTATTATAAAAATGACAAAAGATTAGAAAACACTATATTCGCATTTTACAATGCTACCACAAGGTTATTTACAAGTCAATGTTTTTTTGCTTTTAAAATGTAATAACCTTTCTTTTTCGCCACTATGTCTACACCGCCGAATAATTCCTCGAGCTTCGCCTTTGCTGACGGAGCTCCTTGCTTTTTTTGAATGACTACCCACAACTCTCCTCCAGATCTTAAATGTTGAAAGCTTTGTTCAAAGATAGTATGAACAACTTCCTTTCCAGCTCGAATAGGAGGATTGGTTAATATTGCAGCAAAATTTTCCTCATTAACATTTTCAAAGCGATCACTTTCATATATCTCTACATTATCAATCTCATTTTTTTCGGCATTTTCCTTTGCCAATCCAATCGCCCTTTGATTCACATCGATCATATGAACTAACCGATTCGGAAAATCCTTTGCAATACTTAAGCCGATCGGGCCATACCCACACCCAACATCTAATATTGGGCCAGCTATTTCCGGAGGATCAAATGTATCGATTAATAATCGGGATCCAAAGTCTACTTCACTTTTTGAAAAAACACCTTGATCCGTTTTAAAACGAAATGGATGATTCCGTAATTCTACATTCCAAAACTTCGGATCACTAGCAACTTCAGGTTCACGCGAATAATAATGTTCAGCCAATTGACAACCTCCTCTTGACCCTCAAATGAGTTAATTAAAGTTCGAAAAAAAATTAGTGAAAAAAAGCCCGCTTAAACGCAGCGAGCTTTTTATTTTCTAGATGATTACTTAACTTCGACGCTAGCTCCAACTTCTTCAAGTTTAGCTTTGATTTCTTCTGCTTCTTCTTTAGATGCGCCTTCTTTAACTGGTTTTGGAGCATTGTCAACAAGTTCTTTCGCTTCTTTCAAGCCAAGGCCTGTAAGTTCGCGTACAACTTTGATAACTTTGATTTTTTGTGCACCAGCATTAGCAAGTACTACATCAAACTCAGTTTGTTCAGCAGCAGCTTCTCCACCAGCAGCACCGCCAACTACAGCTACAGGAGCAGCAGCAGTTACGCCGAATTCTTCTTCAATTGCTTTAACAAGATCGTTTAATTCAAGAACTGTCATATTCTTGACAGCTTCAATGATTTGTTCTTTAGTCATGATTTATTTCCTCCGTTAATTTTATTAGTTTTTAAATAGGAATTCCGATATTAAGCGCTTTGTTCTTCTTTTTGGTCTGCAACAGCTTTAGTTGCAAGTGCCAAGTTACGAATAGGAGCTTGTAGAACGCTAAGCAACATAGAAAGCAACCCTTCGCGAGATGGAAGTTCTGCAAGTGCCTTAACTTCTTCAACAGTTGCAATATTACCTTCGATTACACCAGCTTTGATTTCAAGTGCTTCATTCTTTTTCGCAAAGTCGTTCAAAATTTTCGCAGGAGCTACAACATCATCAGCACTGAATGCAATAGCGTTTGGTCCTGTCAAAGATTCATTTAAGTCTGTAAGTCCAGCAATTTCTGCAGCGCGGCGTGCCATTGAGTTTTTGTAAACTTTAAATTCAATACCCGCTTCACGAAGTTGTTTACGAAGTTCAGTTACTTGTGCAACTGACAAACCACGGTAATCAACAACAACTGTAGAAACACTTGATTTTAACTTCTCAGAAATTTCTTCAACAACTTGTTTCTTTTGTTCAATTACTTTGCTCATCTTTACACCTCCTAGATTCCAGATGGACATTTATACCATATACAAAAAACCTCCACATATAGACATGGAGGTTTCACGCGTCAATCATCCGAACAGATTGATCTTATATCGCAATGACCTCGGTAGGAAATTAAGCTTTTTGGGCACCTACTGTCTACGGTACAAATGATTAAATTTTCAACAAAGAGTATTCTATCAGATTATTTTCCGATAGTCAACTATTTTTATACTGAAGAAGGATCCACTTTTACGCCAGGTCCCATTGTTGAAGTAACTGTAACATTCTTCATATAAGTTCCTTTTGCAGCAGATGGCTTCGCTTTTAATAATGTATCAAAAATAGTAGCAAAGTTTTCAACAAGTTTCTCTTGATCGAAAGAAACTTTTCCGATAGGAACGTGAATAATACCTGATTTGTCTACACGGTATTCAACTTTACCAGCTTTAATTTCGTTTACAGCTCTTGCTACATCAAATGTAACAGTTCCTGTTTTTGGGTTTGGCATTAAACCTTTAGGTCCTAGTGTACGACCAAGCTTACCAACTTCACCCATCATATCTGGAGTAGCTACGATAACATCAAATTCGAACCAACCTTGGTTGATTTTATTAATGTATTCTGAGTCGCCTACGTAATCAGCACCTGCAGCTTCTGCTTCTTTAAGTTTTTCACCTTTAGCAAAAACCAACACGCGTTGAGTTTTACCTGTACCATTTGGAAGTACAACTGCACCACGGATTTGTTGGTCAGCTTTTCTTGGGTCTACACCTAAACGGAAAGCTGCTTCTACTGTTGCATCAAATTTAGCATAGTCAATTTTTTTAACAAGTTCAATTGCTTCAGAGATAGAATAAGCTTTTGAACGATCAACTTGCTTCAAAGCTTCTACATATTTCTTACCTTTTTTAGCCATTAATATTTCCTCCTATATTGTGGTTTTAGCGGAATGTGACCTCCCACGTCGTAAAGCACGAGCGCTTCGTGCAGCCTATAAAGCAAATGTTCTGAGGTAAGAAAACTTCTATTGACTCAGGTTAATTTAACTTCAAAAGCTAAGCGCTGGAGCTAGACAACCGAAAAACGAAGCGCCTATTTGACGCCAATGTAAAATGAACAAGCTTGCTTGTTCACAATAAAGGAAGGCTGTGAAGCAGCCTCCCTCTATCAACAACCTCTAAAATCAAAATCAGTCTTCGATTTTGATACCCATGCTGCGCGCAGTGCCTTCAACCATTAGCATAGCCGCTTCAACGCTAGCTGCATTTAGGTCTGGCATTTTTGTTTCAGCGATTTCACGTACTTTATCGCGTTTCACAGTCGCAACTGACTTTTTATTTGGTTCACCAGAACCAGACTCGATACCAGCTGCTTTTTTAAGTAAAACTGCAGCAGGTGGAGTTTTTGTAATGAATGTAAAAGAACGGTCTTCAAATACCGTGATTTCAACTGGAATGATTAAACCAGCTTGATCTGCTGTACGAGCATTAAATTCCTTACAGAATCCCATGATATTTACACCTGCTTGACCTAGTGCTGGTCCAACTGGTGGAGCTGGATTCGCTTTGCCCGCAGGAATTTGTAATTTTACAAGTTTAATTACTTTTTTAGCCACGAGACACACCTCCTTAAGTCCGTGATGTGGTAAATGGGTTTTCACCCTCCCACTCAACATATCAAAATATTAGATATTAATGTTTAATCAGTTCTCCGTTTCGGAAGCATACTGACCTAGAAGATATTATCACTTTT
>Ga0256888_1000118_pt1 | contig 15274 bp, 8 predicted proteins | sample MC6MC0511MT_FD_186347 | JGI IMG/M metagenome (GOLD analysis project Ga0256888, IMG submission 186347) | Metatranscriptome of enriched soil aggregate microbial communities from Iowa State University, Ames, United States - MC6-MC0511-MT... | ecosystem: Environmental > Terrestrial > Soil >... | reverse complement strand
TTGACCACGATGTACTCGAAGACGATTCACCTAACCTGAATCACCCCCAGGGGTGAAGACGGCGTCGCTCGCAGACTGGGACGTAACGGTCCACCTATTTGTCACAGCTGAACCTGTGACATAAAGTCCAGCGAGCGCAGTGTGACTTGGAAGAGGTCCGCTGCCGACCCGAACTCGTTCGGGCTGGCAGAAAAGCCTGTTCCCCGACGGAATCCGCCGGAACCACTCCACCGAGTGGGTTCCGCAGACGAAGAGAGAGAGCAGTATCCATGCGTTTTGCCAGAAAGAGGCTGACCCAGCGCCTCAAGCACCGAGCGTTGGCCATCGGTGCCGCAGCACTTGTGCTCCCCCTTGCTGCAGGTGTTGCCGGTAGTGCTGTCGCCTCTGCTGCGCCCGCGCACACTGCTCCCAGCCACACCGCTCCCTCGGGCGGATACGACGAGCTGTGGGTGCCCTCCTCGATGGGCAACATCAAGGTCCAGGTCCAGTGGGCCGCACGCGGCGGAAACGCTGCTCTCTACCTCCTCGACGGCCTGCGTGCGCGTAACGACGCCAACGCGTGGAGCTTCGAGACCAACGCGATGGACCAGTACAAGAACGACAACATCACCCTCGTGATGCCCGTCGGTGGCGAGTCCAGCTTCTACAGCGACTGGTACGCACCGTCGAACTTCAACGGTCAGCAGATCACGTACAAGTGGGAAACGTTCCTCACGCAGGAACTCCCCAACTTCCTCGCGAACTACGGCGTTTCGCCCACCAACAACGCGGTTCTCGGTCTCTCGATGGGCGGCAGCGCTGCTCTGACGCTGGCTGCGTACCACCGTGACCAGTTCAAGTTCGCCGGCTCGCTCTCGGGCTACCTGAACATCTCGGCTCCCGGCATGCGCGAAGCAATCCGCGTCGCAATGCTCGATGCCGGTCGCTTCAACGTCGACTCCATGTGGGGACCGCCGTGGAGCCCGTCCTGGCTGCGCAACGACCCGTTCGTCTTCGCGCCGCGTCTGCAGGGCCTGTCGATGTACATCTCGTCGGCAAGCGGCCTGCCCGGTGAATACGACCACCCGCGCGCACCGATCGACTACTACAACACGGCCAACGGCATGGGCCTCGAAGCTCTCGCCCTGGTCAACACCCGTGCATTCCAGATCCGCATGAACTCGCTGGGTATCCCGGCCACCTACAGCTTCCCGTCCAACGGCACGCACTCGTGGCCGTACTGGTCGGCAGAGCTGTGGAAGGCTCGCGGCCAGATCCTCGACACCATGAACGCTTGGTGATCGTGCGCGATCCCGTGACCTAGTCACTTCACCAGTGCCGTTCCGGACTCCCTCGAAGGAGAACCGGGACGGCACTTGTGTATTCAGGTGCTGCACAAGCGCCCGATGTCAGTAACAATTGCACCACCAGTAACAGCGCGGCTACCCCAAGCGGGGATCGTTTGCGTGTAGAAATAGTTTCAACGGGGGTCTGGCTGCTCAGGCGGCCACACGATCGACGCGCGGACCGACTGTAAGGAAAGAGAGTGAGCTCATGCGAGTAGGCCTTGCCACGGAGGACCGTCGCCGGTCCCGGGCAACCTTCCGGACAAAGGTCGTCGGCGCACTGGCAGCGATGCTGGTTCTGCCGATCGCCGCGGGCTTGACCACGGCCGGAACCGCGGCAGCCGCGCCGGCACCTGCTCAGGCCGCACCGGCCGCCACCCAGAACCCCACCGGTGCAGCGGTCACGAAGGTCGACTGGCTCAGCGAGCGTCGCGTCGCGTTGTGGGTGAACTCTCCCGCGATGGGCGCCCCGATTCAGGTGCAGATCCTGTTGGCCCGCGATTGGAACGTCAATCCGTCGGCCAGCTTCCCCTCGGTCTGGATGCTCGACGGTCTTCGCGCGACCGACAACGAGAACGCCTGGACCTACGAGACCGACGCCGAGTCCTTCTACGCGGACAAGAACGTCAACGTCATCCTCCCGGTCGGCGGTCAGTCCAGCTTCTACTCCGACTGGCTACAGCCCGACAACGGCAAGAACTACCAGTGGGAGACGTTCCTGACCAAGGAACTGCCCCCCATCCTCGAAAAGGACTGGCGGACCACGCAGACACGCGGTGTCGTCGGACTGTCGATGGGTGGCACGTCCGCGATGTTCCTCACGGCGCGCAACCCCGGCTTCTTCAAGTTCGCCGCTTCGCTCTCCGGCATCCTCACCACCACCTCGCTCGGAATGCCTCAGGCAATCCAGTTCGCGATGACCGACGCCGGTGGATACAACTCCGCCGCGATGTGGGGACCCCCGTCCAACCCGCAGTGGGCCGCACATGATCCGTACGCGCTCGCCGAGAAGCTCAAGGGCGTCAGCCTGTACGTCTCGAGCGGTAGCGGTACGACCGGCCCCTACGACCAGCCGTCGGGAATTCCCGGCGTCAGCACCAACTACGCAGGTATGGGCCTCGAGATTCTCGCTCGCCTGACTTCGCAGACTTTCGCCACCAAGCTCAACCAGCTCGGTATCCCCGCACAGGTCAACTACCGCCCGTCCGGAACCCACTCGTGGCCGTACTGGCAGTTCGAGCTTCATCAGCTGTGGCCGCAGTTGGCCAACGCCATCGGCGTCGAGGTCGAGAAGCCGGCTTGTGGCACTTCGGGTGCGATCGGTGCGACGGCCGCAGCCAACGGCTGGATCGGCGACTGCATCACCCCCGAGTACAGCGTCGCGGGTGGCCTGGCACAGGACTTCCGCAACGGTCGCATCTACTTCACCAGTGGAACGGGCGCCCAGCCTGTCGCCGGTCGTATCGCCGGCGCGTACATGAACACCGGAGCAGCGGCCGGCCCGCTCGGCTTCCCGCGTACCCCGGAACTCGGTACCCCCGACGGACGCGGACGCTTCAACCACTTCCAGAACGGCTCCATCTACTGGACCCCGCAGACCGGCGCTCACCCCGTCAGCGGCGACATCCTCACCGAGTGGTCCGCACAGGGATGGGAAGGCGGCCCGCTCGGCTACCCGACTGCCGACGAGATCGCGACCCCCGGCAAGCCGGGCAAGGTTCAGGGATTCGAGATCGGCGCGATGTACAGCAGCGCCAACGGAACTCATGCCGTTCTCGGAATGATCATGGGCAAGTACGGCGAACTCGGTTGGGAAAACGGCTGGCTCGGATTCCCGAAGTCGAACGAGGTTCCGATCAAGGACAACGGACGCTTCACCGAGTTCGAGGGCGGCAACATCTACTGGAGCCCCGGCACCGGTGCATGGTCCGTCGAGAACGGCCCGCTGTTCGACGGTTGGAAGAGCGTCGGATACGAAGGCGGCCGCCTCGGATTCCCGATCAGTGACAAGTTCGACATTCCCGGTGGTGTCCAGCAGAACTTCCAGTTCGGCTACATCACGGTGATCGGTGACAAGACAGAAGTTCACTAACTCACAGTGGTGCACGACGGGCGGGCCCGATCACGGATCGGTGCCCGCCCGCGTGCGTTGCGTAACCTGTTGATGGACTTTCGACTGAAGGCAAGGACGGACATTGATGTCGCTTTTCTCGGGTAACCGAAACACTTGTGCACGCGCGATCGCGGTCGGCGCCTTGGCGCTCGCCACGGGTGGCGCACTGGTCGCGTGCGGTAGTGACGACTCCACTGCAACCTCCAATCCGGTCACCACGACGTCCGCTGCGGCTTCGTCCTCGAGCGGTTCGGCGTCTGCGTCCGCCTCTGCGACCACGACGGCGTCGGCTGCGCCCACCAGTCCGGGAGCAGCGGCCACCGCGCCGCCGGAGCAGCCGCAGAGCATCGAAGGCTTCCCGGGTCCCACAGTCGTCGAGGTCAGTCCCGAGGCTCAGAAGTTCCTCGACGGACTGAAGGCGAAGGGCATCACCCCGGCCGGTGACGGAAGCATCGCCGTCAATACAGCCAATTACATCTGTGCTGCCGGTCCTCAGACCGACGACGAGGTCCTGACCTTCGTGACTGCCTTCGTCGGCCAGGAAGCGTCGGCGGAAGGCAAGCAGATCACTCCCGAGCAGGCAGGTGCGAACGCTCAGATCTACGTCGACGTCGCCAACGCCACCTACTGCAAGTAGGCGCGGGTCATGGCGAGGTCTGGAAAGCGTCGTGGGTGCCTGATCCCGCTGCTGATCATTCTTGTGGTCGCAGCGGTCGTGATCGGCGGTTGGTACATCCTGGCCGGGCGGGTGCCTTCGCCGACCCCGATCCCGCCGAGTCCGGAGCCGCCGGTGTCTCAGCCGGCCAGTTGCCCCGATGTCCAGGTAGTAGCCATACCGGGTACATGGGAGTCGAGCGCTACCGACGACCCGTACAACCCGACGGCCAACCCGGCGTCGCTGATGCTGAACGTGACCCGTCCTCTGCAGGAGCAGTTCGATACTTCGAGGGCCGACGTCTACACCGTTCCGTACGTCGCACAGTTTTCGAATCCGGTTGCGATCCCGCCGGACGGACAGCAGTCCTACAACAACAGTCGGGCGGCGGGAACTGCTGCCACTAACGACTTTCTGATGAAGCGGCACGCCGAGTGCCCGCTCACGAGCTACGTCCTGACCGGATTTTCCCAGGGCGCGGTGATCGCGGGTGACGTCGCCGCGAGCATCGGTGACGGTACCGGTGCGGTACCGGCCGATCTGGTTCTCGGCGTCGGTCTGATCGCCGACGGTCGGCGCGATCCGGCGTTCGGGAACACCGTTGGCCCGAGCGTTGCCGGCGTCGGTGCCGAGCTGTCACTGAACGGGCTGAAACTTCCCGGTCTCACGATGACCGGCCCGAGGCCCGGCGGGTTCGGTGACCTCAACGATCGGACCTATCAGATATGCGCGCCCAGTGACGGTATCTGCGACGCTCCGGCCGCCGCTCTCAATCCGACCAACTGGCTGAGTTCGGCGCCGCGCCTGCTCGAGTACTACAACAACCCTGTGCACGCGATGTACAACTCCTTCCAAGTCGATCCGAACGGCACGACGGCCACCCAATGGATGGCACAGTGGGCTGCGGAGAAGATCGACGCCGCGCCGACGCCGCCCCACAGTTGAGTCACCGCCGCACTGTTGATTCGTCACAATCGGGCGTCTCGGGAGTTCGCTCGCGGGTAATCTGCTCGTTTGGTCCCGGTAGAGTGCTGCACGGTCCGGGGGCTTCCTCTACAGTGCTGTCACGTAAGTGACTGGCGAGTAGGTTCGATTTGTCCGGTTTCGAAGTCCGAGTACGACGTACGTGTCCATCACAGGAGAATCGTTATATGAGTTCCACCCACGGCAGCGATGCCCTACGCAAATTCCGGTTTGCGGCCGGTGGCGAGGGCAACGCCGAAGAGGGTGGTGCGCGACGCTTCGTCAAGCTTGCGCAGAAGGCCGAGGAACTCGGCTACGACTCGTTCATGATTCCGGATCACCTGGGTAATCAGGTCGGCCCGATTGCCGCTCTGGGAGCGCTCGCGGTGGCCACGGACAAGATTCGTCTCGGCACTGCCGTGTTGGCCAACGGCTTCCGTCATCCTGCTGTGCTCGCGAAGGACGCGGCGACCATCGACGTACTGTCCGGTGGTCGACTCGAACTCGGTATCGGCGCAGGCTGGATGAAGGAAGAGTTCGACAAGGGCGGCATCGCCTACGAAAGCCCCGGCGTTCGAATCGAGAAACTCGAGGAGTCTCTGCAGATTCTCGACACACTGCTGCGCGGACAGGAATGCACTTTCGAAGGCAAGCACTATCAGGTGCGTGGTCTCAAGGGCAGCCCGCGACCGCGGCAGGGACCGCGGCCGCCGATCATCGTCGGTGGCGGCGGACCGAAGATGCTCGCTCTCGCCGCGAAGTACGCGGACATCATCTCGGTCGCCACACCGACCAACCGTGACGGGCGACTTCTGCTCTCCGGAATCACGATGGAAAAGACCATCGAACGTGTCGAGCGCATCCGCGAAGCTGCCGGCGAGCGTTTCGATGAGATCGAACTCAACTGGACCATCACCATGATCATGATCACCGACGACCGAGAGCAGGCTGCCGAGATGGCAATCGCCGCTCTGGACCAAGGTTTTCCGCCGAACATCGAAGTGGATCGTAAGCTGAGCGTGGAGGAGTTGCTGAACTCTCCATACCTGGCTGTGGGCACTTTCGAGGAGATCGCAGACCAGATTCGACTGGTCCGCGAGAAGACGTCGATGTCGTATGTGGGGGTCTTCCCGACGCAGATGGAAGCGTTCGCCCCGATCATCCCGTTACTGGCGGGCGAGTAGGCCGGAGAATACGGACGATGCGAATCTGTAACATATCGATGGTTTGGGATCGATGAAGTGATTCAGGTGAGTTGCGCACAAAGTGCGATTCGATTGATCGAAGATGGACCCGAGAGAGCGAAGGAAGTCTGGGGCGCAGGCATGAAAGACAGTGCTTGTGTGATCGCTTCGGAGGAGATGGAATGAACGCGCTGTTCGATGGCTTTCTCGACGAGAAGGGCCAGATCCGCCTGCAACCAGGCTTCACGCTGGTCGACTACGTCGAGCAACACTCGCGTGTCAACGCGGACGAGCTCGCGTATCGGTACATCGATTACTCACGCGAACGTGACGGTGAAGCCCTGGAGCTGACCTGGGAGCAGTTCGGTGTGCGTCTGCGCGCTGTTGCGGCCCGTCTGCAGCAGGTCACCAAGCGTGGCGACCGTGTCGCGATTCTTGCTCCGCAGGGACTCGACTACGTCATTTCGTTCTTCGCCGCCATCCAGGCCGGTTCCATCGCGGTGCCGCTCTTCGATCCGGACGAGCCCGGGCACACCGACCGTCTTCACGCTGTTCTCGGTGACTGCAAGCCGACTGCGATTCTGACTGCCGCATCGTCGGCGGCCGGTGTTCGTCAGTTGTTCCGCTCGCTTCCCGCTGCCGAGCGTCCGCGCATCATCGCCGTCGACGCGATTCCCGACACCGTCGGTGAAACGTGGGTTCGTCCCGACATCGAGCTCGACGACATCGCGTACCTGCAGTACACCTCCGGTTCGACCCGAGTTCCCGCCGGCGTGGAGATCACCCACCGCGCTGTCGGAACGAACGCGCTCCAGATGGTCGACTCCATCGAACTCAACGAGGACTCACGCGGCGTCACGTGGCTGCCGCTGTTCCACGACATGGGCCTGCTGACGGTCATCCTGCCTGCTCTGGGCGGCAAGTACATCACCATCATGAGCCCGCGCGCTTTCGTGCAGCGGCCGTACCGGTGGATCAAGGAACTGGCTGCGGTCTCCGACGGCGCCGGCACCTTCGCTGCCGCTCCCAACTTCGCTTTCGAGCACGCTGCCGCGCGCGGCCTGCCGAAGGACGGCGAGACCCTGGACCTGAGCAACGTCATCGGACTGATCAACGGCAGTGAGCCGGTCACGACGTCGTCGATGCGCAAGTTCAACGACGCTTTTGCTCAGTACGGTCTGCCCAAGACTGCGATCAAGCCGTCGTACGGCATGGCGGAAGCGACGCTCTTCGTCTCCTCGACCAAGCATTCCGACGAGGCCAAGGTCATCTACGTCGACCGCACGGAACTCAACAAGGGCCGCATGGTCATCGTCGACCAGTACTCCGAGAACGCCATCGCGCAGGTCTCCTGTGGGTACGTCTCGCGTAGTCAGTGGGCGGCGATCGTCGATCCCGAGACGCTGACCGAGGTCCCCGACAATCACGTCGGTGAAATCTGGTTGCACGGCGAGAACATCGGCATCGGCTACTGGGGACGCCCCGACGAGACGGCGGAGACCTTCCACAACAAGCTGGACAACCGGCTGAGCGAAGACAGCCACACCGAGGGCACGCCCGCGGATGCCAACTGGATGCGTACCGGCGACTTCGGCGTCTACGTCGACGGCGAGCTGTACATCACCGGTCGCGTCAAGGACCTCGTGATCGTCGACGGCCGCAATCATTACCCGCAGGATCTCGAGGCTTCGGCTCAGGAAGCCAGCCCCGCCCTGCGCCCCGGCTTCATCGCTGCGTTTGCCGTGCCGGCCAACCAGCTGCCCTCCGTCGTGTTCTCCAACACGCATTCGGGTCTGAAGTTCGACGACGACGATTCCTCGGAGCAGTTGGTCATCGTGGCCGAGCGTGCTCCCGGCGCAGGCAAGGCCGATCCGCAGCCGATCGCGGACACCGTGCGTGCGGCGATTTCTTCCCGTCACGGCGTTACAGCCCGAGACATCCTGCTCGTTCCTGCCGGTTCGATTCCGCGAACGTCCAGCGGCAAGATCGCTCGCCGCGCATGTAAGGCGAGCTATATCGAGGGAACGCTGCGAGGCGGCTATCAGCAGACCGCATTCCCCGATAGCGTTTGAGGAGCAGTCCCTTCATGATCGGTGGCTTGGTGAGTTGATGGTTGAACAAGATGGTGCGCAGAGCAAAGACGTCGTGAGCGAGATGAGTGTCGCGCAGCTGCGGGAGTGGCTTCGCAATTGGATCGCCAACGCGACCGGTCAGCCGGTCGGGGCGATTACGGACGATCGCCCGATGGAAGAGTTCGGGCTCGCCTCGCGAGACGCAGTCGCTCTGAGCGGAGACATCGAGGATCTGCTCGGGGTCACGCTGACCGCCACGGTTGCCTATCAACACCCCACCATCGCTTCGCTGGCGACTCGGATCATCGAAGGTGAGCCCGAGGCGCCGGAGGAGACCGTCGACGCGTCGTACTACGTCTCAGGCGGCGCGACGGACGCGCACGACATCGCCATCGTCGGACTGTCCACACGATTCCCCGGTGCCGGGCACACGCCTTCGGACATGTGGGAAATGCTGGCGGCCGGACGCGACGGCATCAGCGACCTCCCCGAGGACCGCTGGGCCGAGTTCATGTCGGATCCCGCCATCAAGGCCGCGGTCGAGAACGCCAACACCAAGGGTGGGTACCTCGACGACGTCAAGGGCTTCGACGCCGAGTTCTTCGCGATGTCTCCGCTCGAGGTCGTCAACGTCGATCCGCAGCAGCGCCTCGCGCTCGAGCTCGCGTGGGAAGCGCTCGAGCACGCGCGCATTCCGGCAAGTGGGCTCAAGGGCAAGCAGGTCGGTGTTTTCATCGGCAGTTCCGCCAACGACTACCAGCTGCTCGCGGTCAGCGATCCGACGACCGCGCATCCTTACGCGCTGACCGGAACGTCGACGGCCATCGTCGCTAACCGTGTCTCGTACTTCTTCGACTTCCGTGGACCGTCCATCGCTCTGGACACCGCCTGCTCGTCGTCGTTGGTTGCCGTTCACGAGGCTGTGCGTTCGCTGCGTAGTGGTGATTCCGACATCGCGCTGGCCGGTGGCGTCAACATGCTGCTGGCCCCTCCCGGAACCCTCGGTTTCGACCAGACCGGGATGCTCGCTCCCGACGGCAAACTGCGTGCCTTCTCCGCACAGGCTCAGGGAATCGTTCGCAGCGAGGGCGGCGGACTCGTCGTGCTCAAGCGTCTCGAAGACGCCGAGCGTGACGGCGATTCCATCCTCGCGGTGATCGCCGGATCCGCGATCAATCAGGACGGCCGTTCCAACGGTCTGCTCGCACCCAATCCCGATGCCCAGGCCGACGTGCTGCGTTTCGCGTACCGCGACGCCGGCATCCTGCCGACCACAGTCGACTACATCGAGGCGCACGGAACGGGTACCGATCTCGGTGATCCCATCGAGGCCGACGCGCTCAGCCGTGTCGTCGGTCGTGGCCGTGACGACGACAAGCCGGCACTGCTCGGTAGTGCGAAGACCAACTTCGGGCACCTGGAGGCAGCGGCAGGCGCCGCCGGCCTCATCAAGGTCGTTCTGGCGATGCAGGAAAACAAGATTCCCGCGACGATCAACTACCTGGGTCCGAACCCGCACATCGACTTCGAGAAGGCACACCTGCAGGTGACGCCCGAGGCCACCGATTGGCCGCGCTACACCGGCAAGGCCGTCGCCGGTGTTTCCGGTTTCGGTTTCGGTGGTACCAACGCGCACGTCGTCGTCAAGGAATACGTGCCTGCCGAGACGGTAGTGGATGCCCCTGTCGTCGATGCACCTGTGGAAGCCGAGAGCACCGTTGTGCTGGCTGTGTCCGGCGCGCTGCCGTCGCGTCGTCGTCGCGCAGCCGCAGATCTGGCCGACTGGCTCGAAACCGAAGAGGGAAGCAAGACGCCCCTCGCCGACGTCGCGCGCACACTCGCGCGTCGCAACCACGGACGCTCGCGCGCCGCTGTTCTGGCGAAGACGCGGTCCGAGGCCATCAGCTCGCTGCGCGCCGTCGCCGCGGGCAAGCCGGCCCAGGGGGTCTTCTCGGCCGACTCGCCGTCGCCCAAGGGCGCGGTGTGGGTGTTCTCGGGCTTCGGCTCGCAGCACCGCAAGATGGCCAAGCAGCTCTACACGGAGAACTCGGCTTTCAAGGCAGCCGTCGACGAGGTCGACGCGCTGATCCAGGACGAGGCCGGTTACTCGATGGTCGAGATGTTCCTCGACGATTCGATCGAGTACAACGTCGAGACCGCACAGGTGGGAATCTTCACCATCCAGGTCGGTCTTGCCGCGTTGCTGCGTCACCACGGCGCCGAGGCCGAAGCCGTGGTTCCGCACTCGATGGGTGAGGCCGCTGCTGCGTACGTTTCCGGTGGTCTGAACCTGGAAGACGCTGTCCGCGTGATCTGTTCACGTTCACGGCTGATGGGTGAGGCCGAGGGCGCGCTCGTCGGCGACGACATCCGTCTGATGGCACTGCTCGAGTACAGCGCATCCGAGATCGAGGCGTTGCTGCCCACGTACCCCAAGCTCGAGGTCTGCGTCTACGCAGCTCCGACGCACACGGTGATCGGTGGACCGCAGCCGGACATCGAGGCGATCGTCGCGGCCGCCGAGGCTGACGGCAAGATGGCGCGTGTCCTGCAGACCAAGGGCGCCAGCCATACTTCGCAGGTAGATCCGTTGCTCGGTGAGCTTGCCGCGGAGTTGGCCGGTATCGAGCCGACGACGTTGAAGCTCGGTGTCTACTCGTCCGTCGACAAGGACACCTTCTATCGTCCTGGCCACGAGCCGATCCATCAAGAGGCGTACTGGGTCAAGGGTCTTCGCCACAGCGTGTACTTCACCAACGCGGTGCGCGGTGCGGTTGCCCACGGCCACACCACCTTCGTCGAGCTCGCACCCAACCCGGTGACGCTGATGTCGGTGGCGGCTACCGCTTTCGATTCGGGTCTGCACGACATGGAGCTCATCCAGACGCTCAAGCGTAAGGAAGACGAGTCCGCGGGTGTGCTTGCCGCTCTCGCGCAGCTCTACGTCCACGGTCATGCCGTGAACCTCGAGTCCTTGCTTCCCGCAGGCGATTTCGCGTCGGTACCGCGCACCGCGTTCGTGCGTAAGCCGTACTGGCTCGACATTCGCGTCAGTGCCGGCGGTTCGGCTCGCGTTCCCGGCTCGCACGTCGCTCTGCCCGACGGCCGTCACGTGTGGGAGGTCGACGCCTCCGCCGTCACCGACCTGGCGGTGCTCGTGACTGCCGCTGCCGGACAGGTTCTTTCGGACGTCGCTCTGACGGCTGCGGTTCCCCACGGTGAGCTGGCCGGTGCTGCGACCCTGACGACAACTCTCAACCCGCACCCGGGTGGAGCGTCGGTGCAGGTGCACGCTCGTGAGGGCGCTACGTTCCGTTTGCTGTTCGACGCCGTCGTCACGTCCGGTGAGCCGCTTCCCGAGCTGGTCGTCAGTGCGCCGGTCAAGACCAGTGCGCCGATGGAAACCCTGGCCGAGGTCGTCGAAGACGCCGGAGACAAGTGGGATCCGAACGGTTCGCAGAGCCTCGACGACCGCCTCAAGATCGTCGTTGCCGAGTCGATGGGGTACTCGCCGGAGGATCTTCCGGCCGAGGTTCCGCTGATCGAACTGGGCCTCGACTCGCTCATGGCGATGCGTATCAAGAACCGCGTCGAGTACGAGTTCGACATTCCGCAACTCCAGCTCCAGGCAGTCAAGGACGCGAGCCTCAACGAGGTCAACAAGTACCTGCGCTACGCGATCGACAATCGCGAAGAGGTTCAGGCGATGGCCGACAAGCAGGCCGCGGAGAAGCTGGCGGCCGATGCTGCTGACGAGGACGCTGCTCCCGCCGAGGTGTCGGTGGAACTGCCGGTGACTGCTCCGGTTGCTGCCGCGCCTGCCGATCCCTCGCGTGCCGGAACTGCCGACGACGCCGGCTCCGACGTTCCGCCGCGAGATGCGGCCGAGCGCTTGACGTTTGCGACGTGGGCCGTCGTCACCGGGAAGTCGGCCAAGGGCATCTTCAACGATCTGCCGATCGTCGGTGACGAGGTCGCCGAGAAGCTGGCAGCTCGGCTTTCCGAGCGTGCGGGCGGCGAGATCACTCTCGACGACGTGCTCGACTCCACCACCATCGAAGAACTCGCGGACGTCGTTCGCCAGTACCTCGAGGACGACGGCAAGATCGACGGACTCGTTCGTACGCTGCGTGCTCGTCCCGAAGGCTCCACGGCCGTACCGGTATTCGTCTTCCATGCTGCCGGTGGTTCGACGGTGACGTACGAGCCTTTGCTCAAGCGCCTGCCTGCCGGCACGCCGATGTACGGGTTCGAGCGGGTCGAAGGCTCGATCGAAACCCGCGCTGCGGCCTACGTTCCGCTGCTTCGTGAGATCCAGGGAGACGGGCCGTACGTGCTGTGCGGCTGGTCGTTCGGCGGCGTGATGTCGTATGCGGTCGCGAAGTTGCTGCGTGAGCAGGGCGCTGACGTGCGTGTGGTCGGACTGCTCGACACCGTCATGGCCGGCGAGGTCGTGCCGGACACCGAGGCGGAACGACGCAAGCGGTGGGAGCGCTACGGCAAGTTCGCCAAGCGCACCTACAACCTGGATGTGCCGCTGCCGCTCGATGTTCTGGCTTCCACCGAAGCCGACGAGGATCAGATCCAGATCTTGATGGACATGATCAAGATGAGCGGCGCCAAGATTCCCGGCGGCATCATCGAGCATCAGCGGACGTCGTGGTTGGACAATCGCGCCATCCAGACGGCCGAGTTCAGCAGTTACGACGGCGACGTCGTGCTCTACATGGCCGACAAGTACCACGACGAGCTGATGACGCTCGAGCCTGCATTCAAGACCCGCAAGGCAGATGGTGGCTGGGGTGACTACGTGAAGAACCTCGAGGTCGTCTACATCGGCGGGGACCACCTGCAGATCGTCGACGAGCCGTACATCGCGAAGGTTGCGGCAGACCTCACCACCAAGCTGGCCCAGATCGAGACAGCTCAGACCAAAGCAGCGGAAACCGGAGTTCAGAAGTGACGACAACCACCGCGGAGAAGCTCGCTGAACTCCGCGAAAAGTTGGAGAAGGCAAAGGAACCCGGCTCGGCTCGGGCCATTGCCAAGCGCGATGCGGCAGGGCACAGTACGCCGCGCCAGCGCATCGACATGTTGCTCGACCCCGGTAGCTTCATCGAGATCGGCGCCCTGGTGAAGATGGCGGGCGAGGGCAACCCGTACAGCGACGGCGTCATGACCGGTCACGGAACCGTCGACGGGCGTCCGGTTGCCGTGTTCGCGCACGATCAGACAGTGTTCGGCGGTGCCGCCGGAGAGATGTTCGGCCGTAAGGTCGCGGCTGTCAACGACTTTGCACTGAAGGTGGGCTGCCCGGTCGTCGGTATCAACGATTCCGGTGGAGCCCGTATCCAGGACGCCGTTTCCTCGTTGGCCTGGTACGCCAACATGGGTTCACGTCAGGAGCCGCTGTCGGGCCTGTGCCCGCAGATCTCGGTCATCCTCGGCAAGTGCGCCGGCGGTGCCGTGTATGCCCCGATCAACACCGATGTCGTGGTCGCGACCGAAGAGTCGTACATGTTCGTCACCGGACCCGACGTCATCAAGTCGGTCACCGGCGAAGAGGTCAGCCTCGAGGACCTGGGCGGAGCGCGTAAGCAGGCGGAGTACGGAAACATCCATCACGTCGCTCCCGACGAGAAGGCTGCCTTCGACTGGGTGCGTGAGTACCTGAGCTTCATGCCGTCCTCGTGCCAGGAGAAGGCTCCGCTGATCAACCCGGGTCTCGAACCCGAGATCACCGAGTCGGATCTCGAACTCGATGCCTTCATGCCGGATGCCGACAACGCCGGCTACGACATGCACGACATCATTCTCCGGATCTTCGACGACGGAACCTTCCACGAAATCGGAGCCCAGGTCGCGCACAACGTGATCACCGGGTTCTCCCGCGTCGACGGACTGCCCGTCGGTGTCGTGGCCAACCAACCCACCTACCTCAGTGGCGCCCTCGACGCGGACAGCTCCGACAAGGCAGCACATTTCGTGCGCCTGTGCGACGCGTTCAACATCCCGCTCGTGTTCGTCGTCGACACACCGGGCTTCCTTCCCGGCGTCGATCAGGAAAAGGTCGGCGTCATCAAGCGCGGCGGACGTTTCCTGTTCTCGTACATCGAAGCCACCGTGCCGAAGGTGACCGTGGTGGTTCGTAAGGCGTACGGCGGCGGTTACGCCGTCATGGGCTGCAAGCAGCTCGGTGCCGACATCAACCTCGCGTGGCCGACCGCTCGTATCGCCGTGATGGGCGCCGAGGGTGCCGTCAACATCATGGGACGTCGTCAGCTCGCCGAGGCGGGCGAGAATGCTCCCGCAGTGCGTGCGCAGCTGATCAACTTCTACAACGAGTTCGTCGCGACGCCGTACATAGCGGCCGAGCGCGGATACATCGACGCGGTGATCGAGCCTTCGCAGACGCGTCTCGAAATCCGCAAGGCTCTGAAGTTGCTCAAGGACAAGACGATCTTCAAGAACCCGCGCAAGCACAACTTGATGCCGCTCTAATTCTTCTTGTCACCGAGGGCGTCGAACTGGCGGCGTAGCGCTTCTATCGCCGCCAGGACGGCGGGCCTCTCGCTGTCGGTCCGCCAGGCGAGGTAGATGTCTCGCCCCAACGGCGGAACAGTGTCGAGCATTCGAACACCTTCCGGCGGTACAACTCTCGCCAGTCGCGGGATCAAAGCGACGGCGAGACCCTGAGCGACGAATTCGACCTGGGTGGGAAACTCGGCGACCTCGTACTCGATTCGAGGGTCGAACCCCTGCGCACGCAGGGTCCTGACGGTGAAGGTGTGAAAATCCGTTCCCCGCGTCCACGTCGCCCAGGCATGCTCGGACAGCTCGCTCAGTGCGACAACCTTGTTCTCCGCCAGCGGATGTGATGCCGGGAGTGCAAGTAGCGCCACGTCGTCGTACACGGGTGTGAAGGAGAGTCCGTCGGGAAGTTCGACGGGCAGAGTGCTCCA
>Ga0256888_1000081_pt1 | contig 17063 bp, 16 predicted proteins | sample MC6MC0511MT_FD_186347 | JGI IMG/M metagenome (GOLD analysis project Ga0256888, IMG submission 186347) | Metatranscriptome of enriched soil aggregate microbial communities from Iowa State University, Ames, United States - MC6-MC0511-MT... | ecosystem: Environmental > Terrestrial > Soil >... | reverse complement strand
GTGCTCACCCGGAGCGTAGGGGCGCTTCTCCATGTAGCGCGCCGCCTTCGGGGTGAGCGGGATGCCCAGGGCCCGCGACTCGCGGGTCTTGCTGCGGGAACGTGAAGACACGGTTTCCTTTCGGTTTCTCTCTGAAGTAGTGGATGCGGGCACACGTGTTTGCCCGCAGAGAGAGGGATTGTCGCCAGGGACGCCCGGCTACAGGGCGAGTCCCGTCGAAATGTGAACGTGGCAGCCGCACCCCGGACACACTTCTAGGCGGATCAATACTAGCAGAGGTCGATCAGCGTCCGCGCACGATGCGGCGGAGCTTCGCGAGCCGGGCGGACACGTCCCGTTCGTTCCCGTGCTCGGTCGGCGTGTAGTAGGTCGTACCGCTGAGTTCGTCGGGCAGGTACTGCTGTTCGAGCACCCCGAGCGCGTCGTCGTGCGGGTATTTGTAGCCTTTACCGTGTCCGAGCCGCTTCGCGCCCGAATAGTGCGCGTCGCGCAGGTGCTTGGGCACACGGCCGATCTTGCCGGCGCGCACGTCGGCGATCGCCGCATCCAACGCCATGTACGCCGCGTTCGATTTGGGAGCGGTCGCCAGGTGCACGACGGCCTGGGCGAGAGGGATGCGACCCTCGGGCATCCCGATCATCTGCACGGCGTCGGCGGCGGCGATCGCGATCACCAATGCCTGCGGGTCGGCCATGCCGATGTCTTCCGACGCCAGCACGATGATGCGCCGGGCGATGAACCGCGGGTCCTCCCCCGCCTCGATCATGCGGGCGAGATAGTGCAGCGAGGCGTCGACGTCGGAGCCCCGCACCGACTTGATGAAGGCGCTGATCACGTCGTAGTGCTCGTCGCCGTTGCGGTCGTACCGCAGCAGGGCGCGGTCGACGGCCTGCGCGACGAGCTCGACCGTGATCACCGGCTTCTTCTTGGAGGTAGCCGGCGTCGACGAGGCGGCGGTGACGGAGGCGGCCTCCAGCGCCGTCAGCGCACGCCGTGCGTCGCCCGACGCCAGGCGGACCAGGGCGGCACGAGCCTCCGGGTCGAGCGTGTACTGGCCGCCGAGCCCGCGCTCGTCGCTCACCGCGCGATCGACGACGACGCCGAGGTCGTCATCGCTGAGCGTCTCCAGCGTCAGCAGCAGGCTGCGCGAGAGCAGAGGCGAGATGACCGAGAACGACGGATTCTCGGTGGTCGCGGCCACCAGGATGACCCAGCCGTTCTCGACCCCCGGCAGCAGAGCATCCTGCTGCGCCTTGGTGAAACGGTGGATCTCGTCGAGGAAGAGGACCGTCGACACGCCGTACAGATCGCGCGTCGAGAGCGCCTCGTCCATCACCAGCCGGACATCTTTCACGCCGGCGGTCACCGCCGAGAGCTCGACGAAGCGCCGCCCCGAGGAGTGCGCGATCGCCTGCGCGAGTGTGGTTTTACCCGTGCCGGGAGGGCCCCAAAGGATGACGGAGACGGACCCGGACTGCCCCTCCTTGTCGGAGGCCAAGGCGACCAGCGGCGAACCGGGCTTCAGCAGGTGGCGCTGACCGGCGACCTCGTCGAGCGATTTCGGGCGCATGCGCACCGCGAGCGGAGTCGCTCCCGTCCGGAGCCCAGGTTGCACGTCGACCACTCGTCAACAGTAGTCGCGACCTCTGACACTCCCACCCAGGACGCTCATCGGCTGGGAACGGCGGGTTTGTCCTCCATAGGCGCGGCGGATAGGGTTCTCCATGATCCAGCGGGCGAGGCCTCGCGGACTTCCCCCGTACGGACCGCCGGAGGACTTGAGTTGGCACCGAAGCAGAACGACCGCGAAGCGCGACAGGCCCGCGAGCGGCTCCGCGCCTACCAGGCGCGACAGACCGTCCACGAGCACAAGATCAAGCGGCGCAAACGTGACAACTGGGTGGCCGGAATCGCCGCCATCGTCATCGTCGCGCTGACGGTGGGCACGCAGCTCCTCTACTTCTCCGCCGGGCCTGGGCTCGCCAAGGCATCCGGGTCGCCCTCGCCGACACCCAGTGCGACGGCGTCCGCCGGCGCCGTACCGCCGAAGTCACTCGCCGAGGACCGCACCTGGACCGGCACGATGACGATCAACGGCATCCCGCTCGGCGTCTCCCTCGATGGTGCCGCCGCTCCGCAGGCCGTCTCGTCGACGGTGTCCCTCGTCCAGAAGAAGTTCTACGACGGACTCACCTGCCACCGCCTCACGAACGGCGGCTTCTACGTGCTGCAGTGCGGCGACCCCGAGGGTACCGGCAGCGGAGGCCCCGGCTACGAGTACGGCCCCATCGAGAACGCCCCGGCCGACAACGTCTACAAGGCGGGAACGATCGCCATGGCACGGCAGAGCAATAACGCGAGCAGCCAGGGCAGCCAGTTCTTCATCGTCTACGACGACACGACCATCCCGGCCGATCAGGCGGGCGGCTACACGGTCATCGGGCAGGTGACCTCCGGGCTCGACGAGCTCAAGAAGCAGGTCACCGACAAGGGCGTCCAGGGCGGCTCGACCGACGGCAAGCCCGTCGTCGCCACCACGATCGACACCTTCACCCTGCAGTGATCGCGGCACGTGCAATAGGCTGATTCCCACGTGGGGCGGCATCCCGCCCGCATCGCGCAGCAGCAAGGTGAGGCTCTTGGCTACTTCTGAACAGCACCCCTGGGGTCGTGTCGACGACACCGGGACCGTGTACGTCCGCGAGGGCGACAGCGAACGCATCGTCGGCGAATACCCCGACGGCTCGGCCGAAGAGGCGCTCGCCTACTTCACGCGCAAGTACACCGACCTGGCCGGTCAGGTGGGCCTGCTCGAGCAGCGCGCGCGCCGCGGCGCTCCCGCCGCGGACATCGCGAAGTCCGTCGCCAACCTGCGCAAGGCCGTCGACGGCGCCAATGCCGTCGGCGATCTCGCCTCCCTTCTGGCGCGACTGGATGCGCTGGGCGGCACGGTCGAAGAGCTGACCGAGCAGCAGAGCGCCGAGGCGAAGGCTGCCGTGGAGGCCGCGATCGCCGAGCGCACCGCCATCGTCGAGCAGGCCGAGGCACTGGCCGCGCAAGACCCCGCGCGTACGCAGTGGAAGACGACGAGCACCGAGCTGGACGCTCTCTTCGCCCGCTGGCAGGCGCACCAGCACGACGGCCCGCGCCTCCCCAAGAACGAAGCGAACGAGCTCTGGAAGCGGTTCCGCGCCGCGCGCGCGACCATCGAGCACAACCGCAAGGCGTTCTTCGCCGAGCTCGACACGCAGCACCGCGACGTCCGCAACCGCAAGAACGCACTCATTGAAGAGGCCGAGAAGCTCATCCCCCTCGGTGCCGACGGTGTGCCCGAGTACCGCCGCCTTCTCGATCAGTGGAAGGCCGCGGGGCGTGCGGGCAAGAAGAACGACGACGCCCTGTGGGCCCGCTTCAAGGCGGCCGGCGATGCCATCTACTCGGCCAAGGCCGAAGTGGATGCGCGCGACAGCGTCGAGTACGACGCCAACCTCCAGGCCAAGCTCGCCCTTCTCGACGAGGCGGAGCCGCTGCTCAAGGCGACCGACCGCGAGAGCGCGCGTGCTCAGCTGCTGTCGATCCAGGAGCGGTGGGATCAGATCGGCCGCGTTCCGCGCGACCAGGTCCGCCCGATCGAAGACCGCCTCCGCCGGATCGAGACCGCGGTTCGCCGGCTCGACGAGGAGCACTGGGAGAAGAACAACCCCGAGAAGAAGGCGCGCTCGGAGGGTCTGGCCAGCCAGCTCAACGCGGCGATCGCCAAGCTCGAGCAAGAGCTGGCGGAGGCGCAGGCATCCGGCGACAGCTCGAAGGTGAAGGCGGCCCAGGAGGCCCTCGACGCCCGCAAGGTCTGGTTGGACGCACTCGGCTGAGTCGGCGCGGCTGAGTCGGCGCGGCTGAGTCGGCGGCTGAGTCGGCGGCTGAGTCGGCGGCTGAGTCGGCGGCTGAGTCGGCGGCTGATCCGTCCACAGCTGCGTTGGGTGAACGGGTTCTCCCCCGATTCGGCCGTTCCGGACCGCAGGGAGGCACGCTCGGCGAGGCTGAAGGCATGACCTCGGTATCCGCGCCCCTGCTCGACGCCAGCGTGCTCCCCATGGTGGAGCTGCTCGCCCTCTGTCTCGACGGCCATCTGTACCGCGTGGGCGATGCCTTCGCGACCGCCGAGACGCCGGACGGGCCAGAGCTGCGTGCCCACGCGTTCGCTCTGTCCGCGCCCACCTGGACCGTCGCCGACCGCGGTTCCGCTGCCTGGATCCACGGCACGCGGTCCTCTCCACCGCCGATCCCCCAGGTGTGCGTGCCATCGAAACGTCGAGGGCGGGTCTCCTCCCCGATGATCGACGCCAGCCACCGCACCCTCGAGGCCGACGACTCCGTCGTGATGGGGCCGACCCGGGTGACCACGCCTCTACGAACCGCTGTCGACCTGATCAGCGTGCCCGGCGCCTTCGACGCCGGCCGCGCACTGGAGGTGCGCCATCTGCTCGCTCTCGCCGGTGTCACTCCGGCGGAGTTCGACGATCACCTGCGGGCGAGCCGCCGGAAGGGATGCGCGCTGGCGCGGAGCCGCGTGCCGACTGTCGCCCGCGCGACAATGCCGAGCGCAGGGGTCAGCCCCCGCTGACGTCAGCCCCCGCTGAGGTCAGCCCCCGCTGACGCGGTACACGTCGTAGACGCCGTCGATACGGCGCACGGCATTGAGAACTCGGTCGAGGTGGGTGGTGTCGCCCATCTCGAACACGAAGCGGCTGAGCGCCAGCCGGTCGTTCGACGTGGTGACGGTCGCGGAGAGGATGTTCACATGGTGCTCGGACAGAACGCGCGTGACGTCGCTGAGGAGGCCCGAGCGATCGAGTGCCTCGACCTGGATCTGCACGAGGAAGACGCTCTTCGAGCTCGGCGCCCACTCGACGTCGATCATCCGCTCGGGTTCCTGCAGCAGCGACTGCACATTGTGGCAGTTCGCCTGGTGCACGGAGACGCCCTGCCCCCGGGTGATGAAGCCGACGATCGGATCCCCCGGAACCGGAGTGCAGCACTTCGCGAGCTTCACCAGGATGTCGGGCGCACCCCGCACGAGCACGCCGGAGTCGCTGTTGCGCAGCTGCCGACGACCCTTGACCGGGATCTCGAGCTCGCTGTCCGACTCGACTTCGGTCTGCAGCGACGCGACGATCTTCTCGATCATCGACTGGGTCGAGACATGCCCTTCGCCGATGGCCGCGTAGAGCGCCGACACGTCCGGGTACTTGAGCGAGGACGCGACTTCGCCCAGCGCATCCTGCGTCATCAGCTTCTGCAGCGGAAGATTCTGCTTGCGCATCGCGCGAGCGATCGCATCCTTGCCCTGCTCGATCGCCTCGTCGCGGCGCTCCTTCGTGAACCACTGGCGGATCTTGTTCCGCGCGCGCGGGCTCTTGACGAAATTCAGCCAGTCCTGGCTGGGGCCGGAGTCCGGGTTCTTCGACGTGAAGATCTCGACGACGTCCCCCGTGTTGAGGCTGCTCTCGAGAGGGACCAGCCGCCCGTTGACCTTGGCACCCATGGTGCGGTGGCCGACCTCGGTGTGGACCGCATAGGCGAAGTCGACCGGCGTCGCGCCCGCGGGAAGGCCGATGACCCGGCCCTTCGGGGTGAAGACGTAGACCTCTTTGGCGCCGATCTCGAATCGCAGCGAGTCGAGGAACTCGCTGGGGTCGGCGGTCTCGGCCTGCCAGTCCGAAATGTGCGCGAGCCAGGCGAGGTCGGTGTCGTTCTTTCCGGGGCCACCCGCGCTCTTGCCGGTGGTCTGCTCCTTGTACTTCCAGTGCGCGGCGACACCGAACTCCGCCCGCTGGTGCATTTCCTCGGTGCGGATCTGGATCTCGACCGGGCGTCCCTGCGGGCCGATAACGGTGGTGTGCAGCGACTGGTACAGGTTGAACTTCGGGGTCGCGATGTAGTCCTTGAACCGACCGGGCATCGGGGTCCACCGCGCGTGGATCTGCCCGAGCACCGCGTAACAGTCGCGCACGGTGTTCACGAGCACGCGGATGCCCACCAGGTCGTAGATGTCGTCGAACTCACGACCGCGCACGACCATCTTCTGGTAGATCGAGTAGTACTGCTTCGGCCGGCCGACGACCTTCCCCCGGATCTTCGCCGACTTCAGGTCGTCGTTGATCGCGTCGATGACGTGCTGCACCAGCCGCTCGCGCTCGGGCGTGCGCTGCTTCACGAGGCTTTCGATCTCGGCATACAGCTTCGGGTAGAGCACCGCGAAGGAGAGGTCCTCGAGCTCCCACTTGATCGCCTGGATTCCGAGGCGATGCGCGAGCGGAGCGTAGATTTCGAGCGTCTCCGTCGCCTTGCGGGTCGCCGAAGCGGCAGGCACGAAGCCCCACGTGCGAGCGTTGTGCAGGCGGTCGGCCAGCTTGATGATCAGGACACGGATGTCTTTCGACATCGCCACGATCATCTTGCGCACGGTCTCGGCCTGGGCACTGTCGCCGTACTTGACCTTGTCGAGCTTGGTCACGCCGTCGACCAGCATGGCGATTTCGTCGCCGAACTGGTCGCGCAGCTCGTCGAGGGTGTACTCGGTGTCCTCGACCGTGTCGTGCAGCAGGGCAGCGGCGATCGTCTTGGCACCGATGCCGAGGTCGGCGATGATCTGCGCGACGGCGACCGGATGCGTGATGTACGGCTCGCCCGAGCGGCGCTTCTGACCGCGGTGCGCCTGCTCGGCGACCGTGTAGGCCCGCTCGATCAGGGAGAGATCTGCCTTCGGGTGGTGCATGCGCACCGTGCGCATCAGCGTCTCGACGGCGCCGGACGGCTGAGCCCGCGAAAAGATGCGCGGCACCAGACGGCGCAGGGAAGCGCTCTGCGATGTCGTCGTATCAACCATTCGCGCGCCTCCTGTCGTCCATTATGGCCGCTTTCGGCCACCCCGCTGTCACGGTCAACGCCGCTCGGGCTAGACGATCGCTCCTGGCGTACCGTCATCCCGTTCGACGGGAGATCCCTCCGCCTGCCACGCACCCATCCCGCCCGCCACATTGGCCGCAGGGTAGTTCGCCTCGTTGAGTGCGTCCGTCACCGTTCGAGATCGGGCGCCGCTCCGGCAGATCACCAGGATCTGCTGATCCTCGGGCAGCTCGTGCTGGCGCGCTCCGAGTTCGCCGAGAGGGATGTGATGGGCGGCCGGCGCGTGGCCGGCCTCCCACTCGTAGCCTTCGCGTACATCGAGCAGCCAGGCCGAGCCGGCATCCGTCAGCTCGCGCGCGAGCGCGACGGACACCTCGTCCTCGGCCAGGAAGCCGGTGGAAGCGGGTGCGTCGGTCATCCGGTTCGACTACTCCGCGGCCGCTGCGACGGCGTCGGTCTTGATCGTGGCCTTCGGCCGGATCGAACGCACCTTCTGGTCGTGCTTGCGGATCGCTGGCTCGCCCTCGCGGAACTGCGAGTACATCGGAGCCGCCAGGAAGATCGTCGAGTACGTGCCGACGATGATGCCGATCAGCAGCGCGAGCGAGATGTCGCGCAGCGTCGCGGCACCGAGAGCGTACGCACCGATGAAGAGGATGGACGCGACAGGCAGCACGGCCACGACGGCCGTGTTGATCGACCGCACGAGGGTCTGGTTGACCGCGAGGTTCACCGACTCCGCGAAAGTCCGTCGCGTGAGCTCCAGCTCTTCCTTGGTATTCTCCCGCACCTTGTCGAACACCACGACGGTGTCGTACAGCGAGTAGCCGAGGATCGTCAGGAAGCCGATCATGGTCGCAGGCGAGACCTCGAACCCGACCAGCGCGTACACGCCCGCCGTGATGATGAGGTCGTGGAACAGCGAGACGATCGCGGCCGCCGACATCTTCCACGTCCGGAAGTACAGCGCCATCGCGATGAACGCGAGGAGCAGGAACACCACCAGGCCCTGGATGGACTGCTGGGTCACATCCGCACCCCACGACGGTCCGATGAACGTCGCCGAGACCTCCGACGGGTCCACGCCGTACGCCTTCGCCAGGGCTTCGGAGACGTCGTGGGTCTGCGACTCGGAGAGCTGGTCGGTCTGCACGCGAACGGCGTTGTTGCCGACCACGCTCACGTGCGAGACAGCGCTCGGGACGACGCTGGTGACCGCGGCCTGGGCCTTGTCGGTGTCCGTGCTGGACACCTCGCTCACCTGGAACTGCGAGCCACCGCGGAACTCGATGGAGAAGTTGAACCCGCCCTTGATGACCGGGACGAGGATCGAGAGCACCACCATGACGGCGGCGATCGAGTACCAGATCTTGCGTCGGCCGACGAAGTCGATCGAGCGCGCCCCGGTGTAGAGGTCGTTACCGAATTTCACGAGACGGCTGGCCATCAGGAGTCCTTCCCCTCGGTCGAACGATCCGAGGACGTCGAGGCGCCGGCGAGCTCTGCCGCCTTGCGCTCGGCGATCGTCTGGCGGCGTGCCGCTTCCTTGCTGCTGCGGGCGGCCGTGCCGGCGCCGACGGGGACCGTCGGAGCCCGGAACTTGGCCGCGCCGCGGTACACCGCACCGAGTGCCTGCGGATCGAGCCCGGACAGCGGGTGGCCGGAGCTGAAGAACTTCGTGCGGGCCAGCAACTGCAGCGTCGGGTGGGTGAACAGCAGGACCACGATGACGTCGATGATCGTCGTGAGCCCCAGGGTGAACGCGAACCCGCGGACGTTGGCCGCCGCGAGGACGTACAGCACGACTGCGGCGAGGAGGTTGGTCGCCTTCGATGCGTAGATCGTGCGGCGTGCGCGGCCCCACCCGGCTTCGACGGCGGACTCGAGGCCACGACCGTCGCGCAGTTCGTCTCGTATTCGTTCGAAGTAGACGATGAAGGAGTCGGCCGTGAAGCCGATCGCGACGATCAGACCCGCGACACCCGCTAGCGAGAGCCGGTAGTCGTAGTGCCACGACAGGAGCGAGATCGTCAGCCAGGTCAGCACACCGGCCACAACGAGGGAGGTCATCGTGACCAAGCCGAGCAGGCGGTACTGGAAGAAGGTGTAGATGCCGACCAGGATGAGGCCGATGAGTCCGGCGATCAGACCGCTCAGCAACTGAGCCGTTCCGAGCGTGGCCGAGATCGTGTCCTGGCTCTGCACCTTGAAACTGAACGGCAGCGCGCCGAACTTCAACTGATCGGCCAGCGCCTTCGACGTGGTCTCGGTGAAGTTACCGGTGATCTGCGGCTTGCCGTCGGTGATCGCCGCCTGCGTAGTCGGAGCCGAGATGACCTTGCCGTCGAGCACGATGGCGAACTGGTTCTGTGAGCCCTGCAGGGCGACCAGACGCGTGGTGACGTCGGAGAACGCCTTGGTGCCGGCATCGTTGAAGACGATGTTCACGGCCCACTGGCCGGTGGTGACGCCCTGCGAGCTCTGCACGAGACCCGCGCTGGCGTCCTTGATGTCCTGGCCCTTGACCTCGACCGGCCCGAGCAAGTACTTGACCTGGTTCTGGTCGTCACAGGTGATGAGGGGCTGATCGGTCGGAGCCGAGCTCGACGTCTTGTTCGCGCTCGCCTTGCAGTCGTAGGCGTCGAACTCGGCCTGCAGCTTCGGAGTGACCCAGGCGAGGTCGCTGCCGTTCGTCGGCTTGGTCGACGGCGTCGACTGCAGGCCCGGTGCCGGTGTCGGGGCCGGGGTGGACTTACCGTCCGCTCCGACGACCTCGTTGGTCGGGCCGCCGGCGACGAGGACCGGGCGGAAGTCGAGACGCGCGCTCGACTTGACGCGGTCGAGCGTCGCCTGATCCGGCTTACCGGGCAGCGAGACGACGATGTTACGCGAGCCCTCGGTCGAGATCTGCGCCTCGGAGACACCGGACGCGTCGATGCGCTGGCGGATGATCGACACCGCCTGGTCGAGCTGCTCCTGCTGCACCGACTGACCGTTCTCCACCTGCGGCGAGAGGATGATCTGGGTGCCGCCCTCGAGGTCGAGGGCGAGCTTGGGCAGCCAGGTCGCGTTGGAGAACAGGACGCCCGCGGTGAGGGTGCCGAGCAGCACCACCACGAGGACGCCGAGCCACGTCAGCGAACGCCAGGCTTTCTTGACCGGGGTCGACTTTGCCACCTAGGTACTCAGCTTTCTACGAGTGCTCCGGCGCCTCTCGGGCACCGGAGCACAGGAAAATGTGTCAGTCGTCGTTCTGTGAGCGCTTCTTCGACGAGTCATCGAGCCGCTCGCCGTACTCGGGCTGCGCTGCATCGGAGTCGGCGGGGATCGCGTGGTCCTCGTTGAGCTCGACCGCAGGTCCGGCGACGACGTCGGTCTCGGCGGTCTCGGCGGTCTCGGCGACCGTGGGCTCGACCACGCGGGCGAGCACCTGACGGTGCACCTTGACGACGTGGCCCGGGCTGGTCTCGATGAGGGCGGTGTTGTCGCTCTCGTCGACGGAGACGAGGGTTCCGTAGAGACCGAAGTTGGTCATGACCTCGGCCCCCGGCACCATCTTCGAGCGAGTCTCGTCCTGGTCCCGACGCCGCTTGCGGCTGTTCCGGAACATGAAGAAGACGAGGGCCGCCAGAATGACGACCATCACGATGGTCAACGGGTCAAAGGCCATGGGGATTTGCCGAACCTTTCAATGGGGGGCAAGGGGTTGGCCGAACGGCCAGCTTGGATTATATGTCATCCACCAGCGTCGGAGGCTGGGAGGAATCCAGCTTCCGGCTGGGGATCCCCAGGTGCCGCCATGCGGCGGCGGTCGCCATGCGCCCGCGCGGCGTGCGGGTGAGCAGTCCGATGCGCACCAGGAACGGCTCGACGACCGATTCGATCGTCTCCGCTTCTTCGCCGACGGACACCGCGAGGGTGTTGAGGCCCACCGGTCCCCCGTCGAACCGCTCGAGGATGATCTGGAGCACCGCACGGTCGAGCCGGTCGAGGCCGAGCGCGTCGACGTCGTACAGCTCCAGGGCGGCCCGCACGGCAGCGATGTCTGCTCGCCCGCCGTGCACGAGCGCGTAGTCGCGCACCCGCCGCAGCAGGCGGTTCGCGATGCGAGGGGTGCCGCGGCAGCGTCCGGCGATCTCGGCCAGCGCCTCCCGATCGACCTCGAAGTCGAGCATCGTCGCGGCCCGCGTGAGTACCTGCGTGAGCTCGGCCTCGTCGTAGAACTCCAGGTGGGCGGTGAAGCCGAAGCGGTCGCGCAGCGGATTGGGCAGCAGCCCCGAACGCGTCGTCGCCCCCACCAGCGTGAAGGGTGCCAGGTCGAGCGGGATGGAGGTGGCGCCCGCTCCCTTGCCCACCATGATGTCGATGCGGAAGTCTTCCATCGCGAGGTACAGCATCTCTTCCGCGGACCGTGCCATGCGGTGGATCTCGTCGATGAACAGCACTTCTCCAGGCGTGAGCGACGACAGGAGCGCAGCGAGGTCGCCCGCGTGCTGGATCGCCGGTCCGCTCGACAGCCGCAGCGGCCGCTGGCTCTCGTGCGCGACGATCATCGCGAGCGTCGTCTTCCCGAGTCCGGGAGGGCCCGCGAGCAGGATGTGGTCGGCTGTCCGCTCCTGCATCCGCGCCGCGGTCAGCAGGAGTTGCAGCTGGCCGCGGACCTTCGCTTGGCCGACGAACTCCGCGAGGCTCCGCGGACGCAGGGCGCCCTCGAAGGCGAGCTCGGACTCCGACTCGAGCTCGGGGGTGGTCAGGTCGTCGTCGCTCACCGCGTCACCTGCGCCGGGCCGAGTCGCGCAAGCGTCAGCCGCAGCAGCGTCTGGACACTGTCGCGCTCCGTCTCGGCGGTGTCAGCGATCACGTCGGCGATGGCCTCGGACGCGGTGCGCTCCTGCCAGCCCAGCCCGACGAGTGCGACGAGGACGCTGTCGGCGACGGAGGACGGCTTCCCCGCGGTCTTGGCGACGGGCGCCGGGCGGCGCACCGCGGCGAGCTTGCCGGTCAGGGACACCACGATGAGCTTGGCCGTCTTCGGCCCGATTCCGGACACCTTGCGGAACGGCGCGTCGTCGTCGGTGGCGACGGCACCCGCGATGTCATCCGGCGAGAGCACGGAGAGCACGCCGATGGCCGACTTCGGGCCGACGCCCGAGACGCCGGTGAGCAGGTCGAACACCTCCAGCTGCTCGCGATCGGAGAACCCGAACAGCTGAAGCGCATCCTCGCGGACGATCAACGCGGTGTGGAGGAAGGCCTCATCCCCGACGCGGAGAGAAAGCACGTGGTCGGGCGTGAGCTGCACGGCGAAGCCGACGCCGCCCACCTCGATGACGGCGGTGCCGCCGCTCGCCGAGAGCACGGTACCGCGGAGGGAGGAGATCACTGTGCCAGCCTACGGGGAGCCGCCGACGCCCGGCCGGAGCGCTCCGCGGCGCGCCACGCCGCCTGCGCCGGTGTGAGTGCCGTGCCGCTCGCGCCGCCGGCGTCCGCCGCGACCGGGCCGCCGCGCCACGCATGACAGATCGCGATGGCCAGGGCGTCGGCCGCGTCGGCCGGCTTCGGTACCTCGGCGAGCCCGAGGATGCGAGCGACCATGACCTGCACCTGCTTCTTGTCGGCGGAGCCGTATCCCGTGACCGCAGCCTTGACCTCGCTCGGCGTGTGCAGCCCGACCGGCAGCCCGCGCTTCGCCGCCGAATGCAGAGCCACGCCACTCACCTGGGCGGTCCCCATGACGGTACGGAGGTTGTGCTGCGCGAAGACGCGTTCGATCGCGACGACCGCAGGCCGGTGCTGCTCGAGCAGCTCTTCGATTCCGTTGCCGACGGCGAGGAGGCGTTCTTCGAGCGGCATGCCGGGAGGTGTCCGGATCACGGTGACGTCGACGAGCGTCGCCCGGCGGTCGGGACGCACATCCACGATCCCCACGCCGCAGCGCGTCAGACCCGGGTCGATGCCGAGCACCCGGATCGTCACGGTCGCGTCCTACTCGTCGTCGTCGTCGAGCTGCGCCTGCACCTCGGGGCTGATGTCGAGGTTCGTGTAGACGTTCTGCACGTCGTCCGAGTCTTCGAGGGCGTCGATCAGGCGGAAGACCTTGCGGGCGACCTCGGCGTCGGCGTCGACGTTGACCGTGGCGACGAACTCCGCGTCGGCCGAGTCGTAGTCGATTCCCGCCTCCTGCAGCGCGGTGCGCGCGGCGACGAGATCTGAGGCCTCGGTCAGCACCTCGAAGCTCTCACCACGGTCGGTCACGTCTTCGGCGCCCGCGTCGAGCACGGCGGCGAGGACGGTGTCCTCATCCACTCCGTCGGCGTGCGGAACCAGGATGACGCCCTTGCGGTGGAAGTTGTAGGCGACGCTGCCCGGGTCGGCCATGGTGCCGCCGTTGCGCGTCATGGCCGTGCGGACCTCGGCTGCCGCGCGGTTCTTGTTCTCGGTGAGGCACTCGATCAGAAGCGCGACACCGCCAGGACCGTAGCCCTCGTACATGATCGTCGTGTAGTCGATCGACTCACCGGTGAGGCCGGCACCGCGCTTGATCGCGCGGTCGATGTTGTCGTTCGGGACGGAGGTCTTCTTGGCCTTCTGCACCGCATCGACGAGCGTCGGGTTGCCGGACATGTCGGCGCCGCCGGTCTTCGCCGCGACCTCGATGTTCTTGATGAGCTTGGCGAAGGACTTCGCGCGGCGGGAGTCGATGACCGCCTTCTTGTGCTTGGTCGTCGCCCACTTGGAATGCCCGGACACTGGTGCTCCCTCGGATTACGTTTCGAACCTGACCATAGTAATGCCTCGGCTCCGCGTGTCCCGGCCTCCGGAACGGGTCAGCGCGCCGCCAGCGCGCGATGCACGGACGACACGGCGCTGGCGCCCTCGCCGACGGCGGCCGCGATGCGCTTCATCGACCCGTGCCGCACATCCCCCGCGGCGAACACCCCGGGGATGCTCGTCTCGAACGGGAACGCCCGTCGCACGTCGTCCTCCCCGGCCGGCAGGTCGACATCGGTCAGCAGGAAGCCGCTCGCGTCGACCGCGACGCCGGTCAGCCACTCCGCCTGCGGTTGCGCGCCGACGAAGCAGAACAGCGCGGCGGCGGGCACGAACGTCTCGACTCCGGAGGAGGCGAGGGTGACCCCGTCCAGTTGCGAATCTCCGTGCAGCGCCGTCACGTCGGAGGAGGTGTGGACGCGGATGCGCGCGTGCGATGTCACCCGCTCGACGAGGTACGACGACATCTTGGCCTCGATGGCCGGACCCCGGACGACGAGGCTCACCTCGCTCCCGAGTCCCGCGAGGTAGAGCGCGGCCTGCCCTGCCGAGTTGGCGCCTCCGACCACGACGGCGGGACGTCGGTCGACGGCCCGGGCCTCCAGCTCGGTCGTCGCGAAGAAGATGCTGCCGCCTTCGAAGTCCGCCCAGCGCTCCAGGGGCAGGCGACGGTAGCGCGCACCGGTCGCGATCACCACCGCCCGGGCAACGAGGTCCTCGCCCTCGGCGAGCCGGAGTCTGAGTCCGTCCTCGGTGGGCGTCAGTTCGCTGATCTCGGTGGGCGCTGACACGCGGACCCCGAACTTGAGAGCCTGGACGAGACCCAGCTCGGTCAGTTCCGCCCCGGAGACACCGGCCGGGAAACCGAGATAGTTCTCGATCCGGGAGCTCGCCGCAGCCTGCCCACCCGGCGCCAGCGCATCCACCACCAGGGTCGACAGCCCTTCCGAGGCTCCGTAGATACCCGCCGCCAGGCCTGCAGGTCCTGCCCCGACCACGACCAGGTCGAAGCGATCTCCGTCGCGGTACCGGTAGGCGAGGCCGACGGCTTCCGCGAGGGCCAGGGGCGTTGCGGAGGGCAGCGCCGTGCCCCGGGTGATCACCAGCGGCAGGTCGCCCTCCCCATGGCCAGTGCTCTCCAGGAGTCGGCGGCCCGCCTCGGTGGAGGCGTCCATCCAGCGGTGCGGCAACTCCATCCGCGCGGCGTACCGACGGAGAGCGAGCGACGCGCCGGACGCCTCGTCGCCGACGATCTCCACCGCTCGGTCGGCGGCGGCCATCAACAGGCGCCGGCGGGCCCGGAACGCGCCGAGCAGCGCCTCCGACAGCGCACCGTCGCTCGCCATCACCTGCTTGAAGGTGGCGTTCGGGATGCGGTGCACCCGCCCGGCCTCGGTCATCACCGCGGTCAGAAGCGACCGCTGGCCGCTCAGCATGCTCATCTCGCCGAGGAACTCCCCCGCATGCCATTGGGCCACCGTCCGCGCGGGCGAATCGGACGTCGCCTCGCGGATGATGTCGACCCGCCCGGACTCCATGACGAAGAAGTCGAGATGCTCGTCACCCGCCTGGAACAGGAGGTCGCCCTCGGCCCGCTCCTCCGAGGTGCCCAGGGCGAGCAGCCGGTCGAGTTCGTCCCGTTCCAGGACGGGGTTGCCGGCGGTGCCGACGGGGACGCGGAACGGCGCGCGCTCAGCCACGCGAGTTCCGCGACGGGGATGCGGTGGCGGCCTGGGCGACGAGGGTCACGCCGCGATCATAGGGGGCAACACACGCCGCGCACCATGGCGGTCAGTTCGCGGCGCGCACCTTGGCGAGGAAGTACTCGTGGAAGCGCGTGTCCCCGGTTATCTCGGGGTGGAACGACGTGCCGAGCAGGTTGCCCTGCTCCACGGCCACCACGCGCCCGTCGGCCACCTGTGCGAGCGGAGTCGCCCCGCTGCCCACTTCTTCGACGATGGGTGCGCGGATGAACACCGCGTGCATGGGCTCCTCGCCGACCGCCGGGATGTCGAGGTCGGTCTCGAACGAGTCCAGCTGCGAGCCGAACGCGTTGCGCCGCACCGCCACATCCAGACCGCCCAGGGTCTGCTGCCCGGCGATGCCATCGATGATGCGGTCGGCGAGCATGATCAGGCCGGCGCAGGTGCCGTAGACCGGCAGCCCGCCGGCGATGGCCGCCCGCAGCGGCCCGGCCAGCCCGAATGATCGGGACAGCTTGTCCATGACGCTCGACTCGCCGCCCGGGATGACCAGGCCGCCGATCTCATCCAACTCCGTCGGACGGCGCACCGGAACAGCGTCGGCGCCCAGGCCGCGCAGGACCGCGAGGTGCTCGCGGAAGTCTCCCTGCAGGGCGAGGACGCCGACCTTCGGTGCGCGTTCTCCCGTCAGCACTTACCAGCCACGCTCGGCCAGGCGGTGCGGCGCCGGGAGGTCGGACACGTTGATGCCGACCATCGCCTCGCCGAGACCGCGCGACACCTCAGCGATGACCGACGGGTCGTCGTAGAAGGTGGTGGCCTTCACGATCGCGGCCGCGCGCTGCTCCGGGTTGCCGGACTTGAAGATGCCCGAGCCGACGAACACGCCGTCGGCACCCAGCTGCATCATCATCGCCGCGTCGGCCGGGGTGGCGACGCCGCCCGCGGTGAACAGCACGACGGGGAGCTTGCCGGTGTCGGCGATCTCGCGGACCAGCTCGTACGGCGCCTGCAGCTCCTTGGCGGCGACGTACAGCTCGTCTTTGCTCATCGAACGCAGGGAGTTGATCTCCGACGTGATCTTCCGGATGTGCTTGGTCGCCTCGGAGACGTCGCCGGTACCGGCTTCGCCCTTGGAGCGGATCATCGCGGCGCCCTCGTTGATGCGGCGAAGCGCCTCGCCGAGGTTGGTGGCGCCGCAGACGAAGGGGACGGTGAAATTCCACTTGTCGATGTGGTTCACGTAGTCGGCGGGCGACAGCACCTCGGACTCGTCGATGTAGTCGACATCCAGTGCCTGCAGCACCTGCGCCTCGACGAAGTGACCGATGCGGGCCTTCGCCATGACGGGGATCGAGACCTCGGCGATGATCGCCTCGATGAGGTCCGGGTCGCTCATGCGCGCGACGCCGCCCTGCGAGCGGATGTCTGCGGGAACACGCTCGAGCGCCATCACGGCCACGGCGCCGGCGTCTTCGGCGATGCGTGCCTGCTGGGGCGTGACGACGTCCATGATGACGCCGCCCTTCAGCATCTCGGCGAGCCCGCGCTTGACGCGGCTCGATCCGATCGCGGTGCCCTGTTCGCTGTCAGTCATGATCGCCCTCTCGTGCGGTACAAAAATGGTTTTGGCCTATGCCGAACGATAGCATCCGGGCTTGCTGTCGATAGACTCGCAGGCGT
>Ga0256888_1000080_pt1 | contig 17080 bp, 1 predicted proteins | sample MC6MC0511MT_FD_186347 | JGI IMG/M metagenome (GOLD analysis project Ga0256888, IMG submission 186347) | Metatranscriptome of enriched soil aggregate microbial communities from Iowa State University, Ames, United States - MC6-MC0511-MT... | ecosystem: Environmental > Terrestrial > Soil >... | reverse complement strand
CTCACCGCTCGTCGCAATCCTCGCCCCTCCGGCCGCCGGCGCGGTGTCCCCGGCTCCCGCGTCGCCAGCTCCCGGCGCACTCCGCTCGGGTGCCGGCGTCACGGCGGCCCAGTCGTCAGCCTTGATGCGCGACACCGCAGCCCTCCTCGCGCTCGCGACAGCGCCTGCTCTACAGTGTATTGCACTCAACGCCCTGCGGCAGCTGCTGGCCCCACCGCCCGTCGCCGCCGCCTCAGGCGCCGCCCCTGCTGCTGCGGCTGCGGCGGTACCGTTGGAGCTTTCTTCCGCTTCGACGGCGGTGATGCTTGCCTCCCGCCGCCGTCTTACGTCACAGACGCTCGACGCACTGTCGCTGCTCTCCGCGATTGCAGCGCGCTCCGGCCGCCCTGCGCTCCCGCCGGCTGGCGTGCTGCTCCTTGCTGAGTATGCGTGCCGCGCACTCGACGCGGCAGCCACGTCGCTCACGCGCCTTCCGCCTGCGCATTCTCCTCCCTCCGCGCGCGTCTATGCAGCGACTGCTGCTACTCCAGCGCCATCGCAGCTACCGATGCCGCTGCCACCTGCCCTCGCGTCGGCGCTTGTGCGTTTTCTTGCGCTGGAGCTGCCGCGGCATTCACCTGCGGCGCTCGAGGCTCGGCTGCCTTCGTTCCTCGCCGCGCTGGCAACGCCACCCACAGAGCCGCTCACGCCGGCGCTGCTACTGCTGCCGCCTCCAGCCCCGCTGGCTGCTGCCGCCGCCGTTGCTGCTCTGAGCGTAACTGCTCCGCCAACGCCGCTGCCGCTGGTAGTCTCCGGGTCTGGCTCTGCATCAGGGTTTGGTGGCACAACGTCCCACGCCACGCCTAGCAAGCCACTGTCCCGCCCGCGCTTTACACTTTCAGCTACGGCGTCGCCGGTTCCTGCGTCCGGGCCAGTGCCTCCGTCGTTGCTTGCTTCGGCAGCTGTCTTGGCCGCCACCGCTGCCGCCGCTGCGCCCGCGCGCACGGGCGCTCTAAGTGCTCGTTCGCCGCTCCCCGTCGCTGCTGCCACCGCATCTGCGCCTGCGCCGGGCCCTGCGTCGGCGCGTTCCGCCCGTTACACCCTGGCGTCCGCGATCCCGGGTCCCGCGCCGGGCACGGCGCACGGTGGCTCGTTCAGTCCGTCCCCACCATGGCTGCGCGCCGCAGGCCTTACGGCCGGTGCCAACGCCGCCGCTGTAGCCGCAGCGACTGCGGCGGGTGCCGCGGCGGCGGTGCAGCGTGCTGCCGCTCTCCCTGCGCACGCGCTGTCGTCCTTCGCAGCCTCACTGATCGCTGCTTTGGCCGCGACCTTGCCCCGGGCATCTGCCATTATTGCGGTAATGCCAGAGACGCCGCCTGTCGGTGTTCGCGCGTCTCCGCCACCACCTGCTGCTCCCATCACGGCCCCTACGACGCCATCGACCGTTCTCACGGCTGCTGCCTTCCCTGAAGTCAAGCCGCGTCCGCCGCCGGGTGTCCCGTCATCTTTACTGGGCCAGTCGCCTGCAGTGGCCCGCGTTGTTGCGGCTGCTGCAGCCGCACCGCTCGCACAACCCCGGCCACCGGTGGAAAAACAGCAACAACTGCGCCGCCAGTCAGGCCAGCTCGATCCAGCACTGACTGCTGCTGCTGCTGTGGCCGCTGCTGCTGCTGCGCCATCGCTCTTCATGCCTGCACCGCCCCCACAGCAGCCACCTGCGCTGCTGCCCGGGCTGCCTACCCGTAGTGCCTCCGTCGCAGCAGCAGCAGCCGCAGCTGTCTCAGTCGCGGCCACCCTTCCAGCGGTCACTGCAGAGCTGCTCGCGCCCGCTTCGGCTCCCGCACCGGTTCCGGCGCCTGTTCCGGTGTCTGTGGCTCCACGCCGCAGCGCTGCCGCTCTTCTGGCGCGCGCGCTGCTGCGCTTGCACCGTCGGTTGACGGTGGCCGCAGAGGTGCCTGAGCTCGCGCTCGCTTCGGCGCTTGCCGGTGCCTCCAGTACCGCAGCTGCGGCCAAGGCTACCTCTGCCGCCGCCGCGACTGCTGCGGTCCCGCCATCCTCGGCCGCCAGCTCGCCTGTCGCGCCGCCGCGCCCGCAGGTCACGATGCTCGCGCGCACGGAACAGCTTGCCCAACAGCAACAGCAGCAGCAGCAGCAGCAGCCACAGCTGTCTCAACAGCCAGCGACGGCAGCACCCGCGCTGCTGTCCTCTGGCGTGCCGGCGGCACTCGACCTGCGCGCCTCGCCTGCCGACGCGCGTGCACTGGCATCGGAGCTCACGCGGCTGCTCCGCACGCTCGCCGCCGACGCGCGTCCGCGTGCGCGCGCACCGGTGCTGCCCGGCTCGCTCCTGTGTCGCTCAGCCACCGCTGGCGCCGCTGGGTCAGCCGCGACCACTCCGGCCCATGCCGCGCCCGCCGCACGCAGCCTGTCAACCGCGTTCGCGCCGCTCTCTGCAGCCGCCGAGTCACCAGTGGTGCCGGCGACTACTGCGGTGACGGCCGGTGTCGTCGGCGCGTCCCGGACAGCCCGCCTACTTGCGACGACTCCCACCTCCGTCATTCCCACGGCTCTGAACCCCGCTGGAGCGACAAGTGCCGCCGGCGGCAGCATCACGGCTGCGGCTGGGTCCGCGGGTGCTGCTGCTGCTGCTGCTGCTGCTGCTGCTGGCGGGAGCGCGAGCGGGAACAAGACTGCGCTGCGGGTGATGGCCAAGCACCGCGCCTCATCCTCCAAGACCACCGCGTCGCCGACCGCAGGGGCTGCGCCGGCTCCTGCCGGCTTCGCTTCTGCGGTGGCCGGACAGACAGCGCGCGCTCTTGAGTTTAGCCTCAGTCCGACCCAGGTGCTGTCCCCACCGCAGTCGCTGTCCCAGTCTCAGTCCCTGTCACAGCAGAGTATGTCTCTGGTCCCCGCGCCGCCGCCGCCGCTGCAACAGCACGGATCGTTGTCTCTCGGCGCCCCGTCGCTGGGCTCGCAGTCAATGAGTCTCTCGGCCGGCGCCCTGAGCGCTGCCGCCAGTGGAGGCGCCCTGCCGACTGGAACCGCTGCGGGGTCGTCGCCGCTGCCTCCCGCAGTGCTCACGCCGCTGCCATTGCCCCTGCCGCTGCCCGTGTCTGGCCCGAGGCCGGCGGCTGCACCGCTGCACCGCGCACCGCCGTCAGGCGGCGCCGCGTCTACTACTGCGCTGCTCCCCTCGACGGCAACCGCTGGGGTTGCTCTTCTTGGTGCTGATAGTGTCCCCGCGTCCGCATCCGCCACGGGCTCCGCATCGGCGGCGTCGTTTCCGCCTCCGCCGCTCCGCTCAGCCTCGGCGGTCCGCGCTTCGTTCTCGCCCTCGCCGGCACCAGGGCTCGTTTCGGCGGCGGCCCATGGCCCAATTGTGTTGACTGAGGGAACGTGGTCGGCCTGCGTGCTGCCGCGGCTTGTCGTCACCGCCCGCGCTGCCGCTACCGCTGCCGCCTCGACGGGCACTAAGTCTGGCGCCGACGCGGACCCGAATGACGATGCTGACGCCGACGCCGACGCCGACGCCGTCGCCGACGCTGACTGCGGCGGTGACCTCGGCGCGCTCGCGTCTCTTCTCTCGCTGCTGGGCGGCTTCACGTCATCTCCAGCCGCCGCCGCGGCTGCGGCGGACGTTGCGTCGCTCACAGACCCCACAGCGTCGGCGTCGGCGGCCGGCGTTGGCAGCAGTGACGGCGGTAGCGCAATGTTTAGCCGCCTTCTCCCACCTGGTGCGCGCGTCTACGTGACCCTAACGGGTGCTGGGTCCGGTGCTGGAGCCGGGGCGGGGGCCGGCCTGGCGTATCCTCTGTCGCTTCCATCCTCGCTCACGCACCGACCCGGACCCGCGGGCCCCAGTATTGCGACCACGCGTGGCGGTGCCGGTCCAGCTGTGGCCGCCGTTGTGCACAGCGTTGACTGGGCGGCGCGCGCTGTCCGTGTCCGCTTGGAGCACGCGCCTGCAGCCGCCACCCCCGGCGCATCTGCCTTCGTCGCTGCTTCGGTCTCGTTTGTCGTCACACCAGCTGACTTTGCCGGCTCAGACACGACTGGTGCTCACAACAGCGGCGGCTCTCTAGTGGCAACGCTGCCTGTTGGCCCGGACTGCCCCGCGTTGCTGTTCCCTTCGCCGCTGCCGCCGCGGGACAGCGACACGTCTTCGTATTCTGCTGCTGCCACTGCCGCCGCAACCGCTACTGCTGCTGCGCCGACCACCCGGTCTGACGCGGTCGTAGAGCTTGCTCGCCCGTGGCTGCCTCCAGCTGCGCGAGCTGTGCCTGCTTTGACGTCTCTCGCAGCCCCATCCTCTGCTGCTGCTGCCGCCGCTGTTGCCGGGGGCACGCATGGCTCTGGAGACAACGCGGCTGGTGCTCACGCGTCCGTGGGCCCAAGCCTTGACGGCGCTGCTATGGGCCTGACAACCTTCCCGCTCGCCGCAGTGCTGCGCTGGCCAGACACTGAGGCTGCTGTAGCCTTTGCTACGCTCCTCGCTTCTGCCGTTGCAGCAGAGGACGCGGTTAAAGGCGCTAAGCCTAGTAGTATGGCCGCACCTCAAGAAGCGCTGCTTTCCGCCTTCGCGAGTCACGCTGCTCGCATCTCTACGGCCTCAACTGCCGCTGCCGCTGCCATCGCCGCTGCGCCGGCGCCCGTGGGCGCGGCCGTGGTGGGCGCGCGCATCTCGACGCTTGCTGCCGCTGCCGCGCGCACACGCTTACTTGGCGCGCTCGCCCGTGCGGGTGCCGTCGTTGCGGAACCCGCATCCCGTGCGCTTGCCGCCGTCACCACCGCGCACCCAGCGCTGTGCGCCGCAGCCGCCCGTGCTTTCGGTTTCTCTTCTGCAGCGGCTGCGGAACATCTGCTTCTCAGTAACAACCGCTTGCGCGCTGCCGGCGTGCTAGCCGTTTTCTCGTCGTTGCTTGCTGGTGTTGAAACAGCCTCAGGCGTTGCGGCCGTGGCACTCGCCCGCGCGCATGCCGGCGGCAGCGACACTGTGGCAGCACACCGCTCTGTCACTGCACTGCCTGCACAGGCTCACGCAGCGTGCTTGCAGGTCTCTGCGGCGCTGTCTGCGCACCTCTACAGCATCCAGCAGGCGCGCACGCCCGGGCTCGCGCCGCCGTCAGTGACTGCTGCTGCCGCGGCCGCGGGCGCTACGGGCGGACCCGGTGGGCGTGCAGGCGGGCGTTTTCGCCTTTCTCCGGGACTCCCTTCCCGGTCACAGGCCGCCCCTGCCGCCGCCGTGTCTGCGGGCCCCCGCTCTCACGCGCTGTGCGGCGACCGGCTCGACTCGCGTCGCGACGCAATGCTGCGCTCGCTGCTCGGCCAGGACGGCCGCGGCGATGGCGACGGCGGTACGGCGGACGAGGAGATCCTCCGCTCGCCCGCGTCCGCGTCTGCCGCCAGGGCTGCTGCCGCTGCTGCGGCCTCGTTTTCTGGCGGTGTCGGCGCTGGTTTTGGCGTACGGTGCCTCCACCCGACCCGCGGTGACCGCGAGAGGTGTCCCTACCAGTCTCTGCGCGCGCCGGCCCTCTGCGCGCCTCTGGATGAAGACCGGCCGTACCAAGAGAAGCCGTTGATCTTGGCGTATGCTGACCATATTACTGCGATGGGCTTCTCACCGGCTGCTGCGCAGATTGCTCTAATTCTCGCCCGCGGCGACTTGCAGCTCGCGCTGAACCTCATTCTTTCGGGCGAGGTCGCCGACGACGACGTCGACGAGGCCGAGCTGGAGCTGCGCTGGGACCGGTTGCTGGGCGCGATCGGCGTGCGCGCCGAAGTTTCCGCCTTCACGCAGCAGCAGACTCAACTCCAGGCTCGCCAAGGCCGCCTAAACCAGTATTCTGCTGACCGTTACGAGGCGTGGGCTGCGGCGGCGTTCAAGGCCGACCCCGCTGCGCCGGCGCTCGACAGGGAGCACCTGCGCGTCCGCTCACTGCAACGCGCCGCATTTGCTGCGCGCGCCGCCGCGGGCGTCGACCCGCTCGTCGCGTCCCCAGGCGGGCATGCCCCCGCCGTGGAGGTGCTGACCCCCGAGGGCGCGCTGGAGCGTGACACCATGGCACTGCTGCGCATGCCGCCGTCCCTGGCTGCCCTTGTCGCTGGCGCGCGCGTCTACGCCGGGCAGGCTGCGCTCTTCTCTGACGCCGACGTCGATGGTGCCGCTGCTGCGGAGCTCGCGACTGGGCGCGCGCCGCTCGCCGCAGCAGCTGCAGCTGCCGGGACCCACCCGGCGCCGGCTGCTGTCGCTGCGGGTGCAGGCGCGCTCGCTGCCACGGTGTCCGTCGCCCCTCGTCACGGACACTATCTCGCGGCTGCCGCTGTTGCCGCCACTGGTGGCGCGCGCGCCGCTGCTGTTGCAGCTGCTTCTTCCTCGGACGCGTCCGCCGCACCGGCTACAGGCGGCTCGCGCGCACGCCGGTCGACCGGTGCCCCGATTTACGGCGTCGCCTCCGTCGCCGGCGGCGCGGCTCCCTCAGCGGCGCGCGCGCACGGCTGGGCGTGGGCGTCTGGGCTCCAGCTCGTACGGCCACTTCCCCAGTTTGTCGGTCACGGCTGGGAAGTCCGGACCAAGGACGCCATGCGCCTGCGTCCGGCACCACACGCAGGCGAGGCCGCCGCTGCTGCTGCCACTGCTGCGGCTGCCGCTGCGACGGCCGCCGCCAACGCAGTGCTCAGAGGTTCGCCCGATGCTGCTGCGGCCGCCGCCACTGCTGCTGCCGCTGCCACGGCTGCTGCTGCCGCCGCGGCCGCCGAAAAGGACGAAGAGGAAGTCGACGCCGTCATTGCTGCTGACCCGTACTGGTGGAGCGACGATGGCGATGAGTCCGAGGCGGATGCCCTGCAGCGACAGAATGAGTGGACTGACGTCGAGGATGACGCGCCGGAGCCCTCTGTTCCCGTGCCCGACACGTCGCTGGATGCCGCAGCCGTTGCTGCTGCCGCCGTACTGTCTGCGCCGACCCCCGCAGCGCCTGCTTCGGCGCGCACGCCCCGCGCTCCACGCGCGCGCCTCTGTGGGGCTGGCCGCGACCGCTTCGGCTCTGCTGCCTGGCACCCGGGTGCAGTTGTCGCGCTTACGCCGACGGCTGTGCGCGCGCTCGCCCGCGCTGCGGCCAACAAGGCCGCAGAGCTCGCAGCAGCGCCGCTTGCTGCCGCGTTAGAGGCTCCGCCAGCCGACGGCACCGGCGCTGGCTTAGCGGGCGTTGGCGGTGGTGTAGTCGCGCTGCTGCATTGCGAGGCGGCGTCGCGCGCCCCAGGCCGCGCGCGCTCTCTGGAGGCGTGTTTGTCTGACGCGCCGCTGCTGCTGGCGTGCCAGCGCGTTCTTGACGCCTCTGCAGGCTCTGGGCCCTCTTCCGCCGGCGCGGCTGGTGCCTCTGGCCCGGCTGCCGGCGGGGGTGCGCGTCTGGTACCGACGCCAGAGTGGGGCACCGGTCCTAACGCCGTGATTCCGACCGCAGCGCACGGCCCGCGCACACGGCTGCGCGTGGGCGATACTGTGCTCTGCTACGACAGCAGTGGCGCGCTCGGGAAAGCGATCGTGGTGAAACAGCGTGGCGAGTATAGCTACTTAGTCCACTACGTCGGATGGGAGTCCAAGTGGGATGAGTGGCTGTCGCACCCTTTGGCAGCCCGCGTGCTCGCTCCAGTGTTGCCGCGCCCGCTTTCTTCGGCGGCGACCGCATCGGTTACGGGCGACGCTGCGGCGTTTGCGGAGGGCGGGGACTGGGCTATCGCGCCCCCAGACACGGTGCCGTGGGTGGGCCGCGTCTACGACTGGCCTGCTGGCATTCAGGCCGCTGCGCAGACGTTTGCCGTCACCGCGCCGCCGCTGCCCGTGTCTGCGGCGCCGGCCGCCTCTAGCATGGCCTCGGCGCGCACACAGCCGTCGCTGGCTGGCGTCAGCGCCAGTGTGGGCCGATACTATCTCAGCGGTGTCACCGGCAGCGCAGAGCTCGTTTCTCCCGCAGACGCACATGACGCTGCTGCTGCTGCTGCTGCTGCTGCCGCTGCGGTATACGGCATCAGCCCTGACGCTTATGCTGATGGATACGGCGAGTACGGAGCGGACGACGCGGAGATCGATGCCCACGACGACGACGCGTATGACCCTGTTGTCGCTGCAGGCACCGGTGCTGACGTCTACGCGGGCGTCTCACCTGTGGTCCGACTGCGCCGCGGCGCAGCACGCGCCGCTGTCAGCGGTGCGTACGACGGCGTCGACGGCGACGGCGACGGTGACGGCGGCACTGGTCTCAACGGCGCTGTCCGCCGCCTCCACGGACACCGTGCGCGCCCTCGTGCCACAGTTTCTTCCGCCCACGCCGCTGCAGCGGCCGCCATGGATGCAGCAGGCCGCGCGTCGGTCGGCCCGTCCGTCCGCGGCCCTGCGCCGTCTGTAGTGTTGCTATCTCTCGCTGCGCACACGGCCCCGCATGCCACGCGCAGCGCCCTCGCCAGTCTCGCCGCAGGTATGCTGCCGCGCTGCGCGCCGCTAGCGCTCCCGCCGCCGCCCGCGCTGGCGACTGCGCACCAGGATCCTGATCCGTCACTGTCAGCCGGCGTCGCGGCCACGCAGCCGGGCGCCACCCCGGCCACTGCGGCCGCCGACGCTTGCGCGGCGCTCGCCGCCGTCGAAGCTGTCGCAGTCGCCTTCGCCACCGTCGTCGCCGTTGACCGCCGCCGCCGCTGCGCGCTCGTGCGGCTGGCCCCTGCGGCCACTGCGGGCGAGGGCGGCGCGCTGCTCTGCTGGCTGCCGATGGCTTCCCTCGTACCAGCGGCCAGCCAGACTGCACTTCAGGAGCGCGCTAGCGGGCCCTCCGGTGCTGGTTCGACCGTCACTGCGACGAGCCTGCTGCGCGCCGCCCATGCCGCTGCCCGGCTACATGGCCGTATTAGCGGCGCTGTCGGCGCCGACGCGCTGGTGGCAGTGCACCTGCTTGACGCCGCTGCGGACGCCGCGGCCGCTGACGCCACGGGGGTCTGCGCCCACGCGCGTGCCGCCGTCGCTGCGCTCGCTGCGTTTGCTGCCGACACTCTGCCCGACGCCGCTGTCGGCTCAACTATCGCGTCCGCGGCGCTCGCACGTGCGGCGGATCCCTGTGTGGCTCTTCCTGCGCTCCTGGCCGCCGCCGGCCCGAGCAACCCGCTGGGCCTCGCGGCACTATCGCCGCACACGGTTGACGCCTCGCCGCACGCACCGCTGAGCACGCTCGGACACGCGCCAGCGGGACCGCGCGAGGCCGCGGTTGCCGCTGCTGGGTCTGCGATCGCCCTTGCGTTTGCAACAGCTGCAGTTGCTTCTGCGTCTGGCTCCTCGGTTTCGTCTGTATCCGCGCTAGGGGCCGCGCCTGCCGCTACCGCCGCCGCTGCGACTGCTGCTCTTGCTCACGCCCGCAGTGACGCATTTGCTGAGCTCAATGCATTTAGCGCGCTCGCGAGCGGTCTGCTTTATGCTCAGGCCGACACTGCGTATCCGCTGCCGGCCACGCTGCCGCCGGGCGCCGACACCGGCGCCGGCTCTTTGGCGGCTGGCCTCAGGACTAACACTGTTGCAGGCGCCGACGTCGGCGCCGTGCAGCTGAGCCACGTGCGCGCGCGCGGGTTGCGCGGCTTCGACGCTGCTGCCGAGGCTGCGTCGGAGGCTTCGCGCGCTTTTGTGTACATCTTCCCCGAGTCTGACCAGACGGTCCGCTGGCCGGGTATTGCAGCCGCTGAGCACAACCGGTGCGCCGCTGCGCTGCGCTCCGCCCGCCGCGCGCGCCGCCGCCGTACCTCCACGGCTGGTGCGGGCGCCTCTTCTGCGCCCGCTGACCTGGTCACGGCCGCGTCGGCGGTGACGGTGGATGACCCGCTGCTTCTGCCCCCGCTCTCCCGCAGCCCCGCGAGCGGCGTGGCCCCGTACTCGCCGTACCTTCTGGTGGCCCCGCACCCTGCGTTCCGCGCGATGTTCCCGGTGCGTTTTTACGCCGACGCCGGCTGCACGGTGCTTGTCCGCGAGATCGCCAAGCACGCCGCGCTGCCAGAGCCCTTTATCGTGCCCAACCCGGTCTTCATCAAGGCCGGTTGCGTGCTCCCGTCGATCTTCTTCGACATCGCAGCTGAGGCCTACGCGGACGATCCGGAGCTCTTTTACATCGCGCCGTGTCAGTTTCCTGCTGCGGACCGCGCTGTGGCCGCGGCGCATGCGCTGCTCGCCGCGCGCGCCGCGCTGCTGCGTGACGCCGCGTCGCAGTCGCGTACTCTCGCTCTCGCGCACAGGCTCGTCGTTCCTTCCTCCACGCTCCAGCAGCAGTATCAGATGCGTCTGCGCACACCAGCCGCTGCGCGTGTGGCTGCCGTTGAAGCCGTCGACCGCGAGCTTGCCGCGTTTCTCGCGCTGTTTTTCGGGACTGTCGCGCGCACGTACCTGGCGACCGGCCCCGTTCCTACGGTGACCGTGCCTGCTTCAGGCGCGGACTCCCCCGCCCATGCGGTGCCGTCTGCAGCGGCGCTGCAACTGTCCCCCTCGCCGCTGTGGTGGCTGCGCGCCGTCGCCATGTCGGCGGCGAGCGACGTCATTGCTGTGCTGAGTTCTTCCGCGACGCCGCCGGCTCCGCGCGCGCTGCTGCCCGGCTGGACGGCGCCCGCACTCGCGGCCGGCAACGTCAGCTTCAGCGGCGCCGCGCTCGGCGTGTACGTCACGGCCTCACTCGCCGCGGAAGAGGCCGCGCTGCGCGTCAGCGCAGAGGGCGACTTTGGTGCGCAGCAGGAGCGGTTCATTGTTGACCCGACCGAGGCGCAGCCACCGGCGGCCGCTGCGGCCGCAGACCCGAATCCTGAGCTAACTGAAGCAGACACACCGCTGCCTGTGGACCCCTCGACTGTGGGCTCACAGGCTCCCACAGCAGCGGCGCTTGCTGCTGGCGCCGCGTCCCCGCAAGCCGCGTTTGCGCCGCCGCATCCCTCTACGGGCGCGCTGCCAGATGCCGCGCTTGCCGCGGCCGTGCCTGCCGCACCCGCGCCGACCGCGCAGCGGTCGTTCCTTTTTACCCCCGGTACCGCGCTCCCTGCGCCCACGGTGGCTGTCTCACTGGCTGACGCCAGTGATATGAATGTAACTCCGCCGCAGGCGACGCCTCAGGCGTCCAACCGGGCGCTCGGAGATCCGCCCGCCCTGCGCGCGCCGCCCGCCGCCGCTTTGCTCAATTCGCCCCGAGGCGCACCGCCGGACCTCTCGTCGCCCGCACGCGTTGCTGTGCCGCTGCTGCCCCCCGCCGCCGCGTCTGGTGCGCACGCTCTGGGCCGGTTATCATTGCCGCCCGGGTCGGATGACCGCGTCTCTATTCACGGCGACAGCAGCATGAGCGACAACACAGGTTCGGCAGACCCGACGCCAACTGCTGCTGGGGCTGCGTCATTCTTCGCTTCCCGTGTCAGCGCTGGCGGCGCTGCTGTGCCGATTCCGGTTCCGGCTGCAGCGACGCCATCCACGGTGGCTGACCCGGCTGCCGCGTCGCTGCAGCAGCTGAGCCACCAGCTAGGTGTTCTCAATGAGGCGCTCGCGGAGGTCCACCGCGCCGCCGCCTCAGTGACCGAACCCACTGCGCCTGCTGCCGCCGCCGCCGCTGTAGCTGGCATCGCTGCTGTGGCGCCGGCGGCCTCCGGCGACTTTCATCTCTTTGCCGGTGCTGCCCCGGCAATGTCGCGCCAACGGTCGCTGTCGCCGCCGCCGCTGCCGCCGATGCTACGCTCCTTGTCCGGCCTGGCTCCGGAGCGCGGCAATGGCGCTGGCTCACCGTCTCTCAGCGCTGCTGGCGGTGCTGCGCGGCAGGCGCTGCCATTCTCGCGCCTCGCGCTCGTCACTGCGCCGCTGGCGCCGGTCTCTGCGGCCGCCGCTACGGCTGCGCCGCTGACTCAGCTGACTGCTGCTGCGACGTCCGCCGCCGCCGAGGCTGAGGTGGCAACTGGAGCCGCGTCCACCGCTGCCTCGGCTTCTGATGCCGCTGTGCTTGCCGGCGCGGTTGCGTCGCCGCTGGCGCGTGCACAGGCCGCTGCCGCGCTCGCGCATCCGTCTCTGTACTCGCGGCATGCTGTGCGGCAGCTTGAGTTTACTGCGCTTGCCTGGCGCTGGCTGCGCACGCTTGCAACGCTCCCCGCAGCGCTGGCCGCCGACGTCACCGAAGCGGACGCCGACGATGCGGACGGAGCTGACGCAGAAGGCGCGCTCGTGCGCGTGGCGGCCGGCCCGCTGCTGCTGCCACCTTCTGGAGGCGAGTTGGACTCGGCTGGCTCCGGCCAGCTTTCTCCGTCAACGCCGCGCTCGCTCACGTCCCGCTCCCGCCCGCACTCCCGCGTGTTCTATGCCCCGCCGGCCGCGCCTGCATTGCAGCAGGCATCCCCGTATGCCGTCGCGTGCGTGCACGTCGCAGTGCTGCCATCCCCGTCGCCGTCGCCGCCGCTCTCGCGCCAGCCGTCGCCGCCGCCGCCCCTCTCTTCCGGCCTCGGTTCTCCCTCTCGCGCCGCGCGCGCCGGCGCTTTGTCTGGCCGGCTCGCCGACTGGCTCCCCGCCGCCATGCAGCAGACCCTTGTGCTTTCCAACGCAACCCCACGCGCCTCCCGCGGATCCCTCAGCGGGATGCCGGAGCTCACCCTCGCACCTGTCGCCGCCACGCCCGCTGACGCGTCGACCGCGTCGCTGCTATGCCTCCCGGCGAGCCCCGGCACGCGCCACCGTGCGGCCTCGCTCGTAAGCAGCGCGTCCACCATGGTTGTCGCGGCCCCGCGCCCGCCCGGGGAGCCGGACGTCCCGCTCGCGTGCTTGGTCTCTCCACTCGCGCTGGCAGACGTAGTGGCGCGTTCGCTGCCCGGGGCGCCGCCGCTGCTCGCGCCGGCGCTCTCTGGGCTCGTCCGCGGCTGGACGGAGGCACGCGCGCTCGCCGCCGCACTCACCGTTGCACCGCCAGCTGGCGCCGCGGTCGATGCCGCCGACACGTTTGCGGCGGCTGCGGCGTCTGTGGCACCCCGCAGTGGTTACCACGTTAAGAGCCTATACCGTGAGGCGTGTCCGAACGGCGCGCGCGTCGCCGCTCTGTCGCGGCTTCTCGACGCTGTTGCCGGCCCGCCACGCGCGACAGCTGCCGCGCGCTCGGTCTTTACTCTCGCTTCCACGCCTACATCTGCCGACAAAGCAGCAGCGGCGGCTACGGGCCCGACGGCGGGGTGGGCTGGCGCGCTGGCCAACGCCAAGGCGCACGCGCGCGCATCGCTGAGCCCCATTGACCTCTATGGCGTGTTGCTGGTCGACTGGGCGCCCGCCGGGCCCGTTGCGCGCGCTTTGGCGGCGGCTTTTGATACGGATGCCTACGCAGAAGCTGCCGCCGCAGCGACCGCCGCTGGTATCGCTGCTGCTGCCCTCGCAGCGGCGAGCGTAGCCGCTCTCGCGCACGCGCGCGCGATCTCGCTTGCAGCCGCGGCGCAGTGGCAGCGGCGCGTGCCTCTAGGGAGGTGGATCGTCACTGCAGGCCCTCCGCTGTCCCTACCAGCGCTGCTGACTCACTGCGGCGCGCCACCGGAGCTCCGCGTCCGATTGTTTGACTCGCTGCTGGGCCTTTCGGCGACGCCTGTGTGGTGCTGTCCGAAACCTGACGTGACGTTCCGCCGGTCTGTCGCCGTCCGCGTCGCCCCTCCACGCCGTGCACGCCGCGCTACCGCTGCTGCTGCCGCCGCAGGCGCGCCTGGCGCCGCTGGCGCGGCTGGAGTCGACAACGACGACGATGACGGCGCCGGTGCGCAACAGCAATCCGTCTGGGACTCTGACATCTTCCTGCAGCTGGCGTCGGCGCTGCTGGCGCTCCCGATTCGCCTGCTGCGCACGCCCGTCGGCCACGTGCCGTGGGTCACACGCTTCAGCGGGTCTGAGTACGGCGGCGCCATCGGACTGCCCGGTACGTACCGACAGGCGATGGGCGATCTGGCCGCGCAGCTCCGCGCCGGCAGCGTCGCCGCAGCCGCCAACGCGGGCGCCACGGCGCCAACCGCCGGGGCGGGACCCACTGGTGTGACCGCGGCGACCCCTGCTGCCGGCAGCACGGGCGACCTTTCGTCTGCGACGCTGCTCATCCCGCCGCCGAACCGCGATAGCGACACCGGCGGTGACCGCAACCGGCTGATCTTGAACCCTGCGCGGTGCTCGGACCGTGATCTGCTGCTCTACTTTGTGCTCGGCCAGCTCTTTGGGCTTGCGATCCGCAGCAAGACGTGTCTCGATCTTGACATCTCCGCTAACGTTTGGCGCGCGCTCGCTGGCGCTGATGGCGGCGGGGTCACAGAGCTTGACGCTGCGCTTGAGCGCGAGCTTGCGGACGCCACTGCGCCGTCCGCCGCCACCGCCGCCGCACCCGGTGCAGCTACTGCGGTAGCGCTCGTCGAGGAGCTTGGGCCTGAGTCGACGGGCACCACCCCCGCGGACGCCGCGTTGGCGCTCTCGAGCCAAGACTACTTGGCCGCGCAGCTTGTGTCGTTTGCCCGCCCGCACGGTGCGGCCTACGGCGATAGCGACGACGACGACAACTCCGCGTCCACAGATGCCGGCAGCGCGGCTACTGGCTCCCAGAAGGACGTATGGCGCGATGGTGTCGCCGCAGCGGGGCCCGCAGTAACAGAGGCCGAGTACGCTGCGGCATACGAGCTCGAGTTTACGACGGCATTGAGTGGCCGCGCTCCCGCGCTCTCTGCCGGCGCTGCCGCTGTAGTAGCGCTTGCCCGCGGCAGCGCCGCCACCGCTGTTACCACAGCCCCGACTCCAGGCCCTGCAGCGGTGTCGGAAGACGGGGCACTGCGGCGTGAGCTTGCTCTCGGTCTGTCGCACCCCGCTGGGTTGCCGCCGGGCGCGCGCGTGCCGTTTGCCCTGCGGCGTATGTTTGCGTCTCTTTCGCACGCCGCGCGCACGCAGGAGTCCGCGCTCCAGACCGCTGCCCTCCGCGCTGGTCTGCTTTCGGTGATCCCGGCGGCGGCGCTGCGCCTGCTGTCGTGGCGCGAGCTTGAGCTCCGTGTTTGCGGTGTTGCCGACGTCGACCTTGCGGCACTGCGCCGTCACACCGTGTACCGACCTGCAGGCTTCAGCGAGGAGTCGCCCGTTGTGCAGCGCTTCTGGGCCGCGCTCGAGGCTTTTTCGCCGGAGCAACGCGCACTGTTCCTGCAGTTTGCCTGGGCGCGCAGCCGCCTGCCCGCGGACATGGACGACTACGCCGAGTCGACGTACCGCATGCAGGTCAACATCGTCGATCTCATGCCGATGCAGCCGCCCGCAGGCACGCCCACAGCCTCCGGTGGCGCTCCCTCTTCCGGGTCCGCCCTAGACGGTGCCTCGGGCGGGCTCCCAGGCGGTGCGGTTACCCTCCTCGCGGACGGTACCGGTGCGGGCGCGTCACACCACTCTCTCGCGGGTCCCGGTGTGGTGCCTCCCGCGCCGACCGCAGCATCAACGCCCTCGTCGGGCACGGACGCGGAAGACGGGAGCCGCGGCGCCCCGCCGGAGCGGATGCCGCTACCGACCTCGGAGACGTGTTTTTTCTGTCTCACGCTGCCACATTACCCGACGGACGAGATCATGCGCAGCAAGTTGCTGCTCGCGATCACGACGTGCTCCGCTATCACGTCCTAAAGCGGCGTACACATCGGGCGAGTCATTGGTTTTATTGAGCTCACACGGCACGGGGCGGAAGAAGAGAAAAAAAAAATTACAAACAAGAACAACAGAAACTACTGACTTAAAGCTACACACATTCTACCCAGATTTTCGTGAATACACGCGTACTTCACGGTCTAGCATAGCAACCCGCCACGCAACGAAAGGAGGTGCGCGTGCGCAGTGAGTTTACAAAACCGTGTCGGTTCGAACAGAAGGGTGAAGTGTGGAGGCTCACGGCGCTTCAGGGGAGAAGTGACGCCATGACCGTGACGGTGGGCTCGACGATCTCCTTGACAGATTGCACCAGCGCGAGCTCGGTGCGGCCGAGCATAAGCGTCTTGCGCAGCGCCTCGTGCGTCGACGCCATCGCCAGCTCGAACGCTGCCTGCAGCGGGGTGCCGCGGATGATGTGCGCGAGCAGCAGCGCGGTAACCATGTCGCCCGTGCCGACGACGTGCGTCTGGTAGCGCGGGAGGCGCAGGTAGTACTGGTTGGTGGACCCGTCGGCGAGCACCTCGGAGGCGATGGCGTGGATCACATGGGTGTGCACCATCTCGGGGACAATGTCCTCGTCCGGATGATCACGCACCCAGGCCGTGCTAAAGCTCGGCGTGAGGTCCACCTCGAGCTCCTCCTGTGACCTGTCGAGGCCCGTCTTCTCCGCGTCTGCAGGGAAGGTCGCCGACGTGATGACGATAGTCTTCGGGCCCAGCGCGTGGAGCGCCGCGCAGCAGTCGCGCGCCGACGCCAGGTCCGTGATGGTAACACCGCTGATGAGCTCGGCCTCCGTCTGGTTCGGCGTGATGATGTCGGCTAGCGGCACCAGATGGTCGCGGTACTTGGCGACAAACGACTCGGGCACGTAGAGGTGGCCGTCGTCGCCCATCACAGGGTCACATAAAAACCGGATGGTGGGGCGCTCGGCGCGCAGAGTAGTCATAAACTGGATGAGGCCGTCGAAAAACTCGTCCGCGGCGATGTAGCCGGTGAGGATGTCAGTGTACGAGTCGAGCAGCTCATTGTCACGCAGACCCTGGACAATGGACGCAAGGTCCGCCGCGGACGCGCGCGAGCCGGGGAACGTGGGGTAGCCAGAATGGTTGCTCAGCTGGCAGGTGTTGATGGCATCGGCCTCAATACCGTGGAGCTGGAGAGGGAGGATGGCAGACTTGTTGCCAACGTAGCCATAGACTAGGATCGGGTGAAGGGGGAGCTTGTGAGCTCAGAGCTCATTGTCCGATAGCGGAGTATCACAGAGAAGAACGTCAGGACCTTACGCGCGTACCGACAGAAGATTGGATACACAGTGCATGAGACTGGTTCGCAATTGACTTGCGAGGACTGAAGTTGGGGTTCAGCGACATAATGCCACTGTGCGTTCGCCAGAGATGAAAGCACGTGTGAGATGGCGGCCGAGATACAAAATGTCCG
>Ga0256888_1000078_pt1 | contig 17168 bp, 13 predicted proteins | sample MC6MC0511MT_FD_186347 | JGI IMG/M metagenome (GOLD analysis project Ga0256888, IMG submission 186347) | Metatranscriptome of enriched soil aggregate microbial communities from Iowa State University, Ames, United States - MC6-MC0511-MT... | ecosystem: Environmental > Terrestrial > Soil >... | reverse complement strand
CCTGGGCCGGGAGAGTGGGGGTGGCAGCCGATGTTCCTCGGTACGCATGCCCCCAAGCTGGACGAGAAGGGGCGCATCATCCTGCCGGCGAAATTCCGGGATGAGCTCGCGTCCGGCCTCGTCCTCACCCGTGGCCAGGAGCACTGCGTCTACGTCTTCTCGCAGCGCGAGTTCGAATCGCTCCACGAGAAGATCCGCCAGGCGCCGGTGACGAGCAAGCAGGCCCGTGACTACCTGCGCGTCTTCCTCTCGGGGGCGAGCGCAGAGGTCCCGGACAAGCAGAACCGGGTGACCATCCCGTCCGCGCTCCGCTCGTATGCGGGACTCGATCGCGACCTCGTCGTGATCGGCGCCGGCAGCCGCGCGGAGATCTGGGACGCCCAGGCCTGGGAGACCTACCTGGCCGAGCAGGAAGCAGCATTCGCCAACACGGAGGAGGAGGTGATCCCGGGACTCTTCTGAGCCCGCGTCCCTGGCGCCGGACTCCCAGCCATACGCCCTGACACCACTTCCCCGGTGCCAGGTCGGAATGGATGGGGATCCGGGATCAGGGGCAGGCGACTCGTCCCGAACGACCATGACCGACTCCGACGACACCTCCCGCATCCACACTCCGGTCCTCCTGGAGCGCTGCATCGAGCTGCTCGGCCCCGCGCTGACGCGGCCCGGCGCCGTCTTCGTCGACGCGACGCTCGGGATGGGCGGCCACTCCGCCGGCATCCTCGAGCGCTTCCCGGACGTCACGCTGGTCGGGCTCGACCGCGACCCCGAGGCGCTGGCGATCGCGGGGGAGCGCCTGGAGCGTTTTGGTGACCGCGTGCACCTCGTCCACACGGTGTACGACGGCATCCGCGAGGCCATCGAGGGGCTCGGCTTCGAGGCGGTCGACGGCGTGCTGTTCGACCTCGGCGTCTCCTCCCTCCAGCTCGACCGGGTGGAGCGCGGCTTCTCCTATTCGAAGGACGCGCCGCTCGACATGCGGATGGACGGCACGAGCGAGCTCACCGCCGCGACGGTCCTGGCGGAGTACTCCGAGGCCGACCTGCGGCGCATCTTCCGCGAGTATGGCGAAGAGAAGCTCGCGGGCCGCTACGCCTCCCGGATCGTGGAGTCGCGCGAGCGCGAGCCTCTGGTGCGCTCCGGCCAGCTGGTCGACCTCATCATCAAGGCGACTCCGATGGCCCTGCAGCGGCAGGGGCATCCCGCCAAGCGCGTCTTCCAGGCTCTGCGCATCGAGGTCAACCAGGAGCTGGCGGTGCTGCAGCGGGCGATCCCTGCGGCCATCGACTCCCTGTCGGTGGGCGGGCGCATCGTCGTAGAGGCGTATCAGTCGCTCGAGGACCGCATCGTGAAGCGCGAGCTGCAGGCCCGCTCTACGTCGAGCGCTCCGGCGGGACTGCCCGTCGAACTCCCCGAGCACCGGCCGGAGCTGAAGCTCCTCATCCGCGGTGCGGAACTGGCCGACGACGACGAGAAGGCCGCCAACCCGAGGGCCACCCCGGTGCGCCTGCGGGCGGCCGAGCGGGTACGCCCGGCGAGCGGCGCATCCAGCAGCACAGACGAGACGAGGAGGCGGTCGTGAGCGGCAATCTGGCAGAGGCGGCCCCGGTCACCGGGCGCAGACGTCCCGCGACACTGCGCCCCGCGGCGCTCTGGCGCGGCGGCGCCCTCCCCGCACCGGTGGAGGAGCCGAAGCGGACCCACCTCGAGGTCGTCCCGACCCGGTCCCAGCGACGTGCACGCCCTCGCGCCCTGTACGCGGGGATCGCGGTCGCCACGCTGCTCGCGGTCGTGGTGGCCCAGCTCCTCCTCAGCATCGGCATCTCGCAGGGCGCCTACCAGCTGCAGACGCTGGAGTCGAAGCAGACCGAGCTGCAGCGTTCGTACCAAGCGGTGTCGGAGGACCTCAACCGGGTCGCGTCGCCGCAGAATCTGGCCGCGAACGCCAACGCGCTCGGGATGGTCAGCAACAGCAACCCCGCCTACCTGCGCCTCTCCGACGGAGCGGTGCTGGGGGCGCCGCTGCCGGCGAGCGGGGCCGCTGGCACGGTCACCGGCACGCAGGGCAACCTCGTCCCGAACGCACTGCTCGCGGGCGTCTCGCTGGTGACGCAGCCGCAGCAGACGGCGAATCCGTCCCCAGCGGCGGGGCAGGCTGGGAATTCCACAACTTCGGGTGGGGCTACCGGATCCGGGGCCGCGCCGACCGTACCGTTGCAGGGAGCGTTGCCGACTCCGGTGACGCACTGACGACGGGACGGATGCGGGGCATGGTCAGCAAGAAGATGCTGCGGCGGCGGACCGCCATGACGGTCCTCGCCGTCGCAGCGACCGTCGGCATCCTCGGCGCCAAGCTGGTCGACATCCAGGTGGTCCGGGCGGATGCGCTGCAGAAGCAGTCGGTGACCGCCAAGGAGGTGTCGACGCCGCTGCTGGGCAACCGCGGCGACATCATCGACAGTGACGGCACGGTGCTGGCCACCACGATCTACACGTACACGGCTGCGGCCTCGCCGAAGGATGCGATCGCCGGCGGCCGGGCGAAGATGGTCGAGGCGGCCGCGAAGATCGGTGCGATCACCGGCCAGGGCGGCGATGCCGTCGTCGCGCTTCTCGACGCGGCGCTCAAAGAGAATCCGAAGTCGCAGTACGTCCTCATCAAGGCCGGTATGGATGTCGGGACGTTCGACAAGCTCGACAAGCTCCCGTACCCGTGGCTCACCTTCACCAAGAAGCAGGCCCGCAGCTACCCGAACGGCGCCGTCGCGGGCAACCTGCTCGGCTACCTCTCTCAGGGCGGCGACGCGGGGCTGGAGGCCAGCGAGAACGGCTGTCTGGCAGGGGAGAACGGCGAGGAGACCTACCAGCGCGGAGCCGACGGCGTCGCCATCCCGGGCAGCACCGTGGTGCAGAAGGAGGCGAAGGACGGCGGCACGCTCAAGCTGACGATCGACTCGGATCTCCAATGGTTCGCGCAGCAGACCCTCGCGCAGCAGGTCGCCGCGACAGGCTCCAAGTTCGGCTTCGTGACCGTGGCGGAGGCGAAGACGGGGAAGATCAAGGCGATCGCGCAGGTGCCGTCGCTCGACCCCAACAACATCGATGCGACGGACCCGTCGTTCTGGCGGCTCCAGCCGCTCACCGACCCGCGGGAGCCGGGCTCGACCTTCAAGGCCCTGACCGCCGCGATGCTCATCGACCAGGGCAAGGCGACGCCGACCTCGCAGGTGCTCGCCCCGTACTCCTGGCAGTCCGGCAACGGAGCCGACCTGCACGACTCGGGATTCCACGCACCGCTCCGGCTCACGCTCACCGGCGTGCTCATGATGTCGTCGAACACCGGCATGTCGCAGCTGGGCCGCGCGCTCAGCGACCAGACGCGGTACGACTACCTGAAGAAGTTCGGGATCGGCGATCCGACCGGTCTGCCGTACCCCGACGAGTCCGCCGGCGAGCTCCACCCGGTCAAGGACTGGGACGACCAGACCAAGTACGCGACGATGTTCGGCCAGGGCGTCTCGGCGACCCAGCTGCAGATGGTCGGGGCGTACCAGGCGCTCGCCAACGGCGGCACCCGCATCCCGCTGTCCCTGGTCGAGGGATGCGAGCACCCGGACGGCTCGGTGACGGACATCCCGAACAGCAAGCCGACGCCGGTCGTCTCCGCTCAGGCGGCGGCCACGACGCTCGGGATGATGGAGTCCGTCGTCACCGACGGCGAGCTGAAGAAGCAGCTCCAGATCCCCGGGTACCGCATCGCCGCGAAGACCGGAACGGCCCAGCAGCCGGACGGCAAGGGCGGGTACCTGCCGTCGTACTACGTGTCGGTCATGGGCGTCGCGCCGGTGGACGATCCGCAGTACGTCGTTTCGGTCAACCTCGGGTTCCCGACTACCATTACTTCGTCGGCAGCCGCCGCTCCGCTGTTCCACACGATCATGAGTCAGGTGCTGAAGACCTACCGGGTGAAGCCCTCCACGTCGAGCCCGGCGGACTATCCGCCCTACTACTAGAAACACCGTCTACTGAAAGTGAGCCACGTGACAGGACCGGCGCCCTCTTCACTGCGCCCCGAGCATCCCGTCGCCCGCCCGCTCGCCCAGCTGGTAGCGGAGTTCGGGCTGGATTGCCGCGGCGACCTCGACGGGGTCGAGGTGACCGGTGCGGCTCTCGCGAGCTCCGCCGTCGAACCCGGTGACCTCTATGTCGGCGTACCCGGCCGCAACGCCCACGGCGCGACGTACGCGACCGCCGCGGCGGAGGCGGGAGCCGTCGCCGTGCTCACCGACGAGGAGGGTGCGGCCCTCGCGGCCGAGTCCGGCCTCCCGGTCATCGTCACGCCGGAGCCCCGGGCCGCGCTCGGCGCGGTCTCCGCCTGGATCTACCGCACGGACGAGAACTCGGCGACGCTGTTCGGCGTCACCGGCACCAACGGCAAGACCAGCGTCGTGTACCTGCTCAACGCCATCCTCGGGCAGCTCGGAGTCGTCTCCGGCCTCAGCTCGACGGCGGAGCGCCGCATCGGCGACACGGCGATCACGAGCAAGCTGACCACCCCGGAGGCGAGCGAGCTGCACGCGCTGCTCGCCCGGATGCGCGAGGAGGGCGTCCGCGCCGTCGCCATCGAGGTGTCGGCGCAGGCGCTGACCCGCCACCGCGTCGACGGGATCGTGTTCGACGTCGTCGGCTTCACCAACCTCAGCCACGACCACCTCGACGACTACGCCGCGATGGACGACTACTTCGCCGCGAAGCTCGAGCTCTTCCAGCCCGACCGCGCCCGACGCGGCGTCGTCACGGTCGATTCCGACTGGGGCCGCGCCCTGGTCGAGCAGTCGCGCATCCCGGTCGCCACGCTGTCCAGTTCGCCGGGGGCCGACTCCGAGTGGCTGCTCACCGTGCTCGAGGAGACGCTCACCCGCACCTCGTTCGCCCTCGAAGGCCCGGACGGCCGCCGGCTCGAGACCAGCATCCCGCTGCTCGGCGCCTACAACGCGGCGAACGCGGCGCTCGCCATCGTCATGCTCGTCGAGTCGGGGTACGACCTCGACGCGATCGGAGCGGCGCTGGAGCGCGACGGCGGGATCGACGCGTACATCCCAGGCCGTGCAGAGCGGCTGTCGGGCGATCGCGGCCCCGTCGTCTTCATCGACTACGGCCACAGCCCTGACGCGTTCCTCTCGACGCTGAGCGCACTGCGCAAGGTGACCGACGGCCGCATCGTCATGGTGTTCGGCGCCGACGGCGACCGCGACACCACGAAGCGCACCGACATGGGGGCCATCGCTGCCCGCGGGTCGGACGCCGTGGTCATCACCGACTTCCACCCGCGCTGGGAGGACCCGGCGAGCATCCGCGCCGCCCTCCTCGACGGAGCACGCAGCGCCGTCCCCGACCTCGAGCTGTACGAGGTGCCCGACCCGCGCGCCGCCTTCCGCACCGCGCTGTCCCTGGCCGACGAGGGCGACGTGGTCCTGTACGCCGGTCCCGGCCACGAGGACTACCAGGAGGTCGCCGGCCAGCGCCTGCCGTACTCGGCCCGCGACGACGTGCGCCTCGCGCTGCGAGAGGCCGGGTGGCTGTAGATGATCGCCCTCACCCTGGCCGAGATCGCCGAGGCCACCCGCGGCACGCTGCTGCTCGACGGCACCCACGTCTCCCCGGAAACGGTCGCCTCCGGACTGTCCACGACCGACTCGCGCGAGGTCGTCCCCGGCAGCATCTTCTTCGCGAAGCCGGGGGATGTGACCGACGGCCACCTCTTCGCCCCGCAGGCGGTCGAGGCGGGCGCCGCGCTCGTCGTCGTCGACCATCCACTCGAGCTGCCCGTCCCGCAGCTGCTGGTTGAGGACACCGTGGTCGCCCTCGGCGACCTCGCCACCGAGGTCATCGCCCGGGTCCGGGCGCTCGGACTGCTCAAGATCGTCGGCATCACCGGGTCCAACGGCAAGACCACGACCAAGAACCTGCTCCGCGCCGTGCTCGAGCAGGTCGGACCGACGATCGCGCCGCGCGCCTCCTTCAACAACGAGGTGGGCGCACCCGTGACCATGCTCCAGGTGACCGAGGAGACGCAGTTCCTCGTCGCCGAGATGGGCGCGAGCGGAATCGGCGAGATCGCCCGCCTAGTGCGCATGGCGCGCCCGGACGTCGGAGTCGTCCTCAAGGTCGGCCTCGCGCACGCCGGCGAGTTCGGCGGCATCGAGAAGACCCTGCAGGCGAAGACCGAGATGGTCACCGACCTGCTGGAGTCCGACGTCGCCGTGCTGAACATGGACGATCCGCGCGTCGCCACGATGGCGGACAAGACGGTCGCGCGCGTGCTCTGGTTCGGCCTGGACGAGCGCGCCGACGTGCGCGCGACCGACGTCGTCTCCGACAGGAGGGGCACGTCGTTCACGCTCCACCTGCCGCCCCGGAACGGGGCCGACGGTCCTGGCTCCGAGGCGCAGTCGCGCCCGGTGCGGTTCCAGGTGCTCGGCGAGCACCACGTCATGAACGCCCTGGCCGCCGCCGCCTCCGCGTACGTGCTCGACGTCGACATCGACACCATCGTGTCAGCGCTCCAGACCGTGAAGACGGCGGAGCGCTGGCGGATGGAGGTCATGGGCGGCAGCGATGTGACGGTCATCAACGACGCCTACAACGCGAGCCCGGACTCGATGGCCGCAGCGATCAAGACCCTGGCGCAGATCGCCGAACCGGACGGCCGCACCATCGCCGTCCTCGGCGAGATGAGCGAGCTGGGGGAGTTCTCCGGCGAGGAGCACGACCGCATCGGCCTGCTGGCCGTCCGGCTCGGCATCGACCAGCTCGTGATCGTCGGACCGGCGGCGCGCCGGATGCACATCTCCGCCATCAACGAGGGCTCCTGGGATGGCGAATCCCTGTACTTCGACACGCAGGACGCCGCGTTCGAGCACCTCCGGGGCGCGCTGCGCCCCGGCGACACGGTGCTCGTGAAGTCCTCCAACTCGGCCGGACTGCGCTTCCTGGGCGACCGACTGGGAGAATCGTTCTCGTGAGAGCCCTGCTGACATCCGGTGCGCTGTCGATGGCGTTCACGCTCTTCCTGACCCCGCTCTTCATCCGGCTCTTCCGCCGGCTGCAGTGGGGACAGTTCATCCGCGACGACGGACCGCAGAGCCACCACGCCAAGCGCGGCACGGCGACCATGGGCGGCATCGTCGTCATCCTCGGCACCCTGTTCGGCTACTTCACGGCCCTCCTGCTGACGGGGGACGAGACGAGCGTCTCGGCGCTCCTCGTGCTGTTCCTCATGGTCGGCCTGGGCGTCGTCGGGTTCATCGACGACTTCCTGAAGACGCGGCGCGAGCGCAGCCTCGGTCTCACCGGCTGGGCCAAGGTGGCCGGCCAGGTCATCGTCGCCACCGTCTGGGCCTTCCTCGCGATCCGCTTCCCGAACGGCAACGGCTACACGCCTGCGACGATGACGGTGTCCTTCATCCGCGACCTGCCGGCGATCGACTTCGGCGAGATCACCCGGTACGGCGCCATCGGCGTGATCGTCGGCTACGGCCTCTACCTGATCTGGATCAACTTCCTGGTCGCGGCGACATCGAACGGCGTGAACGTCACGGACGGCCTCGACGGGCTCGCCTCCGGCGCGTCCATCCTCGCGATCGGCGCCTACATCATCATCGGGTTCTGGCAGTCGATCCAGTCGTGCGCGAGCATCAACCTGAACCCCGAGAACGTCGCGAAATGCTACGACGTGCGCGATCCGTTCGACCTCGCGATCGTCGCGACGGCGATCGTCGGCGCGGTCGTCGGCTTCCTCTGGTGGAACACCTCACCGGCGCAGATCTTCCTCGGCGACACCGGCTCGCTGGCGCTCGGCGGCGCGGTCGCGGCCCTCGCCATCCTGAGCCGCACTGAACTGCTGCTCATCCTCATCGGCGGCATCTTCGTCATCGAGGCCGGGTCGGTGATCGTGCAGCGGGCGTACTTCAAGCTCACGCACGGCAAACGCATCTTCCTGATGAGCCCCATCCACCATCACTTCGAGCTGAAGGGATGGGCGGAGGTGACGGTCGTCGTGCGGTTCTGGATCATCGGCGGACTCCTCGTCGCCGCCGGCGTCGGGTCCTTCTACCTGGAGTGGCTGGCGACGTGACCGATTCCGACGACACCGCCCGCGCGGGCGACGCCCTGGCGGAGCGCCTGGCCGCTCTGACCAGCTGGCACCACGACTGGAGCGGCCTGCGGGTCGCCGTGTACGGCCTGGGCGTCACCGGCTTCTCGGTCGCCGACACCCTCGTCGAGCTGGGAGCCAACGTGCTGGTCGTCGCGGCGAAGGCCGACGACGAGCGGCGGATGCTGCTGGAGGTCATCGGCGCCGAGCTCCTCGAGGAGCCCGACCTCGCCGCGCCGCCGGAGCGTCTCGTCGCGTTCGACCCTGAACTGGTCATCGCCTCGCCGGGCTTCCACTGGGATCACCCCCTCCTGCTCTGGGCGGAGCAGCGCGGCACGGCCGTGTGGGGCGACATCGAGCTCGCTTGGCGTCTGCGCGACAAGGCCGCCCGTCCCGATGGCGCCGAAGGCCCCGCCGACTGGATCTGCGTCACCGGCACCAACGGCAAGACGACCACCGTGCAGCTCACCGCGACGATGATCCTCGCGGGAGGCAACCGCGTCGCACCGTGCGGCAACATCGGCGTCCCCGTCCTCGACGCCATCCGCGATCCCGAGGGATTCGATGTCCTCGTGGTCGAGCTCTCCAGCTACCAGCTGCACTGGGTCAACCGGAACGTCGGCGGCGAGCTGTCGCCGTTCTCGGCGGCGTGCCTCAACATCGCCGACGACCACCTCGACTGGCACGGCTCGCTCGAGGCGTACATCGCCGCCAAAGCGAAGGTGTACGACAACACCCGCGTCGCCTGCGTCTACAACAAGGCCGACGAGAACACCCTGCACATGGTGGAGGAGGCGGAGGTCACCGAGGGCGCACGCGCCATCGGCTTCGGCCTCGGCGTGCCCGGCCCGAGCGACTTCGGGATCGTGGACGGGATCCTCTGCGACCGCGCCTTCCTCGACGACCGCGCGAACGCGGCGCTCGAGCTGACCACTCTCGACGAGCTGCAGGAGGCCGGGCTCTCGGCGCCGCACGTCGTCGCGAACATCCTCGCCGCCAGCGCGCTCGCGCGGTCGTACGGTGTCGCCCCACAGGTCATCCGCGACGTCCTCACGGCCTTCCGGCTCGACGCGCACCGTATCGAGCTGGTGCGCGTCCAGGCCGGAGTGAACTGGGTGGACGACTCCAAGGCCACGAACCCGCATGCGGCCGACGCGTCCCTGCGTGCCTATCCCTCCGTGGTGTGGCTGGTCGGCGGCCTGCTGAAGGGTGTCGACGTGGATGCGCTGGTCGGCCGACACGTCGGCCGCCTTCGCGGCGCTGTGCTCATCGGCGTCGACCGGGAGGCGCTCCTCGCCGCATTCCGGCGACACGCGCCGGACCTTCCGGTGCTGGAGGTCGTCGCCGACGAGACTGATGAGGTCATGCCGACGGCGGTTCGGCTGGCCGGTGGTCTCGCGCACGAAGGAGACACCGTGCTGCTCGCTCCGGCGGCGGCATCGATGGACCAGTTCGCCGACTACGCAGAACGAGGCCGCCGCTTCCAGTCGGCCGTGAACGAGTATTTGGGAGGTGAGGCGGATGACGAGTCCGCCCCGCGTCCCGACGCGCAGGACTGAGCGTCCGAGCGCCCGGTCTCAGCAGAGCGCTGCTCCGTCGGCCGCGCCCCGACCCAGCGCCGCCGCACGCATCGGCGCACTGACCACCCGCATCCAACTGGGCCGGGGGATGACCTCCGAATCGGCCAACTACTTCCTCCTGCTCGGAATCACGCTGTTCATGGTCGTGTTCGGCCTCGTCATGGTGCTGTCTTCCTCCTCGGTGGAGGCGCACAACGACGACGACAACTTCTTCTCCCGCTTCTGGTCGCAGGGCGCGTACACGCTGGTCGGCCTGCCGCTGATGTTCCTCGTCTCGCGCATCCCGCGCGGGTTCTGGAAGAAGACGATCTGGTTCTTCCTCGGCGCCGCCTGCTTCCTGCAGCTGCTCGTGCTGCTCACCCCGCTCGGCGTCGAGATCGGCGGCAATCGCAACTGGCTGCGCATCGGCTCGGTCACGGCCCAGCCGTCGGAGGCGATCAAGCTCGCGCTCGTCGTCTGGCTGGGCGTCGTCCTTGCGCGCAAACGGGATGTGCTCGACCAGTGGAAGCACGTCGCCGTCCCCGTCGTCCCCATCGCGGGAGGCGCGGTCGCGCTTGTGCTGCTCGGCGGCGACCTGGGCACGACCATGATCATGGCGGCGCTCATCCTCGGCGCCCTCTACTTCGCCGGCGTGCGCCTCCGCTACCTCCTCACCGGTGTCGTCGCCGTCGGCGCGCTCGCGGTCGTTGTCGCGCTGTCGAGCGCGAGCCGTGTCGGCCGCATCGCCGCCTACTTCGGCGGGACGAGCGTCGCGAACCCGGACGTGGACTGGCAGATCAAGAACGGCTTCTACGCGCTCGCCTCCGGGGGCGTCTTCGGGGTCGGGCTCGGCAACTCGCACTCCAAGTGGTCGTGGCTGCCCGCCGCCGACACCGACTTCATCTTCGCGATCATCGGCGAGGAGCTCGGCCTCATCGGCGCGGTCGTCGTTCTCCTGCTCTTCGTGATGCTCGCGGTCGTCTTCCTGCGCATCATCCATGCGTCGACCGACCCGTTCGCGCGGGTGACGACGGCCGCCATCATGGTGTGGCTGATCGGCCAGGCGTTCGTCAACATCGCCGTGGTGCTGGGGGTGATCCCGGTGCTGGGCGTCCCGCTCCCACTGATCTCTGCGGGAGGGACTGCGATGATCAGTTCCATGATCGCCATCGGAATCGTGCTGTCGTTCGCCCGGCAGTCGCATCGTGACTCCCAGGCCGCCTCCGAGACCGGTTCGGCGGGTCCGCGGGCATGACGCGGTACCTTCTCGCCGGCGGGGGCACCGCCGGCCACGTGAACCCCCTGCTCGCCGTCGCCGACCGTCTGCGCCGTGACCAGCCGGATGCCGAGGTGCTGGTGCTCGGGACGAAGGAGGGGCTCGAGGCGCGGCTGGTCCCGCAGCGCGGCTACGAGCTCGCGACCATCCCGAAACTCCCGTTCCCGCGCCGCCCGAACGCGGCCGCGCTGCGCTTCCCTGGCGAGTACCGGCGCAGCATCTCGACCGTCCGCGCCCTGATCCGCGACCGCGGGATCGACGCCGTCGTCGGCTTCGGCGGCTACGCCGCCGCCCCGGCCTACTCGGCGGCCCGGCGCGAGGGCGTCCCGCTCGTCCTGCACGAGGCGAACGCGCGGCCGGGCCTCGCGAACCGGCTCGGCGCCCGGTACACGCCGTGGGTCGGCGTGGCGTTCGAGGGCACGCCGTTGCCGCATCCCACCTTCGTCGGGATGCCGCTGCGGGTGGAGATCGAACAGCTGGATGCGGCCGCCGTCCGCCCGCAGGCCGCGGCCGAGTTCGGGCTCGACCCCGAACGCCCGACGCTGCTCGTCACAGGCGGCTCGCTCGGCGCGCGCCGGATCAACCAGACCGTCTTCGCACGCGCCGCCGAGCTGACGGCCGCCGGCTGGCAGGTGCTGCACATCCAGGGCGGCCGCGGCGAGCTGACGGACCCCGGCATCGAGCACTACCGGCTGCTCGACTACTGCGACCGCATGGATCTCGCCTTCGCCCTGACCGACGTCGCCGTCGCCCGCGCGGGCGCCGCGACGGTGTGCGAGTTCGCCGCGCTGGGCATCCCGGCGGTGTACGTTCCCTTCCCGATCGGCAACGGGGAGCAGCGGTTCAACGCGGCCGGCGTCGTCGAGGCGGGAGGCGGCGTGCTCGTCGACGACGCCGCCTTCACTCCGGACTGGGTGGACGGCGAGCTTCTTCCGCTGCTGTCCGACCGTGCCCGTGTGGCCGAGATGGCGCGCCGGGCCGCGTCGGTCGGGGTCCGCGACGGCTCCGACCGCATGGTCGCCCTCATCCGCTCGGCCCTCTGACACGTCCGTGGGTCGCAACACGCCGTTACGGCGTGCGCATAACGGCGTGTTGCGACCCACGGACGCTCCACCAACCTCCGGTGAGCCTCGGGCCGATCCGCAGGGTCGCCGCGTAGCCTCATACTGGATGGAGTCCCTCTCGCGTAACCGAAAGCTGTACCTGTGACGATCAAGCCCGACCTGACCCTCGCCCTCCCGGAGGAGCTCGGAAAGCTCCACTTCGTCGGCATCGGCGGTTCGGGGATGAGCGGCATCGCCCGCCTGTTCCTCGAGGCCGGCTACACCGTGACCGGATCGGATGTGCGGCACTCCGCGAACATCGACACCCTGCGGAACCTCGGCGCGACGATCGCCATCGGCCACGACGCCGCGAACGTCGGCGATGCGGACACGCTGGTCGTCACCGGCGCCCTCTGGCAGGACAACCCGGAGTACCAGCTGGCGCTCTCCAAAGGCCTCCCGGTTCTGCACCGGTCGCAGGCCCTCGCCTGGCTGATCAACCGTTCGCGCCTGGTCGCCGTGGCCGGCGCGCACGGCAAGACGACCTCCACCGGCATGATCATCACCGGCCTGCTGGGCCTCGGCGAGGACCCGAGCTTCGTGAACGGCGGCGTCATCGCCTCCCTCGGCACGAGCTCCAAGACCGGCACCGGCGAGCTGTTCGTCGTCGAGGCGGACGAGTCGGACGGCTCGTTCCTGCTCTACGACACGGCCGTCGCTCTGATCACCAACGTCGACCCCGACCACCTCGACCACTACGGTTCGCTGGAGGCGTTCGAGGACGCCTTCGTGTCGTTCGCACGAGAGGCCGACGAGTTCGTCGTCGTCTCGTCCGACGACGCGGGCGCCGTGCACGTGACCGGCCGGCTGCGCGAGCAGGCGCCGGACAAGCGCATCGTCACCTTCGGCGAGGCGGAGGACGCCGACGTCCGCGTCCACTCCATCGTGACCGACGGACCCGTCTCGTTCACCCTGCGTTACCAGGGCGAGGACTACTCCGCGCGGCTGCGCGTGCCCGGGCGGCACAACGCCATCAACGCCGGCGGCGCCTTCGCCGTGCTGACCGGCCTCGGATTCGACCCGGCCGCATCCCTCGCCGCCATCGCCGAGTTCGGCGGCACCGAGCGCCGCTTCGAGCTGCACGGCACGGTGGGAGGCGTCAGCGTCTACGACGACTACGCGCACCACCCGACCGAGGTCGCCGCCGCGCTCTCCGCCGCCCGCACGGTCGTCGGAGACGGACGCATCATCGCCGTCCACCAGCCGCACCTGTACAGCCGGACGCGTCTGTTCGCGCAGGAGTTCGCCGAGACGCTCGAGCGCTACGCCGACGAGACCGTCGTGCTCGACGTGTACGGAGCGCGCGAAGACCCGGAACCCGGCGTGACCGGAGCGCTCGTCGCCGACCGCTTCGAGCATCCCGAGCGGGTGGCCTTCATCGCCGACTGGCAGCAGGCCGCCGACCACACCGCTCAGATCGCCCGGGAAGGCGACTTCGTGATCACCCTCGGCTGCGGCGATGTGTACCGCATCGTGCCCCAGCTGCTCGACTCGCTGCGCCGGGAGCACCCGGACGCGCCCAGCGCTTAGCGGGCCGCTCGGTGAAGCGTCCCCAGGGTTTCGACCGGCAGGAGGTGCCGGCGTCCGCGCCCGCGCCACTCCGGCACGAGCCGGAGGCGCGCGACGAGCAGCGGCGGGAGTCCGCGCCCGCGCGCGGCGTCGGCACGGTGACCGAGCCCATCCCGGTGATCGCCGATCCCTCGGCCGCGCAGCCCGTTGACGCCGAACCCGCGCGTTCCCCCCGGGCGGAGCGCCCGACGGACACCTCGCCGTACTCGCGGCTCCCCACGAACCGGGAGATCGACAAGGCGCTGCGAGCGGCCCGCCGGGAGCGCAAACGGCTCGAGCGGGGCGAGGTGCGCCGCTTCACCAAGCGCTCGCGCCGCCGCCGCATCGCGTGGCTGGCCGCCGGCGCCGTCGTGGCGGGGCTCGTGCTCTCCGTCGCGCTCATCGCGTACTCCCCGCTGCTCGCGCTGAAGCACATCCAGGTCACCGGCACCTCCCGGCTGGATGCGAAGGCCGTCGAGAAGAAGCTGTCGGATCAGCTCGGCACCCCGCTGCCGCTGCTCGACCAGGCCGGCATCTCGAGCGACCTGGCCGCGTTCCCGCTCATCCGCAGCTACACGGTGGAAAGCCACCCGCCCGACTCGATCATCGTGCGCGTGGTGGAGCGGCAGCCGGTGGGCGTCATCCAGCAGGGCGCCGCGTACACGCTGGTGGATGCCGCGAAGGTGCCGATCTCGAGCAGCGAGAAGCGGCCGGACGGGTACCCCCTGATCGCGGCGAGCGGCGGGGCGGCCGACGTGGATGCCGACTCCGGCTTCGCGGCGGCGGCCAGCGTCCTGAGCGCCCTCCCGGCCGACGTGCTGGCGCAGGTCGACACCATCGCGGCCAAGACGAAGGACGACGTGAGCTTCACTCTCCGGGGCAACGGTGCGACCGTGGTGTGGGGGAGTGCGGAGGACTCGTCGCTGAAGGCGGCGGACCTGGGCGCGCTGCTGAAGAGCGCGCCGGGATCGTCGCGGTACGACGTCTCCTCGCCCCACAGTGTGACGACGGGATGACCGGGTTGGGCACGACTTTTCCGACACGCCTGACCGGATACCGGGGCGGCGGCCCGGCCCACCTAACGTCGGATCGAGAATTGCATACTCAGCAAGACTTTAAGCCTCAGCTAGAGGTTGAAGGTTCCAGTGGAGGCCGGACGTGACAGCACAACAGAACTACCTCGCCGTGATCAAGGTCGTCGGCATCGGCGGAGGCGGCGTCAACGCCGTCAACCGCATGATCGAGCTCGGCCTCCGCGGCGTCGAGTTCATCGCCATCAACACGGACGCCCAGGCGCTGCTGATGAGCGACGCCGACGTGAAGCTCGACGTCGGCCGTGAGATCACGCGCGGCCTCGGCGCCGGAGCGGACCCCGAGGTCGGCCGTCGCGCCGCCGAGGACCACGCGGAGGAGATCGAGGAGGCCCTCGCGGGCGCCGACATGGTCTTCGTCACCGCGGGAGAGGGCGGCGGCACCGGAACCGGTGGCGCACCCGTCGTCGCGCGCATCGCGAAGTCGATCGGCGCACTGACCATCGGTGTCGTCACCAAGCCGTTCTCCTTCGAAGGCAAGCGCCGCCAGCAGCAGGCCGAGGCCGGCGTGCAGCGCCTGAAGGAAGAGGTCGACACCCTCATCGTGGTGCCAAACGACCGGCTGCTGGAGATCAGCGACCGCGGCATCAGCATGCTGGAGGCGTTCTCCACCGCCGACCAGGTGCTCCTCGCCGGTGTCCAGGGCATCACCGACCTCATCACGACCCCCGGCCTCATCAACCTCGACTTCGCCGACGTCAAGTCGGTCATGCAGGGAGCCGGCTCCGCCCTCATGGGCATCGGCTCCTCGCGCGGCGCCGACCGGGCGATCAAGGCGGCGGAGCTGGCCGTGGCCTCCCCGCTGCTGGAGGCGTCCATCGACGGCGCCCACGGCGTCCTGCTCTCCATCCAGGGTGGATCGAACCTCGGCATCTTCGAGATCAACGACGCCGCCCGCCTGGTGCAGGAGGCGGTGCACCCGGAGGCGAACATCATCTTCGGTGCGGTCATCGACGACACCCTCGGCGACGAGGTGCGCGTGACCGTGATCGCGGCCGGATTCGACGGCGGCGAGCCGAGCACGCGGCCCGCCGCGGTGGATGCGCGCCGCGCCAGCTACATCGAGGCCGGTTCTGAGGAGTCCCAGGTGGCCTCCTCCGCCGAGGTCGAGGCCGGCGAGATCCCCGCGCCCGTGACGACCGACGCCTGGCAGACGGGCGAGAGCCCGGTCACCGAGGCCGCCCAGCAGAAGGACCCGGCGTTCGACGACGAGAATGACGACCTCGACATCCCCGACTTCCTCAAGTAGTCCGCTGGCCGAGCGGCTCGCCGCGGTCCGGGAGGGCGTCGCCGACGCCGCCCGGGCCGCCGGCCGTTCGCCCGACGAGCTGACGACGATCGTGGTGACCAAGTTCCACCCGGCCTCGCTCGTCCGCGAGCTGGCGGCCCTCGGCGTGCACGACGTGGGGGAGAACCGCCACCAGGAGGCGCAGGAGAAGGCGGCGGAGCTCGCCGACCTCGACCTCACGTGGCACTTCGTCGGCCAGCTGCAGAGCAAGAAGGCGCGGCAGGCGCGGCGCTACGCGTCCGTCATCCACTCGGTCGACCGGTTCTCGCTCGTCGACGCCCTCGCCCCGCGCGAGGGCGAAGGCGACCCGGATGTGGACGTGTTCGTCCAGCTGAACCTCACCGACGACCCCGCGCGCGGCGGTGTCGCCGACCGCGATCTCGAACCGCTGGTGGAGCATGTGCTCGCCGCGCCCGGGCTCAACCTGCTCGGGGTCATGGCCGTCGCCCCGCTCGGCGAGACGCCGGCCAGCGCCTTCGAGCGGGTCCGTGCCGCCTCCGACCGCGTCCGCACCCTCGCGCCGGAGGCCGCGTCGATCTCCGCGGGGATGTCGCAGGACTACCGCGAAGCCATCGCGGCCGGCGCGACACACCTTCGGATCGGGACCGCCATTACCGGGAATCGGCCGGAGCTTCGTTAATCTCGAAACGAAGAGTTCGAAGTGCGTGGCGAGGCGTCGACGCGCAGGTCTGTACGGAGGAACCATGGCCAACCCGCTGAAGAAGACGATGGTCTACCTGGGCCTCGCCGACGAGGAACTGGAGTTCGAGGAGCAGCCGCAGGAGCAGGCTCATCACCAGCCGCGCCGCGAAGCACCGGTCCACACCCCGGCCCCGTCGCCGGTCCAGGCCGTCCCCCATCCCGCTCCGGTCGCTCCCGCGGCCGGTCGCGCTCCGGTCACGCCGCTGCGCAAGTCGTCCACCGCACGGAATGCATCGGTACAGGAAATGAACGAGATCCTCACGGTCCACCCCCGCCAGTACCGCGACGCCCAGGCGATCGCCGAGTCGTTCCGGGAGGGCATCCCGGTCATCATCAACCTCTCGCAGATGAGCGAGGGCGACGCCCGCCGCCTCATCGACTTCGCCAGCGGCCTCTCGCAGGGCCTCTACGGCAAGATCGAGCGGGTCACCCCGAAGGTGTTCCTG
>Ga0256888_1000075_pt1 | contig 17574 bp, 13 predicted proteins | sample MC6MC0511MT_FD_186347 | JGI IMG/M metagenome (GOLD analysis project Ga0256888, IMG submission 186347) | Metatranscriptome of enriched soil aggregate microbial communities from Iowa State University, Ames, United States - MC6-MC0511-MT... | ecosystem: Environmental > Terrestrial > Soil >... | reverse complement strand
GCGTGGGGTTCGGTAGACTCGACGGGCCAGCCTCTGTAGCTCAATGGAAGAGCAGTTCCGTCCTAAGGAAACGGTTGGGGGTTCGAGTCCCTCCAGGGGCACCTTAGAGGCCCGCAGTTCGGACTATCCATTCGGCCCGGATAGTCGAAGATTTCATTCGCACCGCGCTGTGGCCATGACGAGCGGTGGGTGCCTTGGCGTCGCCGAACTCTGGATAAGCACTACGCTCGGCCATCCAGCCTGGGTCACCCCCGTACTGGCGATCGCGACCATCCGGATGCCTTCAGTAGCGTTGCACCGATGCTTGAGCACTTTGCTTCCACTAACCCATCCGTCTATTGGTTGGGCTTCGGAGTGTTTGCTTTGTTCTCTTCGATCGGCGGCGTACGGGTGCTGCGTTTCCTTGTGCGCTGGGAGCTCCGCCTTCGCGCTGACGCCAGGTGGCGACGCCAGGGGAGATTAATTCATCGTCGCGTTTCCGAGAATCGGGTCTCGGCGCCGCATCCGCTCACGAAACGAGCGACGCGCGCCAATGCGTCGTACAACGGCCTCGCGGAGTTCCTGGAGGGGAGGCGGGCGCGGCCATTCTCTGATGACCCTGGGCCTCGGGACTGGTAGATGCGAACATCGATGGCCGGCGCTCGTCTTCGTGCGTGCCGGGCGTTGGATGTGGGGCCATCTATTCGAGCACGTTCATCGCTGACTCGATCACTGTCGGGGCATCAGGTTGCGGTCTGGGCCAGTTGAGCACCGTCGCAAGCAGCGGTTCCGCTATCCGAAGCGCTGGCTCGTCGACACGCCGAGGACGGTGCAGGGGAGGTGTGGGTGAGTCACTACGGCATCACCTGCTGATCGCCTGGAGGCTGTCGGTCCAGCCGTCGGTGATGGTCTGGATCGGGGCGAGCCGGTCGGAGAAGTCCTTGTGCCGTGCCATGTCTGCAGTGCGGCCGAAGCGGAACTCCCACCGTCCTGTCGGCGAGAACAGACAGGCTGCGACCACGTCGAAGCCATCCGCCGCATAAAACCGGGACGCCGGATCTCCCTTTGAGGCGCGGGTCTTTTGCACTTCGACCTTGAACGCACCGCCAGCGGAGACCTTGGGGCTGGCGTTCTTGCACTCGACCCGGAGGAACGTACCGTCATCGAGGGTGACATCGAAGTCGTGCATCGCGTCCACGTCGAGCCGTTGAACCGAGGCTATGCCGGGTGCTCCTGTGAGCTGCTGCTCCAGGTGGTACTCGGCTACTCCTCCGCGGACCGCGACAGAAAGACGGTTCCGGCCGCCAATGATGTCGAGGATCTGCTCGCTGGTCAGCGCAAACTGCTTCTCAAGGACATGCCGGTGCTGCGGTTCATCTGGCAACACAGGATCCGCCATTGCGGTCGCCGCGGCAAAGCGCAAAGGCGGGTCGAGACGGAGCGCAGTAGCGCGTCGTTCAAGTCGTGCGTAGTCGACCAGCCGAACAGGCGTGAACGCAACGACGGTCTCGAGGTTGGTGGGCGAGCGCGCCTCGGTGCGCTTGTTTCCGCCTCGGTTGATCTTCTCCCAGACATGCCAGCCAATCCGCTTGGCCTGATCGATCTCCGCCTCCTTTGCGTAGAAGGAGATGCCCATAGGCAGCGGGTCCCACAGGTTCGCATCCAGTCCGAGAATCACACCGTCGGCCAGGTCGATGCCGAGAATCATCGCCACGTCGACGCCTGCTATGTCGCGGCCGATTGGGTGCTCGCGAGTCCAACTGTCTTCGGACCCGTAGCGCAATTGACCCCTGACCTCATCGTCGGGGCGGTTCTTGATCGTGTTTCGGGTGACCCGGAACGGGTAAATGAGCATCCCTATTCGTTCGTCAGAGTCAAGCTGCACCCCGAGATAAATGGGAGCACGCTCTGGACCGCTTGCATAGAGGACGCGGCCGCCAGAAGCCTCGACCGCGCGCAGCAGGAAGTCATGCATGTCAGCCCGGCCCTGCACCCGGTACACCTCGCCGAACGCGCGACCAGCCAGTAACTCGTCCTCCACAGGCCTCCGATCTGCCGTGATCTGTCACACATCGCCGCCTGCCGTGGGCATGTCGGAGGGTGCTGACAGAATCCTCTCGACGATACTTGTTAGATCGCTAGCCCCTCGAATGACGGGCCGTGCAGGCAAGAGGATTGAGGTGGCAAATGGGCGAGCAGCTCCCGGTGGTGAGCCTGTTCTCCGGCGCAGGAGGGCTCGACCTCGCTGTCGAGCGCGCCGACGGAGAGCCCTTGGCGTCTGGTGACCCCGGCAGTGGCTTGCTTCGCGTCTCGGTCGCGACGGACTACAACGAGCCTGCTCTCCAAACTCTCAAGGCGAACTTTCGTGGCACCAAGACGCTCACCGGGGATATCCGCGAGGTCCCGACGGAGGAGATCCTTGCCACCGCCGGCCTGCGCTCCAAGGAGCCCGTGCTCGTCGTTGGTGGTCCGCCTTGTACCCCGTTCAGTAAGTCGGGGTTCTGGCTGGAGCAGAAGCGCGAGAGCCGTGACCCCAACGCCTCCCTGCTCGACGAGTACGTCCGCGTCGTGCGCGATGCCCGCCCTGAAGCCTTCATCCTCGAGAACGTCCAGGGCCTGACTTACAAGACCCACAAGGCACAGTTCGAGCGTCTCCTGAAGGGCCTGGGCGAGCTGGGTTACAACCCTCAGTGGAAGGTGCTTCTCGCCGCCGACTACGGGGTCCCGCAGCTGCGCCGCCGGGTGTTTGTAGTCGGACGTCGTGACGGAGAGAAGTTCGAGTTCCCTGAGCCCACCCATTCTGGCTGGAGCGAGCACACGCGCGTTGTCGATGCCAGCAAGATCCCACACGTCACCGCGGCACAGGCGTTCGAGGGATTACCCCGGCTCGTTGAAGCGTCCTACGATGAGATTGTCGACGGTAACTACGGGCAGCTCGCCGCCGAAATCCCGCCCGGCCAAAACTACCTTTGGCACACCGAGCGTTACGGCGGCCGCAACCATTTCGAGTGGAGAAGCCGTTATTGGACCTTTCTCCTTCGGCTCGACCCGAACCGCCCCTCGACGACACTTCAGGCACAGCCCGGCCCGTGGGTAGGGCCATTCCACTGGGAGAACGTCCGAACCGCTTCCGGTGAGGACCGCGCTCGACGGCTGCGTGTCAATGAGATGCTGCGACTCATGTCGTTCCCCGATGACTTCAAGATCGACGGGACCCGCGCGGACGTTCAGCGCCAACTCGGAAACGCCGTACCCTTGGAACTCGGAAAGGCGGTCGTGCGGGCGCTGGTGAGCCAGCTCGGGTATCTGGATCATGAGAGCGCATCACGCGCTCTTGCCTCCGCTTGAGTGCTTCGCGTTGGAGCCGAGGCAGGCGTCGAAGGGGCACGTTCACCCAGTCTGCAACTCGAACTTGGCCAGGCAGTGGTCACAGCGCCTGACGAGCCAACCGAAGGACTTGGAGAGTGAGTGCGCGTCCGAAGGGCTAAACGGCGCCTGAAGTGCTCGCGCGGCGAAACTGAGCTGCCGTTCGAGCGAAGTTCGCGGGGGTTTAGTCGTCGTGTCGCGTAAAGGACAACGTGAGCCTCCGGGAAAGTCAGCGTCAGCCGTTACCGCTCTTAGTCAACGTAGGCCCCGTCTTGATTGCAAGCTATCGCACGCTTCCGAGACATCGCTGAGCTACCCTTGCAACGATGAGTCCAGTTGTGCCTAGGTTGGCCACCTAGCGCGACCAACGCTTCAGCCTGGAGATGCGGTGAGCCCTCGAACTGATCGCGTGCTTGAGTTGCAGTCGCTGGTAGGCGACGATCTCGTAGTCGATGAACTCGGGACTGGTTGGCCCTCTCTGGTCACCCTAAACACGGGTGGCGACCCGCTGCCCCTTGCGATGTTCGTAAGCACGGTCGGGCTTAGTCATCGCGACCGAGATGCTGTCGAGCGCCGCTTTCAAAACCCCCAGGGCGTCCCGTTGATCGCTGTGCCTGGTCGACACTCAGTGCTTCTAGGACTTTGGTCGAGTGACGATTTTTTTCACGTGAAGCGTACGGTTGTTGCACTTGCCGATGCAGATCGCCGCGAGAGCAGGGACACCCGATGGTCCGTCTTTCTAGCGCTCGCCTCCCTCATCGAAGCCGCCGACTTCGGCTGGTCGAGCAGCATAAACGAGACTGGGGAGAGACTTCTCTACTTCGCCCCTGAACTCTTGCCAGTCGCCGTCTTAACCGCATTGACCAACGTCGAACCGGACGAACGTCAGATCTACCGGGCTCTTGCCGGGTTGCACCGGGATAAGCAAGGCGATGATGATCAAATGGCCGACGCAGAACGAGTTCGTCGGACGGTCAATTCCCTCGTCCGAGACTCGCGATTCCGCGGGAATGTCTTGGGTGCATACGGATCGCAGTGCGCCATGTGCGGGCTCGGTCTTGGTCTCGTTCAGGGGGCCCACATCTATCCTGCGTCTGCGCCCGGCTCGAGAGACGAAGTATCGAACGGTCTTGCCCTTTGCGCTAACCACCACTTGGCCTTCGACAGACACCTATTGGCTGTTCACCCCTTGACGGGGCAAGTCCTCCTTAGTCCTTCCGTTACGTTGCTGGCGCAATCGGATTCGGCCGTGGCTGAATTCCTTGAGGGGACTAGATCCTTCTTGCGAATGCCCAGTCAGGGTCGACCAGATCCCGAGGCCTTCACCAGGCGCTATAGCCATTACGGCGACAAATATGCCTGGTTGCCATCATTTGAGTGACGGGCATCCGTCCTTGCGCAACAACTCACACCGGGAGCTTCCAGACCTCGTCGTAAGCCCTCTCCGCGAGTAGCCGAGTGCGGGACTTGATTTCTGCAGAGGTCCAGCTGTCTTGATCAACGATCCCTCCCAAATCGTAGGCTCTTCCCGCGGAGCCGAGAATCGCTTTCTTAGCTTGAAAGGGTTTGTTGGCGAGCTTTCCGTTGAGTTCGCTGCTCACGAGCAGAAGATTTCCAAGAGAGCCAACCGATCCTGCTGAGACATGACGTGTTCGACGGTGAGGTTTTCGGTGCTCGTGCTGGGATGAGCTGAACGAAGGAATGCGGTCAAAACATATCGAACAAGCTTACTGTCCCGCGTGAATTCGTCGGTGAGAAGAACCGCTCCTCGACTGCGAGGATGAACTGCTCACGATCCGGTTTGCGATCGTGAAGCTGGGAGCGCAATTCGCTCAGGACGGTTGTCCGTACGTGTTGGTCCTTTCCTGCCAGATACAGCTCGCTGGCGGCTTTTACGTACATTTCCGACGTGCCACTACTACAGCTCGGAAGTCAGCGGATTAGCCATGATGAAGTCAGGGGATTAGCCATGATGGGGACCAGGCGTGACGGGCGGTCGCAGTCTCGGATTCCGTGCGGAGGCATTAGTAGTGCCGTTATCAGTCCTTTGTGCTCGTCCGGATAGTGGCCACAGATCCGCAGCAGCTTCTCACTCCGTTCGTTGGGGGTCGTCTCGCATGCGGTCGTGCGGCTGGTTACCTGCTCGACGGCAGCTGACCCGGTGCGGCCTTCCGATTTCGAGTTCGAGAAAGACCACTCGTAGTGGGTGGCCCACGGGTTCGTCTCATCTCCGATTCGTAGCGGGAGATCTGGGATGATCACTCTAGACAGAGTGGAGGTGTGAGTGGCGCACGATTTCCCACTGGAGGAACTCAGCCATCGGGCGTTCGAGCAGCTGACCGTTGCATTGTCGCAAAAAGTGCTCGGTCCGGGCGTTGAGGCGTTCGGATCCGGTCCTGACGGCGGCCGAGAGGCGACGTTTCTAGGGCGGGTTGACTGGTCCAAGACCAATTTAGACGCCGATGGCGCATGGGACGGTTACGTCGTCATCCAAGCAAAGCAAGCCGAGCATCCCTCACACGATCCAGGCGTCAACCTTCGGTGGTTGAGGGACCGAATCGATGAGGAACTCGACTCGTGGATGGCAGATTCAAGCAAGCGGGGCGATTTCCCCCGCTACTTGATCTTCGTGACTAACGTTCGTCTGTCCAGCGTGCCGGGCTCGGGCATCGATGCGATCAATAGCCACATCCGCGGGCGGTTGGACAAGCCTTGGTCCAACGACTCACGGAACACCCTCAGAAAGCGCGGCCTCCAGGACTGGCGCGTTTGGCACCGAGACCAATTGAACGGTTTGCTTACCAATGATTCCAATATCCGCCAAGCGTTCAAGGGGCTGCTGACCGTCGGGGACCTACTTTCGCAGTTGGGACAGTTGTCGGGCCTTCTCGCTCCCGACACGTTCGCTCCGGTTCTGCGGGCGCACGCATGTCGAACCCTTACTACCGAGAGGTGGGTCAGCTTCAGCGAGGCGGGCGGTTCTACGCGCGAATCGGTCGAGAACGTGTTTATTGACCTCAAAGCGGTGCCGTCAAGGCACGAGGAGCGTCCCGACGGAACCGCTCACCCGGTATCAGTGGTCAACGAGATCTTCGCGCGATCCGACCAAGTGCTAAAGCCCTCTATGCTCACAGACCGACGGCGGCATTTGGTGCTGACGGGTCAGGCGGGTAGCGGAAAGAGTACGGTCACCAGATTCGTCACTCAGGCTCTAAGGGCTGCCTTCACGAGCGACGAGGTGCTCACCCCGACCGAAGAGGAGGTCGTCGAGGGCACGGGAATAGCGCTTAGGCGGATCCAGGTCACAGCGCCGCGCGGCAAGCGTTGGCCCATGCGCGTCGATTTAGCTGAGTTCGCCGACGCCCTCCTCCCAGACGGGGGCATCGACCTGCTCCGGTGGGTAAGCCAGCGTGTCAGCGACCGAGCCGGCCTCGACATTAAGCCCCATACTCTGAAGCGGTGGCTCACGCATTGGCCGTGTGCGGTAATCTTCGACGGCCTCGATGAAGTGACAGCGCCAGACATTCGCCCGCGAGTATTAGACGAGATCAAGCAGTTCGTGGAGGAAGCAGAACGGGACGATGCAGACCTTCTGGTCGTACTCACGACGCGACCCACCGGTTACACGGAGCGGCTAATGCCGGCGTACTTCCAGCAGCTCGACCTGACTTACCTCGAGGCAGAAGAAGCCGCCGCGTATGGGCGCCTTGTGACCGAGCGCCGCCTTTCCGATGACCTCGATCGTCGCGACCAGCTGGTGCGATCATTCGAAAAGCAGGTCGGCTTGCCCGCCATGCTTCGTCTGATGAAAACTCCTCTGCAGGTGTTGATCATGACGATCATCCTGGAGCGCGCGGGAGTTCTTCCGGCGGACAAATATCAGCTGTTTTCGCGATACTTCGACACTGTGTACGAGCGTGAGTGTGCCAAGAACACGAACCTCGCAGTCCTGCTCACCCAACAGAAGCCACTGATCGTCTACGTGCACGAGGCCGCCGGCCGCGCCCTCCAGATTCAGAGTGAACAGTCTGGTGATGCGCGCGCCCTCCTTACGATGGCCGAACTCAGAGGCCTGGTGGAGCGTCGTCTAGCGGAGCTGGGCCATGATGCCGGTTTGACGCGGCACAGAATAGCTGAACAAGTGATGCAGGCGACGACGGAACGGCTGGTACTCCTCGTGCCCGCAGAGGACGATAGCGTGGCGTTCGAAGTCCGGAGCCTTCAAGAACTGATGGCCGCGCGAGCTCTTATGAGCGCTTCAGACGAAGAACTTCGTCAGCGCCTCGTCGCCACTGCGCCGAGCCCTCACTGGCGGAACACGTGGGTCTTTGTCGCTGGAGCGGTTTTCGCCAACGGACCAGACCATCGCCGAGAACTTGTTGTGGACGTAGTCGAGTCAATTGATCGAAGCTCGACCTGGGCGGGATGGCTATGTCCAATCGGGCCAGAGATCGCTGGCGCACTGCTTGATGACGGACTGGCCATCGCAACACCAAACTTGCATCGTCGGCTTGTAGGAGTTGCGTTGCGAGCCGTCGAAGGCCCGGTGCCGCTTGATCTTCGCGTAGTTGCGTCGGGGCTCGCAACCTCGGCGTCAGTCGACAAAACCTTCCACACGCGTATTCGTAACGTACTGAAATCAGCTCTGGCCGGCACTCCTAGGGCAGGCGTGACAGCGGTATTCCTTCTTGTACACAGCAGACTGGCCAATGAAGTCCATCTTGGCCACTTACGCACCGTCGAGGCGGAGGATCCTGCCAACATGGACGCTGTCTCAGTCGCTGAGGTGTTACGTGGAAAGCTCGCCGCCATGCCTGATGAGGCCGCCGCCACCTCCGCGTTGTCCGCTGTCATCGAGGATCTAGAAGACGTTTACGTTCCGGCGTACGGCAGCCGCGAGATCGGAGTCTTGGGTTCACTCCACTCGCTTCCGTGGAACGGACTTTTGGTTAAGACTGCGACGGATCCATATGGCGGAGAGCTGTTGGAATTGCTTGTCGGCGCGCTTGAGCCGAAGGAATGGCGGGCAGCATACGGCCTTGCCATCGTCTACGGCACGGCCGCCTCCAGGGCCCCCGTCTCTGCCGAGCTCATCGGCGCAGTGGATTAGGGCAGGTTTTCGAAGCGGTAGCCAACCGGCCTGGGGCGACTGGCTACCGCCAGGATGCTGTGAGGTGGCATTGCGAACAAGAGGTCCGGTGAGGTGAATTGACCGCTTCGCACCAAGGGCATGTCCATTCCTTGGCGGAAAGTGGGTCGCCGCCGGAGCGATACCGGACCTGACCATCCAGATCGAAGCGCAGCCCTTCCAGAAGATCGGGACGCTTAACGTAACCTGCGCGAAGAATCGCACCCGCGGCCGCACGGATTGCCGTGTTGGCTGAGACGATCATCGTGGTGACTGCGACCTCTTTTTCGTCCGAGTTCAGAAGGATCGCGACGCTGCGTTCGTATTCGCTGTGCCACGACATCCGACCGGGAAGTTCTGTGAGAGACACCGCGACCTTCGGGTACCGAGTTTTCGTGAGCAGGAGAAAGCTGCTATTCACTATCCACTCCGAGAACGACCGGAACGCCGGAACGAGAGCCATCGCGGTTGCCTCACTAATCAGCCCTGGCTCTTCCTCTGGCTGACGTCGTCCATAGACGATGCTGTCTATCGCTGCCTCAGCATCTGGAGCCGCAAGGAGCTGCTTGGCCTGCCGAGCGAGACGATTCGGATCTAACGAGAAGCCTTCGATGTGTGCGGACAGCCACACTTTGAGAATGGCGCTTTCCTCCTCGGCCGCGCGGAGGAAGCCTTGCACTCCCGTGCGGTTGTAGCCGAGCGCCGCGATTAGTCGGCCGAGCTCGGAGTATCGCCATGAAGCATCTTCTTGATCATCCGCGGGCGGTACGAGCGTTTCGAGTTCGCGCAGAAGCCATCCGAAACCGTCGTGGTCGTTATGCACCGCTCTCCACTCCGGGGGGAACACGATTCCTGGAGCCAGTGGTTCCGGGTCGCGATAGCCCAGCGCGGATAGGCGTCTGTTGATGCGCTCATACTGCCCCATCGACTGACGTCGCCCGATGCGGTACAGGGCATCGGGTGTCCCGGGGCTCATTTGCCCGAGAAACTCAATGGTCCGTTCGGCGATGTCGCCGACGCCAGTCACGTATGTCAACGAGGAGTCGATCACGAGGACGCCCGCTTCGTCGAAACGAGAATCGGGTTCGGGAGGAAGTGGGATATTGATGATCTCATTCACCGCAGCGAGTGTCTTGGAGTCGAGCGGACGGGCCTGCTGTCGCGCATCTATGAGACCGCTAAGGGCGGTGACAATTGAGCGCCGGCCAGACGAGAGTTCAAGCGCATCGAGACGTTTCTGGCGGTGTGAATCCGTTTCCGGATGTCGAGGCGCGCTAACCAGCGAGAGCGCAAAAGCCCAGCCTCCACCGTCCGATCGGTGCCGGTTAGCCTCGAGAGTCCGGAGGATTCCCTCAGCATCGATGGTGGGAGGCAACCGATCCTCCGCCGCGTCAGCGAGTACGTCGATCACCTCCAGCTGCTCTCCGAGATCGACGGGCCAAGTCGTCCATAGCTTGGCGAGCCATGTGGCCGCGCGGTCCCGCGAAGCATTGCCGCTTTCGCGACTCGCCGCCTCGATGAGAGCGGCTCGCACCACCGGATCAATTGAAGTAGCGAGTGAGACGGCGTTCTCGTAGCCCTCGTCGTTGATCACACGAAGGAGCCAGTCGCGGCGGGCCGTCTCATCTTTGTCTGTCAACCAGCGAACCTCAGCGAGTTCAGAGAACTGACGGCTGCGGGGCATTATGCCGCCACCATTGTCGACGAACACGCCGACCCGGTCGTCCCAGAAGGTGAGGATCTGGGCGGCGATTGTTCTCTCGACGGGCGCGGGAAGGCTCCAATCGTGTAGCGAGGCTCGAACGGCGGCGTCGGCCTTCGCCAACGTGATTGAGCCAACACCCGTCAATTCGTGACCTATGGCGGTGAAGCCGGCCAGTAGCATTTCGGGACGTAGCGCGGGATCGAGGTCATCACGTCCTGCGGCCTTGCGCAGTTCCCATTCGGTGACGCTGTCCTCGATGACCTGATTCAGGAGTACGGCCACCGAAGTAGCAGCGGTACGCCCTGATGCGAGTCGGACGGTCGCGAGGGTGGCCAGCAGGGGGACCTTCCAAATCTCCTCATGCGTCTGGAAAGCAGCCTCCAGTTCGTCTCGTTTCGTCGCAATCCACTCCTCGACGCCCGACTGATTCGACGGGGGTGCAAGAGCCTTCATGAGCTCGTTCATGGCCCCGAGCAAGTTGCCCGGGGTTTCCAGGCGGACCACGGGGAGTTGGAGTTGGTTCGCGGCGGAAAGGCCACTGTCGCGCGTGGTGAGGATCAGTCCAGTCTGACCCGGCAGTTCCACGAGCAGGCGTGCAAGGCCCGCGGCAACTTGCCCTCGCGCCCGCTGGGCCTCATCGAGTCCGTCGATCAGAAGGATGGCATTTCCGTCGCGAACAGCGTCGACTAATGCGCTCTTGAGCGCGTTCGGTTCTTGGCCCGTGACGGAGCGAGAGGGCCAATCAAGCAGGAGATCTAGGGTGACGTCGATTGAGGTGTGAACGTCTGCAGTGATGTGACGTAGGTCGACGTGAATCGGCACTGGGGCGAGGGCTTCGTCGGCGACATGCGCCGCGACTTGCCGCATAAGTTCGGACTTGCCCATGCCAGGGAGCCCGGCGATGACGAATCGTGGAGTGGCGCGGACGACATTGATTACCTCAGTCTTGCTGACCTGGCCATGGTCACTCGCGTCCCAAGAGACCTCCCAGCGATTCAGTGCATCTTCCACTTCAACCTCCGGGACGTCGGTCACCAGTGCGGATAAGTCGAGGCGGTTCTTGCGGGCCGCGAGCATCGCTCGATAATCAGTAACAGCAAGCTGGCGCGCGCGCTCTCGCGCACCCCGGGTGCCGTATCCGTCGGCGAAGACCTCTAGGCCTGCCTCGACTAGACAAGCGATCCACTGTCGCGCGGTCGTAGTCTCGCGGCGTCCGCCGGCAAGCTGCATTCGGTCTCGAAGTACCTCGAATGCGTGGGCAGCTTGCCCGTCCGGGACGATGGTGCCGGCGAGCATCGCGATACCTGCTTCAAGGTCTGGGTCACCCGCTTCCTCTACGCGCCACTGAAGAAGTTGCACCTGGCCAAGAAGCTTGTCCGCGTCTTTGGCGCCTTCTTCACGAAGAACCCTCGTGAAGGTATCGACGGCTCGTCTTGCACTCTCGCTGATGGGGTCGCCGCGGTTGGCTTGCTCGATTCGATATTGCAGACCGTCTAACAACCCTTGGAGACGGCGGGATATCAAGGCGACGCGATCTTCTCGGTCTGGAGCTTGTTGTGCCCACTGGCCAGCGGCCGCCCGTAGTGCAGCATTGTTGCCAGCGGTGCGCTTGCACTGGATGAACCAGCCGGTCCCGTTCGACATTCGACAGACGATGTCGTCGACTGCCTCCCCGGCCTCCAAGCTAAGGCTCACTGGAATCGCTCCGGGGCGTCCGAGCAGCGGTCTGTCGACCAGGCCATACACTGCGAGGTAGGCCGCCACGCCGGCTCGATGCCGGCTGCCCAACTCGTTGGCGGCGCCACCCACCCCGCTTGCATCAGACATTGAGCGTCCTCCGTCGTTCCACTCAGCTATCTCTATTCTGCACTGCACGGGAATCGTCCCAGCCGGGACCGGAGTAGGGGGCCGCCGAGCACGCCGAAGAGTAGGACTGTATAGAGTGCCGGTGACGACTGCGGGAAGGCGGGCGGGTGGCTACTGACATCACTGGACAGCTCTGGGTGCCGGCGAACGAAGAGGCGGTCACGGCGGCGCTCGCCCAAGGAACCTTCGCCGAGTCTCACTGGACGGACGCCAAGGCCATCACTGGCGACACTGACGGCGAGCGGAAAGAGACCGCGCGCGACATTGCCAGCTTCGCAAACGATGGCGGGGTACTCGTCATCGGCGTCGCAGAAGACAAGAAGGCTGGCACGTTCCATGCCGCTCCCGTCCCGCTCGCCAATGCAGTCGAGAAGCTGGAGCAGATCGCCCTCACTAGGCTGCAGCCGCCACTCGCCGTGCGCATTCGCGAAATCCGCACCGTCGCCGACCCTTCCGTGGGCTACCTGGCGGTCGTAATTCCGGCCAGTCCGGATGCTCCGCACCAGGTCGATGGTCGCTACTACGGTCGCGGAGAGCGGACCCGGCACTTTCTCTCAGATGAGGAAGTGCGCCGTATGCTGGCCGCCCGCGCGCAGCGAGAGGAGGATTTGATCGAGCGACTCGACGAGCTCCGCAGCCAGGACCACGCCGAGGGCCGCGCGACACTGTACTTCGTCGCACGCCCTATTGGTGCCCCACGTGAGATGGCAGTTTCGCTTGTACGGGAAGCGAACCGACAGCGAATTGTCCGGATCACTCAGGAGGCCGCGGCGAGGCTGCCTCAGCCTGGTTATGGTCAGCGACGCCTGAGTGTGGTGGATGCCTACCAGGCGGCTCATGTGCAGCGGGGAATCGGTCTAGCGAGTAACGAATTGGAAGGGCAGCTGCCCGACGTTGAGGTGCATCACTTCGAATCGGGAGCGCTTGAGGTCATCTTCCGCGGGGTCATTACGGATCAACGGTCCACGCGTCGTATCGAAGACCAGAGTCTGGCGTTCTGGATGGCTGAGGCGGTCGCTCTACTGGCCGGAGTCGCTGCAGAGTGCGAATTCCGCGGCTCGTGGCTCGTTTCGGTGCTGATCTCAAGGCTCCAGAAGGCCGCGGCGATCAGCGCGCAGACGGGCTATCCACCTAGCTACCAGGGTGCCGACTACACGGAGTCCATCCGTGTCGACGCGATCGGACTCCAAGAGCAGCAGGGGGTTCTCGTGCGCGCCCTCTTGGCCCCGCTGTTTCGTGATCTCGAAGTGGACACGCGCGTAAGCCTGCCGAATCCTGACGGGACGTGGAAGTCCTGACCTCTCAAAGGCTAGACCAGCGCGAAGCTGGACGGCAGCATCGGTTGGTACGGTGCCCAACATGGCGATAACCGACGCGCAGCGCGTAGCTCTCGCACAGATGCTTGACACTGCGGTAGAGCTTGATGGTTGGCGACTCAGAGCCCACCGTGTCGAGCAGCCTTAGGATGGAACTGAGCCCGCGATCGATGACGAGGTCTTCCCGCACATGGCGATCAGCCAACTTGCACGCATGTCTCTCGTTCTGGCTGGTGAACACCTTCGACTTGGGCTCGACGCGATCTGGGCGAAGCAGCTGGCCCCGTCATCTCACTTCGCTGTGCTTCGAGGATCGCTGGTCTACGCATCACAAGGCTCGTGGATCTTGGGGCCTGAGGAGCGTGACGAGCGCCGGGAGCGAGGCTTGACCGTGCTGACCGAGATGTACGAGCAGAGGGAGGAGCACTACCGTTTCCTGAACGGCAGTCAATTACAGGCCAACGACCGAGCGCGCCTCCGCGAACAGCAACTTTGGCTGAGTCAGCGCGGCGCGGAGGTCGCATCGGCCAGGAAGACTGGTGCATCCCTCATTCTTACTGACGTGATTGACGCCGCCGCCGATCATGCTTTCGCGGATGAGAGGTCTCGCGAGGCCGTGCGTGGCATGTGGCTGGAGATGAGCGCTGAAGCTCACGTTCTTGGGTGGTCACTCTTCCAGCGGACGAGCTTTGGGCCGCGTGACCGACGCGCGGGCGTCGGTGAGGGAAAAGCCCCGGGGAGCCCGGAGCACGTCGCTGACCCGTTCTTGGCCTCGTACCGACTGCTGAAGCACGGATGGTCGTTGTTCGACCGCCGCTGCGAGGCAGCATAGCTACCGATTGATGCCTGGACAGTTTGGCGCGGTTATCGACTGATGGCCCTAGTGGACCGCATCGATCTCAGATCGCCGTAACGATGTCAGCGACCACCCATAGTCTAGATAAATGACATCGCCCGACGGTTCTCGCTGGCAGATCGCCGCGCGCAACTCAGTGCTCCAGACCGCGCTGGCGGAAGATCACATGGGGACACTCCTTATGGGTAGTGCCTTGAGGGAGATCGCAGACGATGCCGATGTTGGCGAGGATGTCCGCTACATCGCTGGACTACTAGCTGCTGTCGCATGGTTTATGCCGAACGGGAACGACTGGACCAACCCCTACGGCCCTTTTGCTACATTCGGTGACCGGCGTAGCGCAATTCCTGCTGACTTCTCCGAGGCGGACATCTCGGTGCTCGCTGAGCTCGCTGATGCTATCCCGGGTCTCGTGCTCCGCAGTCGTGTTTTTGACGTCGCCGCGATCGCTGGAAATTCCGCCCTTCGCCCAGCTCGACATGTCGCGCAGCTCCAAGCGTTGGCCGACCACGGAGTGACGAGCGAGGCATTAATGCACGCCGCAGAGCAGTGGGACCGTGGACTCGCGGTGGGCGTACGCTTCCGGGGTGTCGCGTCGGCGCAACTCGATGAGATCGAGCGCCAACTCATCGAAGCAGCTACCACGTCCTCCGACGGCGGTCTGGCCGTGCGAGCAGCGCGCATGCTTGCCGACCATCGACTTGGCAGCCAACATGCGGCAGCCATCGCCGCACACCTTGCCTCGAATGCTGAAGGCGCCCAGTCGATTGCCGCTCAGCACACGCTGGAGGTGGCGGCGAGTTGGTATCGGCTTGCTGGCGATCCCGAACCCGCTGAGGACGCTACATTCGCGATTGTCGAGCTGCTGATTGCCGAAGCCGACAGTTCTGAGTCCTTCCGCGCATCCATCCATTTGGAGATGGCGCTCAAGGTCCTGCGCACTCTGCCACGTCGGGCCCGCGAGCGCCTCGGCGCTACTGCATTAGCCGACGAGCTTGCTCGTCGGATCCGGGAGAGTGGTGCGGCGGCAATCGGGCAAATGACGGCCTTCACAGTGGGCGGCGGTGACCTAGGCGAACACATTACCCAGTTGCTTCTCAGTATTCGTGACGACGATCCACTCGAGGCTCTACGCCGCTTCGCCGGTATTCAGCCATTCGCCAGCCTGGCGGAGGCACGAGCGGGAGCGGAGCAGCGTGCCCGGGACTTTCCTCTCTCCGCGCTGTTCGGGCGGCGGACCCTTAGCGCCGATGGGCGTACCGTGTACCGCTCACCCACGAGCGACGACGACACGATATACGACGAGAAGGCCTCGACGTGGGAAGGGATGATCCAGCACTACCAGATGCGTGTTAACCTCCTCGGTGGCATCGTGGTGCCGAGCGCTTGGAGGCAGCTGTCCACGGATCATCGAATAAACATCGGCGACTTCCAGGCCCTCGCCGCGGGTAGCGCCATTGTCCCGAGCACCCACGAAGGGATGTTCGCACGAGGCCTCCACTATGGATACAGCGGAGACTTCGGAGTTGCAGTGCACATCCTCGTCCCTGCTCTAGAAGCGCTCGTGCGACACCATTTCGCGAATGCAGGACAGCGGACAAGCGTAATAGGTTCCCAAGGCACCGAGAACGAGGTTGGGCTCTCCGCTCTCATGGAGAACGAGTGTGTGGTCGACATCTTCGGAGAGGACCTTGCGTTCGAATTGCGAGCCCTATTGTGTGGGCCCATCGGCCCCAACCTCCGGAACGAGGTCGCACACGGGCTAATCGGCGACTCCGTTTTCTCCTCAGGCACTAGCGTGTATCTCTGGTGGCTCACCTTAAAGCTCGTCTTTATCCCCTTTTGGAATGCTCTGCACGACGCCGAGGCGGCTGGAGCGCGAGAGCCGGCCACTCCCGAAGAAGATGCCAGTGCGCCAGGGTAACCACGCCTCGTCAGCAGTTCCTCCTAGCTGACCGACGGCGTGTGCGTCCGGTGAAACGATCCTCATTTCTACCCCGTTCGCCTGCGCTCGTGCGATCGGCTGTTCCTGGGCTGTCGGCGGCGAGCGCATCTGGGGCTCCGTCGATGCCGCCGACAACGACGCGGAATGAAGGCCTCCGCGTGAGTCGCGATATCCTCGATAGCCGGCCGCGGGACGTCGCTCGAAGCGTTCCTCAACCCCCACCAACCCACCGCTCCATCCGCCGGTGGTCCGGCGTAAACCCGTGCTCCACTCCCCACAACACCGCCTGCGTCCGGCTGCTGGCGCCGATCTTGCGGTAGACGCTGCGGATGTGCGACTTGACCGTGTTCGGGCTGAGGTACGTCAGCTCGGCGACGGCCGCGTTGCTCTTGCCTTGCGTGATGAGGGCCAGGATCTCGGACTCGCGGTCTGTGATGCCCTCCTCCTTGCCGGGCCAGTCGAGTTCCTCGGCGCTGCGGGCTCGCGCGGGGGAGTCGCTCACCACGATTTGGCCGGAGTTCACGGCTTCGAGGGCGGCGACCAGCTCTGAGGCTGTGAGGGTCTTCGAGAGGTAGCCGTGGACGCCCTGCGCGCTGGCGCTCTCGATGAGTTCGGGATGGAAGTTCCACGTGTAGACGACGACGTGGCGGGCTCGGGGGTTCCGCACGAGCTCGCCGATCTGCGCGTGACCGGACTCCGGTTGCGCGAACGCGTCGTACAGGACGACGTCGATCGGCTCATCCAGCGGGGCGTTCGCGTCGATCTCGGCGACGACCAGCCGGTCGCGGAAGCCATCGAGCATGTGCGCGAGGCCCAGCAGCACGACGTCGTAGTCGTCCACGAGGGCGATCGTGAACGGCTTCGTTGCTAGTCCGGGGCTGCCGACATGGCCGCACATTACACCCCTAGGGGTGAGGCGCCCCATCCTCGCCGGTGGTTGCGTGGAGCCATCAACCCCCGACCAGAAAGGGTCAACTGATGAATATCCTGCTCATCATCATCGCTGTGATCGCCATCATCCTCCTGCTCACCGGAGGGTTCGTCTCGTCCCTGAACTTCCTGCTCTGGGTCGGGATCGTGCTCCTCATCATCGCGGCCATCGTCTTCCTCGTCCGGATGCTCACGGGAAGCCGGCGCGTCTGCCCCAACCCACCGAGGCGGTGCGGGGGAGGAGCGGTCGTCCGCTTCATCCCCCGGCCACCGCATCCACCTCTCTGAGAGGCCGAGGGTCGTCAGGTGTCTGAGCGCCGACGCCGACGTACCAGCGCGACGATGATCAGCACGACGCCGGCGATGAGCACGATGGGGCCGATGGTGCCCCACACCGGCGATCCGCTCATGACGGAACCGCCGAGCACGTTCAACCCCTGAAGCGTCCACAGCAGTCCGATGAGGACGAGCACGATCCCGATG
>Ga0256888_1000057_pt1 | contig 18866 bp, 18 predicted proteins | sample MC6MC0511MT_FD_186347 | JGI IMG/M metagenome (GOLD analysis project Ga0256888, IMG submission 186347) | Metatranscriptome of enriched soil aggregate microbial communities from Iowa State University, Ames, United States - MC6-MC0511-MT... | ecosystem: Environmental > Terrestrial > Soil >... | reverse complement strand
GCAACACCATGACCGACACCCCGAACACCCCGGAGCCCGCGAAGCCCCAGCACGACGCCGACACCGACGCGGTCGTGGACGCTGCCGCCGGTTCCGAGCACACCCCGGCCGCCGAGACGACGGCCCCCGAGACCACGGCCGCACCGCAGCCGACAGCCGAGCAGCCGACGGCGCAGCAGCCGACGGCGCAGCAGCCGACCGTGCCGGTGCAGCCGACGGCGCCGCAGCCGACCGCGCCGGTACAGCCGACGGCGCAGCAGCCGACCGTGCCGGTGCAGCCCGCTGCCCACCAGTCGCAGCCGACCCAGCCGGTGCAGCCTCAGCCGTACGGGCAGCCCTACGGCCAGCCGTACGCCCAGCAGCAGCCGCACTACGGTAACGGCTCGTTCGGGCAGCCCGCCGGCTACGGCCAGCAGCCCTACGCCGCCAACGGCCAGCAGCCGTACGCGACCGCGCCGGGTGCGACGACCACCACCGCTCCGGCGGGCAAGCCGGCCAAGCGCGGCAACTCCGGCCTCATCATCGCGACGCTCGCCATCGGCGCGCTGATCGGTGGAGTCGCCGGTGCCGGTGCAGGCGTCGGCATCTTCGCCGCCACCGACGCGGGCAACGCGACCATCAAGACCGTCTCGGGCCCGCAGAACATCACGGTCAACGACGCCAACAACGCCAGCACGGTGACCGCCGTCGCCGCCAAGGCGTCGCCGAGCGTCGTCACCATCTCGGTGAGCGCATCCAGCTCGGGCGGCACCGGCTCCGGCATCGTCCTGAGCTCGGACGGCTACGTGCTCACCAACACGCACGTCGTGACCCTCGACGGGCAGGCCTCCAACGTCGCCGTCACGGTCACCGACAACGACGGCAAGATCTACACCGCCAAGATCGTGGGCACGGACCCGACGACCGATCTGGCCGTCATCAAGCTCGACAACGCCTCCGGTATGACCCCGATCAGCTGGGGCGACTCCAGCAAGCTGAACGTGGGGAGCACCACGGTCGCCATCGGCGCGCCCCTCGGGCTCTCCGGCACGGTCACCGACGGTATCGTCAGCGCTCTCAACCGCAGCATCAGCATCGCCTCCTCTGCTGCTCCGAAGGGCGACCCGAACAGCGGCGGCGGCAGCCAGAACCCGTTCAACTTCAACTTCCCCGACCAGGGCGGCTCGGGCTCGCAGCAGCCCCAGACGCAGAGCTCCGGCACGATCTCCCTTCCGGTGATCCAGACCGACGCATCCATCAACCCGGGTAACTCGGGTGGTGCGCTGCTCAACAGCAAGGGCGAGCTGATCGGCGTGAACGTGGCCATCGCGAGCGCCGGCGGCACCAGCTCCGATGGCTCCCAGTCCGGCAGCATCGGTGTCGGCTTCGCCATCCCGTCCGATCTCGCCAAGCGTGTCTCGACGGAGATCATCAAGAACGGGTCGGCGACGCACGGTCTGCTCGGAGCCTCGGTGGCTGACGCCAGCAGCGACAGCAAGGCCACCACGGTCGGCGCGCTCATCAAGAGCGTCAGCGGCGGCGGGGCTGCGGCCGAAGCAGGGCTCAAGGCGGGCGACGTCGTCGTCAACTTCAACGACACCCCGATCACCGACGCCACCGACCTGACCGCGCAGGTGCGCGCGCAGGCCGCCGGCGCCAAGGTCGACGTCACGTTCATCCGCGACGGCCAGACCAAGACCGCGACGGTCACCCTGGGCACGCTCAAGGCGGAGTGATCCGCCTGCTCTCCGGAAGGCCGTCCCGCACCCGCGGGGCGGCCTTCCGCCGTGCGGCGCCCCGCTGCATCTCTGGCAGCTGACGAGCGGACCATTTCCACGTCACGCTCCGAATCGGAGGAGTTTCGGCGTGACCCGGTATGTGCTTGCCCGTTTTCCGAACGCTTGCCGCACCTGGACCGGCACTTCCTCCGTCCGGACGCCGGCGGAAAACGGAGGAGAACGTCTCACGGCAGCTCCCCCTACGCGGGAAACGGAGGAGAACGTCTCACGGTGGCTGCCCCTACGCTGGAAACGGAGGAGAACGTCTCACGGTGGCTGCCCGTACGCGGGAAACGGAGGAGAACGTCTCACGGTGGCTGCCCGTACGCGGGAAACGGAGGAGAACGTCTCACGGCAGCTGCCCCTACGCCGGAAACGGAGGAAGTCCGGACCGGGGGACCGCAGGCCTCCTCCGTTTCAGCCACCGGGCTGTACTTTCCGGCCAATCACATTCGTCCCGCACCCGCTGGGCAGCCTTGCGTCGTGCGGGACCCGCATCGCAAACGGAGGAGTCTCGGCCTGATCCGGTGTGTGCTTCCTCCGTTCTCCGAACTCTCTCGGCGTGGCGTTCGGTACCTCCTCCCTTCCGGCCTCCGGCGAGAAACGGAGGAGAACGTCTCGCGGCGGCTGTGTCTACGCCGGAAACGGAGGCAGTACGGACTCCGGGACCGCAGGGCTCCTCCTTTTCTGCAACCGCTGCTGCGCGTCCCGGCGTATTGCCGTTCGTGCCGCACCCGCGGGGCGGCCTTCCGCCGTGCGGCGGGCCGGCCGCTCCCGGGATCGTCGCAGGGGCCGGCTGATAGGCTCGTCGCCGACCCGCTACACCGAAGGATCAGATGCCGGACGACACCGTGAACACCCTGCCGGGTGTCTCGTACGTGATGCCCGTCCTCAACGAGGTCACCCACGTTCGGGCCGCCGTCGACAGCCTTCTCGCCCAGGACTATGCCGGGCCGTTCGAGGTCACGATCGCCCTCGGGCCGAGCATGGACGGCACCACGCAGCTGGTGGAAGAACTGGCCTCGGTCGACGACCGCATCCGTGTCGTCGACAATGTGGTCGGCTCCACGCCTGCCGGGCTGAACCTCGCCATCCGCGCGTCGCGGTACCCCGTCGTGATCCGGGTGGATGCGCACAGCGTGCTGCCGCCCGACTACGCGCGCATCGCGGTCGAGACCATCGTGGAGACCGGCGCCGACAACGTCGGGGGCCTGATGGATGCGCAGGGCACCACCGATTTCGAGCGCGCGGTCGCGCGGGCGTACGGCAGCCGCGTAGGCCTCGGCGGTACCAAACTCCACGTCGGCGGCGAAGCAGGTCCGGCCGAGACGGTCTACCTCGGCGTCTTCCGCCGCGACCGCCTGATCGAGGTGGGCCTCTTCGACGAGGAGATCAAGCGTGGCCAGGACTGGGAGCTCAACAGGCGCCTCCGGAGCACCGGCGGCACGGTCTGGTTCACGCCCCGGCTGAAGGTCACCTACCGGCCGCGCCCCAACCTGTACCGGCTCGCTCGCCAGTTCTTCTCGACCGGCATCTGGCGCGGCGAGCTCGCACGGCGCTTCCCGGCTTCCAACGGGCTCCGCTACTTCGCGCCTCCGGTCATGGTGATCGGCGTCGCCGTCGGCACGCTGCTCGGCCTCGGCGGAATCGTCCAGGCGATCCTCGGCGTTGCGCCGTGGCTGCTCTGGGGCTTCGCGATCCCTGCGCTGTACATCGTCATCGTGGTCGTGTCCGCACTGCTGTGGGGCCGCCGTGACGGTTTTCGCCCGTTCCTGTGGTTTCTCGTAGTCTTGCCGTGCATCCACTTCAGCTGGGGGATCGGTTTCGTGCTCGGATACCTGTCGCTCACCCGCAACATCACCGCCCACACGGGAAGGTAGGCATGACCGCACCGGGACCCGCGGCGCACGGCGCCCGTCCGACGTCGATCGCCGAACTCAGGGCGGTCGCGCAACCGCCAGAGGTACGTGGACGCCGCAACGCCGAACACTGGACCGCCTCGCTGTACCTGCGGAACCTGTCCCCGTACCTGACGTGGATTCTGCTGAAGACGTCGATCTCGGCCAACGGTGTGACCGGCCTGATGATCCTGACCGGATGGGCCACCGCGGCGTCTCTGCTGATTCCCGGAATCGGGGGTGCGGCCTTGGCGCTCGTCCTCGGACAGCTGCAGATGCTGGTGGACTGCTGCGACGGGGAGGTGGCGCGCTGGCGCGGGACATCGTCGCCTGCGGGCATCTTCCTGGACAACGTCGGTCATTACTCGACGGAGACCCTCATCGCGATCGCACTCGGCATCCGCGCCGCGGGCTACCCGTTCGAGGCGCCGCAGGACTACCTCTGGACCAACCTGGGCACCCTGCTCGCTCTCGTGATCGTGCTCAACAAGGCACTCAACGACATGGTGCGGGTTGCCCGCGCGAACGCCGGGCTCCCCAAGCTCGCCGACACGCAGTCCGAGTACGCGCCCACCCACGGTGTCGTCGCGACGCTGCGCCGGGCTGCCCGCTTCCTGCCGTTCCACCGGCTCTACCACTCGGTCGAGCTGACCATCCTCATCTTCATTTTCTCGATCGTCGGTCTTTTCATCGGCGCGACGCTGGCCGACCGCATCCTGCTCGTCGCACTCGTCCCGCTGTCGCTCCTGGCCCTCATCGGGCATTTCGTGACGATCATGGCGTCGCGGCGGGTCCGTGGCTGAGCAGCCGGCTGTCGCGGTCGTCGTGCTCACACAGGGCACGCGACCCGTCGAACTGCGCCGGGGGCTGGAGTCGGTGCTCGCGCAACAGGGCGTCGTCACCGACATCGTCGTCGTCGGCAACGGCTGGGACCCAGCGACGGCTGACCCGGCACTGCCGGCCGGCGTTCGTGCGCTCGCGCTGCCCGAGAACGTCGGCATTCCGGCCGGCCGCAACGCCGGCGTCCCGCTGGTGTCGGGGGAGTGGCTCTTCTTCCTCGACGACGACGCGGACATCCCCTCGGCCTCGTTCCTCGCCGACGCGGTTGCGAAGCTGCGCGACGACCCCAGTATCGGGATGCTGCAGCCGCGGTTGCGCGTCCCCGATGGTGCCCCCGCTCCGCGCCGGTGGATCCCGCGCATCCGAAAAGGGGACCCGGAGCGTTCGAGCAATGTCTTCGCCGTGCTCGAGGCGGTGATCGTGCTGCCGCGCGACGTCTTCGAGCGCGCGGGAGGCTGGGCCGCGCCGTTCTTCTACGCGCACGAGGGCATCGACCTGGCCTGGAAGGTGTGGGACCAGGGCAAGCGCGTCTGGTACGCGGGCGACCTCGTCGCCGAGCATCCGTCGGTCTCGCCGACCCGGCACTCGTACTACTACCGTCTCAACGCGCGGAACCGCGTGTGGCTGGCCCGGCGCAACCTGCCGGTGGTGCTCATCCCGCTGTACGTCGGGTCGTGGACGGGGATCCAGCTGCTGCGCTGGTTCCGGAAGCCCGCCGTGCTCCGCGCCTGGTTCGGCGGCTGGGCCGAGGGCTGGCGTGCGGACCCGGGGGAGCGCCGACCCTTGCGCTGGCGCACGGTGGCGCGCATGACGGCCGCGGGACGTCCGCCGATCGTCTGAGCTGGTCGCTCAGCCCGCGGCACGTTCCCGGTCGTCGTCCCGGTCGGGCGTCGCGCCATCCGTGGGCACAATTCGCGTTTCCGGGGACGGCGCCGGGAGGTTTTCCAGGGAGAGCATCTCCTGGGATGGGGCGATCGCGTCGCCGCCCTTCGCGGCCTTCCGGCGCCTCGGCATCGCTCCGCGCAGCACTGTGCCGACGCGGGCGGCGCGCTCACCGGTTGCGCGCCCGACGCGCATCGCGGTCTCGCTCGTCGCCTTGCCGACGCGAACGGCGCTGCCACTGGTCGCCTTGCCGACTCGGGTCGCCTGCTCGCCTGTCGCTGAGCCCAGCCGTCGCACCGCCCCGGGGCCTTCGATCGGCGTCAGCGCCTCCGGGATGACCAACGGAGTGGGCCCGAAGGCGAGACGGGCGTTCTGTACGACCCGGCGGCCGAGGATGTTGTTCCCGGCGCCGCCGATCACGGCGCCGACGCCGAAGGGGATGGCCCGGGCGAGGATGCTCGCGCCCCCGCGCACCGCGAACTGGCGGATGAATGCGCTTTTCAGACGGTCGACCAACGGACCGACGACCATGGCAGGCAGGCTGGAGGTGACCAGCTCGCCCCAGTACGCGTTACGGCTGGCGCCGCCGCCGGCGAACTGTCCGGCCAGCTGGCGGACGAGGTCGGAGCCCTCGCGGCCGAGCATCATGGTGAGCACGAGAGCGCGGGCGCGGTCGGGATCGTCCACGGCGATGCCGTGCAACTCGCTCATCGACTGGGCGTACAGCGCCGTCGCCTCCAAGAAGCCGGCGGTCTCCAATCCCGAGAGCGCAAGCGTGATGCCGGTGCCGATCGCGGGGATCACCGCGGTGGCACCGACCGCCGCTCCGCCGCTGGTCACGGCAGCGAGATACCGGCGTTCGAGGATGCGTGCCAACTCTTCCGCGGTCGCGTCGGGGTGACGCCGCCGAAGGCTGCGCAGGTGCGCGAGAACGGCTGGGCGCTGGATGCCGAGGAATCGGTCCAGCGTCGTGTTCAGCGCGCGCGGGGTGTCCCCGCCCTGCTGCGGGCCCCCGGTGACGGAGATGATCGGTTGCTGCTTCTTGGCCATCTCCTGAGAGTGTAGGCCGCTTAGCCGTGAGCGCCATCGGTGACGGACATCTCTCAGCGAGGCCGACGGGAACGTCGGTCGCGCTCGTTCAGATAGTCGTGCGCCGAGAGCACGCGCACTCCGCTGGGCAGGTGTTCCTGGGTGATGTCTTGCGCGAGCGTGGCGACATCGGTGCCCAGCGCGGCGGCGATGCGCACGATCGTGAGCAGGCTCGGATTGGCGTGACCGCGCTCGATCTTGCCGAAATTGGTGACGTGCATGGACGCGAGCCCCGCGATCGCTTCCTGGCTGAGCCCGAGCGCGAGGCGGGCCCTGCGGATGCGATCGCCGAGCAGTTTCGCGGCTGGATCGGCGGAGTTCTTCATGATGGTTCCAGTACAGGACCATCGGCTTCGCGACTCCAGAGCGCGTGCACCCCGATCGCCGCACCTCACGCGTTCCGCCTCTGAAATGCTTTCGACGCAGGCATTTAGTTGCGTCGCCTTCTCGGGTCGCCGCGCGCGGCGACCCGAGAAGCGGTCAGAGGCTGATCTGCCAGAGGTACTCGCGCCCGTCCGGCGGGAACCAGCGGACGACGAGGACGGTGTCTCGCGCGGGGGCAGGCCCGGTCACGCTGGCGCGGACCGCTTCGCCGGGCTGAACGGAGGTCGGTGCGCTGACGCGAAGCCGGGAATCGCCCGAGATGCTCACCGTCACGCCGCTCAGGGTCTGACGGCCTGTGTTCACCAGCCGGAGGTGCGGCGGGGTCGAGCGGTCGACGCGCCACGGTACGGCGTAGGCGAAGCGCCGGGGACGAGGGGCTGGAGAGGGACTGCGAAGAAACCGGAGACGATTCATGCGTCGAACCTAACGAGCCCCTCCGACGCTCGAGGGCCCGGAATCGGGCACGAACACCACTTCCGGGGACAACTCGCCGAATTGTTTTCTGGGGACGATTTCAGCGGGTCGGAAAAACCCGCTGACCAGCGTTTCCGCTCAGCTGCCGTAGTCGGCGTTGTAGAGCGCGAGCACGTCGTCGATCGGACCGTCGAGCACCAGAGCGCCCTTGTCCAGGTAGAGCCCTCGCTCGCAGAACCGACGCAGGTCCTTCTCGTTGTGAGAGACGAAGAACAGAGTCCGTCCGCCGGCCAGAAGCTCTTCGATGCGGCGGTAGCACTTCTCACGGAAGCCCCGGTCGCCCACCGCGAGCACCTCGTCCACCAGCAGCACCGGCTCCTCCAGCTGCGAGATGACCGAGAAGGCGATGCGCACCTTCATGCCGCTGGAGAGATGCTTGTAGGGCGTGTCGACGAAGTCACCGATCTCGGCGAAGCCGATGATCGCGTCGAACCGCTCGTCGATCTGCGCCCGCGACATGCCGTGCAGGCCCGCCGTCAAGTAGACGTTGTCACGCACGGTCAGATCGTCGACGAAGCCACCCGTGATCTCGATCAACGGTGCGACACCGTCCGTGACCTTCACGGAGCCCTCATCGGGAAGCAGCACGCCGGCGACGAGCTTCAGGAGGGTCGACTTGCCCTGACCGTTTCGACCGACCACGCCGATCGCCTCACCCGGCTGGACGTGGAATGAGACGTTCCGCAACGGCCAGAAGTCGTCGGGGCGGCTGCGCCGCTCCCGGGAGGACAGGAGGTCCTTGAACGTGCGTCGCGCTCCGCGGTTGCGGCGGAAGCGCACGCCGAGACCGTCGACGGCGATGACGGGGGCCACTCAGATCTCCTTCAGGATGTCGCGCTCGAAGCGCTTGAACACGGCCCAGCCGATGGCCAGGAGCACGAGGGACATCGCCGCACTGACCCCCACCAGGAACCAGTCGAGCTCCTCGGCGAAGAACGCCGACCGATAGAGGCTGAAGATTCCCGTCAGCGGGTTGAAGGCCGACCAGAAGTGCAGTGAGAACAGCACGTCGGTCTGGGCTCCCGGATGCGTCCCGACATAGGCCGCGCAGTCCCGGGCCGGGATGCCGCCACCGCATCCGCCGGGCAGGTCGCGCGCGCTGTAGATGATGGGCGACGCGTAGAAGAGGAAGCGCAGCGCCAGCTTCGTGGCCCGTTCGAGATCGCGGAAGAACACGACGAGGGGGGCCACGATGAGCCCGACGCCGATCGTCAGCACGGTCTGGATGAGGATGGCCAGCGGGAACAGCAGCACATCCACATTGAGCTGTGCGCCGGCGATGATGGCGAAGAACGCCAGCACGGGCAGTGACAGCAGGAACTCGATTCCCTTGGACGCGACGATCCGGTTGACCCAGATGGTCCGCGGAATCATCGTCGACCGGATCAGCTTGGCCTCACGGATGTACGCACGCGTGCTGTCCGAGACCGCGCCGTTGAACCACATCCATGGCAGCAGCGCCGTCAGGAGAAAGACGATGTATGGGTTCTCGCCGACATCGCGCTTGAAGATGACGGTGAAGACGAACCAGTAGATCCCGCTCATCACCAGCGGGTCGAGAATCGACCAGAGGTAGCCGAGGACGCTCGTGGAGTAGCGGACGCGCAGATCGCGCCTGGTCAGCAACCAGAGGGACTGCCGGTAGCGTGCGAAGCGTGAGCGCTGCGCAGGGCGCACCTCAGTCGGGATACTGGTCACGAGAACCCATCGTATTGATCGAAGCTGCGTGAGGTCTCACGCGGCTTCGACTATACGAAAAGATTCGCGCGCTCGAGGTCTTCCTGGAAGTCGACCTCGACCGCGTACAGGTCGGAGATGTCGACCGGCTCGGCCAGGAGGCGGTCCTGCTCGATCGCGAGCTCGATGCCGCGCTCGAAGTAGTCCTGATCGCCGACGCGCTGCAGCTGACGCAGCAGGGTCGCCTTGTCGGCCGAGGAGATGTAGTTGATGCCGACGGCCTCGCCGAGACCGTTCTTGACGGTCTTGGACAGCTCCTGGATGAAGCCCTCACGACCGGTCGTGTACTTGACCTCCTCGTCGGCGACGGACGAGGTGTTCACGGTCACGAAGGTCTGGTCGCGGGCGACCATGGCGGCTCCGCGGACCAGTACGGCCGGGTCGAAGACGACGTCGCCGTTCATCCACAGCACTCCGCCGGGGCCCGACGCCTGGAGGGCGCGCATGAGGCTCTTGGAGGTGTTGGTCTGGTCGTACTGCTCGTTGTAGACGAACTGGGCGTCCGGGAACGCCTCGATGATGTGCTCCAGCTTGTAGCCGACCACGATCGTCACCTGGGCGTCTTTGCCGAAGGCCGCGTGGATGTTGTCGAACTGCTGCTGCATGATCGTGCGACCGTCGCTGAGCTCGGTCAGCGGCTTGGGGAGGCTCCGTCCGAGCCGGCTCCCCATGCCGGCCGCAAGAATCACTACCTGAGTCGTCACAATCATCTCCTTGGTCTGCGGGTCCTGCGGTTCACCCAGGATTCATCCGCTCGTGAGGTCGTCGACACGGCGTGTACCGACTCCCCCTGCATGCCTGACTTAGAATACCGGGGGCCCCCCTCTGGGGGCAGGGGTTGACCAATCTCGTTGCTGGGTCGTTATGTTCCTCACAGGACTTTCGGAGGCACCGAGAACCGTAGCAATTCGCGCGGGGGGTTCGCGCGAATGCATGTATTGGTACGTTAGCGGAGTGAGTTCCGAGCACGCCCGTCCCCAGATCGCCGAGTCCGCCGAGGACCGGGAGCAGGGGGCGCGGCCGGACTCACAGAGGGGGGAGACCATGGCGGAGGCTGCCGAGCCGACGGCTGCGCAGACGGAGGCCGAACGGGCCGCTGCGCCGCGGACCGCGCCCAAGCGGGCACCGGCTACGACGGCGGCGGCTGCCGCGGGAACGAGCACGCGTGCGCCGCGCAAGCGCGCGACGACGACGAAGCCCCGGCAGACGTCCCGGACCACCGCGCCGACCCCTCCCGCAGAGGCGCCGAAGCCGGTCGACACCCGGCCGACGGTGCTGTCCATCACCGGCCTCGACAAGCGGTACGGCGACACGGTGGCCGTTGACGGCGTGACCCTCGACATCAAAGAGGGCTCGTTCTACGGGATCGTCGGCCCGAACGGCGCGGGCAAGACGACGACCCTCTCGATCGTCACCGGCCTGCTGCGGCCCGACGCCGGCCGCGTGGTCGTGCACGGGGTGGATGTCTGGGCCGAGCCGGTCCGCGCCAAGCACATCGTCGGGGTCCTCCCCGACAAGCTGCGCCTCTTCGACCGCCTCACCGGCGCCCAGTTCCTCCGCTACGCGGGCACCCTCCGCGGGTTGAGCGCGAGCACCGTCCGCGCTCGCACCACCGACCTCGCCGTCGCCTTCGGCATCGAGGACGCCCTCGATCGCCTGGTCGCCGACTACTCGGCCGGCATGACCAAGAAGATCGCGCTGGCTGCCGCCATGATCCACTCGCCCCGGCTCCTCGTGCTCGACGAGCCGTTCGAGTCGGTCGACCCCGTTTCGGCCGCCAATATCATCGAGATCCTTCAGCGGTACACCGCCGCGGGCGGTACCGTCGTCGTCTCCAGCCACGGCATGGACATGATCCAGCGCGTGTGCGACAGTGTCGCGATCATCGTCCGCGGGCAGGTCCTCGCGGCAGGCACGATCGACGAGGTCCGCGGCGAGCAGACGCTGGAGGAGCGCTTCGTCGACCTCGCGGGCGGTCGCAAGGCAGCGGAAGGCATGGAGTGGTTGCACAGTTTCTCGGAGTGAAGCTCCGGATCATGGGCAACGCCTTCCGGCGGACCCCGTGGCAGATCTTCGGGCTGGTGATCGGCCTGCTCTACGGGGGCTTCATCACCGTGGTCGTCGTCGGTTCGCTGATCGCCGCACGCGTCGTCGACGACGTCGCGGCGACGCACACCGTGGTCGTCGTGATCGGCTCGGTGGTCCTTGCCGGATTCGCCCTGTTGCCGCTGCTGTTCGGCGTGGACGACACGCTCGACCCGCGGGAGTTCTCGCTGTTCGGCATCCCGAACCGCACGCTCGCGATCGGCCTGCTTCTGGCCGGTCTCATCGGCGTACCGTCGCTCGTGCTCATCGTCTGCACCGCGGCGACCGTGATCACCTGGTCGCAGAATCCCGGCACAGTGCTGGTGGCGCTGATCTCGGGGGCGGTCGTGGTGCTGACGTGCGTCCTGGCTTCCCGGGTCACCACCGCGATCGCGCACGCGGCGCTCTCGACGCGGCGCTCCCGTGAGGCCGGCGGCGTGGTCGGGATCCTGCTGCTGGTGCTGATCGCGCCGGTGCTGCTGCTCCTCGCAACGATCGACTGGAACCGTGATGGGCTGGGGACGCTCACCGGCTTCGCCCGCTGGCTCGCCTGGACGCCGCTCGGCGCCGCCTGGTCCGCCCCCGGCGCCGCGGCGCAGGGGGAGTGGGGATCGGCCGTTCTGCAGCTGCTCATCGCTCTCGCGACCCTCGCCCTGCTCTGGCTGGCCTGGACCGCGCTGATCGCCCGCATGGTGGCGTCACCCGAGCGTGAAGCCCGATCGAAGGCGTACCACGGGCTCGGCTGGTTCGACCGGCTTCCGGGCGGGCCGACGGCCGCCATCGCGGCGCGGTCGATGACGTACTGGGGGCGGGACGCGCGCTACTGGGTGTCGATCGTCCTCATCCCGGTCATCCCCATCTTCGTGATCGTGGCCCTGACCCTGGCCGGACTGCCGTCGCACTTCATCGCGCTCGTGCCACTGCCGCTGGTGTGCCTGTTCCTCGGCTGGAGCATCCACAACGACCTGGCGTACGACAGCACAGCGATCTGGCTGCACCTGGTGTCCGGGACGCGGGGGATCGCCGATCGCGCCGGCCGGATGTTCCCCGCGATCGTCGTCGGGATCCCCGTCCTCGTCGTCGGCTCCATCGCGACGACGATCGTCTTCGGCGACTGGGCCGTGCTGCCGTCGGTCGCCGCGCTGAGCGGCGCGGTCCTCGTGATCGGGCTGGGCCTCTCCAGCATCTCTTCGGTGCTGTTCCCGTACCCTGCGACGAAGCCGGGAGACAGCGCGTTCACCCAGCCGCAGACGTCCGGTGCGTCGGCGGCGGTCGTGCAGTCGCTGAGCTTCTTCGCCATCCTGATCCTCGCCTCGCCGGTGCTCGTGTTCCTGGTGCTCGGCCTGACGGTCAACTCGTTCTGGCTGGGCATCGCGCCGGTCGTCGCTGTGCTGATCGGGTTCGCCACCCTCTTCTTCGGGTTGTGGCTCGGGGGCAGGCTCTTCGACCGTCGCGGGCCGGAGCTGATGGCGTTCGCCAACCGCAACGACTGACCCCGGAGTGTTCCGGCTCCAGGCGTCTAAACTGGAACCATGAACGACGCGAGCATCTCCGAGCCCGGCGGCGCGCCCAGCGGCGGCGGAGCGACCACGCTCGACCGCGAGCTCGAGGAGCTTCTGCAGAATCAGGAGCCCGGCGACCACGAGCGCTTCTCTCACTATGTGAAGAAGGAGCAGATCCTCGAGTCGGCGATGACCGGCAAGCCGGTCAAGGCGCTGTGCGGGAAAATGTGGACGCCCAACCGCGACCCCGAGAAGTTCCCGGTCTGCCCGACCTGCCGCGAGATCTACGAAGGCCTGAACGGCGAGTAGTCCCCGTCGCCGCGCCTCCGATCACTCGAAGATCGTCGGCAGCACCGGGTCGCCCCGCCCCAACCGGAACGCCTCGTCCGGCAGTTCGCTCATCGCGAGCTCGCGATGCTCGCGCGCCCGTCGCGTCCCCTCGATCCCGAGGTGCTCGCGATGCACCTCGCCGTCGGTGATGAGCGGCGTCAGCAGGTCGCGTCCGGTGTCGTCCGGAACGTCGCCCTTCTCGACGATGTGCACCACCTCGGCGATCGCCGTGCCTGTGGCGTCATGTCGCCGCACCGGGTGCTTGCGCCCGGGGACGCTGGCCTTGTTCTCGGACTTCTTCGCGACCGGGATCCATTCGCCGTCGCCACCGCGGCTGCGGTGCGCGACGAGCTTGTAGACCATTCCGGACGCCGGGTTGCCGGAGCCGGTCACGACGGACGTGCCCACACCGTACGAGTCGACCGGTGAGGCGGCCAGCGCCGCGATGGTGAACTCATCCAGGTCGTTCGTGACGGTGATGCGCGTCTTCGTCGCGCCCAGCGAGTCGAGCTGTTCGCGCACCTGCTTGACCAGTTTGGGCAGGTCGCCCGAGTCGAGGCGGACGGCACCGAGTTCCGGGCCGGCGACGCGCACGGCGGTCTCGATCGCCTTCTGCACGTCGAAGGTGTCGACCAGGAGGGTCGTCCCCGGGCCCAGCGCATCCACCTGAGCCTGGAACGCCGCTTCCTCGCTGTCGTGCAGGAGGGTGAACGCGTGTGCGGCGGTCCCCATCGTCGGGACACCCCACGTGCGGCCGGCTTCGAGGTTGGAGGTGGCCGAGAAGCCCGCGATGAAGGCGGCGCGCGCGGCCGCGACGGCCGAGCGTTCGTTCGCCCGCCGCGATCCCATCTCCGCGAGCGGTCGACCGCCTGCGGCCGCGACCATGCGGGCCGCGGCGGAGGCGACAGCGGAGTCGTAGTTGAAGACGCTGAGGAGCAGCGTCTCCAGGATGACGCCCTCGGCGAAGGGCGCATCCACGATGAAGAAGGGTGAGCCGGGGAAGAACAGCTCGCCCTCGCGGTAACCGCGGATCGTTCCCGAGAAACGGTAGTTCGCGAGCCAGTCGATCGTCTCGTCGCGCACCACGTGGTTGTCGCGCAGGAACTGCAGCTCGGCGTCGCCGAAGCGGAACTCCTCGATCAGCTCGAGCAGCCGTCCGGTCCCGGCGAGCACGCCGTAGCGGCGTCCGGCAGGCAGGCGCCGGGTGAACGCCTCGAACACGCATTCACGGTCATGCGTGCCCGCCAGCAGTGCGGCGTCGAGCATCGTCAGCTCGTAGCGGTCGGTCAGGAACGCGGTGGACGCTGCTCTCTCGGTCACGCGGCCCAGCCTACTCACGCCCGGGATGCGCATCCGTGCGGCCGACCGCGTGGAGAGGCCAGGTAGGCTGGACTGCTGTGACGGATGCGCCGATTGGGATCTTCGACTCGGGTGTCGGCGGGCTGACCGTCGCCCGGGCGATCCGCGATCAGCTGCCCAACGAGTCCCTCCTGTACGTCGGCGACACCGCGCACTCGCCGTACGGACCGAAGTCGATCGCCGACGTCCGCCGCTACTCGCTCGAGGTGCTCGACTTCCTCGTCGACCAGGGCGTGAAGATGCTCGTCATTGCGTGCAACACCGCATCCTCCGCGATGCTGCGCGACGCGCGCGAGCGCTACGACGTGCCCGTGATCGAGGTCATCCAGCCCGCGGTGCGGCGCGCGGTCGCCGCGACGCGCACCGGTCGGGTGGGAGTGATCGGCACGGTCGGCACCATCGCGTCCCGCGCCTACGAAGACGCCTTCGCCGCCGCGCCGACCCTGGAGCTGTTCACGCAGGCGTGCCCGCGATTCGTAGAGTTCGTCGAGGCGGGAATCACCAGCGGTGAGGAGGTGCTCGCCGTCACCGCCGAGTACCTGCAGCCGCTGCGCGAAGCGGACGTCGACACGCTGGTCCTCGGCTGCACGCACTACCCGTTCCTCAAGGGAGCGATCTCGTACGTGATGGGGGAGGGCGTCTCGCTCGTCTCCAGCGACACCGAGACTGCCAAGGACGTGTACCGCACACTCGTCGGCCAGGGCGCGGAGCGCCGCTCGCCGCTGCCGCCCACCCTCCGTTATGAAGCCACCGGCTCCGACGCCGACGGCTTCCTGCGCCTGGCGCACCGCTTCATCGGCCCCGAGGTCTCGCGGGTCGACCTGGTGCAGACCGGCGTCATCGACCTGCCGCTCTGACCGTCCCATCCCTATCGAGGAGATCACCGTGACCGACATCACCCGCGCCGACGGGCGCACCCCGGACCAGCTGCGGCCGGTGACCATCGAGCGCGGCTGGAGCAGTCAGGCCGAGGGTTCCGCGCTGATCTCCTTCGGGAACACCCGGGTGCTGTGCACCGCCTCCTTCACCAACGGCGTTCCCCGCTGGATGTCCGGAAAGGGCCGCGGCTGGGTCACCGCCGAGTACGCGATGCTGCCGCGCTCTACCAACGACCGGATGGACCGCGAGTCGGTGAAGGGACGCATCGGCGGCCGCACCCACGAGATCAGCCGTCTCGTCGGCCGGAGCCTCCGCGCCGTGGTCGACATGAAGGCGCTCGGCGAGAACACGATCGTGCTCGACTGCGACGTGCTGCAGGCCGACGGCGGCACCCGCACAGCTGCCATCACCGGGGCGTATGTCGCGTTGGCGGATGCGCTGGAGTGGGGTCGCGACCACCGCTTCATCGGTCAGAAGGCGACCCCGCTGATCGACTCCGTCTCGGCCGTCTCGGTGGGCATCATCGACGGCACCCCGATGCTCGACCTCGCCTACGTCGAGGACGTGCGCGCCGAGACCGACATGAACGTCGTCGTGACGGGACGCGGGCTCTTCGTCGAGGTGCAGGGAACGGCCGAGGGTGCGCCGTTCGACCGCACGGAGCTGAACGCGCTCCTCGACCTGGCGCTCGCCGGCACGACCGAGCTCACCGCCATCCAGACTGCCACGCTCGCCATCTCCGCGGAGGCCTGAACGTGGTCCGCGTCGTCCTCGCCACGCACAACGCGCACAAGGCGCGGGAGTTCCAGCAGTTGCTGGGTGGCGAAGTCCCGGGCCTCGAGATCGTCGCCTACGACGGTCCCGAGCCGGTGGAGGACGGCGTGAGCTTCGCGGAGAACGCACTGATCAAGGCGCGCGCCGCGGCAGCGCACACGGGGCTCCCGGCGCTCGCCGACGACTCGGGCATCTGCGTGGATGTGATGGGCGGCGCACCGGGGATCTTCTCCGCGCGCTGGGCCGGCTCCCACGGCGACGCGTCCGCGAACCTCCGGCTGCTCCTCGACCAGCTGGCCGACGTCCCGGACGCCAACCGGGGTGCCCACTTCACGGCGACCCTCGCCCTGCTGACGCCAGGCGGAGAGCCGACGGTCGTGGAGGGCGTCTGGCCGGGAAGCATCGCGCGAGAGCCCCGTGGCGAGAACGGCCACGGCTACGACCCGATCTTCGTGCCGGCCGGCGGCGACCGGACTGGAGCGCAGCTGACGGCCGAGGAGAAGAACGCGGAGAGCCACCGCGCCAGGGCGCTGGCGGCCATCATTCCGGCGCTCCGCGAGCTGGCTGCGCTCAGCTGAGAACGCCACTCATTCCCATCTGGCCACGGCCTCTGGCGGAGGCGACCACTTCTATCTACCGTAGAAGGTGAGATGAGTCACGACCACACCCACAGCACCAACCGCAACCGCCTGCTGATCGCCATCGGCATCGTGGCGGCGGTGCTCGTCGTGGAGGTCGTCGGCGCGTGGCTGAGCGGCTCACTGTCGCTGCTCGCGGACGCCGGCCACATGCTGAGCGACCTGGCCGGCCTGGTGATCGCGCTGATGGCCACGATCGTCGCCGCGCGTCCCGCGACCGACCGGCAGACGTTCGGGTACCGGCGCGCGGAGGTGTTCGGTGCGCTGATCAACGGCCTCATCCTCGTCGTCGTCGCCGTAGTGGTCACGATCGGGGCCATCGGCCGGCTCGTCGGCGGTGAGCCCGAGGTGCACAGCGTTCCGATGTTGATCGTGGCCGTGATCGGCCTGGTCGCCAACCTCGGCGCTCTCCTGCTGCTGCGTCCGGCGGCGGGGCACTCGATCAACATGCGCGGCGCCTACCTGGAGGTGCTCGGCGACCTCGTCGGGTCGGCCACCGTCATCGTCGCGGCCGTCGTCATCCTGACCACCGGCTTCGTCGCAGCCGACGCGATCGCGTCCCTGCTCATCGCCGTGCTGATCGTCCCGCGCGCGTTCTCACTGCTCCGGGATGTGGTTCGCGTGCTCAGCGAGGCGGCCCCAGCGGACACCGATGTCGCCGAGATCCGGGACCACATCCTCGGCACGCCGGGCGTGGTCGCCGTGCACGACGTCCACGTCTGGGCGATCACCTCCGGAGCACCCGTGTTCAGCGCTCACGTGGTGTGCGAGCAGTCCGTCTTCCGGTCGGGCGGAACGGGCGCGCTCCTTGACGAGTTGTCGGGCTGCCTGACGAAGCACTTCGATGTCGAGCACTCGACGTTCCAGCTGGAGCCCGCGGAGCACGCCGCACACGAGGACGAGTTCCACCGCTAGGGTGCGTCGGCTCTATCGAAGGAGATTCGGCTCTTTCCCGTCCGAATCTCCTTCGCAACTGCCAATCGAAGGAGATTCGAAACCCGATCTCCTTCGTTCTCGTGGGGCGCTCAGGCCTCCGGCCGCGACGGCGTCGGCTGCTCGACCGTCGGCTCCGCGGCGGGCGCATCCGCGGCATCCTGGCCGGCCGCGGCCTGAGCAGCGGCGTTCTTCTTCGCCTTGCGGGACGACTGGAAGTAGTGCCACAGCGTCGGGATCAGCGTGATGACGACCGCGCCGATCAGGATGATGTCGATATAGCTGGAGACGAACTTCGCGACCGGTGGGATGTAGCCGATGAGGAACCCGAAGTACGTCACGCCGGCGCCCCAGAGGAGCGCGCCCATCGCGTTGTACAGCGAGTACTTCCGGTAGCTCATGTGGCCGACGCCGGCCGCCACGGGCGCGAACGTGCGCACGATCGGGACGAAACGGGCGACGATGATCGCGAGGGCACCGAAGCGCTCGAAGAACTGGTTGGTGCGGCGGACGTTCTCCATCGAGAACAGGCCCGACTCTTTGCGTTCGAAGATCTTGGGGCCGGCTTTGTGGCCGATCAGATAGCCCACTTCGCCGCCGATGAACGCCGCGAACGAGATGGCCAGGCACACCCACCAGATGTCGACCCCGAAGACGAGGGAGGTGTGGGTCAGCAGCCCGGCGATGATCAGAAGGGTGTCGCCCGGGAACAGGAAGCCGATCAGCAGTCCCGTCTCGGCGAAGATGATGCCGCACACCACGAGCAGCGCCCACGGACCCGCCGACTGGATGATGACGTTCGGGTCGAGCCACGGGATGAGGCCGGCGTGATGGATCACTGTTCTCCAGGAGGATTCGGTGGGAAAGCTGTGCCCGAGTTTAGCGGCGGCAAGCGGCGCGAAGCTGCACGAAGCGTGCGAATCGAGCACGGTCGGGCAAAGATCATCCTCTGGAGTCAGGGGCCGGTGCGGGAGAAGGGACTCGAACCCTCACGCTGTGAAGCACAGGAACCTAAATCCTGCGTGTCTGCCAATTTCACCACTCCCGCGGCCGCGTCTGGCGCGGCTACGACATTAGCTCATGGACGCGCGGTGCGACTTCGCTCCCGTACAGCTCGATCGAGCGCATGAGGTCGTCGTGCGGCAGTGTGCCGTTGCTCATCTTGATGTCGAAGCGCGTCGCCCCCAGCCCCTTCGCGGCGTATGCGATCTTCTGCGCGACCGTCTCGGGCGAGCCGACGACCAGCGCGCCGTCGGCGCCGGCCTCGTGCTCGAACCGGGCGCGCGACGCGGGCGGCCAGCCGCG
>Ga0256888_1000049_pt1 | contig 19717 bp, 19 predicted proteins | sample MC6MC0511MT_FD_186347 | JGI IMG/M metagenome (GOLD analysis project Ga0256888, IMG submission 186347) | Metatranscriptome of enriched soil aggregate microbial communities from Iowa State University, Ames, United States - MC6-MC0511-MT... | ecosystem: Environmental > Terrestrial > Soil >... | reverse complement strand
GCCCTGCCCGATGCGGTTCGGCCCGGAGCCCAGGATGACGACCTTGCGCTTGTCGCTCGGCTCCACCTCGGTCTCCAGGTCGTAGCTGGAGTAGTGGTACGGCGTGAGCGCCGGGAACTCGCCAGCGCAGGTGTCCACCGTCTTGTACACCGGCCGGACGCCGAGGATGTGACGCACCTCGCGCACGTCCGCCTCGCCGAAGCCGCGCAGCTCGCCGATCTGCGCGTCCGAGAACCCGTGGTCCTTGGCGTAGCGCAGCGTGTCGGTGTCGAGCGTCGGGGCGTCGCGGATCTGGTCGGCGACCTCGTTGATCAGGACGATCTGGTCGATGAACCAGGGGTCGATCTTCGTGGCCTCGAACACCTGCTCCGGCGTCGCGCCGAGGCGCAACGCCTGCTGGACGTCGACGATGCGGCCGTCGGTCGGCGTCGCGATCGAGTCGAGCAGCTCGTCCACGGTGCGCGTCTGCGGCCCCCAGTGGAACGACGAGCCGCGCTTCTCGAGCGACCGGAGCGCCTTCTGCAGCGCCGAGCTGAAGCTGCGGCCGATGGCCATCGCCTCGCCGACCGACTTCATGGTCGTCGTCAGCGTCGGGTCGGCGGCGGGGAACTTCTCGAACGCGAACCGCGGGACCTTGACGACGATGTAGTCGAGCGTCGGCTCGAAGCTCGCCGGGGTCACCTTGGTGATGTCGTTCGGGATCTCGTCCAGGCGGTAGCCGATGGCGAGCTTCGCCGCGATCTTCGCGATCGGGAAGCCGGTCGCCTTCGACGCGAGCGCCGACGAGCGGGAGACGCGCGGGTTCATCTCGATGACGATGATGCGGCCGTTCTCCGGGTTCACCGCGAACTGGATGTTGCAGCCGCCGGTGTCGACGCCCACCGCGCGGATGATATCGATGCCGATGTCGCGCATCCGCTGGTACTCGCGGTCGGTCAGTGTGAGCGCCGGGGCGACCGTGATCGAGTCGCCGGTGTGCACGCCGACCGGGTCGACGTTCTCGATGGAGCAGACGACGACCGTGTTGTCGGCCGTGTCGCGCATGAGCTCGAGCTCGTACTCCTTCCAGCCGAGGATCGACTCCTCCAGGAGCACCTCGCTGGTCGGGCTCTGGTGGATGCCGTCGCCGGCGATGCGGCGGAGCTCCTCGGGGGTGTGCGCGAAGCCCGAGCCGAGTCCGCCCATCGTGAACGAGGGCCGGACCACGAGCGGGTAGCCGAGGTCCTCGGCGAACTCGAGGGCCTCATCCACCGTGTGGGCGATGTGGGAGCGCGCGACCTCGGCGCCCGCCTCCACGACGAGCTCCTTGAAGATCTGGCGGTCCTCGCCCTTCTGGATCGCCTCGAACTTCGCGCCGATCAGCTCGACGCCGTACTTCTCGAGGATGCCGTGCTCATGCAGCTGCATGGCCGCGTTGAGCGCCGTCTGTCCGCCCAGGGTCGGGAGGATCGCGTCCGGGCGCTCCTTGGCGATGATCGTCTCGATGACCGGCCAGGTGATCGGCTCGACGTAGGTCGCGTCGGCGAAGTCGGGATCGGTCATGATCGTCGCGGGGTTGGAGTTGACGAGGATGACGCGGACGCCCTCCGCCTTCAGCACGCGGCAGGCCTGGGTGCCGGAGTAGTCGAACTCGACCGCCTGGCCGATGACGATCGGCCCGGAGCCGATGACCAGGACCGAATTAATGTCGTTGCGTTTAGGCATTCTGATCTCGCTTGTCTGTTTGAACCTCGGTCGCAAGCTCCCTCGGCGCTGGGGTCGCAGGACCGCTCCGCGCTCCTCTTGAGCTCCACCGCGCGCGTTTGGGCATCAGGCGTTCTCCTGGTTCTCGGTGCTGGCGGACTGGTCGGCGTGCTGAGCGCGCACCATGTCCAGGAAGCGGTCGAAGAGGTAGTTGGCGTCGTGCGGGCCCGCGGCCGCCTCGGGGTGGTACTGCACGCTGAAGGCGTTCAGGTCGAGGCAGTTCAGGCCCTCGACGACGTTGTCGTTGAGGGAGAAGTGGCTCACCTCGACGCGGCCGAAGCCGGCGGGCGAGTCGAAGGACGCGTCGATCGGCGCCTTCACCGCGAAGCCGTGGTTCTGCGCGGTGATCTCGACGCGGCCGGTGCGCTTGTCGAGCACCGGCTGGTTGATCCCGCGGTGGCCGAACGGCAGCTTGTAGGTGTCGAGGCCGAGCGCGCGGCCGAGCAGCTGGTTGCCGAAGCAGATGCCGAAGTACGGCAGCCCGGCGCGCAGGGTCTCCTGCAGGAGCGCGACATGCTTGTCGGAGGCCTGGGGGTCGCCGGGACCGTTCGAGAAGAACAGCGCAGAGACGCCGAGGTCGAGCACATCCTGCGCGGACACCTGCTGCGGGAGGACGTGGACGTCGAGCCCGCGGGCGGCGAGGTTCTCCAGCGTGGACTTCTTCACGCCGAGGTCGAGGACGGCCACCGAGCCGACCTTCTCGCCGACGGCCGGGACGGTGTACGGCTCGATCGTCGACACCTCGGCCGACAGGTTGCGGCCCTTCATGGGCGCTCCGGCGAGCACGAGGTCCAGCTGCTCGCTGTCGCTCAGCGCGAAGTCGTCGCCCGAGAAGACGCCGGCGCGCATGGCACCGGCCGAGCGGATGTGACGGGTCACGGCGCGCGTGTCGATGCCGCTGATCCCGACGACGCCCTGAGCGACGAGGTCGTCGTCGAGGCTCCGCTGGGCGCGGAAGTTGGAGACGACGCGGCTGGGCTCGCGCACGACGTAGCCGGCGACCCAGATCTGGCGCGACTCCATGTCCTCGTCGTTCGTGCCGGTGTTGCCGATGTGCGGCGCCGTCATGAGGACGATCTGGCCCGCATACGACGGGTCGGTCAGCGTCTCCTGGTACCCGGTCATCCCGGTGGCGAACACGGCCTCGCCGAGCGTGCGCCCGCGGGCGCCGTAGGCCCGGCCGACGTACCGTTTTCCGTCTTCGAGGACGAGCACTGCGGGTTCTGCAGCGAGCACGTCACACCTCCTTGTCGTTCGGGCGGTCGACGCCCGTCGTGTCGTCGCCGGTGGTCTCCGCACCGGCCGTGCCTGCGGTGTCCGACCGCGGCACGAGATCTTCGATGGCCGCGGCGAGCTGCGCGCGGCCGGCCGGGTCGACGACCCGGACGTAGCTGTCGGCGGCGGTGCCGCCGCTGGTGGTCCAGCCGAGGCGGAGCAGGCCGTCCTTCTCGACGACGCGGTCGATGGCGACGCTCGCGGCGCCGATGCCGGTGACGACGGCGGCCGGGATGAACACCGGCTGCTCCCCCGTCACCGCGAGCTCGACGCCCTCCGGCCGGACGGTCACCGTCGCCGTCCCACGGAACGCCAGCCCCGGCAGGGTGAGCCGCTCCAGGGGCTGACCGGCGCGGGTCGTCGCGACGTAGAGCACCTCGGTGGAGGCGGTCGGCGCGCTCAGCGTTCCCGGGGTTGAGTAGCCGCCGCCGGCCACCGCGTCGCGCCGCACGCGCCGGCGCCAGCCGACGACCGCCAGTGCGAGCACGATGACGACGACCGCGAGGATGCCGAGGGTGGGGAGCACCTTATCCATGCACCGTCACCCCCGCTCCTGCGGCCAGCCGCTCGGCGTCGACCACGGCGCCGTCGAGCACGGTCGCCCGGCCCTGGTGGAAGGTCGCCACGACACGTCCGGGCAGCGTCAGCCCGAGGTAGGGCGAGTTGACGCCCTTGCCCGCGAGGTCGCCGGTCGAGAACGTGCGCGACGCGGTCGGGTCGTAGAGGAAGAGGTTCGCCGCAGTGCCGGCGGCCAGCGGCGCGCCGTGGCCGTCCAGCCGGCCGATCTTCGCCGGGGTGGCGGACAGGACGCGCGCGATGTCGGCCCAGCCGAGCATCCCGTTGTCCACGACCGATGCCTGCACCACCGAGAGCGCCGACTCGAGGCCGACCATGCCGAACGCGGCGGCATCCCACTCGCAGTCCTTCGACTCGACGGGATGCGGAGCGTGGTCGGTGGCGACGATGTCGATCGTGCCGTCGGCGAGGCCCGCGCGGAGCGCCTCGACGTCCTCCCGGCTGCGCAGCGGCGGGTTCACCTTGTAGCGCGCGTCATAACCGGTCGCCAGCTCCTCGGTGAGAGCGAGGTGGTGCGGCGTGACCTCGGCGGTCACGTCGATGCCGCGGGCCTTGGCCCAGCGGATCACGTCGACGCTGCCGGCCGTCGAGACGTGGCAGACGTGCAGGCGCGAGCCGACGTGTTCGGCGAGGAGCACATCCCGGGCGATGATCGACTCCTCGGCCACCGCCGGCCAGCCCGCCAGACCCAGCTCGCCCGAGAGCGCGCCCTCGTTCATCTGGGCGCCCTCGGTCAGGCGCGGCTCCTGCGCGTGCTGGGCGATGACGCCGTCGAACGCCTTCACGTACTCCAGCGCCCGGCGCATCAGCAGCGGGTCGGAGACGCACTTGCCGTCGTCGGAGAACACCCGGACGCGGGCACGGGACTGCGCCATCGCGCCCAGCTCGGCGAGGCGCTCGCCCGCGAGTCCCACCGTCACGGCGCCGATCGGGCGGACGGTCGCGTAGCCGGCGGCCTCGCCGAGGCTCAGCACCTGCTCCACCACGCCAGCAGTGTCAGCGACCGGCGACGTGTTCGCCATGGCGAACACCGCCGTGAAACCGCCCGCGGCGGCGGCGCGCGTACCGGTCAGGACGGTCTCGCTCTGCTCGTACCCGGGCTCGCGCAGGTGCGTGTGCAGGTCGACCAGTCCGGGCAGCGCGAGCAGCCCGTCCGCGTCGATCGCCGTCGCGCCCGTAGCGCTCAGCCCGGTACCGGTCTCCACGATCCGGCCGCCCTCGACCAGAAGGTCGGTCCGGGTGCCGTCGGCCAGCGTCGCGCCGCCGATCAGGAATCTCTCGTCCACACTCACCTCACACCGCCGGGCCGTACCTGTTCGGGACCTGCACCCGACAGCAGCAGGTACAGGGCTGCCATCCGCACGGAGACGCCGTTCGCGACCTGCTCCCGGACCGTCGAGCGCGGGGAGTCCGCGGCCGCGGCCGAGATCTCCAGCCCGCGGTTCATCGGTCCCGGGTGCATCACAATGCTATCGGCCCGCAGCCGGCCCAACCGTTCCTCGTCCAGCCCCCAGCGTCGCGTGTATTCGCGTGTGGTCGGGAAGAACGCGGCGTTCATCCGCTCGGCCTGGATGCGGAGCATCATCACGACGTCGGGTCCCTCCGCGATCGCCGCGTCGAGGTCGTAGCCGACCGTGGCCGGCCAGCCGGACACATCCACCGGCAACAGGGTGGGAGGTGCGACCAGCGTGACGTGGGCGCCGAGCGTGCGCAGCAGCCACACGTTCGAGCGCGCGACGCGGGAGTGGAGGATGTCGCCGACGATCGCGACGCTCACGCCGTCGAGGTCCTTGCCGCGCGATGCGGTGCCGTGGAGGCGGCGGCGCATCGTGAACGCGTCGAGCAGCGCCTGCGTCGGGTGCTCGTGCGTGCCGTCGCCGGCGTTGACGATGCCCGCGTCGATCCAGCCGCTCGCCGCGAGCGTCTGCGGAGCGCCGGACGACCCGTGGCGGATCACCACGGCGTCCGCGCCCATCGCCTGCAGCGTCTGGGCGGTGTCCTTGAGGCTCTCGCCCTTCGAGACGCTGGAGCCCTTCGCCGAGAAGTTGATCACATCGGCCGAGAGACGCTTCGCGGCGGCCTCGAACGAGATGCGCGTTCGCGTGGAGTCCTCGAAGAACAGGTTGACGACGGTCTTGCCGCGCAGGGTCGGGAGCTTCTTGACCTCGCGGTCCTGCACATCCGCCATGTCCTCGGCGATGTCGAGCAGCCGGATGGCGTCCTCGCGCGGGAGGTGGCGGGTGGAGAGCAGGTGCCTCATGCGTCGGCCTCCTGCGTCGCGTTCGGTTCGGCGTTCGGGTCCTCGATGGTGACCGACTCGTCGCCGTCCACGTCGGCGAGCCGCACGTAGATGCGCTCCGACGCGGCCGACGGCAGGTTCTTGCCCACGAAGTCGGCGCGGATCGGCAGCTCGCGGTGCCCGCGGTCGACCAGCACCGCGAGGCGTACAGCGCGGGGGCGGCCGAGGTCGCTCACCGCATCCAGGGCTGCGCGGATGGTCCGGCCCGAGAACAGCACGTCGTCGACCAGCACGACGGTCTTCCCGTCGATCGGCCCCGGCAGCGAGGTGGGCTGCGGCGTGCGGGTGGGATGCCGCGAGAGGTCGTCGCGGTACATGGTCACGTCGAGCGCGCCCACGATGTCCGCCGGCGACGCGATGGCCGCCGGTTCGATGCGCTGGATGTTCTCGGCGATCCGCCGCGCGAGCACGACGCCGCGGGTCGGGATCCCGAGGATCACCAGGTCGTCCGTTCCCCGGTTGGACTCCAGGATCTCGTGAGAGATCCGAGTCAACGCCCGGGCGATGTCAGCCTGTTGCAGCACGGTGCGCGCTGTCATGCCGACCTCCTTCCCCGCCTCACAGGACGGCTCTTAAAGGATGCCTACGTCGCCCACCCTATCAGCCTCCCGCCGCCAGCCTGCTTCGAGCACGCGCCGTCCGCTCCGGCCGCCCCGTCCCCCACAGTCCGAAACGGAGGAGATGGGAGGCGACACGCCGCCGGGATGCACGAAACGGAGGAGCCGGCGGGCTTGCACCCGGCGATCTCCTCCGTTTCAGACGGGTCAGTGGTCGGCGAGGAACGCGGTGAACCCCTTCTTGTCGGTGATGCCGCCGGGATACTGCTTGCCGTTCACGAGCACCGTCGGGGTCCCCTTGATCGTGTCGAGCACCTTGGTGCCGTCGACCTCGATCGGGCCCTTCTGCGAGTGAGCCGTGTTCGCCTGCGCCCACGCCTGGTACGGGCCGCTGTCGGCCAGGCACGACGTGATGTCCCCCGCACCGGCGTCGCTCGCGCGCTTCGCAAGCTGCTTGTCGGTGAGCCCGTCGGAGTTCTCCTCCGGCTGGTCGGTAAACAGCGCCTGGTAGAACGGCAGCACCGCGCTCCGGTCCGTCACGGCGACGCAGGTCAGCGCCGCGGCCGCCCTGGTCGAGTATCCGGTGCCGTTGGATGCGGCGTCGAGGAAGGTCAGAGGGTGCAAGCGGAGCGTGATCGACCCGTCGTCGACGGCCTTCGCCAGCGTCCCGCCGTTCGTCTGCTCGAACGCGCCGCACACCGGGCACATCGCGTCGAACCAGATGTCGACCTTCTTCTCGCCGTCGCCCGCGGTGATGAAGCCTCCGTCGAAATCGACAGCGCCATCCGTGCCGGTCGGAGGCTTGTCGGTGGCGACCGGGACATTGGATGCTCCGCCCAGCAGCGAGCACGCCGCGACGCCGGAGACGATGCCGACCGCCAGTACGGCGGCAGCCGCCGCGCGGGCGACCCGGCGACGCAGGCTCATCCGCACGCCGCTCATACCGACCTCGTTTGGGCGATCTTGGCGAGCAGTCCGTTCACGAAACCGGCCGAGTCATCCGTCGAGAGCACCGTGGCCGCCTCGACCGCCTCGGAGATCGCGACACCCTCGGGCACCTCGTCGTTGAACAGAACCTCCCACACGCCGATGCGCAGGATCGCGCGGTCGACGGCGGGCATGCGCGCCAGCGTCCAGCCCTGCGCGTACGTCTCGATCAGCTCGTCGATCTCATCCTCGTGCTCGATGACCCCGTCGAGGATCTCGCGCGCATACAGCCACGACGCCTCACGCGCAGGCTCGTTCGCCGCGCGCTCGGCCTCGGTCGCCAGCGCCTGCCGGAGCGGCGTCTGCCGCAGGTCGGCGCTGTAGAGCACGTCGAGCGCGCGCTTGCGCGCCTTCGTCCGAGCGCTCATTCAGTCGTTGACGCGGCCGAGGTAGTCGCCCGTGCGGGTGTCGACCTTGACCTTGGTGCCGGTCTCGAGGAACAGCGGGACCTGGATCTGGTAGCCGGTCTCGACCGTCGCGGGCTTGGTGCCGCCGGTGGAGCGGTCGCCCTGGAGGCCCGGCTCGGTGTAGGTGATCTCGAGAACGACGGAGGCGGGGAGCTCGACGTACAGAGGCGAGCCCTCGTGCAGCGCGACCGTGACGTTCTGGTTCTCGAGCATGAAGTTGGCGGCGTCGCCGACGACCGGGCCCGGGATGGTGATCTGGTCGTAGTCGGACGTGTCCATGAACACGAAGTCGGCGCCGTCCTGGTACAGGTACTGGTAGTCGCGGCGGTCGACGTTGGTGATCTCGATCTTGGCTCCGGCGTTGTAGGTGCGGTCGACCGTCTTGCCCGTCGTGACGTTCTTCAGCTTGGTGCGGACGAACGCGCCGCCCTTGCCCGGCTTGACGTGCTGGAACTCGATCACGGTCCAGAGCTGTCCGTCGATGCTGAGGACGACGCCGTTCTTGATGTCAGCGGTTGAGGCCAAGGGGATGTTTCCGTTCGCTCGATGAGAAGTTTCGGGTGGTGCCGGCTTCGCTACGGGAAGCGGCCCACGGTCGGCCGCGCACGGCGGCCCCCAGAGATTCTAGACGTCAGCGGGCGTTTCGGCGAATGAACGCCAGCGCCAGCCGGTACGACTCGAAGCCGAACCCGGCGATGACGCCGGTCGCCACAGCGCTCAGCACGCTGGTGTGGCGGAACTCCTCGCGGGCGTGCGGATTCGACAGGTGCACCTCGATCACGGTGCCTCCCGCCTTCGTCACGAGCGACACCGCATCCCGCACGGCGTAGGCGTAGTGCGTCCACGCCCCGGCGTTCAGGATGACGGGCGCACCCGTGTCCGCCGCTTCATGCAGCCAGCGAAGCAGCTGGCCCTCGTCGTCGGTCTGGCGCAGGTCGATGGTGTCGTCGCCGGCGTCCTCGGCGAGGACAGTGCGAAGGTCGTCGAGGGTGCCGGAGCCGTAGACGTCGGGCTCGCGGGTGCCGAGGCGCCCGAGATTGGGGCCGTTGAGGACGAGGATGCTCGTCATGTCACTCCTCCCCGTCCTTGAGCGGGCGCACGCGTACCGCCGACCAGGTGTCGTCGACCGCGATGTTGCTCACGCCACGCCAACCGTAGGCGCGGGCCTCGCCCGCGACCACGTCGCGGTTGACGTCAGCGCGCCCGCCCTTCGGGTACACGACCCAGACGGCGCGCGCGCCGGACGCCACCGGCAGCTGCTCGGCGTAGCGCGCCAGCAGCTCGTCGCGCGTCCGGACCACGGTCGCCACGATCGCGGCGGACTCCACCAGCGCCTCGGTCGCCCCGTCCGGGAGCGCACCGAGCAGTGCGCGGTCGCCGTCCTCTGCGACCACCAGCGCGATCCCGTCGCCGGGCTTCGCCTGGAACCTTTGCAGCACGGTCTTCTCGCTCACGAGCCCACCTCCTGGTATGCGGCGAACAGCAGGCTCTGATCGGGGCCGGCCAGCACGGTGGGCCGGGCGACGTCGTCGAGCACGATGAACCGCAGCATACTGCCCCGCGCCTTCTTGTCGCGCTGCATCGTGGCGAGCAGAGTCTGCCAGCGGCCCAGCGGATACGAAACCGGCAGGGTCAGCGACTCCAGGATGCGGCGGTGCCGGTCGACGACCTCGTCGCTCAACCGCCCGCTCAGCCGGGCCAGCTCCGCCGCGAAGACCATCCCGACGGAGACGGCGGCCCCGTGGCGCCACTGGTACCGCTCGGCGTGCTCGATGGCGTGCCCGAGGGTGTGGCCGTAGTTGAGGATCTCGCGGAGACCCTGCTCGGTGAAGTCCTCCCCCACGACCCGCGCCTTGATGCCGATGGACAGCTCCACCAGCCGGCGCAGCTCCGGCGTCTCCGGGTCGGTCGCCCGGTCGACGTCGGCCTCGATGATGTCCAGGATCTCCGGCTCGGCGATGAACCCGTACTTCACGACCTCCGCGAAGCCGGCGAGGATCTCGTTCTTCGGCAGGGATGTGAGCGTGTCGAGGTCGCAGATCACGGCGTCCGGCGCGTAGAACGCCCCGACGAGGTTCTTGCCCTCCGCGGTGTTGATGCCGGTCTTGCCGCCGACCGCCGCATCCACCATCCCGAGCAGCGTCGTCGGGACCTGGATCAGCTTCACGCCGCGCAGCCAGGTCGCGGCCACGAATCCGGCCAGGTCGGTGACGGCGCCGCCGCCGAACCCGATGACGGCGTCCGAGCGGGTGAAGTCGGCCTGTCCCATGATGCCCCAGAGGAACGACGCCACCTCTACGCGCTTGGCCGCCTCCGCGTCCGGCACCTCGGCGAGCAGCACCTCGTAGCGCCCGACGAGCGACTCGCGCAGTTCGGCGGCAGCAGCGCCCAGCGTCGGCGGGTGCACGACGAGTACCTTGTTGACCGCGTTCCCGAGGTGGTCGGCGAGTTCCAGCCGGAGTCCGCGGCCCACGATCACCGGGTACGGATGCGCACCGGGGACCAGGATCTCGGTGGGGGCGTCGGTCATGCGTGTCCTTCCTTCTGCGACTCGACCCAGGTCGCGATCTCCTCGACGATGGTGTCGATGGGACGCGACGAGGTGTCGGCCGTGTAGTCGGCGAGCGAGTGATAGAGGTCGCTGCGGGCGGCGACGAGGCGCTTCCACGACTCGAGGTCGGTCACCAGCGGCCGCTTGGAGTTGTCGATGCGGCGGGCGATCGCCTCCGGGCGCACGGTCAGCAGCACCACGCGGGTCTCGGCCAGGTCCGCCTGCGTCGCGGGGTCGAGCACGGCTCCCCCGCCGAGCGAGACGACACCCGGTTCACGCACCGCTTCGGCGACGGCCGCTCGCTCCAGCTGGCGGAAGTACGGCTCCCCGTGCTCGGCGAACAGAGCAGGGATGGGGCCGTGCTGCGCCACCACGACGGCGTCCGTGTCCACGAACGGCAGGTGCAGCCGGCGCGCGAGACGCTTGCCGACCCGCGTCTTGCCGGCCGCGGGCGGGCCGATCAGGACGACGGGCGTCGTGAGGTCGGACGACACGGCGTCAGGCGTAGGGGGCGCTGACGCGCTCGGTCGTGAGGTTCTCCGGGATGCTGGCCAGGTAGGCGTGGAGGTTGCGGGCCGTCTCGCCGATCGAGTCGCCGCCGAACTTCTCGAGCACGGCGTTCGCGAGGACGAGAGCGACCATGGCCTCCGCCACGACTCCGGCGGCCGGAACCGCGCAGACGTCGGAGCGCTGGTGGTGCGCCGGTGCGGCCTCGCTGGTCGCCACATCCACTGTGCGCAGCGCGTGCGGGACGGTCGCGATCGGCTTCATGCCGGCACGGACGCGGAGCACACCGCCGGTGCTCATTCCGCCCTCGGTGCCGCCCGCCTTGTCGCTGGTGCGCGCGATCGTGCCGTCAGCGGCGACGAGCTCGTCGTGCGCCTCCGACCCGCGACGCGTCGTGGTGAGGAACCCGTCGCCGATCTCGACGCCCTTGATCGCCTGGATGCCCATGAGCGCCGCGGCGAGCTGTGCGTCGAGCTTGCGGTCCCAGTGGACGTGCGAGCCGAGCCCCGGCGGGACGCCGTACGCGAGCACCTCGACGACGCCGCCGAGCGTGTCGCCGTCCTTGTGCGCGGCATCCACCTCGGCGACCATGCGCTCGGAGGTGGCCGGGTCGAAGCAGCGCAGCGGGTCGGCGTCGAGCGTGTCGACGTCGGACGGGCGCGGAAGCGGGGCGTCCTCCGGTACGCGCACCGGTCCGATGGAAAGGGTGTGGCTGACCAGTGTGATGCCCAGTTCGTTCAGGAACGAGCGCGCGACGGCGCCGAGGGAGACGCGGGCGGCCGTCTCGCGGGCGCTCGCGCGCTCCAGGATCGGTCGGGCCTCGTCGAAGCCGTACTTCTGCATGCCGACGAGGTCGGCGTGACCGGGACGAGGACGCGTGAGTGCGGCGCCACGGCCGGACTTCAACACCTCCGGGTCGACCGGCTCGGGGCTCATCACGTCGACCCACTTCGGCCACTCGGTGTTGCCGATGCGCAGGGCGATCGGGCTGCCGAGGCTCAGACCGTGACGGACTCCGCCGGACACCTCCAGCGCATCCTGCTCGAACTTCATGCGCGCGCCGCGGCCGTACCCGAGCTTGCGACGCGCCAAATCGGCACGGATCGCGTCGAGCGAGACCGGGACCCCGGCGGGAAGACCCTCCAGGACGGCGATGAGTTCGGGACCGTGGGATTCCCCGGCCGTGAGCCAACGAAGCATGATTCGATTCTGGCACAGCGCGCGCGGTGGAGCTGAAGGGCAGCGCGCAGCGATGCCGCGACCCCAGCGCCGAGGGAGCCTGCGACCGAGGTACGAGCCGCCGTCCCCTCAGACCTCCAGCGGAGCGCCCTGCGCGTCGATGCCGACCGCGTCCAGCATGGCCGCGAGCACGGCCTCCTCGTCCTCCAGCGGCTGCAGCGGGTCGCCCGAGACGAACACACGCACCTGCAGAAGTGCCTGGTGGGCCAGCATGGCGAGGCCCGAGACGACACGGCCGCCCACGGACTCCCACTCGCGGGCCAGCGGCGTCGGCCACGGCTCGTACGCGACGTCGAACAGGACGGACCGGCGCCGCGTGGAGTCGGTGTAGACCGCCTCGGTGGTGGTGCCGCCCGGCAGCGTGCTGATGACGAGGTCCGGCACGTCGAGTGAGCGGTCCGCCTGCGCGAACGGACGGATGCGGACTCGCAGGCCGAGCTGGTTCGCCAGCGGTTCGATCCATGCGCTGCGCTCCAGGTCGCGCACGTGCGCATCCACACGGTCGGCGCCGAGCTCCGCCGCCGCGACGAGCGCCGACGCTGCGGTCGCACCCCCGCCCAGGATGTGGACGAAGTGCGCCTGCTCGAGCCCGGCCGCCTGCAGCGCGCGGACGATGCCGGCCACGTCGGTGTTGAAGCCGCGGACCGCCTCGCCGTCGAGGAGCACGGTGTTCGCTCCCCCGGTCTGCTCCGCGATGCGGTCGGTCTCCGTGAGGAGCGGGAGCACCGCCTTCTTCAGCGGCATGGTCAGCGACAGCCCGCGCCACTCCGGGCCGAGGCCCGCGATGAACTCCGGCAGGGCGTCCTCGGTGACGTCGATGGCCTCGTACGACCAGTCCATCCCGAGCGCCTCGTACGCGGCCTGGTGCAGCAGCGGCGACTTCGAGTGGGCGATCGGCGAACCGAGCACGGCCAGCTTGCGGCTGGGAGCCTTCGGCTTGCGGGGCTTGGATGCTGTCGACTTCGCGGGGGCCTTGGTCGGCTGCTTCGCCGGAGCCTTCGCGGGCTCCGGCTCGGAGGCCGTCTCGGACTCCGGCTCCGCCTCGGCTGCCCTCGCGGACTCCGGCTCCGCCTCGTCCTCCGGCTCGTCGTGCGGGGCCTCCCGCTCGACGGCCTCCTCCGCCTCCTCGACCGCGGCCTCCTCGGCTTCGCGCTCCCGCTCGGCCTCGACGAGCGCAGCGATCGACGCCTCCGCCGATGCCTCCGAGACGCCGTCCTCGACCGCGGCCCGCTCGTCGGCCTCGTCCGTCTGCGACTCCTCGACCGTGTCGTCCTCGAGCACCGCGGGCTCCGCCAGGTCCTCGTCGCGCCGCTGCTTGCTCGTGTCACTCATAGCCGGGGTTGTCCCTCATCCACTGCTGCCATTTCTCCACCGCTGCCTCGTGTTCGGCCTGAGTGGTGGAGAAGATCGTCTCTCCGGTCTGGAGGTTCCAGGTCACGAAGTACATCCAGGTGCCGTCGGCGGGATGCTGCACCGCGTTGATCGCCAGGTCGCCCGGGTTCGAGATCGGGCCGACCGGCAGACCGGGATGCACGTAGGTGTTGTACGGGTTCCCGGCGTCCTCGCGCTCGGCGTCGGTCGTCTCCACCCGGTCGGTGTGTCCGGTGCCGTAGGCGACCGTCGCGTCCGACTGCAGGTCCCATCCCTGGGCCAGCCGGTTGAGGAAGACCCGGGCGACCTTGGGATAGTCGTCCTTCAGGCCGGCCTCGCGCTGCACGACGGACGCGAGCACGACGGTGTTCCAGCGGTTCTGCGGGGCGACGCCCGCCTCGTCGAGCGCCTGGAACATCCGGTCGACCATGGTCTTGATCGCCTGCTGCGCCGTCGTCCCCGGTGCGAAGGTGTAGGTCGCCGGGAACAGGAAGCCCTCGAGCGACTTGGCCTCGGCGGGGAGCCCGTACGCGGCCGGGTTCGCGGCCGCGGTCTGCAGGTCGGCGAGCGGGATCTTGGTCGCGTCCGACACCGTCTGCAGGATGTCCTTCTCCGGAGTCCCCTCCGGGATGACCGCGGTGTTCTCCACGCGCGACGACGGATCCTTCAGGGCGGCAAGCGCTGCCGCCGCGCTCATCTGCTTCGCGAGCTTGAAGACGCCGGGCTGGAACTCCACATCCGGCTTCTGCCGTAGCAGCAGCGAGTAGAACGCTTCGTACGTCTTGACGACACCCGCCTTCGCGAGGTTCTCCGAGATCGTCGAGCCGTCGTCGCCGGACTTGATCGTGAACATGACCTCGCCCGTCCCTGTGCCCTTGTAGTCGTTCTCGGGCGGGAAGAGCGCGTTCTGCACCTTGGCGATCTGCGGCTGGAAGATGGCGTACGCGGCGCCGGCCATGCCGCCGAGGATGCCGAGCACGACGATGGTCACGATCAGCCGCTTGACCCACCGGCGCTTCTTCGGCGGCTCGTCATGCGACAGATAGTTCTGCTGCCGCCAGACGAGTGGATGCTCGTCCTGGGCGGAATCATCCTCGGTCTCCTCCAGCACTCCGAAGATGGTACGCGCAGGATGGTCATGGTGCGATGGCGTCTGATCGTCCGAGCCGTGGCGCGCCGCGACGGAGACCGTCTCGGGCTCCTCGACGTGGGCGATGGGGCCGGTGATGACGGCGTCGAAGTCGAGGCCGTCGAGCGCCGCGCGATCTGCCGGCGTCTCCTGGGACGGGATCGGCGAGGAGATCGGCGTGCTGTCGTCGAACAGCGACCACGGCGTCGCGGACGGGGATTGCGCGGCCGAAACGGGAGCTCCGGCGACGGGCGCTGACGGCTCCTCCGGCTGCTCGGGCTGCGCCGAGGATGGCTGCTGCGCCACCTGCTCCGGCTGCACCTGCTCCGCCTGCGCCTGCGACTCCTCCGCCCGGCGCTCCTGCGCCTCGCGGGCGGCCCGCGCCTCGCGGCGCGTCATCGGCGGACGCTCGCCGCTGTCCGTCGCCGGCGTCTGCGGCGGCGACGGCGGCCGGTTCACGGCCGGGAAGGCGGGCGGCTCGGGCCGCTCTGGGGGGTTCTGAGCCAAGCTACTGTCCAATGCTCGATTCGACGGGGTCACCCGGCGGACGGCCTGTGGCCCGTTCCGCATCGAGGGCGTGCTGCAAAATTATCGTGGCCGCGACCTGATCCACCACCGGACGCGCCTTCTTCGCGTTCCTACCCGACGCGCGGAGCGCCGAGGCCGCCGACACGGTCGACAGGCGTTCGTCGACCAGCCGTACCGGGATCCCGACCTCGACGGCCAGAGACTCGGCGAAACCGATCGCGTCCGCCGTGGATGCGGTGTGCGCGCCCGAGAGCGCCAACGGCAGTCCGACGATAACCTCGAAGGCTCCGAGTTCGCCGACGATGTCGGCGATCCGCCGGCGGTCCGCAGCGTCCTCGGAGCGAGGGACCGTCTCGACCGGGGTGGCCAGCATCCCGTGCAGGTCGGACCGGCTCACGCCGATCCTGACCTTGCCGACGTCGATGCCGATCCGCACCCCGCTACGCACGCGGTGCTATCCGATCGCCGAGACGACGGCGCTCAGCGCCGCGGGGATCGCGTCCGCGTCGGTCCCGCCGCCCTGCGCCAGGTCGGCCTTGCCGCCGCCACCGCCGCCGAGCACGCCGGCCGCCGTCTTCGCGAGCGCACCCGCGTTGACGCCCGCGTCACGAGCGGCCTGGTTGGTGCCGACGATCACGACCGGCTTGCCGCCGGCGCGGGCCGCGAGGGCGACCGCCGCGGCGTCCGAGCCGAGGCGCTCGCGCACCGTGGTGACCAGCATCCGCAGGTCATCGGCGCTGTTCAGCGTGCCCGCGTCCTCGGCTACGACGGTGACCGATCCGCGGCGCGACGCCGACTCGAGCAGCGTCGGCACCTTGTCGAGCACCGCACGGGCCTCGAACGCCTGGATGCGCTTCTCCGCCGCCTTGAGGTTCGCCATCAGGTCGGCGATCTTCTCGGGCAGCTGCTCGCGCGGCGTCTTGAGCGAGCTCGACAGCTGCGACACGATCGTGCGCTCGACCGCGAGGTCCTTGAACGCCTCCAGGCCGACCAGCGACTCGACGCGGCGGTTCGTGGAACCGACCGACGATTCACTGACCAGGTTGATCATCCCGATCTCGGAGCTCGTCGAGACGTGCGTGCCCGCGCAGAGCTCGCGCGACCACGGGCCGCCGATGTCGACGACGCGCACGACATCGCCGTACTTCTCGCCGAACAGCGCCATGGCGCCGAGCGCCTTCGCCTCGCTCAGCGGCAGCTCCCGGGTGGTGACCTCGAGGTTCTGCCGGATGGCGTTGTTCGAGATCTCCTCGATCTCGCTCCGCGTCTCGGCGGAGAGCGCCTGGTTCCACGAGAAGTCGAGACGCAGGTAGCCGGCCTTGTTGTACGAGCCGGACTGGTGCGCGTTCGAGCCGAGCACCTGGCGGAGCGCCGCGTGGATGATGTGGGTGCCCGAGTGCGCCTGTCGCGCGCCGCGGCGGTAGTCCGCATCCACGATGCTCGTCGCCGGAGCGCCGACGCCGACCTCGCCGCTGCGGACCAGCACCTTGTGGCTGATCAGGCCCTTCACGGGCTTCTGCACGTCGAGCACGTCGAGCTCATAGCCGGGGCCGACGATCGAGCCGGCGTCCGCATCCTGTCCGCCGGACTCCGCGTAAAGCGCCGTCGCGCCGAGGATGACCTCCGCGACCTGGCCCTCGCGGGCGCTGTTCACGGAACGTCCGTCGACGATGAGGCCGAGGATGCTCGACTCCGTCTGCAGCTCGGTGTAGCCGGTGAACACGGTCTCGCCGAGCGAGCGGAAGCTGCTGTACACCGACAGGTCGGCTAGCGCCGTCTTCTTCGCCTTCGCGTCCGCCTTCGCCCGCGAGCGCTGGTCGGCCATGAGCTTGTCGAACGCGCCGCGATCGACGGTGAGCCCGGCCTCCTCCGCCATCTCCAGGGTGAGGTCGATCGGGAAGCCGTAGGTGTCGTGCAGCAGGAACGCGGTGTCGCCCGCGAGCTGCTTCCGCCCCTCCTTCTGCGTGGTCGCCACCGCGGTGTCGAGGATGCTCGTTCCCGCGGTGAGGGTGCGGAGGAAGGTCTCCTCCTCCGCGTAGGCGAGCTGCGAGATGCGGTCGAACTCGGTGTCGACCTCCGGGTACGCCGCCTTCATCGCGTCGCGCGAGACGGGGAAGAGCTCCGGGAAGGTCGCGGTCTCGACGCCGAGCAGGCGCATGGCGCGCACGGTGCGGCGGAGGAGGCGGCGCAGCACGTAGCCGCGTCCCTCGTTCGACGGGGTGACACCGTCGGCCATCAGCATGAGCGCACTGCGGACGTGGTCGGCCACGACGCGCAGCCGCACGTCGTCCTCGTGCGCCTCGTTGCCGTACGGCTTCTCGGCGAGCTCGGCCGCGCGGTCGAGCACCGGACGCACCTGGTCGATCTCGTACATGTTGTCGACGCCCTGCTTGAGGAACGCGACGCGCTCGAGACCCATGCCGGTGTCGATGTTCTTCTTCGGCAGGTCGCCGAGGATCTCGAACTCCTTGCCGTCGCCCTCGCCGCGCAGGTACTGCATGAAGACGAGGTTCCAGATCTCGACGTAGCGGTCGTCATCCGTCGCCGGTCCGCCGTCGATGCCGTAGGCGGGGCCGCGATCGAAGAAGATCTCCGAGCACGGGCCCGCGGGGCCGGGCTGGCCGGTCGACCAGTAGTTGGTGTCCTTGCCGAGGCCCTGGATGCGCTCCGCCGGCAGAGTCGAGACGCGCTGCCAGATTTCGCGGGCCTCGTCGTCCTCCTCGTAGACCGTGACCCACAGGTCCTTCGGGTCGAAGCCGAGGCCGCCGTCGTCCTCCGACGTCGTCAGCAGCTCCCAGGCGAAGGTGATCGCCTGCTCCTTGAAGTAGTCGCCGAAGGAGAAGTTGCCGCACATCTGGAAGAACGTGCCGTGCCGCGGCGTCTTGCCGACCTCGTCGATGTCGAGCGTGCGGATGCACTTCTGGACGCTCGTCGCACGCGGGAACGGCGCCGGCACCACACCGGTCAGGTACGGGACGAAGGGCACCATCCCGGCCACCGTGAAGAGCAGCGACGGGTCGTCGCTGACCAGGGAGGCGGAGGGGACGACGGTGTGGCCGCGCTGCGCGAAGAAGTCGAGCCAGCGGCGGTGGATTTCAGCGGTCTGCATGGGTTCCGGTCGATCGAAGTCTGCGGGTGGGAGGGAAAGTGGGCGTCAGTCGCCCTGGATGGCCGAGCGGATCTCGGCCTCGCGCTGACGGTATCCGTCGGTGACGGCCTCCCCGAAGTCGCGCGCCTTCTGGTCGATGTTGCTGAAGAATTCGCGACCCTTGGCGGTCTCGTTGATCTTGTGGGCGACGGCGAAGCCGATGGCCACGCCGGTGAGCAGCCACAGGAAACTCTTCATGCTGATCCTCCCTCTCTGGATGCCGCCGCGCGCGGGCGCGGCGCACGAGAGTCAAGTCTAGTGCGAGCCGCCGCGTCCCTTCCTGGGGCCGAATCCTCCGGCCGCCCGGAACGCCGCTCGCGCCGCGGCGCTGAAGCCGGCGAGCTTGATGAGCGGGCCGCCGACCGTCGCGGCGAACAAGGCCACCAGGGCTGACACGTTGCCGGTGACGTCCGCGACGTTCTTGGTGATCACGTCCACCCGGGCGAGCTGCTTGTTCGTCTCCTGCAGCGTCGTCGCGGTCTCGTCGAGGATCGGCGTGATGCCGTCGCTCGCCTCCTTGATCGCGTCGCGCGTCGAGTCGAGCACCCGCCCCAGCTTGATCAGGGGGATGGCGATGAAGCCGACGAGGACCGCGAACACGACGGCCGCGATCAACCCTGCGATGTCTCCTCCGGACACGTGGGCTCCTTCCATTCCGCCTCAGGCATACGGCACAAGCGTAGTCGCACGCGCGGGCGGCGGGAACGGCGCGAGCAGGAAAGGCGTGCCCGGAAACGACGAACGGGGCCGCGACGAAGAGTCGCGACCCCGTCCGGGGTGGTGCTGATGCTCAGCGAGCCGCGTAGTACTCGACGACCAGCTGGACCTCACAGGTCACGGGGACCTCTGCGCGCTTCGGGCGACGCACGAGGCGGGCCTGCAGCTTGTCGATCTCGACATCCAGGTAGCCCGGGGTCTTCGGCAGAACGTCGAGGTGACCGCCGGCGGCCGCGACCTGGAAGGGCTCGGTGCCCTCGGAGCGGGCCTTGACGTGGATGAGCTGGCCCGGCTTCACGCGGAAGGACGGGCGGTCGACGAGCTGGCCGTCGACGAGGATGTGACGGTGCACGACGAACTGGCGCGCCTGCGTGATGGTGCGGGCGAAGCCGGCGCGGAGCACGAGGGCGTCCAGACGCATCTCGAGGAGCTCGACCAGGTTCTCACCGGTCAGGCCCTGCGTACGGCGGGCCTCCTCGAAGGCGATCCGGAGCTGCTTCTCGCGGATGCCGTACTGGGCGCGCAGACGCTGCTTCTCGCGCAGACGCACGGCGTAGTCCGAGTCGGCCTTGCGCTTGGTGCGGCCGTGCTCACCCGGAGCGTAGGGGCGCTTCTCCATGTAGCGCGCCGCCTTCGGGGTGAGCGGGATGCCCAGGGCCCGCGACTCGCGGGTCTTGCTGCGG
>Ga0256888_1000035_pt1 | contig 21662 bp, 23 predicted proteins | sample MC6MC0511MT_FD_186347 | JGI IMG/M metagenome (GOLD analysis project Ga0256888, IMG submission 186347) | Metatranscriptome of enriched soil aggregate microbial communities from Iowa State University, Ames, United States - MC6-MC0511-MT... | ecosystem: Environmental > Terrestrial > Soil >... | reverse complement strand
GTGCGTCAGCAGACCGGCGCGGTCCAGCGTTCTCACCAGCCGGGGCCCGAACGGGCCGAGCGCGGCGAGCGCGTGCATCCCGACATTCAGCAGCGTCAGGGGTGCATACGCCGTGAACAGCTGCAGACCGCTCGCCGTGCCGGCCCGCCCTCCGAACGCGGTCGCCGAGACGAGCGTGACCGACTCGGTCGCGTCCGGTTCTCGGGCCGCCAGTTCCAGCGCGACGAAGCCGCCGAGGGAGTGTCCGACCAGCCGCCACCGCTCGTAGCCGAGTGCGCGTGCGACGGTCGCCACCGCGTCCGCCAGCACTCCTGCGTCCAGCACGGAGGGATCGGCGGGGGAGTCGCCCCAGCCCGGCAGATCGGGGACCACCAGGTCTCCGATCGGCTCGCCACGTTCCGCCTCCGCTGCCTCGATCAGCGGAGCCCAGGTCGTCCACGACCCCGCAGCTCCGTGAAGAAGCACGGTCGCGACGGCGGCGCGTCCACCGGATTCACCCGCAGTTCGGCGCACGGCCACCCTCCCGGCACCTGTCTGGACGATCGTCGATTCCACTCCTGTTCTTCGGAGCGGACCGGCCGTAGGCTTGCGCGACAAGCCACCCCGCACCCGAACGCGACCGCGCGCAGCCAGGGGCGACCGGAGGGAGCAGCATGACCGACACGACCACCGCGTCCAGCGGACAGGACCTGAGCGAGGAGATGCTCGACCGGCTGGACGCCTGGTGGCGTGCGGCCAATTACCTCTCGGTCGGGCAGATCTACCTGCTCGACAATCCGCTGCTCCGGCGGCCGCTGTCGCGCGATGACATCAAACCCCGGCTGCTGGGCCACTGGGGAACCACACCCGGCCTCAACTTCATCTACGCGCACCTCAACCGCGCGATCCGCGAGCGCGACCTGGACACCCTGTTCGTCGCCGGACCCGGGCATGGCGGCCCCGGCGTCGTCGCGAGTGCCTACCTCGACGGAACGTACAGCGAGGTCTACAGCGCCATCGATCAGAGCGAAGACGGGATGCGTCGCCTGTTCCGGCAGTTCTCCTTCCCGGGGGGCATCCCGAGCCATGCGGCGCCGCAGACGCCCGGCTCGATCCACGAGGGCGGCGAACTCGGCTACGCGCTGTCGCACGCGTACGGCGCGGCCTTCGACAACCCGGACCTGCTCGTCGCGGCGGTGGTCGGCGACGGCGAAGCGGAGACGGGACCGCTGGCGACCGCCTGGCACTCGAACAAGTTCCTGAACCCCGAGCAGGACGGTGTGGTGCTGCCGATCCTGCACCTCAACGGCTACAAGATCGCCAACCCGACGGTGCTCGCGCGCATCCCGGAGTCCGAGCTCCTCGACCTCATGCGCGGCTACGGCCACGAGCCCTACCTGGTCTCGGGCGGTTTCGACGGCGAGGACCCGCGCGAGGTGCACAAGCGGATGGCGGCGACGCTCGACGCGATCCTCGACCGGATCGCCGAAATCAAACGCGCCGCGAGCGCAGGCGAATTGGAGGGGCGTCCCTCCTGGCCGATGCTCATCCTGCGCACGCCGAAGGGATGGACGTGCCCGGCCGAAATAGACGGCCACCCGACCGAGAACAACTGGCGCGCCCACCAGGTGCCGCTCGCGAACGCACGCGACACCGAGGCGCACACCCGGCTGCTCGAGAGTTGGATGCTCTCCTACCGGCCCGAGGAGCTGTTCGACGAGCAGGGACGCCCGGTCGAGCTCATCACCGCGCTCGCGCCGGAGGGGGAGCGGCGGATGAGCGCCAACCCGGTCGCGAACGGGGGGCTGCTCCGCCGCGACCTGCGGCTGCCGGACTTCCGCGACTACGCCGTGGACGTGTCCATCCCCGGCGACACGGTCGCCGAGGCGACCCGGGTTCTCGGCGAGTGGTTCCGGGATGTGATGGTCGCCAACCCGCACGACTTCCGGCTGTTCGCGCCCGACGAGCTGGCGTCCAACCGTCTGCAGCCGGTCTACGACGTGACCAGCAAGCAGTGGAACGCCGAGTACCTTCCCATCGACTCGGATAACCACCTCGCACTGCGCGGCCGCGCGATGGAGGTGCTCAGCGAGCACCAATGCCAGGGCTGGCTGGAGGGGTACCTGCTGACCGGGCGGCACGGCGTCTTCACGTCGTACGAGGCGTTCATCCACATCGTCGACTCGATGTTCAACCAGCACGCCAAGTGGCTGAAGTCGTCCGGTGAGGTGCCGTGGCGGCGTCCCGTCTCCTCGCTCAACTACCTGCTCAGCTCGCACGTCTGGCGGCAGGACCACAACGGGGCCTCCCACCAGGACCCCGGCTTCATCGACCACGTCGTGAACAAGAAGGCCGACGTCGTGCGCGTCTACCTGCCGTTCGACGCGAACACCCTCCTCTCGACCTACGACCACTGCTTGAAGTCGATGGACTACGTCAATGTGGTCGTCGCGGGCAAGCAGCCGTCACCGCAGTGGCTGAACATGGAGGATGCGGTCGCCCACTGCACACGCGGCATCGGCATCTTCCCGTGGGCGGGCACCGAGGCGGAGGGGGCGGAGCCGGATGTGGTCCTCGGCTGCGCGGGCGACATCCCGACGCTGGAGACCCTGGCCGCCGCCGACATCCTGCGCCGCCGGCTGCCCGACCTGAAGGTGCGGGTGGTCAACGTGGTCGACCTGATGCGCCTGCAGGACGCCCGCGAGCACCCGCACGGCCTGGGCGACCGGGAGTACGACGCCCTGTTCACCACCGACAAGCCGGTCATCTTCGCGTACCACGGCTATCCCTGGCTGATCCATCGGTTGACGTACCGTCGGCACGGCCACGACAACCTGCACGTGCGCGGCTACAAGGAGGAGGGCACGACGACCACGCCGTTCGACATGGTCATGCTCAACGACCTCGACCGGTACCACCTGGTCATCGACGTGATCGACCGGGTGCCCGGGCTGGCGTCCCGCGAGGCGGGGCTGCGTCAGGAGATGCAGGATGCGCGGCTGCGCGCCCGCCAGTACACCCGCGAACACGGGGAGGACATCCCCGAAGTCGCCGAGTGGAAGTGGGGCGGCGAGCGCACGACGCGGATCGACACCACCGGCGGCGACAACGACTGACGTGCGCGTGGCGGCCTAGCCGGAGGGCTGTTCGAGCCGGAATCCGACCTTCAGCGTGACCTGGAAGTGCGCGACGCGTCCGTCCTCCACCTCGCCCCGGGTGTCGGTTACTTCGAACCAGTCGATTTCGCGGATCGTCATCGCTGCGCGCTCGATCCCGTTGCGTATCGCCGCATCGATCCCGTCGGGCGACGTGCCCACGATCTCGATCACTCGGTAGGTGTGATTAGTCACGGTTCAGCTCCCAACACTCGGTCCCGCCCGGTTACGGTCAGTGTGCTCCGCGGTCGGCTGTCGCCGCTAGGGGCACGACGACGGTGCGCTGGCCGCTCACGGGATGCTCTTCGCATCCGCCTTCGCCGGTAGCGCGTCGACGAAGTCGTGCCAGGTACGTCGACCGCGCAGGGGTTCGGTCGAGAGGTTGTGCCCGGCGCGGTAGGCACGCCCGACTGCTCCCGGGATGCGGATCGGCAAGCCGGGCCTTCGGCGGCCACCGATGGCTTCGACGTAAGCATCGGCGAGCTGTCGGATATCCAGCACCTCGGGGCCCGCGATGTCCGCGACGCGCCCCGCCGGATCATCGAGAGCGAGTTCGGTGAGCCGGGCCGCCACCTCGTCCACGTGGACAGGCTCGAAACGGAGGCCGCCGGGCGTCGGGAGCATCGGGAGCCTCGTCATTCCTCGCACGACGGGAAGGACGAACTCGTGCAGTTGAGCAGCGCGCAACACCGTCCAGGGCACACCCGATTCGGCGATCGTCCGCTCGGCCTCCGCCTTGGCGCGGAAGTAACCTATGGGCATCTGGTCCGCGCCGATCACAGAGATGAGGATGAGGTGGCGAACGCCGGCATCCTTCGCAGCAGTGCCGAGATTGCGGGCCGCGATGTCATCACCTTTCGCTCCGCCGGCCAGGTGCAGCACGACCTCCACACCGTCAAGCGCCTCCCGCAGCCCTCGGCCGGAGACGGTATCTCCTTCGACGTGCTGGATTCCTGGCTCATTCCCGCGCGGGTGACGCGAGAGGATCCGCAGATCGCGACCCGCCTCCCGCACCCTCGGCACCACACGGCTACCGATGGTGCCGGTTCCGCCGGTGACGAGCAGAGGTGCGTTCATGGTTGTCTCCTGTTCTGTCACAACGGGGGGAGCTCCCTCGTCAGGATCATGACGAGGGAGACCGAGGGGATGTGACATGACCGACTACGGAAGTCTTTCCCGGCGTTTCGAGATCGAGCGTCAACGGCTTCATGCCATCGCGAACCGGCTGCTCGGCTCGACGGCCGATGCGGACGACGCAGTCCAAGAGACCTGGCTTCGGCTGCAACGCGCGGATTCCGCCGGAATCGAGCAGCTGGAGGCGTGGCTCACCACGGTCGTCTCGCGGGGTGTGTCTCGACATGCTGCGCGCTCCGCGCCGGACTCGCGAGCACTCGTGGCAGGTCGAGCCGTGGCGAGACGAACCGGTCGCCCGCGGGGTCGACCCTGCGGAGATCACCGCCCGAACCGACCGGGTGGGCGTCGCCCTCCTCATCGTCTGGGAGACCCTCAGCCCCGCGGAGCGGATCGCGTTCGTGCTGCGAGACGTCTTCGGTCAGCCATTCGACGAGATCGCAGTGGTGCTGGAGCGCTCGCCTGCAGCCGCGCGGCAACTGGCTTCACGCGCGCGGCGGCGTGTCCGCGGCGCGCGGGAGCCCGCCCGGCCGAATCGCGATCGCGGACGGCGGATCGTCGACGCCTGGCTCGCTGCCGCCCAAGACGGGAACATCGACGCGCTCCTTTCCCTCCTCGACGATGGCGCCGTGCTGCACGCCGACTACGGCACCTCCGCCCAGGTCCTCGACGGGGCAGCATCCATCGCCCAGCAAGCTGTGTTGTCCAGCCGCCTCGCCGCCCATTCGACACTGATCCTGATCGACGGCAGGCCCGGCGTCGCGGCGGTGATCAACCAGCACGTGGCCTCGATCATGGCGTTCGAGATCGAAGACGACCGCATCGTGAGGCTCGAGGTGCTCGCCGATCCCGCACGCCTCACGAAACTCGGCGTGCAGCAGATCATCGCCTCTGTGCAGCCGCGCGTGCCCCAGTAGCCCGACCTCTTCGGTCAGGGGGCGTCCACCCAGCGCTCGATCCGCCGGTGATCCGGGGTGAACCCGTGGTCGACTCCCCAGAGAACGGCCTGGGAGCGGCTCTCCGCCCCGATCTTCCGGTAGACGCTGCGGATGTGCGACTTGACGGTGTTGGGGCTGAGGTAGGTGAGCTCGGCAACCGCCGCGTTGCTCTTGCCCTGCGTGATCAGGGCGAGGATCTCCGACTCGCGATCGGTGATCCCTTCCTGCTTGCCGGGCCAGTCGAGTCCGTGAGCGCTGCGCGCGCGTGCGGGGGACTCGCTCACCACCAGCTCGCCCGCATGCACCGCTTCCAGGGCGGCGACGAGCTCCGGGGCCGTCAGGGTCTTCGACAGGTAACCGTGCACACCTTGACGCCGGGCGCTCTCGATCAGCTCGGGATGGAAATTCCAGGTGTACACCACGACATGCCGTGCGCGCGGGTTCTTCACGAGTTCGCCGATCTGCTCGTGACTGGACTCCGGCTGAGCGAAGGCGTCGTAGAGGACGACATCGATCGCCTCGTCGAGCGGAGCGTTCGCGTCGATCTCGGCCACGACCAGCCGGTCGCGATAGTCGTCGAACATGTGCGCCAAGCCGAGGAGTACGACGTCATAGTCGTCCACGAGCGCGATCGTGAAGGGCCTGGTGGCTGGTGTGATGGCCGCCGACATGCCGTCACATTACACCCCTAGGGGTGAGGCGACCCGCCCTCGCCGGTGGTTGCCTGGAGCCAACATCCCATTCACCGGAAAGAGAGCCCGCTCATGAATATTCTTCTGATCATCGTCGCTGTCATCGCCATCATCCTGCTGCTCACGGGCGGCTTCGTCTCGTCCCTGAACTTCCTGCTCTGGGTCGGAATCGTGCTGCTCGTGCTCGCAGTGATCGTGTTCCTCGTCCGGATGCTCACCGGAAGCCGCCGCGTCTGACACCGGCACCTCGGCCGCCGGTCAGTCCTGGGGAGGGCGGCGCAGTCGCTTGAGGTCGGTGCGTCGCTTCTTCGCTTCCAGACGCCGTTGCTTGGCCCCACGGCTGGGCTTCGTGGGCCTGCGCGACGGTGCCGGCGGCTGCAGGGCTTCGGCCACGACGTCTGCCAGTCGGGCACGCGCTGCCTCCCTGTTCCGCAATTGCGCGCGGTGTTCCGATGCCGCGATCGTCAGTGTCCCGTCGACAAGGCGGCTGCTCAGACGCTCGAGGATGCGCTCACGCTGAGGCGGAGTGAGAACGGCGGAGCCTGCCACATCCCACACGAGTTCGGCCCGAGAGTCGGCAGTGTTCACGCCCTGCCCGCCCGGACCCGACGACCGCGAGAAACGCCACGACAGCTCCGACTCGGGGATCGTGAGTCCGGGTCCGACCCGGAGGCCGGGACGGTGGGCGGCGGGCACCGCTCACACCGGGGCGAGGGGCAGCTGCTCGCCCGTCGGCAATTCGACGCGGATGCTGTCGCCTCCACGGACAATTCCGCCTGTGACGACGACGGCCATGACGCCGCCTTTGCGTTCGACGGAACCGTCCTCCGCCCGGCCGAGCACCTCGCGAAGGAGGCCGGGCTCGAACCCGTTGATCTGCTGGCATGGGTTCCGCAAACCGGTGACACGGACGCACGCGTCGTCACCGAGACGCAGCAGCGCTCCGGTCGGCAAGCCCAGGAGGTCGATCCCGAAGGTCGTCACGTTCTCGCCCAGCTGCCCCGGCTGCACCTCGAATCCCGCCTCGGCGACCTCGGCGAACAGCTCCGAGTGGATGAGGTGCACCTGACGCAGATTCGGCTGCGACGGATCCCGGGCGACGCGGGAGAGGTGCTGCACGGTCGTTCCGGCGTGCGCGTCGCCGTCGACACCCCAGCCCTCGATGAGGACGACCTCGTCCACCACCGACTTGCTGAACCGGTGGTCGCCGTCCTTGCTCACCGCAACGACCTGAGCCTCCGCGGTCTCCGTTGGCGCCGTCACGCGCAGACCCGCAGCCTGCGTCCGTCGAAACTGACGATGTCGCCGAGTTGCAGCTGCCGTCCGCGCCGGCGATCCACCTCGCCGTTCACCGCCACGAAGCCGTCGATGATGGCCTCCTTCACGTCTCCGCCGGAGTCCAGGAGCCCAGCGAACTTCAGGAACTGCCCGAGGCGGATGGACTCACCGCCGATAGCCACGTCGTCGATCGGAGCCGCTTTCGTCATCCTCGAATGCTAGTCGCCCGGCTCCCCGCTGAGGTCGTCGAACTCGCGTCGCAGATACTTCGGAGCCTGTACCCGCCACGCCTCCGTGACGAGCTCGGCGAGATGGTCGTCCTCGATGTCGGCCATGCGGAACGCGACCTTCGGCTCGCCCCAATGCGTCGTCGTGCGCAGGAACACGGTAGGCGCCATTTCGACGAGGGCGAGCGCATCCAGCCGGTCGGCGACCTTCACTCCGACGACCAGCTTGGCCGCGATGATCTCGCGCATGTCTGCCGGGATGCTGGGCCACGGATGGCACTCCCACGCGTACGGCTTTCCGCGGACGAACCAGGCGGCGCCGCCGGTCGTCGCGCGCTCGACGCTGCCGGGCAGCCGCGATGCGGTCCGGCGCACGTCGTCGAGAGTGGCCACGCTGCGACACTATGGCGGACCACCGACAAGGCGCTCGAAGGCTCCTAGAGCGGGTGCGCGCCCTCCGGGTCGACAACGGTCAGCTCGGCGATCTTCGCGGCCCGGTGGTCGCCGGAGGAACGGCCGGTCAGCCGGCGTCCCACCCACGGCAGCACGTAGCGGCGGTAGTAGTCGGCGGTCCGTCGCGTCTTCTCGCCGGGGGGCGCGGCGGCGACCTCCTCGACACCCCACTCGGCGGGAACCGGGACGCCGAGAGCGGTCAGCACGTTGCTCGCCACGCGGGCGTGACCGAGCGGGCCGAGGTGGAGGCGGTCCTCCGACCAGTAGCGGATGTCTTCGAGGCCCTCGTCGGCCCAGTTGTCCACGAACGTGATGCCGTCGCGCGGCAGCATCGCACGAACGGCGACGGCCAGCTCTTCGCCGCGGCGGCGGACCAGGCCGCCGAGGGGGAGGTGCGCGCTCGGGTTCGCACCGCTGAGCAGCAGCATGTGGCTGCCGGAGGCGACCACCCGGTCCGCCGCATCCATCAGGGTCGTCGCCACGCCGTCGATCGAGACGCGGGGGCGCATGATGTCGTTGCCGCCACCATTCAGGCTCACCAGGTCGGGGCGCTGCGCGATGGCGGGGTCGACCTGCTCGGCGACGATCGGACCCAGCTTGCGGCCGCGGACCGCCAGATTGGCGTAGCGGAAGGGACCATCGGAAGCGGCGGCCATCCCGAGCGCCACGAAGTCGGCCCACCCGCGCACGCGCCCGTCGGGCAGATCGTCGCCGACGCCCTCCGTGAAACTGTCCCCGATGGCGATGTAACTGGAGAATGCGGTGCTCGACACGGAGGCAACGCTACTCCGCCGCGAGTTGCCCGCCGAACGCCCGCCGCGGCTACCATGGCGGCATCGACGACGGCGTCCGGAGGGGATCCCATGCAGAAGGTCAGCACATTCCTGTGGTTCGAGAGCGGCGTGGAGGAGGCAGCGGAGCTGTACACGTCCCTCATCCCGGACTCGCGGATCCTCGAGGTCCAGCGTTTCGGGGAGGGGATGCCGAACGGACTGGTCGTGCTGCGGTTCACCCTCGCCGGGGTCGAGTACCAGGCGATGAACACCGGGCCGGCCGGCGGGTTCACCGAGGCGTTCTCCCTCTCGGTGGTGTGCGACGACCAGGCCGAGGTCGATCGTCTCTGGGACGCCCTCACCGCCGACGGCGGCGAGGAGAGCATGTGCGGCTGGCTGAAGGATCCGTGGGGGGTCAGCTGGCAGATCGTGCCGCGCCGGCTGCTCGAATTGCAGGCCGACCCGGACCGTGATCGTGCCGGGCGCGCGAATCAGGCGATGCTCGGGATGCGGAAGCTCGACATCGCCGCGCTGGAAGCCGCCGCGGACGGTCGCTGAGCGTAGCGCGGGCTACGGGCGGGCGATGAGGTCCTGCCAGCTGAGCAGGTGTTCGACGGTCACCCCGCCGTAGCCGCGGAGGGACGAGAGCTGGGCGCGGACCTTGGCGGTCTCCGCCTCGAGCAGCGCGGCCGTATCGTCGCCGAACGTCGCCGCGGGACCGCCGGCGACCTCGGGGGTGTCCGTCTCGACGCCGATGGTGAACGGGATGCGCTTCGCCGCCGCCGCGGTCGCCGCAGGCTTGGCGAGGGCGATGATCCCGTCGGATCCGGCCGCGTGGTCGCTGAACGCGACGATGGCGACCGACTTGAGGCGGGGGAGCAGCGCGTCGAACGCGGTCCCGCCGCCGGCCTGCGGCTTGGCGGCGAGCCACCACGGCAAGTCCGCTCCGATCGGTACCGCTCCGGCCGCAATCTTCGCGCTGTCGTACATCTTCTGCAGCTTGGTCACCACGGCGGGAAGCTCCGCGTCGGATGAGACCACCCACGGCTCCACGTCGAACTGGATCGCGTCGAACGGGGCCGCGCGGAGAGCGGCGGTCGTCCAGGCGGCCGCGAGCGAGGGGTCGTCGGCCCAGGCGGCGTCCCCGCCCAGGGCGGCGACCTTGGTGACGCCCGCCGCGTGCAGCGCCGCGACGGCGTCGGTCAGCCAAGCGGAGAACGGCCCTTCGTCGGCGGCCCACGGCACCGAGAGGAACACAGTGCGCAGCTTGTGCGCCGCGGCGAAGTCGGCGAGCGCCTGCGGCTCGAACTGCGGCTGGCCTTGGCCGCGCGCATCCACTGCCGGGTCGATCGGATTGCCCCACGCCCACATGCCGGTGATCGCCGAGGTCGGTGCACCGCCGTCGGTCCGTTCGGTCACGGCCTCCGCCGGTGCGCTGGCGACGAGAGCCGACCCGCCGATTGCGAGCGCGAGCGCCGAGGCAGCGACAGCGGAGCGGAGACGCGGAGCTCGCATGGCACACCCTTCGGACGCGGAACAGTACGGTCACCGCAGATTCGGGTGTGCGGTTCCCCCATCATCCCAGTCCTCGCGCGTGCGTCTACGCCTCGTTCGGGGTACATATGCCCGGAGTGTGCGTTATTCGCGCCACCCGAGTGCGGGGGCGATCTGCGTGACGATCGTCTCCAGCAGGTGCGCGTTGTAGTCGACCCCCAACTGGTTCGGCACGGTCACCAGGAGGGTGTCCGCGTCGGCGACCGCCGCATCCTCTCGCAACTCCTCGACGATCTGCTCGGGGTCCCCGACGTAGCTCTTGCCGAAGCGCGCCAGGCCGCCGTCGAGGTGGCCGACCTGGTCGTGCCGCTCGGCGAGGGCGGACGCACCGAAGTAACGGCGGTCGAGGTCGGTGGTGATCGGCAGGATGCTGCGGCTGACGGAGACGCGCGGCTCGCGCTCCCAGCCGGCGGCGGCCCAGGCCTCGCGGTACTGCTGCAGCTGCTCGGCCTGCAGGTCGGAGAACGGAACGCCGGTGTCCTCCGTCAGCAGCGTCGAACTCATCAGGTTCATCCCCTGCTCGGCCGCCCAGACGGCGGTCGCGCGGGTGCCCGCTCCCCACCAGATCCGGTCGTCCAGGCCGGGGGACTGGGGTTCGATGGCGAGGGCGCCCCGCTGCCCGCCGGTCATCGCCGGATTCGCCTCCGCCACGCCCACGCCGGAGATCGCGGCGCGGAACAGCTCGGTGTGCCGGCGCGCCATGTCCGCATCCGTCTCGCCCTCGGCCGGAACGTAGCCGAACGACTCGGAGCCGCGCAGCGCCGTCTCGGGTGAACCTCTGCTCACGCCGAGCTGCAGCCGGCCGCCGCTGATCAGGTCGGCAGCCGCCGCATCCTCTGCCATGTACAGCGGGTTCTCGTAGCGCATGTCGATCACGGCGGTGCCGATGTCGATGCGGCTCGTGCGGGCGCCGATCGCCGCGAGCAGCGGGAACGGGGACGCCAGCTGCGGCGCGAAGTGGTGGACGCGGACGAACGCGCCGTCCGCTCCGAGCTCCTCGGCCGCCACGGCCAACTCGATGGTCTGGGTGAGGGCGTCGGCCGCAGTGCGCGACACGGAGCCGGGGATGGGCTGATAATGCCCGAAGCTGAGGAACCCGATGCGTTTCACATCCACTCCAATCCGTCCTCGTCGCAGCCTATTCCGCCGCGCTAGAGTCCGGGTGTGGCGGAGTGGCTGTGTGCGACATGTGCGGTGGAGACGACGGCTGTCGTCGGGCCCGCGGGTGAGGGTCCGCCCGCATCCTGCCCGATCTGCGAGGACGAGCGCCAGTACGTGCCGCCGACGGGTCAGGAGTGGACCACCCTGCAGCGCCTCCAGCGCCAGGGGGAGCGGGTCGTGGTGACCGAGCTGGAGCCGGACCTCTACGGCCTGCGCAGCGAGCCGCGGGTGGGGATCGGCCAGCAGAGCATCCTGTTGCGCACGCCCGACGGCAACCTGCTGTGGGACCCGACCGGATACGTCGACGAAGCCGCCGCAACCGCCGTGCAAGACCTGGGCGGGGCCGCCGTCATCGCGACCAGTCACCCGCACATGTTCGGTGCGCAGGTCACCTGGTCGCGGATGCTCGGCGACGCTCCGGTGCTCGTCAACGCCGCCGACCGGCACTGGGTGCAGCGCGAGGACCCGGCCATCGAGTCCTGGATCGGCGAGACGGAGGTGCTGCCGGGGGTGACCCTGCGCACGATCGGCGGGCACTTCCCGGGCAGCGCGGTCGTGCACTGGGATCGCGGTGTCGTGCTCAGTGGCGACACGGTGTTCCCCGGCCCGTCGCAGAAATGGGTGACGTTCCAGCGCAGCTACCCGAACGACATCCCCCTCTCGGCGGCCGTGGTGCGGCGCGTCGCTGACGCCGTCTGCGACCGTCCGTTCGACCGGATGTACGGCAACCTCGGCAATGTCGTGCTCGAGGATGCGCGGGGCGCGGTGCTGCGGTCCGCCGAGCGGTACATCGGTTGGGTGAGCGGCGCGTTCGACCACCTCACCTGAGGGGATGCGCGCTCATCACGCGCTCAGAGGAACGGCGCCAGCTCCAGCTCCATCGCGGGCTTCGGCTTGGCCCCGATGATCGTCTTCACGACCTCCCCGTCGCGAAACACCTTCATCACCGGCAGCGCGAGCGCCTTGTAGGCGACGGTTGTCTGCATGTTCTCGTCGGCGTTGATCTTGACGATGCGGATGCGGTCGCTGTGCTCCTCCTGCAGCTGCTGCAGGATCGGCGACAGCGCCCGGCAGGGACCGCACCACTCCGCCCAGAACTCGACGACGGTGGTGCCCGGTGCGGCGAGCACATCCTTCTCGAAGCTGGCGTCCGTGACGCTCTCGATCGTGGTCATGCGAGCACGCTAGGCCCTGACCACAGGGGCAGGGTCAAGCGGTGAGCCAGGAATCCTGTGCGAGCATGGGATGCAGGAGGTGCGCATGGAGATCCTGAGCCCGCAGCAGATCCGCGACTCGTTCGTCAACTGCTCCCGCAGCGAAGCCGAAGAGCTGCCGTTGCCGCCCGGCCTGCACGAGGTGGACTGGGCTCGACGCGAGTACCTCGGCTGGCGCGACCCCCGGCTGCCGCAGCGCGGCTACATCATCGTGCCCACGGAGGACGGGCCGGTGGGCATCGCGCTCCGCGCCTCGGAGGCATCGATGCGGTCGCACGCGCCCACCATGTGCGGCTGGTGCCAGGATGTGCATCTCACCAACGACGTCTGGTTCTGGTCGGCGCGGCGCGCGGGCCAGGCTGGCCGCAATGGCGACACGGTCGGAACACTGGTGTGCGGTGCTTTCGAGTGCAGCGCCAACGTGCGGAGGACACCGCCGGCCTCGCACGTCGGCTTCGACGCCGATCTGGTCGTCGAGGAGAGGATCGCCGGGCTGGCTGTGCGCGCCCGCCGCTTCGCCGCAACCGTCGTCGGTGCGCGCATCTGAGTGCGCGTCTGAGTGCGCGTCTGATCGTCGTGCCGCCGGTGGGACTCGAACCCACACGCCCTTCCGGACAAAGCATTTTGAGTGCTCCGCGTCTGCCATTCCGCCACGGCGGCGCACAACAACACCTGAACAATACCGTAGGCTTTTGTGCGTGACTGACCAGGAAACGACCCCCACCGCACCTCGCCGCGTCGTCGTGGCGGAGGACGAGTCCCTCATCCGCCTCGACATCGTCGAGATCCTGCGCGACAACGGGTTCGAGGTCGTCGGTGAGGCCGGAGACGGCGAGACGGCCGTCGCACTCGCGACCGAGCTGCGCCCCGACCTGGTCATCATGGACGTCAAGATGCCGCAGCTCGACGGCATCTCCGCGGCCGAGCGCCTGTCGAAGGACCACATCGCGCCCGTCGTGCTGCTGACCGCGTTCAGCCAGAAAGAACTCGTCGAGCGCGCGACCGAGGCCGGCGCTCTGGCCTACGTCGTCAAGCCGTTCACGCCGAACGACCTGCTGCCCGCCATCGAGATCGCGCTCGCCCGCTACGCGCAGATCATCGCCCTCGAGGCCGAGGTCGGCGACATGGTTCAGCGCTTCGAGACCCGCAAGCTGGTCGACCGCGCCAAGGGCCTCCTCAACGAGAAAATGGGCCTGTCGGAGCCGGAGGCGTTCCGCTGGATCCAGAAGGCGTCCATGGACCGCCGCCTCACCATGCACGACGTCGCCCAGGCGATCATCGAGCAGCTCGCGCCGAAGAAGTAGCCGCTGCGAGCTGCATCCCTCGAGCGACATTCGTGCCGAATGTCCCGAAAGGGCGCGGGATAACGGCCATTCGTGCCGAATCGCTCAGCAATGGGCATGCGGACGATTCGTGCCGAATGTCCCGAAAGAGCGCGGGATAACGGCCATTCGTGCCGAATGTGCGACGCGGTGGCCCTACAGCTCCTTGATCAGGTTCGTGATCCGGATGGTGGAGCAGCGGCGACCGCGGTCGTCCGTGACGGCGATCTCGTGCGTCGTCAGCGTGCGGCCGAGGTGGATGGGCGTGCAGACGCCGGTGACGTATCCACTCGTCGCCGAGCGTGTGTGCGACGCGTTGATCTCGATGCCGACCGCGAGGCGGCCTTCGCCGGCGTACAGGTTGGCCGACATCGAGCCGAGGGACTCGCCCAGCACCACGTAGGCACCTCCGTGCAGGAGGTCCGCCGGCTGAGTGTTGCCCTCCACCGGCATGCGCGCCACGGCGCGTTCCACGGTGAATTCGAGCATCTCGATGCCCATCTTCTCGGCCAGGCGGCCGAGCCCCCTCTGCTGTACGTACGCGAGCGCGTCGTCGGTCATCCTCGGCCTCTCCTGACGGTCGTCTGGACTGTCACCGGCCCCTTGTAGGCTGGCCTGGTGTCAGACTCCGAAAAGCCTACCCTCCTGATCATCGACGGCCATTCGCTGGCATTTCGGGCCTTTTACGCTCTCCCCGTCGACAGTTTCGTGAACCGCGAGGGGCAGCACACCAACGCGATCCACGGCTTCATCGCCATGTTCATCAACCTGCTGCAGCAGCAGAAGCCGACCCACCTGGCGGTGGCGTTCGACATCTCCCGTTACTCCTTCCGCACGCGCGAGTACCCGGAGTACAAGGGCACCCGCGGCGAGACGCCGTCGGAGTTCGCCGGTCAGGTCCCGCTCCTCGAAGAGGCGCTGCACGCGATGAACGTCACCACGATCGCTAAAGAGGACTACGAGGCCGACGACATCCTCGCCACGCTGGCGCGTCAGGGCGCCGAGCAGGGCTACAAGGTGCTCATCGTCTCGGGAGACCGCGACACCATCCAACTCGTCAACGACGACGTGACACTCCTGTACCCGAACGTGCGCGGCGTCTCCGAGCTCAAGGTGTACGACCCGGCGGCCGTGCGTGAGAAGTACGGCATCGAGCCGCACGAGTATCCCGAGATCGCCGCCCTCGTCGGCGAGACCAGCGACAACCTGATCGGTATCGACAAGGTCGGCGAGAAGACCGCCGTCAAGTGGGTGCAGCAGTACGGCACCGTCGAGAACATCGTGGCGCACGCCGACGAGATCAAGGGCGTCGTGGGTCAGAACCTGCGCGACCAGAAGGAGAACGCCCTCCGCAACCGTCGCCTCAACCAGCTGCTCGACGACGTCGAGCTGCCGGTCGGTCCTGCCGACCTCGAGCGCAAGCCGCTGAACGAGAACGCCGTGCGCGACATCTTCGCCCGGCTGCAGTTCAAGACCCTCCTCGACCGCCTGATGAAGACGGCGGCAGAAGAGGGGATGCTCGACGGCGTCGCCGCGGCGACCCAGGTGGGCGATGCAGGAGCGGTCAGCGCTCCGGCCGTCCGCACGATGGTCGACGAGGAGCTCGAGAACTGGCTGTCGAAGGCCACCGCAGCCGGCACGGCCGTCGCGGTCCAGTTGGAGGTCGGCCCGGCGGGCATCAGCGGGTTCGGCCTGGCTGTCGCCGACGACAGCGTGTACGTCCCGTGGACCGCGGGTCGCAAAGACTACGAAGCGCTGGAGAAATGGCTCGCGAGCAGCGCGCCCAAGTACTTCTTCCACGCGAAGCCGCAGTTCAAGTCGCTCAGCCGAGCGGGTTTCGTGGTCGACGGGCTGGCCTTCGACACGCGCATCGCCTCCTGGCTGGTGAAGCCGGGCGCCGCACCGCAATCGCTCGCCGAGCAGGTCTACGAGGTACTGGGGGAGACCCTCCCGGTCTCCGACCCCAACCAGCTGGTCCCGATCAATGACGCCGTGAGCCCCGCCACCGAGGCGTGGTTCATCCGCCGCGTCGCCGAGGGTCAGATGATCGCGCTCGACGAGGGCACGCGCGCCGTGCTCGACGACATCGAGCTGCCGCTCGTCGCCGTGCTGGCCGAGATGGAGCTTGCCGGCGTCTCGATCGACTCCGAGGTGCTCTCGCGCCTCCGCGGGGAGCTCACCGACAAGGCCAACGACTTCGCCGCGCAGGCCTACGCGCAGGTCGGTCACGAGCTCAACCTCGGCTCGCCCAAGCAGCTTCAGCAAGTGCTCTTCGAGGAACTGGGGATGCCGAAGACGCGCTCCACCAAGACCGGCTACTCGACCGATGCCGGGTCGCTGGCCGACCTGCAGGAGAAGAACCCGCACCCGTTCCTCGGGCTCCTGCTGCAGCACCGCGACGCCACGAAGCTCAAGCAGATCGTGGAGACGCTGGAGCGGTCGGTCGAGAGCGATGGACGCATCCACACGACCTACGACCAGACCGGTACCAGTACCGGCCGCATCTCGTCGAACGACCCGAACCTGCAGAACATCCCGATCCGGACGGAGGAGGGGCGCGAGATCCGCTCAGCCTTCACGCAGGGCGAGGGTTTCGAGACGCTGCTCACGGCCGACTACTCACAGATCGAGATGCGGATCATGGCGCACCTCTCCGGCGACCCCGGCCTGATCGAGGCCTTCAATGCGGGGGAAGACCTGCACCGCTTCGTCGGCTCGCGCGTGTTCGGCGTTTCGCCGGCCGAGGTGACCTCCGCGATGCGCACGAAGGTGAAGGCGATGTCGTATGGCCTCGCCTACGGTCTCAGCGCGTTCGGACTCTCCAAGCAGCTCCGGATCGAGACGTCCGAGGCCCGGCAGCTGATGACGGACTACTTCGAGCGGTTCGGCGCGGTGCGCGACTACCTGCGCAACGTCGTCGAGCAGGCCCGCGTCGACGGGTTCACCGAGACGATCTTCGGGCGCAGGAGGCCGTTCGCCGACCTGACGTCGACCAACCGTGTCCTGCGCGAGAACGCCGAACGCCAGGCGCTGAACGCGCCCATCCAAGGGTCGGCGGCCGACATCATGAAGGTCGCGATGCTCGGGATCGCCGGCGACATCATCGATCAGCGCCTCGAGTCGCGGATGCTGCTGCAGGTGCACGACGAGCTCATCTTCGAGGTCGCGACCGGCGAATGGGACGCTCTCGAGGCCATCGTCCGCGCGCGGATGACCGGAGCCGTCGACCTCCAGGTGCCGCTCGACGTGCAGGTCGGTCGCGGCGCGAACTGGGACGCCGCAGCGCACTGATCGACCCGAGGGTTACGCTGCCGTTGTGAGCGAGCTCGAGCCGCGGAAGCGCCGAACGAAGGCGGTCGTACCGCGGCGCATCCCGAGCGAGGTGGTGCCCGTCGCCCCGGAGGAGGCGCGCGACTTCGTGCGCGACGCGCTGAAGGGGACGAGCCTGCGAGATCCGTTCGCGCAGCTCCTCTCGGCTCAGTTCGTCTTCGAGCAGCGAGTGCGGTGCATCCCGGTGGATGCGACGCACACGCGGATAGAGTTCGACGCGGTCGGGACGGTACCTGGCGCCGACGTGCTGCTGTACACGCGCCGTCTGGGCGAGATCGACCGATTCTTCGTCGCACTGCATGACGAACTGGATCGCCGCGGACTCGCGTGACCTGTGCACGCGCTGTCGTCGAGCGACTTGTCCACAGGTCTGATTTTCTCGTGCCCCGCGGCGGCCGTCGTCGATAGGGTCGAACCATGACCAACGATCAGAAGCGCGAACCCACCCCGGTCGACACGATCGCCGAGGAGTGGGTCGACACCCAGCTCGAGCTGTACCCGGAATTCCACGTGTGGCTCGGTCGCCCCGGCCGCGAGGGCGAGTACGCCGACTACTCACCGGCAGGAGCCGAGCACGCCGTCGCGAAGGTGAAGGAGACGCTCGCCCGCATCCAGGCGGCGGAGCCGGTCGACGAGATCGACCGCATCACGCAGATGGATCTGGCGCGCGAGCTGCAGCTCACGATCGAGAAGCACGAGGCGGGCTTCGCTCAGCGCGACCTCAACGTCATCGCCTCCCCGGCGCAGGAGCTGCGCGACATCTTCGACCTCGTCCCGACCGATACGGAGGACGACTGGGCCAACGTCGCCAAGCGCCTCCACAACCTGCCCGCGGCGATGGACGGCTACATCGAGACGCTGCGGAGTGGTATCCAGGCCGGCAACGTCCCGGCGATCCGTCAGGTGCGCGAAGTGCTCGCGCAGGCCCGCAAGCAGGTCGCCGACACTGGTTTCTTCTTCGGCTTCACCGCCGATGCGAAGCCGCTCAACGGCGAGCTGCCCGAGTCTCTGAAGTCCGACCTGGCCGCGGGGGCTCAGGAGTCCGCCCAGGCATATGCGACACTCGCCGACTTCTTCGAGAACGAGCTCGCCCCGCACGCGCCTGAGAAGGACGCTGTAGGGCGAGAGCTCTACGCGCTCGCCTCGCGCGGCTTCCTCGGCGCGACGGTCGACCTCGACGAGACCTACGAGTGGGGCATCGAGGAACTGGCGCGCATGCGCTCCGAGCAGGAGTCGATCGCGAACGAGATCAAGCCGGGTGCGAGCGTTCACGAAGCGATCGCGTTCCTCGACGGCGACGCGAGCCGCAAGCTTCACGGCACGGACGCACTGCAGCGCTGGATGCAAGAGACGAGCGACCGCGCGATCGAGGAGCTCGGCACGTCGCACTTCGACATCCCGGCCGAGATCCGCCGCCTCGAGTGCATGATCGCCCCCACGCAGGAGGGCGGCATCTACTACACCGGTCCGAGCGACGACTTCGCTCGCGCCGGGCGGATGTGGTGGAGCGTTCCCGAAGGCGTCACCGAGTTCGATACCTGGCGCGAACTGACGACCGTCTATCACGAGGGCGTTCCGGGTCACCACCTGCAGATCGCCCAGGCGACCTACAACAAGGCGCAGCTCAACTCGTGGCGCCGCATCGCCGGCACGTCCGGTCACGCCGAGGGCTGGGCGCTGTACGCCGAGCGCCTCATGGAGCAGCTCGGCTACCTCGACGACCCGGCCGACCGGCTCGGGATGCTGGACGGCCAGCGGATGCGCGCCGCGCGCGTGGTGCTCGACATCGGCGTACACCTCGAGAAGCCGCTTCCCGACGGATCGCGTCCCTGGACCGGGGAGGATGCGTTCCCGTTCCTCCGCGAGAACGTCAACATGAACGAGCCGTTCGTGCGGTTCGAGGTGAACCGCTACCTCGGGTGGCCGGGGCAGGCGCCGTCGTACAAGATCGGGCAGCGCATCTGGGAGCAGCTGCGTGACGAGTATGCCCGCCGCGAGGGAGCGTCCTTCGACATCAAGGCGTTCCACAAGAAGGCGCTCGACATCGGAGGCGTCGGCCTCGACACGCTGAAGGCGGCGCTGCTCGACTGAGCGGCGCACCTTCACCAGCGGTGACCTCCCCGTATCGCGCCGTGCTGGGCGCGGCGTTCGATGACCTGCACCCGAGATTGCGGGCGTACTTCGACGCGATCCCGGCCGGCGCGGTCGGACGGGGGACCGGCGTGTTCGACACCGTCGGCACTCCGCGGCGGTGGTTGTGGCCGGTGCTGGCGATGTTCGCGCGGGCGCACGTGATGTTCCCCGTGTGGGAGCGGGCGGTGCGGTTCACCGTGGAGAACCGTGCGGTGACAGCCGCTGACGGGTCACCGGCCGTGGCGGCCGTCCGCGTGTTCCAGCTCCGCGACCAGCGGGCCGCCATGATCGACGAGATCGGTGTCTCCGACGGAGCGCTGGTCGACCGGCTCGGTCGGCCTCTCCGTACGGAGGCCCGTTTCGCCGCGACTGTGCTCGATGGCGGCCTGCGCCTCCGGTCGACCGCGGTCTGGCTCATCGTCGGCGGGCGGCGGGTCCGCATCCCACGCCCGCTCGCTCCGGTGGTGGTGCTCACCGAACGCTGGGACGACACCGCCGAGGTCCAGTCGGTATCCATCACCGTGGCCGCGCCCTTCATCGGCAGGGTCTATCAGTATCGAGGGCGATTCCACTATCGGATCGCAGAAGAGGGAGAGCAGTCGCCGTGAGCGAGCGCATCGTGATCACCGGGGCGTCCGGGTTCGTCGGCCGGTACCTGGAGCAGCACTACCGGGCCGCCGGCGCGGAGGTCGTGCTGGTGGGGCGCAGCGGGCCGGACGTCCGCTGGGATGATGCGGCCGGCCTGCGGGCGGCGGTCTCCGGCTCGGCCGCGGTGATCAATCTCGCCGGAAAGAGCGTGAACTGCCGTTACGGCGACGCCAACCGTGCCGAGATCTTCCGGTCACGGCTGACGACCACGAGAGCAGTGCGGGAGGCGATCGCCACGAGCGATGCGCCGCCGCCGGTCTGGTTCAACGCCTCGACGGCGACGATCTACCGCCACGCCGAGGACCGGCCGATGACGGAGTCCACCGGCGAACTGGGCACCGGCTTCTCCGTCGAGGTGGCCAAGGCGTGGGAGCGTGAGCTCTTCGAGGGCGATCTGCCCGCCACCCGGCGGGTCGCCCTGCGCATGGCGATCGTGCTCGGGGACGGCAGTGCGCTCACCCCGCTGGTCAATCTGGTGCGCTTCGGGCTCGGCGGTCCGCAGGTCGACGGTCGATGGTTCGCGACGACAGCGCGCCGCAACGCGGGCACCTTCCACGAATTCCGGGCCCGAGGCGGCGGCCAGCGGTTCAGCTGGGTGCACATCGCCGACGTCCTCGGCGCGATCGAATTCCTCCGTGAGAGCCCGCAGCTCGACGGCCCGGTCAATGTGGCGGCTCCGCATCCCACCGACAACCGCACGCTCATGGCCACGTTGCGACGGCTGCTGGGTGTGCGGATCGGCCTTCCCGCCCACCGCTGGATGCTCGAGATCGGCTCGGCCGCGATCCGCACGGAGACCGAACTGGTGCTGAAAAGCAGGTGGGTGGTGCCCGAACGGCTGCTCGACGCGGGGTACTCGTTCGCCTATCCCGAACTGGAACCCGCATTGCGTGACATCCTCGCCGGCCGCGACTTGCTGCACGCGTCCGCAGCCCGGTAAACTAGAACGTCACTTCTGTGACACCTCTATCCGCCTGCCGTTCGCGGACAACTACACATCATCATCGCGACCGGCCTGAATCCTGTCCATTACGGAGCACCCACTACATGACAACCGCAACGACCGACAAGGCACCCAAGCAGGTCGCCGTCAACGACATCGGATCTGCTGAAGACTTTCTTGCCGCGGTCGAAAAGACGCTGAAGTTCTTCAACGACGGAGACCTGATCGAAGGCACCGTCGTCAAGATCGACCGCGACGAGGTCCTCCTCGACGTCGGTTACAAGACCGAGGGTGTCATCCCCTCGCGCGAACTTTCCATCAAGCACGACGTCGACCCCACCGAGGTCGTCGAGGTCGGCGACACCGTCGAGGCCCTCGTTCTCCAGAAGGAGGACAAAGAGGGTCGTCTCATCCTGTCCAAGAAGCGTGCGCAGTACGAGCGCGCGTGGGGCGACGTGGAGAAGATCAAGGAGGCCGACGGCGTCGTCACCGGTACGGTCATCGAGGTCGTCAAGGGCGGCCTGATCGTCGACATCGGCCTGCGCGGCTTCCTCCCGGCATCGCTCATCGAGCTGCGCCGTGTCCGCGACCTCACCCCGTACCTGGGCCAGGAGATCGAGGCCAAGATCCTCGAGCTCGACAAGAACCGCAACAACGTGGTGCTCTCGCGCCGCGCGCTGCTGGAGCAGACCCAGTCGGAGTCCCGCACCACGTTCCTCAACAACCTGCAC
>Ga0256888_1000026_pt1 | contig 22229 bp, 22 predicted proteins | sample MC6MC0511MT_FD_186347 | JGI IMG/M metagenome (GOLD analysis project Ga0256888, IMG submission 186347) | Metatranscriptome of enriched soil aggregate microbial communities from Iowa State University, Ames, United States - MC6-MC0511-MT... | ecosystem: Environmental > Terrestrial > Soil >... | reverse complement strand
CCGCTGACCCTCCTCGCCGCACCCCAGTCCGTGGCGAGATTTGCGCCAAATCGCGGTTTTGAGCGCCCCATAACCGAGATTTGGCGCAAATCGTGCCGAGGGGGCGGAGGGGCTAGGCGAGGGAGATGAGGTCGAGGTAGTCGCGCGACCAGTGGTCCTCGACGCCGTCGGGGAGGATGAGGACGCGCTCCGGGTTCAGCGCCTCGACCGCGCCCTCGTCGTGGCTGACCAGCACGACCGCGCCCTCGTAGTGCGCCAGCGCATCCAGGATCTCCTCGCGGCTGGCCGGGTCCAGGTTGTTGGTGGGCTCGTCGAGCAGCAGGACGTTCGCCCCCGACACGACGATCATCGCCAGCGCGAGCCGGGTCTTCTCGCCGCCGGAGAGCACGCCGGCCGGTTTGTGCGCGTCGTCGCCCGTGAAGAGGAACGAACCGAGCACCCTGCGGGCCTCGGTCTCGGTCAGCGACGGCGAGGACGACACCATGTTCTGGAGCACGCTCCGCTCGACGTCGATCGTCTCGTGCTCCTGCGCGTAGTACCCGATGCGCAGACCGTGGCCGGGCTCGACCTGGCCGGTGTCCGGCTTGTCGACGCCCGCGAGCATCCGCAGCAACGTGGTCTTGCCCGCACCGTTCAGCCCGAGCACGACGACCTTCGAGCCGCGGTCGATCGCGAGGTCGACGGCGGTGAAGATCTCGAGCGAGCCGTAGCTCTTGGAGAGGTCGCTCGCCTGCAGCGGCGTGCGTCCGCACGGCGCCGGCGTCGGGAACCGCAGCTTCGCGACCCTGTCGACCTGGCGCACCTCCTCGAGCCCGGCGAGAAGCTTCTCGGCGCGCGCGACCATCTGGTGCGCCGCGGCCGCCTTCGTCGCCTTCGCGCCGAACTTCGCCGCCTGCAGCTGCAGGGCGCCCGCCTTCTTCTCGGCGTTGGCGCGCTCCTTCTTGCGGCGCTCCTCGTCGGCGGCGCGCTGGCGCTGGTAGTTCTTCCAGCCCATGTTGTAGATGTCGATGACCTGGCGGTTCGCGTCCAGGTAGAAGACGCGGTTGACCGTCTCGCCGACCAGTTCCACGTCGTGCGAGATGACGATGAAGCCGCCGGTGTAGTTCTTCAGGAACTCGCGCAGCCAGATGACCGAGTCCGCATCCAGGTGGTTCGTCGGCTCGTCGAGGATCATCGTGCGGGCGTCGGAGAAGAGGATGCGCGCCAGCTCGATCCGGCGGCGCTGACCGCCCGAGAGCGTCTTCAGCGGCTGGTCGAGGATGCGATCCGGCAGGTTCAGGTTGGACGCGATGGATGCGGCCTCGGCCTCGGCCGCGTACCCGCCGAGCAGGTGGAAGCGCTCCTCCAGCCGGCCGTACTTCTTCATCGCGGCCTCGGACACGGCGGAGTCGGTGCTCGCCATGTCGACGGTGGCCTGCTGCATCCCGAGGACGATCGAGCCGAGGCCCCGGGCGTCGAGGATGCGCGTGCGCGCCAGGTCGTCCAGGTTGCCGGAGCGCGGGTCCTGCGGAAGGTACCCGAGGTCGCCGGAGCGGTCGACCTTGCCGGCCGTCGGGAGCAGGTCGCCGGCGAGGACCTTGGTGAGTGTCGTCTTGCCGGCGCCGTTGCGGCCGACGAGTCCGATCTTGTCCCCGTCGGCGACGCGGAAGCTCACGTCCTCCATCAGAAGGCGTGCGCCAACGCGCAGCTCCAGCCCCTGCACGGCAAGCACGTCGATCTCTTCTCTACTCGGTTCTCAGCAAACAGTTCCGGACTTTTTCGGCCCGACACGCCACGGCGCGGTCGAAAAAGTCCGGAACTGTTGGAGGGGATGTCTTAGATTGCGAAGCCGAGGGCGCGCATCATGTCGCGGCCGTCGTCGGTGATCCGCTCGGGACCCCACGGCGGCATCCACACCCAGTTGATGCGGAATGCCTCGACGATGCCGTCGAGCGCCTCGGCGGTCTGCTCTTCGAGCACGTCGGTCAGCGGGCAGCCGGCACTGGTGAGCGTCATCGAGATGATGAGCGCATTGTTCTCGTCATCCCAGGCCAGGTCGTAGATGAGGCCCAGGTCGACGACGTTGATCCCGAGTTCGGGATCCATGACGTCCTTCAGCGCCTCCTCGACCTGGTCGAAGAGCGCTGGGCTCAAAGTGGCGGGCATGTGAGGATTCTACCTCTCTCAGGATCCGGCGACTTCGGCCGCCGAGGCGGCTGCGGGCTCGGGGGCGTCGACGTAGCGGTCGTAGCCCTCCTCCTCCAGGCGGTCGGCGAGCTCCGGTCCGCCCTGCTCGGCCACGCGGCCGGCGACGAACACGTGCACGAAGTCCGGCTTGATGTAGCGGAGGATGCGCGTGTAGTGCGTGATCAGCAGGATGCCGAGGCCGGTGTTGGCCTTCGCCCGGTTGACGCCCTCGGAGACGATCTTGAGCGCGTCCACGTCGAGGCCGGAGTCGGTCTCGTCGAGCACGGCGAACTTCGGCTTGAGCAGCTCCAGCTGGAGGATCTCGTTGCGCTTCTTCTCGCCGCCCGAGAAGCCCTCGTTGACGTTGCGCTCGGCGAACGACGAGTCCATGCGCAGGGCGCCCATCGACTCGCGGACGTCCTTCACCCAGGTGCGGATGGACGGCGCCTGGCCGTCGATCGCGGTCTTGGCGGTGCGGAGGAAGTTGGTGTTGGTGACACCGGGGATCTCGACCGGGTACTGCATCGCGAGGAAGAGGCCGGCACGCGCACGCTCGTCGACGGTCATCGCGAGGACGTCCTCGCCGTCGAGCGTGATCGAGCCCTGGGTCACGGTGTACTTGGGGTGACCGGCGATCGTGTAGGCGAGGGTGGACTTGCCGGAGCCGTTCGGGCCCATGATCGCGTGGATCTCACCCTCGTTGATGGTGAGGTCGACGCCGTTCAGGATGGGCTTGGTGCCCTGGTCCGTCTCGACGGTGACATGGAGGTCGCGGATCTCGAGGACTGACATGGTTAGTTGTTCACTTTCGGGGCGCTGGGGTCGATGAAGACGTCTCCGTCGATGATCTCGACGGGAAACACGGGGACCGGCTCGTAGGCCGGGAGGTTGAGGGGCTTGCCGGTCACGAGGGAGAACTGGGAGCCGTGCGCCCAGCACTCCAGGGTCTCGTCCTCGACGAAACCCTCGGACAGCGAGATCTCGCCGTGGGTGCAGGTGTCGCCGATGGCGTGCACCGCACCGGACGAGTCCTTGACGACGGCGATGGGGACGCCGTCGAGCACGACGCGGGTGGCCTGGTTCTCGACCAGCTCCGCGACGGCTGCGACGCGCTGGCCCGCCATCAGTTCTCGGCCCCGGCGGCCGGCGCGGAAGGCGCCGACGCTGTGACCGACGCCGATTCCAGCTCGTCCTCGATCTTGGCCTGCAGGCGCTCCTGGAGCGCCGGGGAGCCGATCTGCTGGACGATCTCGGCGAGGAAGCCGCGCACGACCAGGCGGCGCGCCTCCTCCTCCGGGATCCCGCGGGACTGGAGGTAGAAGAGCTGCTCGTCGTCGAAACGGCCGGTGGCGCTCGCGTGACCGGCGCCGACGATGTCGCCGGTCTCGATCTCGAGGTTCGGCACGGAGTCGGCGCGGGCCCCGTCGGTGAGGACGAGGTTGCGGTTCTGCTCGTAGGTGTCGGTGCCGACGGCCTTCGGGCCGATGAGCACGTCGCCGATCCACACCGTGCGCGCGCCCTGGCCCTGCAGCGCGCCCTTGTAGGTCACGCGGCTGCGGGTCTCGGGGCCGTCGTGGTGGACGTACACCTGCTGCTCGAGGTGCTGGCTGGCGTCGGCGAAGTAGGCGCCGAGCAGCTCGGCGTCCGCTCGCGCGCCGGCCAGGTGGGCCGACGGGTTGAGCCGGACGACTCCGCCGCCGAGCGTGACGGCGACGTGCTTGATGCGCGCGCCCTCGCCGAGCTCGGCGAAGTGGGCGGCGACGTGGAGCGCCTCGTCGTCCCACTCCTGGAGCGACACGACCGTGAGGTCGGCGTCCTTACCCAGGAGGAACTCGACGTTCTCGGTCAGGTGCGCCGATCCGGTGTTCTGCAGGATGAGGGTCGCCACGGCTCCCGGGGCGACCTCGACGACCGTGTGCGCGGCACGCGCCGGTCCGCCGAGGGCGGAGCGGGTCAGCGTGACCTCGCGACGGTCTCCGCTGAGGTCGGCGCCGATGGTCACGAGCAGCGCCTGCTCGAAGGCCGTCCAGGCATTGGCGGAGGCGCGGTCCTCCGGCTTTCCTGCAGCACCGATGCGGGCGTCGTCACGGCCGATCCACGCGGTGGTCACACCGGGGGCGGTCGTGGCGTCGTACACGTAGGGCGAGCCGTCCAGGTCGCCCGTGATGAGCTCCTGGATGCGCGCCACCGGCGTGTACTTCCACATCGCCTCGCGGCCGGTGACCGCAGGGAAGTCCGACACCTCGGTCGAGGTGAACCGCTCGGCGCGGCTCTGCACCGGGACAGGTGCTCGCATGTGGGTCGGGGCGGGCGCGGTGGTCTGCGTCGTCTCGATCTGCGTCATCCGACAGAGCCTTCCATGCCCATCTCGATGAGCTTGTTGAGTTCCAGTGCGTACTCCATGGGGAGCTCGCGGGCGATCGGCTCGATGAAGCCGCGGACGATCATCGCCATGGCCTCGTCCTCCGGGAGCCCGCGCGACATGAGGTAGAACAGCTGCTCCTCGCTCACGCGCGACACGGTCGCCTCGTGGCCGAGCTGCACGTCGTCGACACGGATGTCGATCGCCGGATACGTGTCGGACCGAGAGATCGTGTCGACGAGCAGCGCGTCACAGCGGACGGTGTTGGCGGAGTGGTGCGCGTTCGCATCCATCCGCACCTCGCCGCGGTAGCCGGCACGGCCGCCGCCGCGCGCGATCGACTTGGAGACGATCGACGACTGCGTGTACGGCGCCATGTGGATCATCTTGGCGCCGGCGTCCTGGTGCTGGCCGGGGCCGGCGAAGGCGACGGACAGGGTCTCGCCCTTGGCGTGCTCCCCCATCAGGTAGATCGACGGGTACTTCATCGTGACCTTGGAGCCGATGTTGCCGTCGATCCACTCCATCGTCGCGCCCTCGGCCGCGGTGGCCCGCTTGGTGACGAGGTTGTAGACGTTGTTGGACCAGTTCTGGATGGTCGTGTAGCGCACGCGGGCGTTCTTCTTGACGATGATCTCGACGACCGCGGAGTGCAGCGAGTCCGACTTGTAGATCGGAGCGGTGCAGCCCTCGATGTAGTGGACGTAGCTGCCCTCGTCGGCGATGATCAGCGTCCGCTCGAACTGGCCCATGTTCTCGGTGTTGATGCGGAAGTAGGCCTGCAGCGGGATCTCGACGTGGACGCCCTTGGGGACGTAGACGAACGATCCGCCCGACCACACGGCGGTGTTCAGCGCGGCGAACTTGTTGTCGCCGGCCGGGATCACCGTTCCGAAGTACTCCTCGAAGATCTCAGGGTGCTCGCGGAGTGCGGTGTCGGTGTCGAGGAAGATGACGCCCTGCTGCTCCAGGTCTTCACGGATCTGGTGGTAGACGACCTCGGACTCGTACTGCGCGGCGACGCCGGCGACGAGACGCTGACGCTCCGCCTCCGGGATGCCGAGCTTCTCGTACGTGTTCCGGATGTCCTCGGGGAGGTCTTCCCAGCTCTGCGCCTGCTTCTCGGTGGAGCGGACGAAGTACTTGATGTTGTCGAAGTCGATCTCCGACAGGTCGGCGCCCCAGGTCGGCATGGGCTTGCGCTCGAAGAGCTGAAGGGCCTTGAGGCGGCGCTGCAGCATCCACTCGGGCTCCTTCTTCAGGGCCGAGATGTCTTTCACCACCTCGGGTGAGAGACCGCGACGGGCGATGGAACCCGCGGCGTCGGAATCCGCCCAGCCGAACTCGTACTGCCCCAAAGAGGCGAGCTCAGGCCGATCGATCAGGATGTCTGACATATCTACCTCGTTTCCTTCCACTCGTAACCGGATATCAGTCCGGCTCATTCCCCTCGGCAAGCACGGCTTTCGCCGGTCGCTGCTGAGCGTCCTGATTGTGCGGGTGGCGGTGACTGCGTACCAACACGTGCGTACCTAGACTGTTCGTGGAGACGGGCCACGATGCCCCGGCCACGGACGGAGAAACCGGCCGCGCGCACGCGCTGGATTGCGCGTTCCTCGAACCCACCAATTCTACAGGTGCGGCGCGGTATTAGTAGAGGCGCGCCTGCGCATTGCCCGAGTATCCGCATCCGGCCCCGCCGATCCGACCGAGAAAGCCCCCGAACCATGAAGCGCATCATCGCCTGGCTGCCGGACCGTGTGGACACTCGGCTGAAGGTGATCGCGTGGGTCTACCTGGTGGGTCAGGTCGTCCTGGTCGGGACGGGTGGCCTGGTGCGGCTCACGGCCAGCGGCCTCGGCTGCCCGACCTGGCCGAAGTGCACGGCCGACTCACTGGTCAACACGCCCGAGATGGGCGTCCACGGCTTCATCGAGTTCGGTAACCGTGTGCTCAGCGCCCTTCTCGCGGTTGTGGCCATCGTGGCGTTCCTCGCCATCCTCCGGATGCGCAAGCAGCGCCCGGATCTGTTCTGGCTGACCCTGATCGCCGGCCTCGCCATCCCGGCGCAGGCCGTGATCGGCGGCCTCAGCGTCCTGAGCGGCCTCAACCCGTACGTGGTCGGTCTGCACTTCGTCGTGTCGATCGCCCTCGTCGCCACCTGCACGGCGTTCGTCTTCCGCGTCTACGCGGTCCCGGGCCCGCGCGTCCGCGCCGTCCCCGGCTGGTTCGCGGGTGTCGCCCATGTCACCAGCGCCGTCGTCGCCATCACGATCCTGGTCGGCATCCTCACCACGGGCAGCGGACCGCACGCGGGTGACGCGAACGCCCCGCGCAACGGCCTGAATCCCGAGATCCTGCAGCACGTCCACGCGATCCCCGCGTACGTCACGTTCGCGCTGACCCTCGTCCTCGTCGTCGGATCCCTGCGCTACCGCACGACGGCGGTGCGCCGTTTCACGCAGTACCTGCTGGCGGTCGAGCTGCTGCAGATCGTCGTCGGTCTGATCCAGGCGAACACCGGACTCCCGGGCATCCTCGTGGGCATCCACATGACCCTCGCGGCGCTCCTGGCCTCCGCGATGACCGCGGTCATCCTCTCGCTCAAGGCCCCTGCTGCTGCGCTGGACGCGCGAGAGGATTCAGCCGCGGACGTCGTCGCGGCCTAGCCGGCCGACGCGCGCCTCGCGCGTCTCTCCGTGCAGGCTGACGACCGTGCGCATCCCGTCGCCGAAGCCGAAACCCGCAGCCTCGGCCAGACGCCTGCTGGACTCGTTGCCGGGCACGTATTCCCAGTTCAGCCGGTCGAATCCCAGCCCGTCCGGGTTGAGCGCGTAGCGGGCGACGGCTCCGAGCGCCTCTCGCATGTAGCCCTGCCCGCGCGCCCAGGGGCCGGACCAGCAGCCGAGGGAGGCCGACCCGGCGCGCTCGTCCTTGCGGACCTCCAGCGCTCCGAGGAGGCGGCCGCCGCCGCGCGCGTGCAGCGCCCAGACCGTGTACCGGCGGCTCGCCAGGCCGTGCGGGCAGTAGCTGCGCACAAAGAACTCCGCGCTCTCACGCGTGTACGGCGACGGGAGGGGCACCCATCGCTGCGTCTCGACGTCCTGGCAGGCTTCCAGCACGTCCGGGATGTCGTCGTCCGTCGGCACGTCCAGCACGAGGCGGGGCGTCGTCAGACGCAGGGTCAGCACCGGTGCCGTCATGCGCACATGGTAGAGCCGGAGAGGGGCTCGTGGCACGACTTTTCGGGCCGAACGCGTGTCCGGCCGACGATCAGAACGGCAGCAGCGGGTCGATCGCGACGGCGAGGAAGATCAGCGTCAGGTACGCGATCGAACCGTGGAACACGCGCATCGGCGACACCGTCTCGTGACGGATCGCCAGGTTGTACAGGCGGTGCGACTCGTAGATGAACCAGCCGCCGGCCACCAGGGAGACGGCCGTGTACAACAGCCCCATGTGCGCGACCGGGATCAGCAGCAGCGAGCACGCGACCATCGCCCAGGCGTACAGGATGACCTGCAGGCCGACGACGGCACGACCGCGGACCACCGCGAGCATCGGGACACCGGCCTCCTGGTAGTCCGAGCGGTACTTCATCGACAGCGGCCAGTAGTGCGGCGGCGTCCACAGGAAGATGATGCCGAACAGGATGAACGGCGCCCAGTCGAGGGAGCCGGTCACGGCCGCCCAGCCGATCAGCACGGGCATGCAGCCTGCGACGCCGCCCCAGACGATGTTCTGCGGGGTGCGGCGCTTCAGGATCAGCGTGTAGAAGACGACGTAGAGCAGGATGGCCGCGACGGACAGCGCGGCGGCGAGCCAGTTGGTGAAGAAGCCCAGCACCACCACGGAGGCGATGCCCAGAGCCCAGGCGAAGACCAGCGCCTCGCGGTCGGACAGCTCGCCGGTGACGAGCGGACGGTTCTTCGTCCGCCGCATCACGCGGTCGATGTCGCGGTCGATGTAGCAGTTGAACGCGCCGGCGGAGCCCGCACTCATGTAGCCGCCGACGACCGTGGCGAGCACCAGCCACAGGTTCGGGATGCCGTTCGCCGCGAGGATCATCGTCGGGACCGTGGTGACCAGCAGGAGCTCGACCACCCGCGGTTTGGTGAGGGCGACGTACGCCTTCACCTTGCGAGCGACGCCGATGCGGCCCGGTTCGACACGGCTCTCTACAGCGACGTCCATTGCTCCTCGTGATGTGTCGGCGATGTACTCAGACGGTATCCGATTCTACGTCACGTCGAGGACCGGGCCACCCGACTACCCCGTGTCCGCCTGTGACACAACCGTCTGAGGGAACACCCCATGTTTCTTGCGCGTTACCTATACTTGGAGATGCTCGCCAGCCGAAGCCCTGTTCCGGCCGCACTCTTTGTAGGACGGTGACGGAGGAATGGCTCGGCGCCGATGACGTCCACGGCGCGCACTACCTCAACCGGTGCGGGTTCCACGACGACCCTCACCACATCTACGAAGGGTCAGTTTTCACGTGGCAGCACTGCAGTGGGATCCCATTGACAACAAGGCAGTAGACACGGCTCGCGTTCTCGCGGCCGACGCGGTGGAGAAGGTGGGCAACGGGCATCCCGGCACCGCCATGAGCCTCGCCCCCGCGGCTTACCTGCTGTTCCAGAAGGTGATGCGCCGCGACCCGCGCGACCAGCACTGGCTCGGTCGCGACCGCTTCATCCTCTCGGCGGGCCACTCGTCCCTGACCCAGTACGTCCAGCTCTATCTGGGCGGCTACGGTCTCGAGCTCGACGACCTCAAGAAACTGCGCACGTGGGGCTCCCTCACCCCGGGCCACCCCGAGTACGGACACACCGACGGCGTGGAGATCACCACCGGCCCCCTGGGCCAGGGCATCTCCTCCGCCGTCGGTTTCGCTTATGCCCAGCGTTTCGAGCGCGGCCTGTTCGATCCGGACGCAGCCCCCGGCACCAGCCCGTTCGACCACCACATCTACGTGATCGCCTCCGACGGCGACCTCGAGGAGGGCGTCAGCTCCGAGGCCTCGTCGCTCGCCGGCCACCAGGAGCTCGGCAACCTCATCGCGATCTACGACAGCAACCAGATCTCGATCGAGGACGACACCGACATCGCCTTCACCGAGGACGTCAAGGCTCGCTACGAGGCGTACCACTGGGACGTGCAGGTCGTCGACTGGAAGAAGACCGGCGTCTACCAGGAGGACGTCGAGGAGCTCTACCAGGCGATCGAGAACGCGAAGGCCGTCACGGACAAGCCGTCGCTGATCATCCTCAAGACCATCATCGGCTGGCCGGCCCCGAAGAAGCAGAACACCGGCAAGATCCACGGCTCCGCCCTGGGTGCCGACGAACTCCGCGCCGTCAAGGAGGTGCTCGGCTTCGACCCCGAGCAGACCTTCGAGGTCGCCGACGAGGTCATCGAGCACACGCGCAAGGCCGTCGAGCGCGGTGCCGAGGAGCGCGCCGAGTGGCAGAAGGGCTTCGACGCCTGGGCCGAGGCGAACCCCGAGCGCAAGCAGCTGCTCGACCGCCTGCTGAGCGGCGCCGCGCCGGACGAGCTGGAGAGTGCACTCCCCGTGTTCGAGCCGGGCAAGGACGTCTCCACCCGCGCCGCGAGCGGCAAGGTGCTCAACGCCATCGCGCCGGTCATGCCGGAGCTGTGGGGCGGCTCGGCCGACCTGGCGGAGTCGAACAACACGACCATCGAGAGCGCAGCATCGTTCGTGCCCACCGAGCGCTCGACGCACGAGTGGACCGGCAACCCGTACGGACGCGTGCTGCACTTCGGCATCCGCGAGCACGCCATGGCGGCCATCCTGAACGGCATCGTCCTGCACGGACCGACGCGTCCGTTCGGCGGCACGTTCCTGATCTTCAGCGACTACCAGCGCCCGTCGCTCCGACTGTCCGCCCTCATGAACATCCCGTCGATCTTCGTCTGGACGCACGACTCCGTCGCGCTGGGCGAGGACGGCCCCACCCACCAGCCGATCGAGCAGCTCTCGACGCTGCGCGCCATCCCCAACTTCACGGTCGTCCGCCCCGGCGACGCCAATGAGGTCGCCTGGGCCTGGAAGACCATGCTGGAGCGCCGCAACGGCCCGGCCGGCATCGCGCTGACCCGCCAGAACATCCCGGTGTTCGAGCGCGGAGACGGCGACGCCGAGGGCGACACCCTCGCGTCGGCCAAGAACGTCGCGAAGGGCGCATACATCCTGGCCGAGGCGCCGGGCGGCACGCCGGACGTGATCTTCATCGCGACCGGCTCCGAGGTGCAGATCGCGCTGGAGGCCCGCGAGGAGCTGCGCGGCGAGGGCATCAACGCTCGCGTCGTCTCCGCCCCGAGCCTCGAGTGGTTCGCCGAGCAGCCCGCCGAGTACCGCGAGAAGGTGCTCCCCGCGGCCGTCAAGGCCCGCGTCTCGATCGAGGCCGGCGCGGCGCTCGCCTGGGACAAGATCGTCGGCGACCACGGCCGGAGCGTCTCGATCGAGCACTTCGGTGCCTCGGCCGACTACAAGACGCTGTTCCGCGAGTTCGGTATGACCACCGAGCACGCCGTGTCCGCAGCGAAGGAATCGCTCGCGTCGCTCTGAGCGCGGGCACAAGAGGAGATAAGAGAAAATGACCGACACAACCGCCACCGCCGCGACCCCCACGGCCGCACTGTCCGCAGCGGGCGTCAGCATCTGGCTGGACGACCTGTCGCGTGAGCGCATCAACACGGGCAACCTCGAGAAGCTGATCGCCGAGAAGAACGTGGTCGGCGTGACCACGAACCCGACGATCTTCGCCGCCGCCCTCGCCAAGGGCGAGGCCTACGACGAGCAGGTCCGCCAGCTCGCCGCCGCCGGTGTGGACGTCGACGACGCGATCTTCGAGATCACCACCGACGACGTCGCCAAGGCGAGCGACATCTTCCACAGCGTCTACGAGCGCTCGAACGGCGTCGACGGCCGCGTGTCCATCGAGGTCGCCCCTGGGCTCGCCCGCGACACGAAGGCCACCATCGAGGCCGCGAAGAAGCTCGCGGACAAGATCCAGAAGCCGAACGTCATGATCAAGATCCCGGCGACGGTCGAGGGCCTCGAGGCCATCACGGAGACCATCGCGGCCGGCATCAGCGTCAACGTGACGCTGATCTTCAGCCTCGAGCGCTACCGCGAGGTCATCAACGCCTACCTCACCGGCCTCGAGAAGGCCAAGGCGGCGGGCATCGACCTCTCCGGCATCCACTCGGTCGCCTCGTTCTTCGTCTCGCGCGTCGACACCGAGGTGGACAAGCGCCTCAGCGCGATCGGCACGGACGAGGCCGAGGGCCTCAAGAGCAAGGCCGGCATCGCCAACGCACGCCTCGCCTACGAGGTGTACGAGCAGCAGTTCGCCACCGAGCGCGCGAAGCTCCTCGTCGAGGCCGGCGCCAACGAGCAGCGCCCGCTGTGGGCCTCCACCGGTGTGAAGGACCCGAGCCTGCCCGACACGCTGTACGTCGAGGCGCTCGTCGCCCCGAACGTCGTCAACACGATGCCCGAGAAGACGCTCGACGCGACCTTCGACCACGGCCACATCACCGGCGACACCGTCACCGGCACCTACGCCGAGTCGAACGACGTGCTCAACAAGCTGGCCGACCTCGGCATCAGCTACGACGACGTGACCGAGACCCTCGAGCGCGAAGGCGTCGAGAAGTTCAACGTCTCGTGGGGCGAGCTCGTCGAGACCGTGAAGAACGCCCTCGAGGGAGCCGCCAAGTGACGTTCCGCATCCACGTCACCGGTGCGGCGGCCGACGCCGTCCGCACCGTGGTGCCGCAGCTCGTCGCCGACAAGGTGGCATCCGGCATCACCGCCCAGGACCCGGCCCTCTGGGGGCCGGCCGCCGAGGCCGAGGCGAGCAAGCGCCTCGGCTGGACCGAAGCGGTCGCCATCTCGCGCCCGCTCGTGCCCGAGATCGTCGCGCTGCGCGACGAGCTGCACGCCAAGGGCGTGAACCACATCGTCCTCGGCGGCATGGGCGGCTCGTCGCTCGCGCCGGAGGTCATCACCAGGACGGCGGAGGCCGAGCTCACCGTGCTCGACTCCACCGACCCGGGGCAGGTGCTGTCGGCTCTGCGCGACCGCCTGGAGGCCACCGCGGTGGTCATCTCGTCCAAGTCGGGCTCGACGCTCGAGACGGACAGCCAGAAGCGCGTCTACGAGAAGTGGTTCCAGGACGCCGGCATCGACCCGCGCGAGCGGATCGTCGTCGTCACCGACCCGGGCTCGCCGCTCGACCAGTCCGCCCGTGAGGCCGGCTACCGCGTGTTCAACGCCGACCCGAACGTCGGCGGCCGCTACTCGGCCCTCACCGCGTTCGGGCTCGTCCCCTCCGGCCTCGCCGGCGTCGACATCTCCGAGCTCCTCGACGAGGCGGATGCCACGTCCATCGAGCTCGCGGTCGACAACGAGCAGAACCCGGGCCTCGTGCTCGGCGCCGCGATCGCCGGAACCAGCCCGCTGAAGGACAAGCTGGGCATCGTCTCCGACGGGACCCACATCGTGGGCTTCGCCGACTGGGCCGAGCAGCTGATCGCCGAGTCCACCGGCAAGGAGGGCACCGGCCTGCTGCCGGTCGTGCTCGACAAGCTCGCCCCCGAGCTCGAGTCGAAGCCAGCCGACCTCCAGGTCGTCCGCCTCGTCGCGAACGCCGAGGCGCACCACCTGTTCCCGGCCGATCGTCACGAGGGCGAGATCCTCGTCTCCGGCAGCCTCGGCGCCCAGCTCATCGTCTGGGAGTACGCGGTCGCGGTCGCCGGACGCCTGCTCGGGATCAACCCGTTCGACCAGCCGGATGTGGAGGCCGCCAAGGTCGCCGCACGCTCGCTGCTCGACAACCGGCCGGAGCCCGTCACCCCCGCGTTCACCGCGGGCGGCATCGAGGTGCGCACCACCGGGTCCTTCCTCGGCGACGCGAGCACCCTCGACGCCGCCGTGGACGCCCTGCTCGCCCAGCTCGGACCCGACGGCTACGTCGCGGTCCAGGCCTACGTGGACCGCCTCGCGCTCCCCCAGCTCGCGGGCATCCGCGACCTGCTGGCGGCGAAGGCGAACCGCCCGGTCACCTTCGGCTGGGGACCGCGCTTCCTGCACTCGACGGGTCAGTTCCACAAGGGCGGTCCGGCGGTCGGCGTGTTCCTGCAGATCACGGCGACGCCCTCCGAGGATCTCGAGATCCCCGGCCGTCCCTTCACCTTCGGGCAGCTCATCCAGGCCCAGGCCGCCGGCGACGCCAGCGTCCTCGGCGAGCACGGCCGCCCGGTGCTGACGTTGACCCTCACGAACCCCGAGGCGGATGTCGTCTCGCTGTTCGAGGCCGTCAACTGAGCCGTCGATAAAGGAGATCACCCACGTGTCACCGGTGGAAATCACCCCGGAGTTCAACCCGTTGCGGTTGCCCTCCGACCGCCGTCTGAATCGCATCGCGGGGCCCAGCAGCCTCATCATCTTCGGAGTGACAGGCGACCTGTCGCGCAAGAAGCTGATGCCCGCGGTGTACGACCTCGCGAACCGCGGCCTCCTGCCGCCCGGGTTCTCTCTCGTCGGCTTCGCCCGGCGTGACTGGGAGGACCAGGACTTCGAGAAGGTCGTCTACGACGCGGTCAAGCAGTACGCCCGCACGCCTTTCGACGACGACGTGTGGCAGCAGCTCGCACAGGGCATCCGCTTCGTCCCGGGAGAGTTCGACGACGACGAGGCGTTCCAGCGCCTCAAGCAGACCGTCGAAGACCTGGACAAGGAGCGCGGGACCATGGGCAACCATGCGTTCTACCTGTCCATCCCGCCGAAGGCGTTCCCGATCGTCACCGAGCAGCTGAAGCGGTCCGGTCTCGCCGACCAGTCCGGCGACGGCTGGCGGCGCGTCGTCATCGAGAAGCCGTTCGGCCACGACCTGCAGTCGGCTCGCGAGCTGAACGCGGTCGTGGAGACGGTGTTCCCGCCGGACTCGGTGTTCCGCATCGACCACTACCTCGGCAAGGAGACGGTCCAGAACATCCTGGCGCTGCGCTTCGCCAACGAGCTGTACGAGCCGATCTGGAACGCCAACTACGTCGACCACGTGCAGATCACCATGGCCGAGGACATCGGCGTGGGCGGCCGGGCCGGCTACTACGACGGCATCGGCGCTGCGCGCGACGTCATCCAGAACCACCTGCTGCAGCTCCTCGCCCTCACGGCGATGGAGGAGCCCATCTCGTTCAACGCCGCAGACCTGCGCGCCGAGAAGGAGAAGGTGCTCGCCGCCGTCCGGCTGCCCAAGGACCTCGCGAAGTCGACGGCCCGCGGACAGTACGGCCCCGGCTGGCAGGGCGGCGAGAAGGTCCCGGGCTTCCTGGAGGAGGACGGGATGAACCCGCACTCCACCACGGAGACCTACGCGGCCATCAAGCTGGAGATCGGCACCCGCCGCTGGGCGGGCGTCCCGTTCTACCTGCGCGCCGGCAAGCGCCTCGGCCGCCGCGTCACCGAGATCGCGGTCGTCTTCAAGCGCGCTCCGCAGCAGCTCTTCGCGGAGTCGCAGACCAGCGCGCTCGGCCAGAACGCGCTCGTCATCCGCGTCCAGCCCGACGAGGGTGTGACCATCCGCTTCGGCTCGAAGGTCCCGGGCGCCGGCATGCAGGTGCGCGACGTCAGCATGGACTTCGGCTACGGCCACGCCTTCACGGAGGCCAGCCCCGAGGCGTACGAGCGGCTCATCCTGGATGTCCTGCTCGGCGACCCGCCGCTGTTCCCCCGCCACGAGGAGGTCGAGCTCTCCTGGAAGATCCTCGACCCGATCGAGGACTTCTGGGCCACGCAGGGCCAGCCCGAGCAGTACCGCCCCGGAACCTGGGGCCCGAAGTCGGCCGACGAGCTCCTCGCCCGTGACGGCCGCGTTTGGAGGCGTCCATGATCGTCGACCTTCCCGCGACGACCGTCAGCAACATCTCGAAGGCGCTCGTCAAGATCCGCGAGGAGGGCGGCGCCGTCGCCCTCGGCCGCGTCCTGACGCTCATCATCGCGACGCACCTGGGTCAGGAGGAGGAGGCCATCGAGGCCGCCAACGACGCCTCCCGCGAGCACCCGATGCGTGTGATCGTGGTGTCGACCGAGGAGGAGCGCACTCACAACGGCGACGGCCGCCTCGACGCGCAGATCCGCGTCGGCGGCGACGCCGGGGCCAGCGAGGTCATCGTGCTGCGTGCCTACGGCGACACGGCGAGCGACGAGGAGGGACTGGTCACCGGCCTTCTCCTCCCCGACGCCCCCGTGGTGGTCTGGTGGCCGGGTATCGCGCCCGAGAAGGCGTCCACCTCTCCCCTGGGTCGCATCGCGACCCGGCGGATCACGGACGCCTCCGCGCAGCCGAACCCGCAGGAGTTCCTGTTCCACCTGGGCAAGACCTACGCCCCCGGTGACACGGACTTCGCGTGGACGCGTCTGACACTGTGGCGCGCGCAGCTCGCCGCGGTGCTCGACCAGCCGCCCTACGAGCCGATCACCGCCGTCGACGTGGCCGGTGCGGCCGACTCGCCGTCCACGCTGCTCCTCGCCGCCTGGCTGCGGCTCCAGCTGCAGGTGCCCGTGCAGTACGACCTCGCCTCGCGCGCGATCGGCTCGGGCGGCATCCACGGCGTGAAGATGGAGCGCGCGTCCGGCGTGATCGAGCTGCGGCGCGAGGTCCCCAACGTCGCCCGCCTGTCGCAGCCCGGCCAGCCCACGCACGACCTCTCCCTGCCACGCCGCAGCCTGCGGGACTGCCTGGCGGAAGAACTGCGTAGGCTGGACCCGGACGACCTCTACGGCGAGGTCATCACCAAGGGTCTCGCACTGCTGGAGACCTCCGACGAAGGAGCAGGCGCCAGGGTATGACGAACGAACGGCGGGTGCTCGTTCACCCCGACAAGGAGGCTCTGACCGCGTCTGTGGCCGCGCGCTTCCTCACCAAGACGATCGACATCCTCGACGATCTGGGGGTGGCGAACATCGCGCTCACCGGCGGCACGATGGGCATCGCGGTACTGGAGGCGGTCAACGCCTCCCCCGCCCGCGACACCATCGACTGGTCGAAGGTGCACTTCTGGTGGGGAGACGAGCGGTTCGTGCCACGTGACAGCCCCGACCGCAACGAGCGCCAGGCCCGCGAGGCCCTGCTCGACCACATCGCGGTCCCGCCGGAGAACGTGCACCCCTTCCCGTCGTCGGACGAGGTCCCGGACATCGACGAGGCGGCCCGCCTCTACGCGGCCGAGCTCGAGGCGTTCGCCCACGAGGGCTGGCCGGTGCCGAAGTTCGACATCACCTTCCTCGGCGTCGGGCCGGACGGCCACATCGCGTCGCTGTTCCCGGACCGTCCGGGGATCCGCGAGGAGAAGGCGTCGGTGATCGCCGAGCGCGACTCGCCGAAGCCGCCGCCGCAGCGGCTGAGCCTCACCCGCCCGGTGATCAACTCCTCCGACCGCATCTGGCTCGTGCTGTCCGGCACCGACAAGGCCAGTGCCCTCGGTCTCGCCCTCGCCGGCGCCAGCTACACCGAGGTCCCGGTCGCGGGCGCCAAGGGTCGTAAGCGGACCGTGTTCTTCGTGGACAAGGATGCCGCCGTCGACGTGCCCGAGAACCTCATCGCACCCAGCTACTGACCCGCTCCCGCAGCGTCGTCAACCGCGCGCAGGGCGCACCGGTCAACGGTCCGCGTTGTCGGATCGCACGCCGGTCGTGCCCTGCGGCGGCGATGCGGCGGTCGAACGCGTGCGTCAGCAGGTGCAGGTAGAACGCGAGCAGGCGAGCCGCCTCGTCGCGCACCTCCGCCTCCCGGCCATCGAGGTCGAGTTCGTCCACCCAGCGGTGCAGTTCGGCGAAGGTGACCCGCAATCGCAGCGCTTGCCGCGCATCCGCCGCAGTCGTCACGTCGATATCATCGCAGCGCGCGAGCAGGATGTCGGTCTTCTCGGCCGCGTCGACCGCCTCTTCCAAGAGGGCCAGCAGACTGAGCCGGCTGACCTCGTCGCCGAGCGCACGCGGAGTGTCCGCCCGATCATCCCGTGCTCCCCGCATGCCCGCAGTGTAGCCCCGAGACGTGCGCCACATCGTCGCTATAGAGCCGCGATGACCGAGATTTGCGCCAAATCGTGGTTATGGGAGAGCGATAACCGAGATTTGGCGCAAATCGTGGGGATGGGGGTGGGCGGCCTTCGTGACGTGAACGCTCAGTTGGTGGTCGGACGACCCCGACGGGCGCGCAACTGGTTGAGGGCGTCCTCGAGCAGCTGCTCCGCCTCCTCTTCGCTGCGGCGCTCCTTCACGTACGCGAGGTGCGTCTTGTAGGGCTCCGTCTTCGCGACCGACGGCGGGTTCTCCTTGTCGCGGCCGGCCGGGAGACCGGTCGACGGCGAGTCGATGATGTCGGGGATCTCCTCCTCGGGGAGGTTCGCCGCGAAGTAGCGGACCGTCTCGTTGCCGAGAGCGTCCCAGTACGAGATCGCGACGCGGTCCGCGTGGAAACCACGGTCCTGCTCGCCCATGGGGCCGGCGCCGACGCGCGAGCCGCGGATTGCACTGCCTCCGGATGCCATGCAGTCTCTCCTTCTTCAGTGTGCGCTTACGCGCTGAACTTCGTGATCAGACCGAGCACGACGATGCAGGTGATCCAGATCAGGCCCAGGATCACGGTGATGCGGTTCAGGTTGCGCTCGGCGACACCCGACGCACCCAGGTTGGACGTGACGCCGCCGCCGAACATGTCGGACAGACCGCCGCCGCGACCCTTGTGCAGCAGGATGAGCAGCGTCAGCAGGAGGCTGGTGATGCCGAGCAGCACCTGCAGGACGACCTGGAGAATCAGCACGTGGAACCTTTCGGGAAGCGTCCGGGCCGTGCCCGGGAAGACCAACGACCAGTATAACCGGCGGGAGCCGTCAGAGACCGACGTGCTTCTGATACCGGACGATCGCGGCGAACTCGTTCACGTCGAGGCTCGCACCGCCGACCAGCGCGCCGTCCACATTGGGCTCGCGCATGAAGCCGGCGATGTTGCCCGACTTCACCGAACCGCCGTACAGGATGCGCGTCTTGGCCGCGACGTCGTCGCCCAGCACCTCGGCGATGACCGCACGCAGTGCCGCCGCCACCTGCTCCGCCTGCTCGGGCGTCGCCGCCTGGCCGGAGCCGATGGCCCAGACCGGCTCGTACGCGACGACGAAGTCGGCGGCCGAGTCGACGCGGGACAACGCGGCGCGCAGCTGCGCGACCGGCACGGCGCTCGCGCCGTGCGTCTCGAGGTCCTCCGCCGTCTCGCCGACGCAGATGATCGGGGCGATGTTGTGCTTCAGCGCGGCGGCCACCTTTCCGGCGACCTGCTCGTCGGTCTCGGCGTGCAGCGTGCGCCGCTCCGAGTGACCGATGATGACGTACCGCGACTCCAGGGCCGCGAGGAACGCGGCCGAGATCTCGCCCGTGTACGCACCCGACTCGTGCTCCGAGACGTCCTGTCCGCCGAAGGCGAGCGGCAGCTTGTCGGCCGCCACCAGCGTCTGCACGCTCCGCAGATCGGTGAAGGGCGGGAAGACCGCCACCTCCACCGCCGAGAAGTCGTGGTTGGCGTCCTTCAGCGTCCACGCGAGCTTCTGCACGAACGCGATCGCCTGGAGGTGGTCCAGGTTCATCTTCCAGTTGCCGGCGATGAGCGGGACACGCCGCACCGTGGGGCTCACTGCTGCCATCCGAGGACCTCCAGTCCGGGGAGTCGCTTGCCTTCGAGGAACTCGAGGCTCGCGCCTCCGCCCGTCGAGATGTGACCGAACTGGTCGTCACGGAACCCGAGCGCACGGACGGCCGCGGCGGAGTCGCCACCTCCGACGACGCTGAGGCCGTCGACTTCGGTGAGTGCCTGCGCGACCGCCTTCGTGCCCGCTGCGAACGGCGCCAGCTCGAACACGCCCATCGGGCCGTTCCAGAACACCGTGCGTGCTCCGCGGACGTACTCCGAGAACAGCTCGGCGGTCTCCGGGCCGATGTCGAGCCCCAGGCCCTTGTCACCCCAGTCGGTGTCCTCGATCGCGTCGACCGGGCGCACCACGTGCTCCGCGTCGGCGCCGAACTTCGAGGCCACCACGACGTCGCGCGGGAGCACCAGCTCGACGCCGAGCTCCTCGGCCTTCGCCAGGTAGCCCTTGACGGTGTCGATCTGGTCGGCTTCGAGCAGGCTCGACCCGACCTTCATGCCCTTGGCCGCGAGGAAGGTGAACAGCATCCCGCCGCCGATGAGCAGCGAGTTGACCTTCGGCAGCAGGTGACCGATGACACCGAGCTTGTCCGAGACCTTCGAGCCGCCGAGGACGACCGCGTACGGCCGCTCGGGGTTCTCGGTCAGACGGTCGAGCACGTCGAGCTCGGCCTGGATCAGTGTGCCGGCCGCGCTCGGCAGCAGCTGGGCGAGCTCGTAGACGCTCGCCTGCTTCCGATGCACGACGCCGAAGCCGTCCGAGACGAAGGCGTCGCCGAAGGCGGCCAGCTTCTCGGCGAAGGCACGACGCTCGCCCTCGTCCTTCGAGGTCTCCCCCGGGTTGAACCGGAGGTTCTCCAGCAGGGCGACGTCGCCGTCGTTGAGGCCGTTGACGGCCTCCTCGGCGCCGCCGCCGACGGTGTCCTTGGCGAAGGTCACCGGCGCGCCCAGCAGCTCGGAGAGCCGCTGGGCGACCGGCGCCAGGCTGTACTTCGCATCCGGGGCGCCCTCGGGGCGTCCCAGGTGCGAGATCACGACCACCTTCGCGCCCTGGTTGATCAGGGCGTTCAGCGTGGGAATCGACGCTCGCACGCGACCGTCGTCCGTGATCTTCGCGCCGTCCAGGGGCACGTTGAGATCACAGCGGACGACGACCCGCTTGCCGGCGAGCGAACCGAGTGAGTCGAGAGTGCGGAGCGTCACGTCGGTTCCCTGCGCTTAGAGGCGCTCGGCGACGTACTCGGTCAGGTCGACGAGACGGTTGGAGTAGCCCCACTCGTTGTCGTACCAGCTCGAGAGCTTCACCTGGTCGCCGAGGACACGCAGCAGACCCGAGTCGAAGATCGAGGAGTGCGGGTCGGAGACGATGTCGGAGGAGACGATCTCGTCCTCCGTGTACTTGAGGATGCCCTTCAGCGGGCCCTCCGCCGCCTTCTTGTAGGCCGCCTTGACCTCGTCGACCGTGACCGGGCGCGAGGCGGTGACCGTGAGGTCGGTGATGGAGCCGGTGGGGACCGGGACGCGCAGCGCGAAGCCGTCGAGCTTGCCCTTGAGCTCCGGGAGGACGAGGCCGATGGCCTTCGCCGCACCGGTGGAGGTCGGGACGATGTTGATCGCGGCGGCGCGGGCGCGACGCAGGTCGGAGTGCGGGCCGTCCTGGAGGTTCTGGTCGGCGGTGTAGGCGTGGACCGTGGTCATCAGACCGCGCTCGATGCCGAACTCGTCGTTGAACACCTTGGCGAGCGGCGCGAGGCAGTTCGTGGTGCAGGACGCGTTGGAGATGATGTTGTGCGACGCCGGGTCGTAGAGGTGCTCGTTCACGCCCATGACGAACGTGGCGTCCTCGCCGGTCGCCGGAGCCGAGATGATGACCTTCTTGGCGCCCGCCTCGATGTGCTTGCGCGCGTCGTCGGCCTTGGTGAAGCGGCCGGTCGACTCGATGACGATGTCGACGCCCAGGTCGCCCCAGCCGAGGTTGGCGGGGTCGCGCTCCGCGAGGACCTTGATCGGGTTGCCGTTGACGACGATGTTGTCGCCGTCGAGCTCCACCGTCGCGTCGAGACGGCCCGTGATGGAGTCGTACTTGAGCAGGTGTGCGAGCGTCTTGTTGTCGGTGAGGTCGTTCACCGCGACGACCTCGAGGTCGCTGCCCTTCGCCAGGGCGGCGCGCAGGTAGTTACGACCAATGCGACCGAACCCGTTGATTCCGATCTTTACGGACACAGATGTCTCCAGTTACTCGATGGGCGCCGGACGGCGCGCTTTGTCAGGTGTTGATTGCGGACGGCGGCGTCCCGGGAGGGTCCCTCCCGGGACGCCCACCCGCCTACGACAGTAGCAGCAGACCCGCGGTCTTCTCGCGCGCACGGACGAAGCGGTCATTGACATCGCCCCAGTTGGTGATGTTCCAGAACGCCTTCACGTAGTCGGCCTTCACGTTGACGTAGTCGAGGTAGAAGGCGTGCTCCCACATGTCGAGCATGAGCAGCGGGACGGTCGCCGCGGCGAGGTTGCCCTGGTGGTCGTACAGCTGCTCGATGATGAGCTTCTGCCCGAGGGAGTCCCAGGCCAGGATCGACCAGCCGGAGCCCTGGATGCCGAGCGCCGACGCCGTGAAGTGGGCGCGGAACTTGTCGAACGAGCCGAAGAACTCGTCGATCGCGGCGGCCAGCTCGCCGACCGGCTTGTCGCCGCCGTCCGGCGAGAGGTTGTTCCAGAACACCGTGTGGTTGACGTGGCCGGCGAGGTTGAACGCGAGGTCCTTCTCGAGCTTGTTGACGTAGGTCAGGTCGTCGGCGTCGCGCGCCTCGGCCAGCTTGGCGATGGCGGTGTTCGCGCCGTCGACGTACGTCTTGTGGTGCTTGTCGTGGTGCAGCTCCATGATCCGGCCGCTGATGTTCGGCTCAAGAGCCGAGTAGTCGTACGGAAGGTCCGGCAGCGTGTAGTCAGCCATTACTCATCTCCACTGT
>Ga0256888_1000018_pt1 | contig 24568 bp, 23 predicted proteins | sample MC6MC0511MT_FD_186347 | JGI IMG/M metagenome (GOLD analysis project Ga0256888, IMG submission 186347) | Metatranscriptome of enriched soil aggregate microbial communities from Iowa State University, Ames, United States - MC6-MC0511-MT... | ecosystem: Environmental > Terrestrial > Soil >... | reverse complement strand
CTCGCGCACGCGCACGCGCACGCCCTGGGTGCTTCCGGGCTTCGCCCGTCAGCACCCAGAGCTTGCTTACGTCTTCCGATCTCACACAAACGAGGAAACCGCCCGAACTTAAGCATATTATTCAGGCGAGGAAAAGAAACTAACGAGGATCCCTCTAGTAACGGCGAGTGAAGCGGGGAGAGCTCACCTTTGGAATCTCGGCAGCTTGAGTGGTGCTTGAGAGTTGTATGCTGGAGACGCGTGGTCAGAGCGGCGGGCAGGCCCAAGTCCCCTGGAACGGGGCATCGGAGAGGGTGAGAATCCCGTATCAGGTCTGTCTTTGTAGTCCTCGTCCGACGCGCGTTCGGAGAGTCGCGTTGCTTGGGAGTGCAGCGCAAAGGGGGAGGTACACGTCTTCCAAAGCTCAATAGTGGCGAGAGACCGATAGCGGACAAGTACCGTGAGGGAAAGATGCAAAGCACCTGGAAACGGGAGTGCAAGAGAGCTTGAAATTGTCTCGAGGGAAGCATTGTGTTTTAGTTTTGTTTGTTTTGTTGATTTCTGTGTGTTGTTTGTGGCGGTGTGTGTGGGTTTGGGGAGAGTGTAAGAGCCTTCCCCTGCGTGCATCCTGACCCCGACGGCACAGGCGAAACTCCAAAACCGTTGGCCAGACTCGGGGCAGTGTGAGATGGAGCTGCGCGAGGTCCCGCTCTCTTCCGGCTTGGCCGGAGTGATTCTTGCGGGCTAGAGGCGTTTGTTTCTGTTTTTTTGACACTGCCCGGAGTCTCGATAGAAAAGTACACGGACCCCGAACACGCGCGCCCGCGCCTGTGGACTGCCGCGCAGTGCACGGACGCGGACGCGCATGCCTCGGGGGCCGGTGAGCTTTTGTTTTTGGGCCGACGAGAAGGACACACAATGACCCGTCTGGGAACACGGACCAAGGAGTCTACCGTCTGTGCGAGTGTTGTCGTGAGTGAAACGATCAGCGCGGAGTGAAAGCGAGGTGACGTTGAAGAACGTCACGTGGTGGGAAGGGGGTCAAAGCCCGGCACCATCGACCGGTCACGGTTGGGCTCGCTCGTCAAAAGGCGGGCCTTGTGATTTGAGTAGGAGCAGAGACGGTGGGACCCGAAAGATGGTGATCTAAGCCTGGACAGGGTGAAGCCAGGGGAAACTCTGGTGGAGGCTCGCAGCGATACTGACGTGCAAATCGTTCGTCGGATCTGGGTTTAGGGGCGCTCGGGTCTGCTGCGCGTCCTCGGCGACCAGGTCAAGCTCTCGAGCTGGTACGACAACGAGTGGGGTTACTCCAACCGTCTGGTCGACCTGACCGAGTACGTGGCCGAGCGCCTCTAACGACAGGGAACCGACGTGACGCTCCGCACTCTCGACTCACTCGGTTCGCTCGCCGGACAGCGTGTCGTCGTCCGCTGTGATCTCAATGTGCCCCTCGAGGGCACGAAGATCACGGACGACGGTCGCGTGCGAGCGTCGATTCCCACCCTGAACGCCCTGATCAATCAGGGCGCGAAGGTGGTCGTGATCTCCCACCTGGGCCGCCCCGACGGCGCGCCCGACGCGAAGTACAGCCTGGCACCGGTTGCCCAGCGGCTCTCGGAGCTTCTGGGCAAGCCGGTGACCTTCGCCCGCGACACGGTCGGCGGCGGCGCCCAGGATGCCGTCGACGGCCTGACGAACGGTGACGTCGCCCTGCTCGAGAACCTCCGGTTCAACCCGGGGGAGACCGCGAAGGACGACACCGAGCGGAAGGCCTTCGCCGAGAAGCTCGCGGCCTTCGGCGACGCGTTCGTGTCCGACGGCTTCGGTGTCGTTCACCGCAAGCAGGCCAGTGTCTACGAACTCGCGCAGCTGCTGCCGAGCGCCGCAGGCACGCTCATCCAGGCCGAGCTCGAGGTGCTCGACCGGTTGACCGAGAACCCCGAGCGGCCGTACGCGGTCGTCCTCGGCGGCTCCAAGGTTTCCGACAAGCTCGGGGTCATCGGCCACCTGCTGCCGAAGGTGAACTCGCTGCTGATCGGCGGCGGGATGCTGTTCACGTTCCTCGCAGCGCAGGGGCTGAAGGTGGGCTCGAGCCTGCTGGAGGCCGACCAGATCGACACCGTGAAGGGCTACCTGGCGAAGGCCGAGGAGCTGGGCGTCGAGATCGTGCTGCCGCGCGACGTCGTGGTGGCGTCGAAGTTCGGCGCGGACGCGGAGCACGCCGTGCGCCCGATCGACGCCATCGAGGACACCGACTGGGGAGACAAGGGCCTGGGGCTCGACATCGGCCCCGAGACGGCCGAGCTGTTCTCCGAGTACGTGCGGAACGCGCGGACGGTGTTCTGGAACGGCCCCATGGGCGTCTTCGAGCTCGCGCCGTTCGCGGCCGGCACGAAGGCGGTCGCCCAGGCGTTGACCGAGGTCGACGGCCTCAGCGTCGTCGGCGGCGGCGACTCCGCCGCAGCGGTCCGCGCCCTCGGCTTCCGCGACGACCAATTCGGTCACATCTCGACGGGCGGAGGCGCCAGCCTCGAGTTCCTCGAAGGTAAGCGACTCCCCGGACTGGAGGTCCTCGGATGGCAGCAGTGAGCCCCTCGGTGCGGCGTGTCCCGCTCATCGCCGGCAACTGGAAGATGAACCTCGACCACCTCCAGGCCATCGCGTTCGTGCAGAAGCTGGCGTGGACGCTGAAGGACGCGAGTCACGACTTCTCCGCGGTCGAGGTGGCGGTCTTCCCGCCGTTCACCGACCTCCGCAGTGTTCAGACGCTGATCTCAGCCGACAAGCTCCCGCTCGCCTTCGGCGGACAGGACGTCTCCGAGCACGAATCGGGTGCCTACACCGGCGAGATCTCGGCTGCCTTCCTGGAGGCGCTGGAGTCGCGCTACGTGATCATCGGCCACTCGGAGCGGCGAACGCTGCACGCCGAGACCGATGAGCAGGTGGCCGGAAAGGTCGCGGCCGCTCTCAAGCACAACATCGCACCGATCATCTGCGTCGGCGAGACAGCGGAAGACCTGGAAGTCCACGGCGCGAGCGCCGTCCCGGTCGCACAGCTGCGCGCCGCACTGGCGAAGGTCGACTCCGCAGCCGACTTCGTAGTCGCGTACGAGCCGGTCTGGGCCATCGGCTCCGGCCAGGCGGCGACTCCCGAGCAGGCCGAGCAGGTCTGCGCGGCACTGCGCGCGGTGATCGTCGAGCTCCTCGGAGAGGACGTCGCGGCGAAGACGCGCATCCTCTACGGCGGATCGGTGAAGTCGGGAAACATCGCCGGTTTCATGCGCGAGCCGAATGTCGACGGCGCACTAGTCGGCGGTGCAAGCCTCGACGTGGCCGAGTTCGCCGCGATCGTCCGTTATCAGAAGCACGTCGGGCTCTGACCGGTCTCACACGGTATACTGGCCGTTGGCTTTCCCCGGGCTCGGCCCGGACGCTTTCCCGAAAGGTTCCCTGTGCTCATTCTCCAGGTCGTCCTGCAGGTGCTGCTGGGCATCACCAGCCTCCTGCTGACGCTGCTCATCCTCCTGCACAAGGGCCGCGGTGGCGGCCTCTCTGACATGTTCGGCGGCGGCGTCACCTCGAACCTCGGTGCATCGGGCGTTGCCGAGCGCAACCTCAACCGAATCACGGTCATCCTGGGTCTCATTTGGATCACCTGCATCGTGGTGCTCGGCCTGATCACCAAGTTCAGCGCGTAAGCGCGTCACTGTAGAAGGAGAACAGCATGGCTTCCGGAGGCAGTGCAATCCGTGGCTCGCGCGTTGGCGCGGGTCCCATGGGCGAGCAGGACCGCGGTTTCCACGCGGAGCGCATCGCCGTCTCGTACTGGGACGCGCTCGGCAACGAGACCGTCCGCTACTTCGCGGCGAACCTCCCCGAGGAGGAGATCCCCGACGTCATCGACTCGCCGTCGACCGGGCTTCCGGCCGGCCGCGACAAGGAGAACCCGCCGTCGGTGGCGAAGGCTGAGCCGTACAAGACGCACCTCGCCTACGTGAAGGAGCGCCGCAGCGAGGAGGAGGCCGAGCAGCTGCTCGAAGACGCCCTCAACCAGCTGCGCGCCCGTCGCGGTCGACCCACCACGAACTAGATACCGCGTCGCTGAGGCCGTCCACCCGTCGGGTGGGCGGCCTTCGTCGTTGCACCGCCCGCGATTTGGCGCAAATCGCGGGAACGCGGTGCCGACAACCGCGATTTGGCCCAAATCGCGGGAACGGGGTACCGATAACGGCGATTTGGCGCAAATCGCGGTTAAGCGGTGCCGACAACCGCGATTTGGCGCAAATCGCGGGAAAGTGGTGCCGACAACGTCGATTTGGCGCAAATCGCGGGAAAGTGGTGCCGACAACCGCGATTTGGCGCAAATCGCGGGAAAGCGGTGCCGACAACCGCGATTTGGCGCAAATCGCGGGAAAGCGGTGCCGACAACCGCGATTTGGCGCAAATCGCGGTTTTAGCCCCGCCATAGCCGCGAATTGGCACAAATCTCCGGCGGCATGGGCGGCTACACTGCGTGTCAGGCCAGGAGGTGGGGGATGCGCGGATCACGGGATGACCGAGCCGACACGCCGCGCGCTCTCGGCGACGAGGTGAGCCGGCTGAGCCTGCTGGCATTGCTGGAGGAATCCGTCACCGCCGCCGAGAAGGCCGACGATCTCCTCGCGCGCTGCGACGACATCGACGTGACGACGGCAGCGGATGCGCGGCTCTCTCTCCGCCTGCGGGTAGCGTTCGCGGATCTCCAGCGCTGGGTCGCCGAGCTCGACCTCGACGGCAGGGATGCGGAGCTGCGCGACGAGGCAGACAGGCTCCTCGCGTTCTACCTACACCTCCTGACGCACGCCTTCGACCGCCGCATCGCCTCTGCGGGGCACGGCCGCCGTGCGCTCCGCAGCCGCGGCCCGTTGACGGGCGCGCCTCGCGCCAGGCTGACGCTGTTGCGCGACCGTCTCCGCGCCAGCGACGTGGGCTGACCGGCACCAGGCAGCGGATACGCGACTGCGGTCGTTCGTCACGTCTGCTGCGCGGCGCGCAGGCGCAGACGTGACGAGCGACCGCAGAGACACCCGCAGTCGAGCGGGTCAGTAGCTGGGAGCGATGAGGTTCTCGGGAACGTCGACGGCGGCATCCTTATCGACGAAGAACACCGTCCGCTTCCGGCCCTTGGCTCCGGCCACCGGCACCTCCGTGTAGCTTGCGCCCGCAAGGGCGAGGCCGAGGGCGCTGGCCTTGTCGGTGCCGGAGAGCACCAGCCAGATACGGTCCGACGAGTTGATCACCGGACGTGTCAGGCTCAGCCGCTGCGGCGGCGGCTTCGGCGACTCGCGCTCCGCGATCACGGCGAGCTCGGTCTCCCGGATGCCCGGCCGGTCCGGGAACAGCGACGCGATGTGGCCGTCCGGTCCGACCCCGAGGAACATGATGTCGAATTTCGGGATGGGCAGGCCATCCGTACCGAACGCTTCGAGCTCGGCCGCGTAGACGCGAGCCGCCTCGTCGATGTCGGGGATCTCGTCCGACGACGGGAAGGGATGCACGTTCTCCGGCGGCACCGCGATGTGGTCCAGCAGGGCCTCGCGGGCCTGGCGCTCGTTGCGGTCGGGGTCGTCGCGCGGCACGAACCGCTCGTCGCCCCACCAGAAGTGCACCTTCGACCAGTCGATGGTGTCACGGGCGGGGGAGGCGTTGACCGCCTCCAGTACCGCGATGCCCATCGTCCCCCCGGTCAGCGCGATGTTCGCGCGGCCGAGGTCGTCGAGGATGTCGATCGTCTTGGTGAGGAAACGCGCCGCTACCGACGCAGTCAGAGCCTCCTTGTCCGGGTGAACGAGTACCCGCCGTTCATTCGTCATGCCCTGGCGCCTGCTCCTTCGTCTGAGGTCTCCAACAGTGCGAGACCCTTCGTGATCACCTCGCCGTAGAGGTCGTCCGGGTCCAGCCTACGCAGTTCCTCCGCGAGGCAATCGCGCAGGCTGCGGCGTGGCAGCGAGAGGTCGTGCGTCGGCTGCCCCGGCTGCGACAGTCGTGCCACGTTCGGGACCTCGCGCGCGAGCTCGATCACGCCGGACGCCCGCTCCATCTTGACGCCGTGGATGCCGCCCGAGCCGATCGCGCGCGAGGCGAGGTCGTACTTCACCGGCACCTGCAGCTGCAGGCGCAGCCACGCGGCGAGGAGCAGCGTGGAGGGGGAGTCTGCGGCACCGGCCACGTCGACGCCGGTGATGGGCTCATACGGAGGCTGGTCGAGGACGGCGGCGAGCTGCGCCCGCCACAGGGTGAGCCGGGTCCACGCGAAGTCCGTGTCGCCCGGGGCGTACGTCTGCCCCAGGTGGAACAGGAAGTCCTGGGGATTCGGCTGGGCGGACGCATCCGTGATCCGCCGGGTCGCGATGCGACCCAGGGGAGAGGTGGATGCCTTCTCCGGTGCGATCCCGGGCCACCAGACCACGACCGGGGCATCGGGGAGGAGCAGGCCGGTGACCAGTCCCTCCTCGTCGCTCGCGGTCTCACCGTAGGCGCGGAGCACGATGACCTCGCTGGCCCCGGCGTCGCCGCCGACACGGATCTGGGCGTCGAGACGCGCCTCGTCGCCCTTGTGCACGCCGTCGTCGTCGGTCGAGACCACGATGACGCGCATGGGGTGCTCGCGGGAGGCGTCGTTGGCGGCCTCGATGGCCTCCTCCTCCTGCCCGAGGTGGGTAGCGATGATGAGGGTCAGGACGCGGCCGAGGGCCACGGCGCCGCCCTCCTCACGGATCTTCACGAGCGCCTTCGAGATGTTGCTGACGGTCGTCGCGGGAAGATCGACGATCATGGACGCCTCCAAACGCGGCCGTCACGGGCGAGAAGCTCGTCGGCCGACTTCGGGCCCCAGGTTCCGGGGCGGTACTGCTCGGGCTGGCCCTGTGTGGCCCAGAAGTCCTCGATCGGGTCGAGGATCTTCCAGGAGAGCTCGACCTCCTCGTGGCGGGGGAACAGCGGCGGGTCGCCGAGCAGCACATCCAGGATGAGTCGCTCATACGCCTCGGGGCTCGCCTCGGTGAAGGCGTGGCCGTAGCCGAAGTCCATGCTGACGTCGCGCACCTGCATGCCGGCGCCGGGGACCTTCGAGCCGAAGCGGATGGTCACACCCTCGTCGGGCTGCACGCGGATGACGAGCGCGTTCTGGCCGAGGGCGCTGGTCTGCGACTCCGCGAAGAGCTGCTGCGGAGCGCGCTTGAAGACCACCGCGATCTCGGTCACCCGGCGGCCGAGGCGCTTGCCTGCCCGGAGGTAGAACGGCACTCCGGCCCAACGCCGGGTGCCGATCTGCAGCTTGATGGCCGCGTAGGTCTCGGTGGTGGACTGGGGATTCATCCCGTCCTCTTCGAGGAACCCGACGACCTTCTCGCCGCCCTGCCACCCGCTGCCGTACTGGCCGCGGGCGGTGGAGGTGGAGAGATCCTTGGGCAGACGGACGGCGGCGAGCACTTTCTCCTTCTCCGCACGCAGGTCCGCGGCGTTGAACGAGATGGGCTCCTCCATCGCAGTCAGCGCGAGGAGCTGGAGCAGGTGGTTCTGGATGACGTCGCGCGCCGCACCGATGCCGTCGTAGTAGCCGGCTCGGCCGCCCACTCCGATGTCTTCCGCCATGGTGATCTGCACATGGTCGACGTAGTTGGCGTTCCAGATCGGCTCGTACAGCTCGTTGGCGAAGCGCAGCGCCAGGATGTTCTGGACCGTCTCTTTGCCGAGGTAGTGGTCGATGCGGAACACCGAGTCCGGCGGGAACACCGTCTCGACGACGGCGTTCAGCTCGCGCGCCGACTGCAGGTCGTGCCCGAACGGCTTCTCGATGACGACACGTCGCCAGCCCTCGCCGGACTGGTCGGCGAGGCCGGAGCGCTTCAGCTGCTCCGTGACGATCGGGAAGGCCTTCGGCGGGATGGACAGGTAGAACGCGTGGTTGCCCATGGTGCCGCGTGCGACGTCCAGCTCTTCGACGGTCTGCTTCAGACGCTGGAAGGCGTCGTCGTCGTCGAACTCTCCCGGCACGAAACGGATGCCTTGTGCCAGCTGCTGCCACACGTCGTCGTCGAACGGCGTGCGGGCGTACTGCTTGACCGCGTCATAGACGACCTTCTCGAAGTCCTGGTCCTCCCAGTCGCGCCGGGCGAACCCGACGAGGGAGAACCCGGGCGGCAGCAGGCCGCGGTTCGCGAGGTCGTACACCGCGGGCATCAGCTTCTTGCGCGACAGGTCGCCTGTCACTCCGAAGATGATGAGGCTGCTGGGCCCCGCGATGCGATTGAGACGGCGGTCGGAGGGCAACCGCAGCGGATTGAACTCCGGGGTGATTTCCACCGGTGACAAGTGACTGATCTCCTTAATCGGACTCAGTTGACGGCCTCGAACAGCGAGACGACATCCGCCTCGGGGTTCGTGAGCGTCAGAGTCAGCACCGGACGGCCGTGGTCACCGAGGACGCTGGCGTCGCCGGCGGCCTGGGCTTGGATGAGCTGCCCGAAAGTGAAGGGGCGGCCGGGGATCTCGAGGTCCTCGGTCGCGACGGCAGTGATCTGCAGGAACACGCCGACTGCGGGGCCGCCCTTGTGGAACTGGCCCGTCGAGTGCAGGAAGCGCGGACCCCAGCCGAACGTGACGGGGCGGTTCGCCTTCGCCGCCAGCAGGTCGCGGATGCCCGCGAGCTGGGGGAGGGCGATGCGGTTGACGTAGGCCTGTACCGACACGTAGCCGTCCGGGCCGAGCTGCGCGAGCAGCGCGTCCACCGCGGCGTCGAGCGTGGTCGCCGAGCCGAGGAACGAACCGGTGGTCCGCACCTCGATGCCCCCGGCGGTGAATGCCGGGGTGACGGGCTCGGGCCGGTTGTCCAGCAGCGAACGAGCGGCGACCTTCGCGGCCTCCACGTCAGGCTGGTCGAACGGGTTGATGCCCAGGAGTCGACCGGCGACGGCCACGGCGTACTCCCACACGATCAGCTGCGCGCCCAGGCTGCCGGAGACGAGGATCTCGCCGTCGTGCCGGTCGGCCGGGAACAGGTGGTGGGCCTCCGCGTTCGCGACGAGGCGCACGACCTGGAGGTCGGCGGGCTTCGACTCGAGCTCCGGAGCCAGCTTGTCGAGCACGACCGGCAGGAGGCCGGTGCCCTCCTTGCCGGTGGACTCGGCGATCAGCTGCTCTGCCCAGTCGGCGAACCCGACGATGTGGGTGCCGTCCGAGACGATGCCCAACTTGTCCTTGAGCGGGTTCGTGCCGGCAATGGCGGCGCCCAGCACGAGGCCGGGGTTCTGCTCGTTGTCCACGGCGAGCTCGATCTGCGTCGCCTCCGCCTCGTCGAGCAGCTCGGTGATGTTCACGCCGGCGAGACCGGACGGCACGAGGCCGAACGCGGTCAGGGCCGAGTAGCGGCCTCCGACGTTGGGGTCGGCGTTGAAGACGTGGTAGCCGGCCTCGCGGGCGGACTGGTCCAGCGGCGAGCCGGGGTCGGTGACGACCACGATGCGCTCGCGCGGGTCGATGCCCGCATCCTGGAACCACTTCTCGTACACGCGGCGCTGGCTGTCCGTCTCGAGCGTCGAGCCCGACTTGGACGAGATGACCACCGCGGTGGCCTCCAGCCGGTCGCGCAGCGCGGCGAGCACCTGACCCGGGTCGGTGGAGTCGAGCACGGTCAGCTCTGCTTCGGCCGTGCGCGTGATGACCTCCGGCGCGAGCGACGAGCCGCCCATGCCGCCGAGCACGATGTGGTTGATGCCCTTGGCGTGCAGTTCGCCGCGGAGCGCGTCGATCTCGGCGACCAGGGGCCGCGAGATGGCGACGGCTTCGGTCCAGCCGAGGCGCTTGCTGGCCTCGGCCTCGGCGGCCGGGCCCCAGAGTGCCGGGTCCTGTGCCGTGATGCCGGACGCCACCTTGTCGGCGACGAGCTGCGGGACCACGGTGCGGACGGCCTCGGCCGCCGCACCGGTCACGTGGATTCGGAACGTCACTTGGACGCCCCCTCGAGAGCGTTCTTCACGGTCTCGACGAGCTCGCCCCACGACACGTTGAACTTGTCGACACCCTCGCGCTCGAGGGTCTCGGTGACCTCGTCGTAGCTGATGCCGAGGGCCGCCAGCTTGTCGAGGACATCCTGCGACTCGGCGTAGCTGCCGGTGACGGTGTCACCGGTGATGTTGCCGTGGTCGAAGGTGGCGTCGAGCGTCTTCTCCGGCATGGTGTTCACCGTGTTCGGAGCGACGAGCGCCTCGACGTAGAGCGTGTCGGAGAGGCTCGGGTCTTTGACGCCGGTCGACGCCCACAGCGGGCGCTGCTCGTTGGCGCCGGCCGCGACCAGGCGCTTGGCCCGGTCGGTGGCGAACTCCTGCTCGTACACCTGGTAGGCGAGGCGGGCGTTGGCGATGCCGGCCTTGCTCTTGAGCGCCTCGGCCTCGTCCGTACCGAGAGCCGACAGCTGCTTGTCCACCTCGGTGTCGACGCGGGACACGAAGAACGACGCGACCGACTGGATGCCGGAGAGGTCGATACCGGCCTTCTGGGCCCGCTCGAGGCCGGTCAGGTAGGCGTCGATGACCTTGCGGTAGCGGTCGAGGCTGAAGATCAGCGTCACGTTGACGCTGATGCCCTCCGCGATGGTGTCGGCGATGGCGTCGATCCCCTCGACGGTCGCCGGGATCTTGATCATGACGTTGGCCTTGTCGACCTTCGCCCGCAGCTTCTTGGCGGTCTCGACCGTCGCTGCGGCGTCGTGCGCGAGGCCCGGCTCCACCTCGATGGAGACGCGGCCGTCGACGCCGTTCGAGCGCTCGTAGACCTCGTGGAAGATGTCGCTCGCATTGGCGACATCGTCGGTGGTGATCTCGAAGATCGCCTCGTCGACGCTGGCGCCGGCGGCGGCGAGCTGGCGGACCTGCTCGTCGTAGGCCTCACCCTTGGAGAGGGCCGCAGCGAAGATCGTCGGGTTGGTGGTCACACCGACCACGTTCTTCTCGGCGATCAGCTTCTGCAGGCCACCGCTGTTGATGCGCTCACGCGAGAGGTCGTCCAGCCAGATGCTGACGCCGGCGGCGGACAGAGCGGCCGTCGGGGTCTGGGTGGTGGAAGTGGTGTCAGTCATTTCGTTTTCTCCTCTGGTGCCCGCGCTCAGAGCGACGCGAGCGATTCTTTCGCGGCGGACACGGCGTGCTCGGTGGTCATCCCGAACTCGCGGAACAGCGTCTTGTAGTCGGCCGACGCACCGAAGTGTTCGATCGAGACGCTGCGGCCGTGGTCGCCGACGATCTTGTCCCAGGCGAGCGCCAGGCCGGCCTCGATGGAGACGCGGGCCTTGATCTCGGTGGGGAGCACCTGCTCCTGGTACTCGGCGGACTGCTCGGCGAACCACTCCAGGCTCGGAGCGGACACGACGCGGGCGTTGACGCCCTCGCCGCGGAGCACCTCGCGGGCCTCGAGCGCGATCTGCACTTCGGAGCCGGTCGCGATGAAGATCACGTCCGGCGTGCCGCCCGGCGCCTCGGCCAGGATGTACGCGCCCTTGGCGACGTTCTTCGCCGAGGCGAGCGTGTCACCTTCGGCGTCGCCCTCGCCACGCTCGAACACCGGGATGTTCTGGCGGGTCAGTGCGATTCCGGCCGGTCCCTTGCGACGCTCCAGGATGGTCTTCCAGGCCCATGCCACCTCGTTGGCGTCGCCCGGGCGGACGACCGCGAAGTTCGGGATGGCGCGCAGGGTCGAGAGCTGCTCGATCGGCTGGTGCGTCGGGCCGTCCTCGCCGAGGGCGACGGAGTCGTGCGTCCACACGAAGATCGACGGGATGTCCATGAGCGCCGACAGGCGCAGGGACGGTCGCTGGTAGTCGCTGAAGATCAGGAACGTGCCACCGAACGGGCGGGTCGGGCCGTGGAGCACGATGCCGTTGATGATCGCGGCCATGGCGTGCTCGCGGATACCGAAGTGCAGAACGCGACCGTAGGGGTTGCCGGTCCACTCATGGGTCGAGCGCTCGCTCGGCACGAACGACGCAGCGCTCTCGATGGTGGTGTTGTTCGACTCGGCGAGGTCGGCGGAGCCGCCCCACAGCTCCGGCATGACCGGAGCGATCGCGTTGAGGACCTTGCCGCTCGCGGCGCGGGTGGAGACGTCCTTGCCTGGCTCGAAGATCGGCAGGGCGCTCTCGATGTCGGGAGCCTCGCCGGAGAGCAGGCGGTCGAGCAGCTGCTTGCGCTCGGGGTTCGCCTCGGCCCAGGCGTCGAAGCCCTTCTGCCATTCGGCGTGCTCCTCGGCACCGCGGTCGACGGCCTTGCGGGTGTGCGCGAGGACCTCGTCGGCGACCTCGAAGGTCTGCTCCGGGTCGAAGCCGAGCACCTCCTTGACGGCGCGAAGCTCGTCCGCACCGAGCGCGGATCCGTGGATCTTGCCGGTGTTCTGCTTCTTCGGCGACGGCCATCCGATGATCGTCTTCAGGATGATCAGCGACGGCTTGTCGGTGACCTCCTGTGCGTTGACGATCGCCTGGTGGAGTTCCTGCACGTCCTCTTCGTAGACGCCGGTCTTCTTCCAGTCGACGACCTGCACGTGCCAGTGGTACGCCTCGTAGCGCGCCTTGACGTCCTCCGTGAAGGCGATGTCGGTGTCGTCCTCGATCGAGATCTGGTTGCTGTCGTAGATCGCGATCAGGTTGCCGAGCTCCTGGTGGCCGGCGAGCGAGGAGGCCTCGGAGCTGACGCCCTCCTCGAGGTCGCCGTCGGAAGCGATGACGTAGACGTGGTGGTCGAACGGGCTGGCGCCGGGGGCGGTGTCCGGGTCGAACAGGCCGCGCTCGAAGCGCTGGGCATATGCAAAACCGACGGCGGAGGAGATGCCCTGACCCAGAGGTCCGGTGGTGATCTCCACGCCGTCGGTGTGTCCGTACTCGGGGTGGCCGGGGGTGAGGGAGCCCCACGTGCGAAGCGCCTTCAGGTCGTCGAGTTCGAGACCGTAGCCGCCCAGATAGAGCTGGATGTACTGGGTCAGCGACGAGTGGCCGGCCGAGAGGACGAACCGGTCGCGTCCGAGCCAGTGCTGGTCGCGCGGGTCGCGGCGCATCACCTTCTGGAAGAGCAGGTACGCGGCGGGAGCGAGGCTCATAGCGGTGCCGGGATGCCCGTTGCCCACCTTCTCCACCGCATCGGCCGCAAGAATGCGAGCCGTGTCTACTGCCTTGTTGTCAATGGGATCCCACTGCAGTGCTGCCACGTGAAAACTGACCCTTCGTAGAAATAGGTGAGGGTCGTCTTTGGTAACCCGCACCGGTTGAGGTAGTGCGCGCCGTGGACGTCATCGGCGCCGGGCCCCGACAGGGCTTCGGCTGGCGAGCATTTCAAGTATAGGTAACACGCACGAAACGTGGGGTGTTCCCCCAGATGGTTGTGCTTCAGGCGGACACGGGGTAGCCGCCCGGCCGCGCCTCTACGTGACGTAGACTGGCCCGGGGCCGTTCGCGCCCATCCCGCCGACATCGCCCGAACACCCACCGCCGAACAACACCGAGGAGCAATGAACGTCGCTGTAGAGAGCCGTGTCGAACCGGGCCGCATCGGCGTCGCACGCAAGGCGAAGGCGTATTTCGCCCTCACCAAGCCGCGCGTCGTCGAATTGCTGCTCGTGACCACGGTCCCGACGATGATCCTCGCGGCGAACGGCATCCCGAATCTCTGGCTGGTGCTCGCCACCGTCGTCGGCGGCTACATGAGCGCCGGGTCCGCCGGCGCGTTCAACTGCTATATCGACCGCGACATCGACCGGGTGATGCGCCGCACGAAGAACCGTCCGCTGGTCACCGGCGAGCTCTCCGACCGCGAGGCGCTCGTCTTCGCCTGGGCGCTGGGCGTCGCGTCGGTGCTGGTGCTCGGATTCTTCACGAACTGGCTCGCCGCCGCCCTGTCGGTCGCGGCCATCCTGCTCTACGTCGTCTTCTACACGCTCATCCTGAAGCGCCGGACCCCGCAGAACATCGTCTGGGGCGGGGTCGCCGGCTGCATGCCCGTGTTGATCGGCTGGGCCGCGGTGACGGGCTCGCTCGACTGGGCTCCGTTCATCCTGTTCGGGATCATCTTCCTCTGGACTCCGCCGCACTACTGGCCGCTGTCGATGAAGTACCGTTCCGACTACCAGGAGGCGGGCGTCCCGATGCTCGCCGTGGTGCGGGGCCGGGCGGTCGTCGGCCTGCAGGTGATCCTGTACGCGTGGGCGATGGTGGCCTGCTCGCTGCTGCTCATCCCGGTCGCCCACATGGGTCTGCTCTACATCGCGGTCTCGCTGGTGGCCGGTGGCTGGTTCATCTATGAGTCGCACCGTCTCTACAACCTGGCCATCCGGCACGAGGCCGTGTCGCCGATGCGCGTGTTCCACGGCTCGATCGCCTACCTGACGCTGATCTTCCTCGCCGTCGCGATCGACCCGCTGCTCCCGTTCTGACCGTCTTTCGCACAGAATGCGTGCCGTGGAGGCCCGCTCGCCCCTAACATGTGCGCATGACGGCACCGTTGCTGACTGCGCACCTTGCGACCGCGCGCCTCGTCCTCGACCCACCGACGGACGACGACATCCCGGACGTGCTGCAGGCCTGTCAGGACTCTGAGACGCAGGCCTGGGTGCCGTTGCCGTCCCCATATACGCGCGAGAGCGCGGAGTTCTTCGTTCGGTCGTACTGCCCCCACGGGATCGCCAGCAAGAGGTACACCGTGTGGGCGCTGCACCGGCGAGAGGGCGGCCGGCTGCTCGGCGCGCTGGAGGTGCGGCGTGACGACCGCGGGGGATCGGCGTCGCTGGGATGCTGGTCGGGGCCCTGGGCTCGCGGCAACGGGTACATGCGCGAGGCGCTCGTGGCCGTGTCCCACCACGCCCTCGACCCGGCGGGGCTGGGTTTCAAGCAACTCAACTGGGAGTACGTACCCGGTAACGAGTCCAGCAGACGGCTCGCGGTGGCGGCCGGCTTCGGGTTCGGCGAGGGCATCCGCACGATCGTCGAGCTGCACGGCATACAGCGCGAGGCACGGGTCGGGACGCTACGCCGCGACGACGTCCGCGGCTGAGTCCGCGAAGGGTTCGAACCGCTCGACCGGCGCCGTGAGCGACAGCATGATCGCGGTCATGCAGGCTGCGAGGAGTGCGGCGAGGGTCATGTGCAGGCCGACCAGGACGCCCGGCAGGCCGGTGTTCGCCTGGATGAGACCCACGGCGATCTGCAGCACCTCGATGGCGAGAAGGTACAGCGTGAAGCGGTGCACCGGGGTCGTTCGGTACCGGAACGACCCGACGACGAGCACGAGCGTCAGAGCGAAGGTGACGTAGGCCGGGATCGCGTGCACATGCTGGAGGATCTCCGGGTTCAGCCCGCTTCGCGGAGTTTTCGCGTCGCCCGCGTGCGGTCCTGCTCCGGTGGTGATGATGCCCACGACGATGGTCACGAGGACGACGACGCTGGTGATCCATGCCACCGCGGCGAACCATCCCGGAACCGCACGGATACGCGGACCGGGAACCGCGTAGACACGCACCAGATACGACGTCGTGATCGCGACCAGCACGATCGACGTCACGAAGTGCATCCCGACCACCCACCAGGTGAGTCCGGTCAGCACGGTGATGCCGCCGAGGATCGCCTGGAACGGTACGCCGAGTCCGGCCACGAGGGTGAGCCAGAACAGGTCGCGACGCGTGCGGTACAGCTTGACGACCTGCAGGAAGGCGATAATCGCCAGGATCGCCAGGACGCCGCCGAGCACCCGGTTGCCGAACTCGATGACCCCGTGGATGCCCATCTCGGGTGTGTTGACCAGCGAATCAGCGGTGCACTTCGGCCAGGTCGGGCAGCCGAGGCCGCTGGAGGTGAGCCGCACCGCTCCGCCCGTCGCCACGAGGAGCACCTGTGCGGCCAGGTAGATCCAGGCCACCACGCGGGTCCGCCCGTCCACGTGGTCGGGCAGCCAGGCGATGATGCGCTTCATGGTGTCGGTCTTCCTCGGTGCTGAACCGGTGTCGGGATGCGGATACTCGGGCAATGCGCAGCCGCGCCTCTACTTTTACCGCGTCGCACCTGTAGAATTGGTGGGTTCGAAGAACGCGCCATAGTGCGCGTGCCGGCGGCCGGTTTCTCCGACCGTGGCCGAGGCATTGTGGCCCGTGTCCTCGATCAGTTTAGGTACGCGCGTGGGACGTGTTCGATACAAGCACACACTGCCACTCGTACAACCAAGAAGCTCGACGCGCCCGGCATCAGCCGTGCGCAGCCGAGGGGAATGGGCCGGACTGATATCCGGTTACGAGTGGAAGGAAACGAGGTAGATATGTCAGACATCCTGATCGATCGGCCCGAGCTCGCCTCATTGGGGCAGTACGAGTTCGGCTGGGCGGATTCCGATGCCGCGGGCGCGTCCGCGCGTCGCGGTCTCTCGCCCCAGGTGGTGAAAGACATCTCCGGACTCAAGAACGAGCCCGATTGGATGCTCCAGCGCCGCCTGAAGGCCCTCCAGCTGTTCGAGCGGAAGCCGATGCCGACCTGGGGTGCCGACCTGTCGGAGATCGACTTCGACAACATCAAGTACTTCGTCCGCTCCACCGAGCAGCAGGCCCAGACATGGGAAGACCTGCCGGACGACATCAAGAACACCTACGAAAAGCTCGGAATCCCCGAGGCCGAGCGCCAGCGCCTGGTCGCCGGCGTCGCCGCGCAGTACGAGTCCGAGGTGGTCTACCACCAGATCAACGCCGAGCTCGAAGCCCAGGGCGTGATCTTCATGGACACCGACACGGCCCTTCGTGAGCACCCCGAGTTCTTCGAGGAGTATTTCGGCACGGTCATCCCGAGCGGTGACAACAAGTTCGCCGCCCTGAACTCTGCCGTCTGGTCGGGCGGATCGTTCGTGTACGTCCCGAAGGGCGTGCACGTCGAAATTCCGCTGCAGGCCTACTTCCGTATCAACACGGAGAACATGGGCCAGTTCGAGCGGACGCTGATCATCGCCGACGAGGACAGCTACGTCCACTACATCGAGGGCTGCACGGCGCCGATCTACAAGTCCGACTCGCTGCACTCCGCGGTCGTCGAGATCATCGTCAAGAAGAACGCCCGCGTGCGCTACACGACCATCCAGAACTGGTCCAACAACGTCTACAACCTCGTCACCAAGCGGGCGACCGCGGCCGAGGGCGCGACGATGGAGTGGATCGACGGCAACATCGGCTCCAAGGTGACGATGAAGTACCCGTCGATCTACCTGATGGGGGAGCGCGCCAAGGGCGAGACCCTGTCCGTGGCCTTCGCAGGGCCGGGGCAGCACCAGGACGCCGGCGCAAAGATGATCCACATGGCTCCGTACACGCAGTCGTCGATCGTCTCCAAGTCGATCGCACGCGGCGGGGGCCGGGCCGGCTACCGCGGCGAGGTGCGCATGGACACGAACGCGCATCACTCGGCGAACACCGTGCGCTGCGACGCGTTGCTGGTCGACACGATCTCCCGCTCCGACACGTACCCGGCCATCGACATCCGGGTCGACGACGTCCAGCTCGGGCACGAGGCCACCGTGTCGCGCGTCAGCGAGGAGCAGCTCTTCTACCTGATGTCCCGCGGTATGCCGGAAGACGAGGCCATGGCGATGATCGTCCGCGGCTTCATCGAGCCGATCGCCCGGGAACTCCCGATGGAGTACGCACTCGAACTCAACAAGCTCATCGAGATGGGCATGGAAGGCTCCGTCGGATGACGCAGACCCAGCAGACGCCGACCCCTCAGGTTCCGGAGGCCTCGGCGGCTCCTACCCACATGCGTGCGCCCGTCCCGGTGCAGTCCCGTGCCGAGCGGTTCACGTCGACCGACGTCTCCGCGTTCCCGGCGGTCACCGGGCGCGAGCCGATGTGGAAGTACACCCCGGTCGCGCGCCTCCAGGACCTGATCGCCGGCGACCTCGACGGCTCCCCGTACGTCTACGACGCGACGACGGCCAAGGGGTTCTCGACCCTGTGGGTCGGTCGCGGTGACTCGCGCATCGGATCCGCCGGCAAGCCGGAGGACCGCGCCTCCGCGAACGCCTGGACGGCGTTCGAGCAGGCCCTCCTCATCAGCATCAGTGCCGACCTCAGCGGTGACCACCGCGAGATCACCCTGACGCGGTCCGGCCTCGGCAATGCTCCGCGTGCCGCGCACACGGTCGTCGAGGTGGCTCCGGGAGCGACCGCGACGCTCATCCTGCAGAACACCGGCGCAGCACACCTCACCGAGAACGTCGAGTTCCTGCTCGGGAAGGACGCCGATCTCACGGTCGTGTCCCTCCAGGAGTGGGACGACGACGCCTTGCACGTCGCAGCGCATTTCGCCGAACTGGCGGAGGGCGCCCGCATCAAGCACGTCGCTGTCACCCTCGGTGGAGGAGTCGTCCGGCTGAACCCGTCGGCGCACCTCGCCGGCGCCCGGTCGGATGCCGAACTCCTCGGCGCCTATTTCGCCGACGCGACGCAGCACCTCGAGCAGCAGGTGTACGTCCACCACGACGGCCCCGAGACCCGCAGCCGCGTCACCTACAAGGGTGCGCTGCAGGGCGCAGGCGCCCGGACGGTGTGGATCGGCGACGTGCTGATCGGACCGGCGGCCGTTGCCACGGACACCTACGAGCAGAACCGCAACCTCGTCCTCACGGACGGCGCGCGCGCCGACTCCGTCCCGAACCTCGAGATCGAGACCGGCGACATCGTCGGGGCCGGTCACGCGAGCGCGACCGGACGGTTCGACGACGAGCAGCTCTTCTACCTGCAGTCCCGCGGCATCACGGAAGATGAGGCGCGCCGCCTGGTCGTGCGCGGCTTCCTCTCCGAGATCGTCCAGCAGATCGGTTCGCCGGCGCTCCAGGAGCGCCTGCAGGCCAAGATCGAGGACGAGCTCGAGGCGACGTCCGTCGCGGCGCCGGCCGCGTCCGCTGCCGGGGCCGAGAACTGATGGCGGGCCAGCGCGTCGCCGCCGTCGCGGAACTCGTCGAGAACCAGGCCACTCGCGTGGTGCTCGACGGCGTCCCGATCGCGGTCGTCCGAGACTCCGCGGGCACCGTCCACGCCATCGGCGACACCTGCACGCACGGCGAGATCTCGCTGTCCGAAGGCTTCGTCGAAGACGAGACCCTCGAGTGCTGGGCGCACGGCTCCCAGTTCTCGCTTGTCACCGGCAAGCCGCTCAACCTTCCGGCTTACGAGCCGGTCCCCGTCTTCAGCGTCGAGATCATCGACGGAGACGTCTACATCGACCCCAGCGTTCCGAAAGAGACCAAGTAACCATGTCAGTCCTCGAGATCCGCGACCTCCACGTCACCGTCGAGACGGACCAGGGCACCAAGCCCATCCTGAACGGCGTCGACCTCACCATCAACGAGGGTGAGATCCACGCGATCATGGGCCCCAACGGCTCGGGCAAGTCCACCCTCGCCTACACGATCGCCGGCCACCCGAAGTACACGGTCACCCAGGGCACCATCACGCTCGATGGCGAGGACGTCCTCGCCATGACCGTCGACCAGCGCGCCCGCGCCGGCCTGTTCCTGGCCATGCAGTACCCGGTCGAGATCCCCGGTGTCACCAACACCAACTTCCTCCGCACCGCCAAGACCGCGATCGAGGGCCAGGCGCCGTCCATCCGCTCCTGGGTCAAGGATGTGCGCGAGTCGATGAACGCGCTGCGGATGGACTCCTCCTTCGCCGAGCGCAACGTCAACGAGGGTTTCTCCGGCGGCGAGAAGAAGCGCAACGAGATCCTCCAGCTCGAACTCCTCAAGCCGAAGTTCGCGGTGCTGGATGAGACCGACTCCGGACTCGACGTGGATGCGCTGAAGATCGTGTCGGAGGGTGTGAACCGCGCCAAGGCGAACACTGGCCTCGGCATCCTGCTGATCACCCACTACACGCGCATCCTCCGCTACATCAAGCCGGACTTCGTGCACGTCTTCGTCGCCGGCCGGGTTGCGGAGCAGGGCGGCCCGGAGCTCGCCGACCGCCTGGAGGAGGAGGGCTACGACCGCTACGTCGACGCCCCCGAGCCCGCCTCGGCGTCGGCCGCTGAACTGGCCGAGGCCTGAGAAGAAGATCGGTGTTGAGAGGTAGTCTGAAGTGACAGGGAAAGAGGGATCATGCCAGCCACGCTGAGCCCCGCGCTCTTCGACCAGGTCGAGGAGGCGCTGAAAGACGTCATGGATCCCGAGCTCGGGATCAACGTCGTCGACCTCGGTCTCATCTACGATCTGGCCTGGGACGACGAGAACAACGCGCTCATCATCTCGATGACGCTGACCAGCGCCGGCTGCCCGCTCACCGACGTGCTCGAAGAGCAGACCGCCGAGAGCCTGGACGGCATCGTCGAAGCGTTCCGCATCAACTGGGTGTGGATGCCGCCGTGGGGTCCCGAGCGGATCACCGACGACGGCCGCGACATGATGCGCGCCCTCGGCTTCGCCATCTGACTTACTTTTACCCCAGCCATCCCTTCCTCGGTTAATCCGCGCTCTCTTGGTGTGTCGCCGGATCAATCGAGGAGGGGATGGCTTCTGAACGAACGGATTCACAGTGCTTGCCGTGCACGGCCTTGAATTGCGCGTAGGCGCGCGCCTCCTGATGGAGGACGTGAGCTTCCGCGTCGCCGACGGCGACAAGATCGGCCTCGTCGGACGCAACGGCGCCGGAAAGACGACCCTCACCAAGGTGCTCGCCGGCGACCTGCTGCCGAACGCGGGGACCGTCGACCGCTCCGGCGAGCTCGGCTACCTGCCGCAGGATCCTCGCTCCGGCAACCTCGACGACCTCGCGCGCACGCGCATCCTCGACGCCCGGGGACTCGGCTCGATCGTGCTCGGGATGCAGCAGGCGACGCACGACATGGCGAGCGCGGACACCGCTGTGTCCGAGGCGGCGATGAAGACGTACGGCCGGCTGGAGGAGCGCTTCCACCTGCTCGGCGGGTACGCGGCGGAGGCGGAGGCGGCGTCCATCGCGTCCAACTTGAACCTGCCCGACCGCATCCTCGACCAGCCGCTGAAGACGCTCTCGGGTGGCCAGCGCCGTCGCATCGAGTTGGCGCGCATCCTGTTCTCCGATGCCCGCACGATGATCCTCGACGAGCCGACCAACCACCTCGACGCGGACTCGGTCATCTGGCTGCGCGAGTTCCTCAAGAACTACACCGGCGGATTCATCGTGATCTCGCACGATGTCGAGCTCGTCGGGGAGACGGTCAACCGGGTCTTCTATCTGGACGCGAACCGCCAGTCCATCGACATCTACAACATGGGTTGGAAGCACTACCTGCGCCAGCGTGCCGCCGACGAGGAGCGCCGCAAGAAGGAGCGTGCGAACGCCGAGAAGAAGGCGGGTGCGCTCCAGCTGCAGGCGGCCCGGTTCGGCGCCAAGGCGAGCAAAGCGGCGGCCGCGCACCAGATGGTGGCGCGTGCCGAGAAGCTGCTCGCCGGCCTGGACGACGTGCGTCAGGTGGACCGTGTGGCGAAGCTGCGCTTCCCGACGCCTGCCGCGTGCGGACGCACGCCGCTGCAGGCGAGCGACCTCTCGAAGAGCTACGGCTCACTGGAGATCTTCACGGCTGTCGATCTCGCCATCGACCGCGGCTCGAAGGTGGTCGTGCTCGGGCTGAACGGCGCAGGCAAGACCACGCTGCTCCGGATGCTCGCCGGCGTCGACCGGCCCGACACCGGGCAGGTGGAGCCCGGGCACGGCCTGCGGATCGGGTACTACGCGCAGGAGCACGAGACCATCGACGTCGAGCGCAGCGTGCTGCAGAACATGGTGTCGTCGTCGCCGTCGCTCACCGAGATGGAAGCGCGCAAGGTGCTCGGCTCCTTCCTCTTCACCGGGGACGACGCACACAAGCCGGCGGGAGTTCTCTCCGGTGGCGAGAAGACCCGACTCGCGCTGGCGATGATCGTCGTCTCGGGCGCCAACGTCCTCCTGCTCGACGAGCCCACGAACAACCTCGACCCGGCGAGCCGCGAAGAGATCCTGGATGCGCTCGCGCACTACGAGGGCGCCGTCGTGCTGGTCAGCCACGACGAGGGCGCGGTCGAGGCGCTCAACCCCGAGCGTGTCCTCATCCTCCCCGACGGCGTCGAGGACCACTGGAACCCCGACTACCTGGACCTCATCTCCCTGGCGTGACACCCACCGTCGAGTCCGCGAAGACTGACGGATCACCAGCGTGAAACGTGCAGTCTTCGCGGACTCGGTGGCGGGGGGTCAGCTCCAGAAGGGGGCGAGGCGGGGCGCTAGGGAGGGGGCCAGGGCGTAGCCGGCGCGGGCGGCGGCAGGCCGGAGCGACGGGTTCATCGCATTCGGGCCGAAGAGATGCTCGGTTTCCGCCTCGGGGAAGACCGTCTCGACACGGCTGCCTCCGGCTCGGAGCGCATCGAGCTGCGCGGCCAGGTGCGTGCCCCATCCCTCCGGTGCCAGCGACCTGCCGCCGAAGGGGGAGAGCACGACCACACGGGCGTATCCCTCTGCGAGGTCGGCGTTCTCGGCGTTCGTTCGGAACCCGCCGTCGAGGTAGCGCGCATCCGCGATCCGGTAGGGCAGGCCACTCGAGCAGCTCGCGGCGATCGCGTCCGCCAGCCTCACCCCGCTGGTGCGGTCGAACAGGACCGGCTCGGAGGTGCGGGCGTCGACGGCGGTGATGACGATCCGCTGGTCCGGCCACTCCTGAGAGGAGAGCCGGGCGGCAACGGTCGCGGCCCACTGGGCCGACCAGGATCCGTCGGACGCGGCATCCAGCTCGAGCGCGGATGCGCACAGCCGACGTCGGTAGTCATCCGCATCCGCCGCAGAAGCGATCATGGCGACGAGACGATCCAGACCGCTCACCACCGGCCTGGCCGGCGCCGGTTCGGCCGACGCCGGCCGGGTGACGGGTGCCGCGGGCGCGCTCTGCCGCGGGGTGGGAGCGGTGAGCGCTGCGGCGTACAGGTCCGCCGGATTCTCGCCGGCGATCTGCGCTGCCGCCGTCGAGCCGGCCGACGTTCCGATGGTGAGGTCGGCTGTCGTCAGGTCGACGCCGGCGTCGGACAGGCCGGCAATGACACCGATGAGCCAGGCGTTGCCGGTCGAACCGCCGCCGCCGAGGACGAGCGCCCGATCCCGCGTCGCGGGAACAGAAATGGGCAGGGGAGAGGAAGTCGTTGTGTTCATGGGAGTCGCCTTTCGTGCGATGCGTCTCGGCGCTCCCGGTGGCGACTACCTCAGCCGCGCGATCGTGGACTGCAGGGAGCGCCCACTGATGATGCTGCGTACATGGGTCTCACCTCCTGCCGGTCGAACACGATCGCCAGAACATTAGCACGCGCGCATCGCGGGGCGGCACTCGAGGTCAGCGGGAGGCGTCGAGCAGCTCGTCCTCGACGTCGGAGTCAGTGCGCTTGGCACGGCGGCGGCGGTCCCGTTCAGCGGCGCGTGCCTGCTCGGCAGGGTCGTGGGAGTTGAGCTTGCGGTACTCGGTGATCAGCGCGTAACCGAGACCGAAGAAGCCGATCAGCGCGAAAATGATCCACTGGATCATGTACGACCAGTGGAGCCCCTCGTCCTGCGAGGGGGGAGACGTGACGGTGGGAGTCGGCGCGGTCGCCGGTGCCGGGTCCTCGGTGTCGAGGAGCCCGTAGGCGCCCGTATACACGTCGGCGCCATCGAGCTTCTGCTTCACGACCGAGAGTTGGATGGTGCCCACCTGGTCGCCGGTCGCCGAGCGTCCGGCAATGGCGGGCTCGCTGCTCTTGAGCCGGGCAATCACGGTCACGGTGCCCCCAGGGGCGGCAGGCACGTGATCGGGTGCGTCCGTCGTGTTGCCGGTGGGGACCCATCCGCGGTCGATGATGAAGATCGAGCCGTCGGCCGTGCGCAGGGGTGTCAGAACCTCGAATCCGGGGTTCCCATTGAACGGCCGGTTGCGGGCCAGCAACTGCTGGTCGCGCTCGTAGGTGCCGGTCACCGTCACGCGCGTCCACTCCTGTTTCGGCGAGTACGAGCCGAGCGTCGGCAGTTCGTCGGTCAGCGCGACCGGCTGAGAGTCAAAGTTCCGGGTCACCAGAGCGTTCGCCGCCGCCGCCTCTTTACTGCGGGCGAGCTGCCAGTTGGACAGGAACCCGCAGGCGATCGCGAACACGATCGCGAAGGCCACGTAGCCGAGCCAGCGGCGTGAGAAGGCGAACCGCCAGCCGGCGGTCTTCGAGTCGGTCACGCGATCGTCCTCGCGTCGTCCGCGGCGGCATCCGGCTCGGCGTGCGATTCGGCGCGTGAATCGGACGTGGACACCACACGGACCGGGAAGTCACGCGCGGCCAGGAACTCGCGGAGGAACTCCTCGTGCTCGTCGCAGGCCAGCCACACCTTCACCCGGTCCTCCGAGTGGATGCGCGGGTTGCGCCATTCGATCCGCCAGGACGCCGTCTCGCGGCAGCCCGCGCGCGAGCAGGTCAGCGGCGCCGGCTCGCCCATCCCGATCACTGGCCCTCCCGGTCGTCCTCACGCGGCCCCGGGGGCGGGGGCGCCATAGGAACGATACTGCCTGGACGCTGGACGTCGG
>Ga0256888_1000012_pt1 | contig 26943 bp, 26 predicted proteins | sample MC6MC0511MT_FD_186347 | JGI IMG/M metagenome (GOLD analysis project Ga0256888, IMG submission 186347) | Metatranscriptome of enriched soil aggregate microbial communities from Iowa State University, Ames, United States - MC6-MC0511-MT... | ecosystem: Environmental > Terrestrial > Soil >... | reverse complement strand
GACAGGGATGCGCCGCCCACAGACAGCCGAGCCGAGGAACCGGGCGGCCGGGGTGTGGACGAATTCACGCCTTCGCGGCGGCCTTCATTGCGCGCTTGTGCTCGCGCACTCGCGCCAGCGAGTCGGCGTCGACGATGTCGGCGACCGACCGGTACCCCGGCGTGCCGTAATCGCCCGCGGCCGCTTCCCAACCGGGTGCTTGCAGGCCCCTCTGCTTGCCCAGCAGCGCCAGGAAGATCTTCGCCTTCTGCTCGCCGAATCCCGGCAGCGCCTTGAGCCGCCGCAGGATCTCGGCGCCGTCGGGATCGCCCTGCGTCCAGATCGCGGCGGTGTCGCCGCCCCAGTCCGACACGATCGCGGCCGCCAGCGCCTGCACCCGCCCCGCCATCGACCCGGGGAAGCGGTGCACGGCGGGCGTCTGCTTCATGATCTCGGCGAGCTTCTCCGGGTCGACTGTCGCGACCGTCGCCGGGTCGAGGGCGCCCAGACGGTCGCGCAGCTTGGCCGGGCCGGCGAACGCGGTCTCCATCGGGATCTGCTGGTCGAGCAGCATCCCGGTCAGCAATGCGAACGGGGACTCGTCCAGCAGAGCGTCGGCGGCGGCGTCACCGGTGATGTTGAGGGGCATGACCTCAGCCTGCCACCAGCAGGAGCACGCCCGCCACTGCGGACAGCAGCGCCAGCAGCAGAGCGACACCGAGCAGGACGCCATGCACGATGAGGAACGGGGTCGCGCGACCCGCAGCATCCCGCGCTCGCTGGTCCTTCCGCACACGGGCGAAGAAGCGGGGCCACGCGAAGACGTTGAAGACGGCGTTCAGGAAAAGCACGGTCGCGGCGAAAACGGTCATGGTGCGTCCAGCCTAAGCGGCGCGGCGCGCTCCCTCGTCGCGAAGGCTCAGTCGGCGGACGCGACCAACTGCACCCGCAGCGAGTCGACCCGCGTTGCGATCACGTCATCCGCCGCCCAGCGCTGAGCGAGCCGGGAGAGGATGGCGTCCAGCTCCTCCTGCGTGAGCCCGGCGGCGAGCGACAGCCGCACGACGAGCTCCTCGCCGGCCAGCCGGCTGAGCGGGTCGCCCGCGAGCAGGGCGACCTTGTGGACTCCGAGTTCCGGTGCGATGGAGGCGCGGAACGCCTCGGTCACCGCGGGGTCGCGGTCGCTGGGAACCCACGGCGTCCCCTGGGCGACAGCCCAGACGGCCGGACGCCTCAGGACGAACTCCGTTTCGGAGGTGGGGTCCAGCACGATCAGCTCGGTGCCCTCCGACGCCGCGGCCAGTGCCGCTCGGCGGCCCTCCGCGGGCACCGGCCGCGCGGCCGGGTTCCACGCCTGCATCGCGGTCACGGAGGAGAACACGGGCTGAGCCGTCCGTCCATCGGGACCGGCGACGGTCACGATCGACAGTTCCTGCGTCTTGTCGACGACCATCCCGGCCCCGTTCGCGCCCTCCTCGCCCAACTCGGCAACGAGCGGAATGAGGAGGCGCGAGCCGCGGAGCGCATCCACGACCGACTCGGCGCCGGTCTCCCCCGCCCGGAACGATGCGAGCGCCCCGAGCAGCGCCGGAGGTGCCGACCCGTCGTCGTCGCCGAACGGATTGTCGTCGAATTCCCTGCCCTCCCAGGCCTGACCGGCGGAGTCGGCGAGGGAGGCGGCGAAGCCGGCCAGCCGCGCTGCGCCCTCAGCGCTCGGAACCGCGGAACCGTCGCCCGAGCCGGCGCCCGCCGTGTCATCGGACGCGCCGCTCTGCGCGGAGTGTCCGGCATCCGGGCCGGTGGGTGGAAGGTCAGCGTCCGGCGACATCCAGCGCCTCAGGCAGTGTGAACGCGCCTGCGTACAGCGCCTTTCCGACGATGGCACCCTCGAGCCCGAGCGGTACCAGCTCGCGCAGCGCGGCGATGTCGTCGAGGTTCGAGATGCCGCCGGAGGCGACGACGGGACGCTCGGTCCGGTCGAGCACCTGGCGCAGCAGGTCCAGGTTCGGGCCGCGCAATGTGCCGTCCTTGGTCACATCGGTGACGACGTAGCGCGCGCAGCCGGCGTCCTCGAGTCGGGCGAGGACCTCCCAGAGGTCGCCGCCCTCGCGCGTCCAGCCGCGCGCCGCGAGCGTGGTGCCGCGCACATCCAGCCCGACTGCGACGGCCTCGCCGTAGTTGCTGATCGCGCTGGCCGCCCACTCCGGATTCTCCAGCGCTGCGGTGCCCAGATTGACGCGCGTTGCGCCTGCCTCCAACGCGTGCTCGAGAGACGCATCGTCCCGGATGCCGCCGGAGAGTTCGATGCTGACGCCATGGACCTGGCGGATGACCCGCTTCAGCAGCGAGCGGTTCTCGCCGCGGCCGAACGCCGCGTCCAGATCGACCAGGTGGATCCATTCGGCGCCGGCCTCCGCCCACTCGGCGGCAGCGTCCACCGGGTCGCCGTAGCTCGTCTCGCTGCCGGCCTCGCCCTGGGTCAGGCGCACCGCCTTGCCGTCGGCCACATCCACCGCGGGAAGGAGGACGAGCGGCGGCGTGGTGATGAAGTCGGTCATGTGATTCCTCGGGTCGTTACCCGGCGAGCGGGTGGATGTGGCGGCGGGTGGATGTGCTGGGAGCGGTCGGCACGCGGCCCGCTACAGCGAGTGGACCCAGTTGCGCAGCAGCCGGATGCCCGCGCTGCCGGACTTCTCCGGGTGGAACTGCGTCGCGCTGAGAGGGCCGTTCTCGACGGCCGCGACGAACGGCACGCCGTGGTCGGCCCAGGTGACCTTCGGCTTGGGGAACGGCCCCTCCGGGTGCAGGGTCCAGTCCTGGGCGGCGTACGAGTGGACGAAGTAGAAGCGCTCGTCCCGGAGGCCGTCGAACAGCGTCGAATCCTCCGGCGCGCGCACGGTGTTCCAGCCCATGTGCGGCACGACGTCGGCACGGATGAGGTCGACCGTGCCGGGCCACTCCCCCAGACCCTCCGTCTCGAGGCCGTGCTCGACGCCCCGGTCGAACATGATCTGCATTCCCACGCAGATGCCGAGCACAGGGCGACCACCGGCAAGCCGCCGGTCGATGACCTCGTCGCCGTGGGATGCGCGCAGCGCTTCCGCGACGGCGGTGAACGCGCCGACGCCCGGCACGAGTAGCCCGTCGGCTTCCTGAGCCCGCTTGCGGTTGCCGGTCAGCTCGACGTTTGCGCCGGCCGCTTCGAGGGCTTTGACCGCCGAATGGACGTTGCCCGTCCCGTAGTCGAAGACGACGACATCCGGCCTGCGTCCGTCGGTCACAGCGCTCCCTTGGTCGACGGGATGCCACTGATCAGCGGATCGAGGGATTTGGCCTGGCGGAACGCGCGCGCGAAGGCCTTGAACTCGGCCTCCGCGATGTGGTGGGGGTCGCGGCCGCCGACGACGGTGATGTGCGTCGTGATCCGCGCGTTGAAGGTGATGGCCTCGAAGACGTGGCGCACCATCGACCCCGTGAAGTGACCGCCGATCAGGTGCAGTTCGAAGCCGGCGGGCTCTCCGGTGTGCACGAGGTACGGGCGGCCGGAGATGTCGACGACCGCCTGCACGAGGGCCTCGTCGAGGGGGACGAGCGCGTCGCCGTAGCGGGAGATGCCGGCCTTGTCGCCGAGCGCTTCGGCGATCGCCTGACCGAGGACGATGCCCACGTCTTCGACCGTGTGGTGCACGTCGATGTCGGTGTCTCCGCTGGCGCGGATCTGCAGGTCGGTCAGCGAGTGCTTGGCGAACGCGGTGAGCAGGTGGTCGAAGAAGGGGACGCTGGTCTGGATGTCGGATGTGCCCGTGCCGTCGAGGTCGAGGCTCAGCTCGATGCTCGACTCACTCGTTGCCCGCGAGACCGTGGCGGCGCGATTCGTCATGTGTCCGAGTCTACCGGCGCGCTCTCGGACCGCTCCGGGGCCTCGTCATCCCCGGTCATGCTCGACCGGGATCCGCGGACCGGGCGGCCCAGCGCGGCGAGACCCTCGAGGAACGCGGTGGTCTCTGTCTCGGTTCCCGCCGTGACCCGGAGGTGGTGCGGGATGCCGACGTCGCGGATGAGGATGCCGCGCTCGGCGAGGGCTTCGAACGTCGCGTGGGGGTCGTCGACTCCGCCGAACAGGACGAAGTTGCTCCCGCTGCGGTGCGGCGTGTAGCCGAGACGCGCGAGCTCGGCAACCAGCCGGTCGCGCTGCACGCGGATCTCGCCGACCGTCGCCAGCATCTCGTCGGAGTGGGCGAGAGCCCCGAGGGCGGCGGCCTGCGTGAGGGCGGACAGGTGGTACGGGAGGCGGACCAGGCGCAGCGCATCGGTGACCGCCGGGTCCGCGGCCAGGTAGCCGACGCGTGCGCCGGCGAAGGCGAACGCTTTGCTCATGGTGCGGGAGATCAGGAGGCGCGGGCGTCCGGGCAGGAGCGTGAGCGCGGAGGGCGTGCCCGCGGGAAGGAACTCGGCATACGCTTCGTCCACGACCACGATGCCGCGAGCGGCGTCGTAGGCCGCCTCGATGGTGTCGAGGTCGAGCGGCGTCCCGGTCGGGTTGTTGGGCGAGCACAGGATCACGATGTCCGGGTCGAGCTCACGGATCTGCGCGGCGGCGGTTTCGGGCGACAGCTCGTAGTCCGCGTCCCGGGTGCCGGCCAGGTAGGCCGTGCCCGTACCCGAAGCGAGAAGGGGGTACATCGAGTAGGTGGGTGCGAATCCGAGCAGGGAACGGCCCGGGCCCCCGAAGGCCTGAAGGATGTGCTGCAGCACCTCGTTGGACCCGTTCGCCGCCCAGATCTGCTCGGCGGTCAGGTCGTGCCCGAGGTACCGGGCGAACGCTTCCCTCAGCTCGGTGAATTCGCGGTCCGGGTACCGGTTGACTCCCCCGACGGCTGCGGCGACCCGGGCGACGATGTCGGACGCGACGTCCTCCGGAACGGGATGCGTGTTCTCGTTCACGTTGAGCGCGACGGGCACCGGACGCTGCGGTGCACCGTACGGGGAACGACCGCGGAGGTCATCTCGGATCGGCAGCTCGGAGAGGGAGGTCACCGTTCAATCGTAGTCAGCGGCACTGCCCGGATTTCCCCTATGACGTAACGGAGGAGATCCGGCCACCCTTCTCGCCGATTTCCTCCGTCTGCCCGAAGACCGACTTCGCCGCCGCTCCTTCTCCTCCGTTTCTGACGCCATATCCCGCGAATGAACGAGGCCGCCAAAGAGGAGGACTATTCCCTGGCCGTCGCCCCCAAGCGCGGAAAAGGGAGGAGCCGCGCTAAAGTTCCCGCGCGATCCGCTCCCTTTGCCTCGGCCGACAACCCCATTCAGCTGATCCCCCTTGCACCTGTCCACACCCCCCGACATGGACACGAACCAGGTCCGAAAAACGCCGCCTCTAGTGCGCGTACTTGGTGGGCACCGCGAGCTGCTGGCCCGGGGAGACGACCGCGGACTCCAGGCCGTTCAGCGACACGATGTCGGCGATCACGTCGCGCGGATCGGCGTTGGGAGCGACGCGCTCGGCCACCGACCACAGCGAGTCGCCGGACTCGACCGAGACGTACTGGAAGTTGACGTGCGACTGCTCGCCGCTGGCGATCGCGCCGCCACCGTTCAGCGCGAACACGAGTGCACCGATCACGAGCGGCAGGGCGACCAGCGCCGACAACACTGCGCGGCCGCGGCGCGTGAGACGCAGGCGGACGCGTGCGCCCTCGGGCAGTGGCGGGACCGCACGAAGGGCGGGAACCGACTCGCTCATCAGTACTGCACTCATGGCCGTGACCTCCTCAGACTCGCGGGTGCGAAGCTGTGTTCCGAATGTATCTTCGAATGTCTGGATCCGCAAGCCGTGCGTAATAGGGGAATTTGCCGATGAAGTTCGCGACACACTCGAACACATGTTTGTCTTCCCCTTCTGACGCGGATACAGTTTCGACTGTCTGAGGACATCAGATCAGGTACCACCGACATTCCTGCCGGACAGCGAACGCAGAGCACCGCGAACGCACCCCGGTGGACGGCCCAGGCCAGGAGAGGACGCCCGTGTCGAACGACAACCAGGCCCGCGGAGGCACTCGCCGCCGCAAGAACCTGAGCGACAAGCAGCTGGCGATCCTGGATGTCATCCAGCGCTCGGTCAGCTCGCGGGGCTACCCGCCGAGCATGCGCGAGATCGGCGACGCGGTGGGCCTCTCCTCCCTCTCGTCGGTGACCCACCAGCTGAATCAGCTCGAGCTGAGCGGCTACCTGCGCCGTGACCCGAACCGCCCGCGCGCGCTCGAGATCCTGATCGACCTGCCGTCGACCTCGCAGACGCCCGACTTCGAGAACCAGACGCCGGTCGGCGACGCAGCCATGGTCCCCCTGGTCGGCCGCATCGCGGCCGGCATCCCGATCACCGCCGAGCAGCAGGTCGACGAGGTGTTCCCCCTCCCCCGCCAGCTGGTGGGCAACGGCGAACTCTTCATGCTCAAGGTGGTCGGCGAGTCGATGATCGATGCCGCCATCTGCGACGGCGACTGGGTCGTCATCCGGGCGCAGAACACCGCGGAGAACGGCGACATCGTCGCGGCGATGCTCGACGAGGAGGCGACGGTCAAGGTCTTCCGTCAGCGCGACGGCCACACCTGGCTGCTGCCGCGCAACTCGAACTTCGAGCCGATCCTGGGCGACTTCGCCACGGTGCTCGGCAAGGTCGTCGCGGTCCTCCGCGCCGTCTGACCCGTCCCGTCCGACCCCCGCCGTCTAACCTGTCCAACGATTTGCGCCAAATCGTGGTTATCGCCGCCGCATAACCGCGATTTGCGCCAAATCGCAGGGGCAGGGACGCCCGACGACGGAAGATCAGGCCCAGCCGAGTTCCCGCAGCCGCTCGTCGCTGAGGCCGAAGTAGTGCCCGATCTCGTGCACGAGCGTGACGCGGACGCGCGCGCGCAGCTCCTCATCGGTCGCCGCTGACGCCTCCAGGTTGTTCCGGAACAGCGTGATGCGGTCCGGCAGCTCGCCGAACCCGTACACGCCCCGCCGGGTCAGCGGCCGCCCGCTGTACAACCCGAACAGCCGCGGCCGTGCGCCCGGCGGCTGATCCTCGATCAGGATCGCGACATTCTCCAGCGGCCCGACCATGTCGTCCGGGAGCGCGTCGAAGATGTCGCCGACCATCCGCTCGAAGTCGTCGTCCGCCATCCTCACCACGAGACCATCCTCACCATGAACGCAGCCCCACCATGCGCTCATCCTCACACGGCACCCGCAACGGAACGGCCCCGGTTCGCAGTGCGCGAACCGGGGCCGACCAGACCAGAACCGAACAGCGAGAGCCTCAGGCCGTGACGGCCGCCCGCTCGCGGACGCCGCGCGTCGCCTCGATGATGTTGCGGAGCGACGCGACCGTCTCGTCGTAGCCGCGGGTCTTGAGTCCGCAGTCCGGGTTCACCCAGAGCTGTCGGCCCGGGATGGCGCTCAGCGCTGTCTCCAGCAGCTCGGTCACCTCGGCGACCGACGGCACGCGGGGCGAGTGGATGTCGTACACGCCCGGCCCGATGCCGTGCTCGAAGCCGGAGCTCTGGATGTCGTGGACGACCTCCATCCGGCTGCGTGCGGCCTCGATGCTGGTCACGTCAGCGTCCAGGTTGCGGATCGCGTCGATCACGACACCGAACTCCGAGTAGCAGAGGTGGGTGTGGATCTGCGTCCGGTCGGCGACTCCGGAGGTCGCGAGCCGGAACGAACCGACCGACCACTCCAGGTAGTCGTCCTGGGCCGACTTCTTCAGCGGCAGCAGCTCACGCAGCGCGGGCTCGTCGACCTGCACGACGCGGATGCCGGCCTCTTCCAGGTCGGCGATCTCGTCGCGCAGAGCCAGCGCGACCTGACGGGCGGTCTCGCCGAGGGGCTGGTCGTCGCGGACGAACGACCACGCCAGGATGGTGACCGGTCCGGTCAGCATCCCCTTGACCGGCTTGTCGGTGAGGCTCTGCGTGTACGACGACCAGTCGACCGTGATCGGTGCCGGACGCGACACGTCGCCCCAGAGAATCGACGGGCGCGTACAGCGCGAACCGTACGACTGGACCCAGCCGTTCTGCGTCACCGCGAAGCCGTCGAGGTTCTCGGCGAAGTACTGCACCATGTCGTTGCGCTCGGGCTCGCCGTGCACGATCACGTCGATCCCGATCTCTTCCTGGAGGTCGACGACGCGCTTGATCTCCTCGCGCATCCGCCCGAGGTACTCCGCCTCGGAGATGAGGCCCTTCGCCAGCTGCGCCCGCGAGCGCCGGATGTCGGCGGTCTGCGGGAAGGACCCGATCGTGGTGGTGGGGAGGAACGGGAGGCCGAGCGACTCCTGCTGCGCGGCCAGCCGCGCGTCGTAGTCACCGCGCCGGAAGTCCGCGCGGGTCAGCGCGGCCTCACGCTCGCGGACAGCGGGGACGCGCACGCCGGGTGCCGAGGCACGGTCGGCGAGCGCGGCCGTCGCTGCGCTGAGGTCGCCCTGGATCGCCTCGTGGCCGTCGACGATCCCGCGGGCGAGCACCGCCACCTGCGCGACCTTCTGGTCCGCGAAGGCGAGCCAGGTCTTCAGGCGCGCGTCGAGCGCCGGCTCGTCATCGACATCGTGCGGGACGTGCAGCAGCGAGGTGGACGTCGACACCGCGACATCAGGGCCGAGCGACAGGAGCTGCGTCAGCGTCCCGAACGCCGCCTCCAGGTCGCCGCGCCAGATGTTGTGGCCGTCGACGACGCCGCCGACGATGGTCTTCTGCGCGAGCGCGGACGCGGTGGCCGCGTCGAGCCCGGACGGCACGGACCCCCGGACGAGGTCGAGCGAGATGGCCTCGACGGGCGTGGCCGCGAGGGGCGCGAGGGCGTCGTCGAGACTGCCGTACGGGGCCGCGACGAAGATCGCGGGCCGGTCGGTCGCCGTGCCGAGCTCGTCGTACGCGGAGCGCACCGCCGCGAGCACCGCATCCCGGGGCTCGTCGATGCTCTCGCTGACCAGCGCCGGCTCGTCCAGCTGCACCCACGGAGCGCCTGCGGCGGCGAGGCGGCCCAGCAGGTCGCGGTACACCGGGAGCAGGTCGGCCAGACGCGACAGCGGACGGAAGCCCTCCGGGGCGTCGTCGCTGGCCTTGCTCAGCAGGAGGAAGGTCACCGGTCCGACGACGACCGGCCGCGTGACGAAACCGGCCGCGCGGGCCTCCTCGAATTCGCGCACGATGCGGTCGGACGCGAGCCGGAAGTCGGTTTCCGGGCCGATCTCGGGCACCAGGTAGTGGTAGTTGGAGTCGAACCACTTCGTCATCTCCAGCGGCGGGTTCTCCCCCTCGCCGCGGGCGATGGTGAAGTACCCGGCCAGATCGACCGAGCCGTCGGCTCCGGTGAGCGCGGCGAAACGCGAGGGCACGGCGCCCACGGTGACCGCCGCATCCAGCACCTGGTCGTAGTAGCTGAAACTCTCCGGGATGGACGCATCGGCGCGGCCGAGGCCGAGCGACGCGAGACGCTCACGCGTGGCGGCGCGGAGTTCCGCGGCCGTCGCCTCCAGTTCGTCCGCGGTGATGCTGCCGGCCCAGAACGCCTCGACGGCCTTCTTGAGCTCGCGGCGGCGGCCGATGCGCGGGTAGCCGATGATCGTGCCGGCGGGGAACGCCGTACGCGCGGTGGTGTCGGTCATGCTGGTTCCTTCTGGGTGGTGGGTCGGTCGCGGTCACCGGCCGGCAGGGCGCCGATCCGGTCCAGCACAGAGAGAACGGCCTCGTGCTGGTTGAACGTGTACAGGTGGATTCCGGGCGCGCCGCCGTCGAGCAGGCGCTGGGCGAGCCGGGCGGCCCAGGCGATCCCGATCTCGCGCCGGCCCTCGTCAGTCGGCTCGACCTCCAGCTCGATGGCGAGGTCGCTCGGCAGGTCTTCGCCGCTCAGCTCGAGCATCCGCTTGAGGCGGGCAGGGCTGGTGACGGGCATGATGCCGGGCAGGATGGGAAACCCGACCCCGGCCTCCGCCGCGCGCTGGGTGAAGTGGAGGTAGTCCTCCGCGTGGAAGAACAGCTGCGTGATCCCGAGGTTGGCGCCGGCCGCCTGCTTGGCGAGGAGGGCGTCGATGTCCTGCGACACGGAGCGCGACGACGGGTGACCGTTCGGGAACGCCGCGACGGCGATCTGCACATGCTCGCGGTGCTCCAGCACGGCCTGGGCGTGCAGCTCGGGGACAGTCAGCTCGCCGTACGGGACGCGCTCCGCCTGCACGCGATGGATGAGCTGCACGAGTTCCGCGGTCGTCCGGATGTCGCCGATCGGGTCGTCGCCCTCCGGCAGGTCCGCCGGCGGATCGCCCCGAACGGCGAGGAAGCGGCGCACGCCCGCATCCAGGAACTCCCGGATCAACCGGTTCACGTCCTCGTGCGACGAACCGACGCAGGTCAGGTGCGCCATCGGGCTCACGTCGGTGTGCTCCAGGATGTAGCGGAGCACTTCCAGGGAGGCCGTGCGGGAAGAGCCTCCGGCTCCGAAGGTCACCGAGATGAAGTCGGGGCTCACCGCCGCCAGCCGGTCGATCGTCGCTGGGAGCGCGGCAGCCGCGCGCTCGGTGCGCGGGGGATACAACTCGAAGGAGTACCGGGTCTCGGTACAGCTCATGGGATCCTCGGATGGTCGGACAGCGGCACGGGACACCCCGCCTGGTGCACGGGGCACAGGTGGGTTTCACGGGCGGGTGCCGGGCTCGGCTGTCGCACCACCGCAGCGGATCGCCCGCTTCGGTTGAGAGGCAATCTAGCAACGCAGGAGGCTGGACGGAATCGTCTGCGTCATCCTTCGACACAGTCGTTCCGTCCGGCCTCCCGGATCGGTGCTCTCGGCGAACGGCGGATCAGGCCGTCGGCGCCACCTCGAACGGCTCGAACGCCGCGTGGTATTCGGGCATGATCTTCGCCGTCACGCGCGTCCCATCCTCCACATAGTCGGTCGAGATCACCCGGCCACGCTCGTGCAGCGCCGAGATGAGGTCACCGCGGTCGTACGGCACCACGAGTTCGACCTCGAGGGACGGATCCGGCAGCAGCCGCGCGATGGCGGCGAGCACCTCGTCGATTCCCTCGCCCGTGCGGGCGGAAGCGAAGATGGCGCCCGGCTCCAGGCCGCGCAGCACCAGCCGGTCGTCCGCGGGGATCAGGTCGGCCTTGTTGAAGACCACGATCTCCGGGATGTCGCGGGCACCGACCTCGCCGATGACGTCGCGGACCGTCGCCAGCTGCGAAGCCGGGTCGGGGTGCGAACCGTCGACCACGTGGACGATGACGTCGGAGTCGGCGACCTCCTCCAGGGTGGAGCGGAACGCCTCCACGAGCTGATGCGGCAGGTTGCGCACGAAGCCGACCGTGTCGGCCAGCGTGTACAACCGGCCGTCGGCCGTCACACTGCGGCGGACGGTCGCATCCAGAGTCGCGAACAGCGCGTTCTCGACCAGCACACCGGCCTTCGTCACCCGGTTCAGCAGGCTCGACTTACCGGCGTTGGTGTAGCCGGCGATCGCCACGGACGGCACCGAGTTGCGGTTGCGGTTGGCGCGCTTCGCCTCACGGGCCGGCTTGAACCCGGCGATCTGCTTGCGCAACCGGGCCATACGGGTGTGGATGCGGCGGCGGTCCAGCTCGATCTTCGTCTCACCGGGACCACGCGAGCCCATGCCGGCGCCCGCTCCACCCACCTGGCCACCGGCCTGACGGGACATCGACTCGCCCCAGCCGCGGAGACGCGGCAGCAGGTACTCGAGCTGCGCGAGCTCGACCTGCGCCTTGCCCTCCCGGCTCTTGGCGTGCTGGCTGAAGATGTCGAGGATCACCGCGGTGCGGTCGATCACCTTCACCTTCACCACGTCCTCCAGCGCACGGCGCTGGCTCGGCGCGAGCTCGGTGTCGGCGATGACGGTGTCAGCGCCGAGCGCCGCGACGAGGCCGGCCAGTTCCTCCGCCTTACCGCGGCCGAGGTAGGTGCTGGCGTCGGGATGCGGTCGCCGCTGCAGCAGGCCGTCGAGCACAGCCGCGCCGGCCGTCTCGGCGAGCGCCGCCAGCTCGCGCATCGAGTTCTCCGCATCCTGCAGCGAACCCTGCGAGTAGACGCCGATCAGTACGACGTTCTCGAGCCGCAGCTGCCGGTACTCGACCTCGGTGACGTCCTGCAGCTCGGTCGACAGCCCGGACACGCGGCGCAGCGCTGCGCGCTCCTCACGGTCGAACTGCTCACCGTCGTGGGAGCCTCCGTCGGTGCCCTCCGCCTGCAGCGCCTGAGCGCGTGAGGCGGTGCTTCCGCCGAAGAGCGTCACCGACGCGCGGTTCTGCTCGGTTGCGAGCACGCGTGCGACCACGTCGTCGGTGTCGTTGTCGCGGGTGTCGTGTTCGCGGGTATCGGTCTTATCAGTCATTCAGTTCCCCTGATCTGGGTTAACCCTAGTTTGTTCGTGTCCTGTACGGTCGAGTTCATGGCCAGCGGAGATCACTACTTTTCCCCGGCACCGGAGAGCGAAGTGAACCTGCGGCCGTTCACCGCACGCCTGGCGGGCCAGACGTACGAACTGGTGACGGCCAACGGGATCTTCAGCCCCGAGCGCATCGACATGGGTACGAGAGTGCTGCTCGACCACGTCCCTTCAGCGCCGCCCGGAGGGAATCTCCTCGACCTGGGCTGCGGCTGGGGACCGCTGGCTCTCACACTTGCTCTCGAATCCCCTCATGCGACGGTCTGGGCCGTCGACGTCAACAACCGAGCGTTGGATGTGGTGCGCAGGAATACGCAGAAACTCGGTCTCACCAATGTAAACCCGGTGACGCCCGATAATGTTCCCGATGACGTGCAATTTACGACGATCTGGTCGAACCCGCCTATCCGTGTCGGCAAGAACGAGCTGCACGGCATCCTGGAGCAGTGGCTGCCCCGGCTGGAGCCGGGATCGGATGCGTGGCTGGTCGTTCAGCGCAACCTCGGGAGCGACTCCCTGCACCGCTGGATCCAGGCGACGCTTCCCGAGTTGACGACGACCCGCGTCGGGACCTCCAAGGGCTACCGCGTGCTGCGCTCCCGCGCCCACGTCTGAGCTGTCCTGCGCTGCTCTGCGCTGTCCTGCGCCGCGCTGCCGTTCGGCTCGGGGTCAGGCGAGCTCGAGCGTGCCCGTGAAGACGAGCTCGGCGGGGCCGGAGAGGCCGACGTGCTCGCCGTCCTCCGTCGGGAACATGCGGACGCCGACCGAGCCGCCGGGCACATCCACACGCCACTGGTTCGGCGCGCCCTCGCCCGCCCAGTAGCGGACCGCCAGCGCAGCCGCGGCTGCACCGGTGCCGCAGGAGAGCGTCTCGCCGCTCCCGCGCTCGTGCACGCGCATCCGAATGCGGCCGACGCCGTCCGTGATCAGCGGCTCGTGCGGGACGACGAACTCGACGTTCGCTCCGTGCTCGGGCGCGGGCTCGAGGTGAGGGATGTACGTGAGGTCGGCCGCATCCAACTCGGAGTCGTCGGCGACCGCGACCACCACGTGCGGGTTGCTCATGTCGATGCCGAGGCCCGGTCGGGCGATGGGCAGTTCTTTGGCGCGGACGAGGGGCTCGCCGCCGGCGAGGTCCCAGCGGCCGAGGTCGACCTGGAAGCCGTTCGTGCTCCGCTGCACGTCGCGCACGCCCGAGCGTGTGCCGATGTTCAGCGTCCCGCCCTCGGGCAGGTCGGCCAGGCCGGTCTCCAGCAGGTAGCGGACGTACACGCGGATCCCGTTTCCGCACATCTCGGCGGCCGACCCGTCGGCGTTGTAATAGTCCATGAACCAGGTGGCGCCGTCGTCCTCGGCGAGCGCGGCCTCCCCCTCCGGAAGGTGAGCCGAACGCACGGCGCGGATGACGCCGTCGGCCCCCACACCGAAGTGCCGGTCGCAAATCTCCGCGATCTGGGCGGCGCTGAGCGGCAGCACCCCCTCCGGGTCGGAGTACAGCACGAAGTCGTTGCCGGTGCCCTGACCCTTGGTGAAGTGGATGGTCGCCATGCGCCCCAGCCTACCGATCCGAGCCGGACGCTTCGTCCGCCAATACGAGCGCCGAATCCACCAGCTGGTCGTCGTCATAGTCGAGCCAGTGGATGCCTGGGTAGCGCTTGAACCAGCTGACCTGGCGTCGGGCATAGCGCCGCGTCAGCTGCTGCGTCTGCGCGATGGCCTCCTCGCGGCTGAGTTCGCCCCGGAGCTCGGCGAGAGCCTGCGCGTAACCGATCGCTCGCCGTGCGGTGACACCGCGGTCGATGCCGTTCGGGATGAGGTCGGTCACCTCGGCGAGCAGGCCGTCCGCCCACATGCGCTCGACCCGGGCATCGAGACGCGTGACGAGTTCGTCCCGCGGGGCTGCCAGTCCGATCACGACCGTCGGGTCGTGCCACAGCGACGGTTCGTCGGGCAGCGCGCCGGTCACCGAGGTTCCGGTGAGCTCGGCGACCTCCAGGGCGCGGACGATGCGGCGCCCGTTCCGCGAGCCGATGCGCCGGGCCGCCTCGGGGTCGAGCTCGGCGAGGCGCTCGAACAGCATCCCTGGACCATGCGCGGTCAGCTCGGCTTCGAGGCGCGCCCGCAGCTCCGGGTCCGTGCCGGGGAAGCGGAGGTCGAACAGGACGCTCGAGACGTACAGCCCGGAGCCCCCGACGAGGATGGGCGTGGCACCGCGGTCGAGGATGCCGGCGATCGTCTCGCGAGCCGCGGGCTGATAGCGGGCGACGGTCGCCTCATCGGTGACGTCGAGCACATCGAAGAGGTGGTGCGGGATGCCCCGCCACTCGGCCGGGCCGACCTTGGCGGTGCCGATGTCCATTCCGCGGTACTGCTGCATGGCATCGGCGTTGACGACCTCGGCGGACCGGCCGCGGTCGCGCAGGGCCTCAGCGAGAGCCAGGGAGAGGTCGGTCTTGCCCGTCCCTGTGGGGCCGACGATGGCGATGAGGGGCGGGGTTGGGTGCCCGTCGGGCGCCGTCGCGTCGGCGGGCGTCACGTCGGCGGGCGTCACGTCAGCGGGCGTCGCGTCAGCGGGCGTCGCGTCGGCGGGCGTCGCGCTCAGCGCAGTCCGTCCGTCGGGTCGTAGATCGGCATGGTGCCGACACCGGGCGACGTGAGCGGCTCGCGGGTGCGGAGTGTCGGCAGCCCGAGGGACACGCGGCCTGGAGCGGCCTGGGTGGCTCCGGCGGCTGCGCCGTGGGTTGGGACTGCGCAGGAGTCGGCTTCGGCGCGGTCCCACGCCTCCCCCGCTCGCGTCCGGCGGATTCGCAGAGGCGCGCCGTCTGACGCGTCGGCGATGAGGTAGTGGGGCGCCGCCTGGGTGACGCGGACGGTCACGACGTCTCCGGGTCGCGGCACTTCAGAACCTGCGGCGACCTCGAAGTGGACGAGACGGCTGTCGCGGGCGCGACCGCTGAGGCGGTGCGTGTCCGCGTCCTTCCGGCCTTCACCGTTGGCGACCAGGAGTTCGACCTCGCGGCCGACCATTCGCTGATTCTCCTCGAAGGAGATCCGCTCCTGGAGGGCGGTGAGGCGCTCGTAGCGGTCCTGGACGATCTCCTTGGGCACCTGGTCGGGCATCGTCGCAGCCGGTGTCCCCGCCCGGATCGAGTACTGGAACGTGAACGCGGACGCGAAACGCGCCGCTTCGACGACCCGGAGTGTCTCCTGGAAGTCTTCCTCGGTCTCGCCGGGGAAGCCGACGATGATGTCGGTGCTGATGGCCGCGTCCGGAAGCTTGGCGCGAACGCGGTCGAGGATGCCGAGGAACTTCTCCGAGCGGTACGAGCGCCGCATTGAGCGCAGGATGCGGTCGGATCCGGACTGCAGCGGCATGTGCAGCTGCGGCATCACGTTCGGGGTCTCGGCCATGGCGTCGATCACGTCGTCGGTGAACGCCGCCGGATGCGGGCTGGTGAAGCGGATGCGCTCGAGCCCGTCGATCTGACCGGCCGCGCGGAGCAGCTTGCTGAACGCCTGCCGGTCGCCGAACTCGACACCGTACGAGTTGACGTTCTGCCCGAGGAGCGTCACTTCGATGGCACCGTCGTCGACGAGCGCTTGGATCTCCGCGAGGATGTCGCCCGGCCGGCGGTCTTTCTCCTTGCCGCGGAGGGAGGGAACGATGCAGAACGTGCAGGTGTTGTTGCAGCCGACCGAGATGGAGACCCAGCCGGAGTATGACGAGTCGCGCTTGGTGGGCAGGGTCGACGGGAACGTCTCGAGCGACTCGAGGATCTCGATCTCCGCGGCGTCGTTGTGCCGGGCGCGTTCGAGCAGGCTGGGCAGGGCGCCCATGTTGTGGGTTCCAAAGACCACATCCACCCAGGGGGCCTTCTCGAGGATGACGTTCTTGTCTTTCTGGGCGAGGCAGCCGCCGACGGCGATCTGCATCCCCTCGTGGCGTCGCTTGACGCTGGCCAGGTGGCCGAGGTTGCCATAGAGCTTGTTGTCGGCGTTCTCGCGCACAGCGCAGGTATTGATGACGACGATGTCGGCCTCTTCACCGTTTGCCGGGACGTAGCCGGCCGCTTCGAGGGACCCGCTGAGCCGCTCGGAGTCGTGCACGTTCATCTGGCAGCCGAACGTCCGCACTTCATACGTGCGCGCCCGTCCGTCGGCGCGTACCGCGGCCTCGGAGGGGTCGATGACGCTGCGCTGTTCCAGGATGCTCATAATGGCGACAAGTCTACGTTTCTCCCTCGCCGAGCGACGACACCCGCAGGAGGATCGGGCGCGCAGCTCCTCTACTACTGAAAGCGGACGCCGGACCCGCCGCGCGAGCGGCGACCGGCGAAGGCGGTGTCCATCGCCTGGCGAACGACGTCGGACGCGTAGCCCTTGCGGGAGAGGAACCCGTGCAACCGGCGCCGGGCCGTCTCGTCGTCGTACGACGACAGCTGACCCATCCGCTTGACGGCGAGCTCCGTCGCGCGCTCGAGCTCATCATCGTCACCGATGTCGGACAATGCGGTCTCGATCAGGACGGGGTCGATGTGCCGGCGCTTCAGCTCCTGCTCGATCGCCGTTCGGCCGAGACCCTTGCGGCTGTGCTGTGTGAACGCGAGCGTGGTGGCCAGTGACGCATCGTCGATCACGCCCATCGCCTCCAGCCGATCGAGCTCGGGACCGTACACCTCGGGGTCGATCTCACGCTTGGTCAGGAGCTGTTCGAGCTCCCACCGCGACATTCCCCGCCGTGCGAGCTGACGGATGGCGAGGCCACTCGTCTTGCGGGTCTGCCGGATGGTCTCGTCGTCGGGCTCCTCGTCGCCGGCGCGAGCCGACCCGGCCGACGGCGCGGGCTCCGCCCCCCACGTGTTGTTCCAGCCGCCCTCCGCGGTCGCGCCGGACCGCTCGCTACCGGACCGCGCGCCACCGGACCGCCCGCCACCGGACCGCGCGCTGCCGGCCCGCTCGCTTCCGGGCAACTCGACGACAGGACGCGCAGCTGACCGGCGGGACGGGTGGTCGTCACCACCGCGTCCGCGGGCGGGGGTCGCACGCCGTAGTGGTGTCACCGGGGCGAGGTGCTCCCCCGCGACACCACCACCGGTCGACGACTCCCCAGCACCGGAGCTCTCGCCCGGCGTTGCGCCGCTCGCGCCGCCCTCCGGCGACGACGGGAATCTCACCACCACGCAGAACTCCTTCGGGAGGCGACGGGCACGGTCACGCGCCCTTGCGGGCCTTCAGCTTGTCTTCGATCGATCCGACGTTGGACGGCTCCTCGGCCACCGCATTCGGGTCGGCCATGATGCCGAGCTTGATCTTGATCTTCTGCTCGATCTCGGCGGCGACGTCCGGGTTCGCGATCAGGAAGTTGCGCGAGTTCTCCTTGCCCTGACCGAGCTGGTCGCCCTCGTAGGTGTACCAGGCACCCGACTTCTTGACGATCGCGTGCTCCACACCGAAGTCGAGCAGGCTGCCCTCGCGGGAGATGCCGACGCCGTACAGGATGTCGAACTCGGCCTGCTTGAAGGGCGGAGCCATCTTGTTCTTGACGACCTTGACGCGCGTGCGGTTACCGACCGCGTCCGTGCCGTCTTTCAGGGTCTCGATACGACGGATGTCGAGGCGGACAGACGCGTAGAACTTGAGCGCCTTACCACCGGCCGTCGTCTCGGGACTGCCGAAGAACACACCGATCTTCTCTCGCAGCTGGTTGATGAAGATCATCGTGGTGTTGGTCTGGCTGAGACCACCGGTGAGCTTACGGAGCGCCTGGGACATGAGGCGCGCCTGCAGACCGACGTGCGAGTCACCCATCTCGCCCTCGATCTCGGCACGCGGCACGAGCGCCGCAACCGAGTCGATGACGATGAGGTCGATGGACCCGCTTCGTACGAGCATGTCGGCGATCTCGAGCGCCTGCTCACCGGTGTCGGGCTGCGACACCAGAAGGGCGTCGATGTCGACGCCGAGCTTGCGGGCGTACTCCGGGTCGAGCGCGTGCTCGGCGTCGATGAAGGCGGCGATGCCGCCGGCGCGCTGTGCGTTGGCGATCGCGTGCAGGGTCAGCGTCGTCTTACCCGACGATTCCGGGCCGTAGATCTCGATGATGCGGCCGCGCGGGAGACCGCCGATGCCGAGCGCCACGTCGAGTGCGATCGAACCGGTGGGGACGACCTCGACGGGGGCGCGCTCGTCGCTGCCCAGTCGCATGACCGAGCCCTTGCCGAACTGGCGATCGATCTGCGCGAGCGCGGTCTCGAGCGCCTTTTCGCGGTCTGCGGGTGATGGCATGTGCGTTCTCCTTCGTGGGCTTCGGTACGGTTCGACTCTAGGAGGGACGTCCGACACTCGAAGCACTGGACGCGCGATCTGTGGACAACCGGTTTTCGACTGCCGTTGTGAAGAAGTGTAGCCAGTTCCGAACATATCTTCGAGAGTTCGAAACCGGCGTGTCGCACACCGCAATCAGCGCTGGGGGGCCGGCTTACCGGCGCCGTACCAGCGCGACGCGGGCACTCCGGTCTCGCGGCAGAGCGCGATCCAGACCTCGCGCGGGGCCAGCCCCGCAGCGATCGCCTCGTTCGCGGTGCGTCCGCCGAGTTCGCCGAGGACGAGGTCGGTCAGCAGCGTCTGACCGTACGAGCTGCCGAACTCATCCGAGACGGCGCGCTGGAACTCGCTGAGCTTCATGGATCCTTATTTCCGGAGAACGGGTGAGAGGAAAAAGAAGGACGCCCCGCGAACCGCGGGGCGTCCTCAAGAGTATTCGGAATCAGCGGGCGACCAGGTCTGAGTCCATCGCGGCGACGAACTCGTCCGGAATCGTGTCCGGAATCACCGGCTCAAGACCCTCGAGAACCGCGATGCGGTCACCGACCTCGCGCATGATGACCGACACCGGCGTCTCGAGAGCGTCTGCCACGGAGGCGAGAATCTCGCTCGACGCCTCTTTCTGTCCGCGCTCGACCTCGCTGAGGTAACCGAGCGCCACGCTGGCCTTGCTCGCGACCTGGCGGAGCGTACGACCCTTCTGCAGGCGGAAGTCCCTGAGCACGTCGCCAATTTCCTGACGTACAAGAATCATTCGGAGCCTCCCTCTCTTACCCTGCCGACGTATCGATGGGATACGAATGTACCGCATCCCTTGTGTTCCACGATATCGAGGGCCACTGGGCTTTTCTTGTGAATGCAGCAGGTGTAACCAGACTGAAACACCCCGTATTCCCGCGGTAACGCGGGATCTTCACTCAAGCGTTATGCCGAGCTCGGACGCGAGTGCCGAAATGGCCTTTGCGACCGTTTCACGACGGATGCTGTCGCGGTCGCCGGACAGCCCCAGCGCGACCGCGCGGGTACCGTTCGTCGACGAGACGCCCACGTAGACCGTGCCGACCGGGCGCCCGCCCTGCGGGTCCGGTCCGGCCACACCGGTCGTGGAGACACCGAGGTCTGCCGACCGGCCATCGACGGCCAGGCGCTTCCGCACCCCGTCGGCCAGCTGCCGCGCGACTTCCGGGTGCACCGGCCCTTCGGCGGCCAGGAGGGCCGCATCCACCCCGAGCAGAGTGTGCTTCAACTCGGTCGCGTAAACGACGGCCCCACCGAACACCACAGCGGAGGCGCCCGGAACGCTGGTGAGCTCGGCCGTGAGCAGGCCACCGGTCAGTGACTCGGCGACCGCGATCGTCAGGCCCCTCTCGCTGAGCTCGTGCATGACGGCGACCGTCGGCGACGTCTCAGGCAAGGGCACGCTTCGCCCTCCGCCCCTTCCACGCCTGCCAGAGGTAGTCGATACCCGTCCACACCGTGAGGATGACGGCAGCGGTCATCAGGATGCCGTTCACCCAGAAGATCCAGTCGCCCAGCACCGTCCAGAGGGGGACCAACGCGAACGAGATGGCGACCGACTGCACGATGGTCTTGATCTTGCCGCCGCGAGAGGCGGCGATGACGCCCTGCCGGATGACGGCGAAGCGGTACACGGTGATGCCGATCTCGCGCACGAGGATGACGACCGTCACCCACCAGGGCAGCTCGCCCAGGATCGACAGGGCGATGAGCGCTCCGCCGGTGAGCACCTTGTCGGCGATCGGGTCGAGCAGCTTGCCGAGATCGGTGACCTGGCCATTCCGTCGTGCGAGTGCGCCGTCGACGCCGTCCGTGGCGATGGCCAGGATGAACAGCGCAGCGGCCGCCCAGCGGAGCCAGCCGTCGTCGCCCGCGTCGGCGAGCAGCATCCAGACGAAGAGGGGGGCGAGCAGGATGCGCACGACCGTGATCGCGTTGGGCAGATTCCAGTTGCCCACGCGCTTGGCTCCGCCGTCCGCCGCAGTGGGCGGGGGCGTGTCCGTGGGTGGGGGCGTGTCCGACACCGACATCGCGGTCTTCACTCCCTGTCGGTCAGCTGCCAGGCGTCCTCGTCCGAGTCGCCCTCGACCTCAGGATAGCCCGCCGTCATCGCAGCGACGGGGTCGACCCCGTAGCGGTCCTCGTCGTCGGCTGGAGCCGCCTCCGCGAGCGGAGCGATAGCTGCAGCGCTCGCGGGTGCGGCCGCCGGCGCAGCAGTCGCGGCAGACGGCGGCTCCTCGCCCCGCAGCCGCGCGATGACCTGCGGCAGCTGCTCTGCCGTCACGAGCACGTCGCGCGCCTTCGAGCCTTCCGACGGGCCGACGATCTCTCGCGACTCGAGCAGATCCATCAGGCGGCCGGCCTTGGCGAATCCGACGCGCAGCTTGCGCTGAAGCATCGACGTCGATCCGAACTGCGACGACACGACGAGCTCGGCGGCCGCGAGCAGCAGCTCGAGGTCATCTCCGATGTCCGAGTCGATCTGCTTGCGCTCGGCACCGACGGTGACGTCCTGCCGGTATTCCGGCCGCGCCTGGCGGGTCACGTGCTCGACGACCTTCTGGATCTCGTCCTCGTTCACCCACGCACCCTGGACGCGCACGGCCTTTGACGCACCCATCGGCAGGAAGAGCCCGTCGCCCTGGCCGATGAGCTTGTCGGCGCCCGGCTGGTCGAGGATGACGCGGGAGTCCGTCACGCTGGTGACCGCGAACGCGAGCCGCGAGGGGACGTTCGCCTTGATCAGACCGGTGACCACGTCGACCGACGGGCGCTGTGTCGCCAGCACCAGGTGGATGCCGGACGCGCGCGCCAGCTGCGTGATGCGGACGATCGAGTCTTCGACGTCGCGCGGGGCCACCATCATCAGGTCCGCGAGCTCGTCCACCACCACGAGGAGGTACGGGTAGGGCTTGAGCTTCCGCTCGCTCCCCTCGGGAAGGACGATCTCGTTGTTCACCACGGCACGGTTGAAGTCGTCGATGTGTCGGAAGCCGAAGCTCGCCAGATCGTCGTACCGCATGTCCATCTCTTTCACGACCCACTGCAAGGCTTCAGCGGCCTTCTTCGGGTTCGTGATGATCGGCGTGATCAGGTGCGGGACACCGCCGTAGATGGTCAGTTCGACACGCTTCGGGTCGATGAGCACCATCCGTACTTCCGACGGCTTGGCGCGCATGAGGAGGCTCGTGATCATCGAGTTGACGAAGCTCGACTTGCCCGAACCGGTGGAACCGGCGACCAGGAGGTGGGGCATCTTCGCCAGGTTCGCGACCACGAAACCGCCACCGACGTCTTTGCCGACGCCGATGGTCATCGGGTGGGTGCTCTTGACCGCGGCCGGGGAGCGCAGGATGTCGCCCAGCGAGACGATCTCGCGGTCGGAGTTCGGGATCTCCACGCCGATGGCACTCTTGCCGGGGATCGGCGAGAGGATGCGGACCTCGTTGCTCGCGACAGCGTATGACAGGTTCTTGCTGAGTGCGGTGACGCGCTCCACCTTGACGCCGGGGCCCAGCTCGATCTCGTACTGCGTGACGGTCGGACCACGCGAGTAGCCGGTGACCTTGGCGTCGACTCCGAACTGGGTGAGCACCTCGGTGATGGCTGCGACGATCTCGTCGTTGGCGCCCGACCGCGTCTTGGCGGGCGTGCCCGCAGAGAGCATGGACGCCGACGGCAGGTTGTACGGCGCCGTCGGCTGCGGCAGCGCCGGGGGCTCGGCTTCGTCTTCGTCGAACTCGGCCGCGCCGGCCTGGAAGCCCGGCAGCACGGCGCCCGCTCCCGGGATGCCGCCCAGCGGCGGCAATGGTGCGACAGCGGTCGGCGGCTGTTCGCCGGTGAACCGCTGCAGCGCGTCCTCCGCGTGCACGAGCTCGCTGAGCACCTCGGTGTTGTAGTGGTCGCTCGCCGGGTCGGGTTCGAGAGCCGTGTCGAACTCCCCCTTGCCCCGTTGGGGCTTTCCGAAGACCTCCGTGAGGCCGTCGACCGGCGTGGCGTCGTACTCCGGGTCTTCTTCGCGCTGCGACTTGTTGCGGCGCCACCACGGCAGGTTCGCCTCGGTCTCAGGCTCGTCGTCGATGCCGTCGAGTTCGAGCTGCTTGGACTTGGCCTCCTTCGCCGCTTCCTTGGCCTCGAGACGTTCGTCCTCGGTCGGGAGCTGGGCGCCGAAGAGGTAGGCGTAGAGCTCACGGATGCGCTCGGGCAGCTTGTTCGGCGGCGTCTTGGTGATGATGAAGAGGCTCAGGATGAGCAGCAGGATGATCACCGCTCCGGCCCCGTAAGGCGTGATCACCAGAGAAAGCGGAGCGGCGATCAGCCATCCGAGTACACCGCCAGCCTGCGCCAGCGCGATCATCCCGTCGCTCGGCGACGGGTGCGGGCTGAACAGGTGGCACAGTCCCGACACCATCAGCAACAGGATGCTGAGACCGATACCGATACGGGTGTTGTCATGGACAGAACTGGGATGGCGGAACAGCCAGGCGGCGAACAGCACCATGACGACCGGGAGCGCGAAAGCGACGCGGCCGAACAGACCACCGAACGTCCAGGCGTCGAGGGTGCGCGCGACCTGGTCGTTGATCAGGAACCACTCGACGACCGCCCCGGCGATGGCGAGGAGTACCAGGAAGAACGGGAAACCGTCGCGCCGCTCTTCCTTGCTGAGCTTCTCGGGTCCAAGGGCGCGGAAAGCGCCGCCGGTGAGGTGCGCCAGGCCCATCCAGGCACGGATGAGAGGGCTGGGACCCGCGTCCGCAGCCGGGTAGGCGACCGTCTTCTGCTGCGCGGTCTTCGACGCCGGCTTGCGCGCGGTCGACCCGCCGCGACCGGAGTTCCGGGCGCCGGCATTCGGCTTGGTGCTCGTGGCCATGGGCACAACCGTACGTCGTGCCCCCGTCATCCCGCGGTTCCCGCGCCTGAGTTGTGGAAAATCCCGGGGGTCAGCGAACGGTGCGCACCATGGTGTCGGCGTCGTCACGCGATGCGACGGTGACGAAGCCCTCGCTCACGTAGAGCCGGTGCGCGAAGTTGCCGCGCTGGACACTCAGGCTGAGCCGGGCATGCCCTCGGGCGGCCGCCACTCCTCCGATTTCGCGCAGGAGCGCTCGGCCGGCTCCGCGCGCCCGCCACTGCGGGTAGACGCCCAGCGTGAGTTCCGGCACACCGGCCGCGACGAAGCCGCGGCCGGGGGCGTCCGCGGAGAACAGCCGCGCCCAGCACGCTCCGACCGGTACACCCCGGGCGTCTTCGGCCACGCAGCCGAAGTCGCCGGGCCGACGCCAGCCGGTGACGTACCGCGTCACCGCGTGGTCGTCGAGGACGGTCATCCGGGAGCGGGAGCGCACGGGGTTCCAGTTCGCCGCCTCCACCAGCATGTCGGCGAGCACGCGTGCGTCCTCGCCGATCGCCGGGCGGATGCGGAACTGCTCCATGCAGAAACGGTACCCGCCCGGGTGTTTCCGGGGGGTAACGATCCGGGCGGCTACGCCTCGATGACGAGCGGGACGATCATCGGACGGCGGCGGTAGCTGGTGTTCACCCAGCGTCCGACCGTGCGGCGGACGACCTGCGACAGTGCGTGCGAGTCTCGGACGCCGTTGTGGGCCGCTTCCGCGAGGGCGGCGGCGATCTTCGGCTTCACGGCGTCGAAGACCGCGTCGTCCTCGGCGAAGCCGCGGGCGTGCACCTCCGGGCCCGTGACGATCCGGCCGCTGGCGGCCTCCACCACGACGATGATCGAGATGAAGCCCTCTTCGCCGAGGATGCGGCGGTCCTTCAGGTCGGCGTCGGTGATCTCGCCGACGCTGGAGCCGTCGACGTACACGAACCCGAGGTCGAGCTGGCCGACGATACGGGCGACGCCGTCGCGCAGGTCGATGACCGTGCCGTCCTCCGCGAGGATGGTGTTCTTCTCGGGCACGCCGGTGTCCATCGCGAGTCGCGCGTTGGCGACGAGGTGCCGGTACTCGCCGTGGACCGGCATGACGTTCTTCGGCTTCAGGATGTTGTAGCAGTAGAGCAGTTCGCCTGCGGCTGCGTGACCCGAGACGTGCACCTTGGCGTTGCCCTTGTGGACGACGTTCGCACCCAGCTTGGTGAGCCCGTCGATCACGCGGTACACCGCGTTCTCGTTACCCGGGATGAGGCTCGAGGCGAGGATGACGGTGTCGCCGGGGCCGACCTCGATCTGGTGGTCCATGTTCGCCATCCGCGCGAGCACGGCCATCGGCTCGCCCTGGGACCCTGTCGACATGTAGACGATCTGGTCGTCGGGCAGGTCGGCGGCCTTCTTGTAATCGATCAGCACGCCCTCCGGGACCTTGAGGTACCCGAGCTCAGCGGCGATCGTCATGTTGCGCACCATCGAGCGACCCAGCAGAGCGACCCGGCGACCGTTGGCCGCGGCGGCGTCGAGCACCTGCTGCACGCGGTGGACGTGGCTCGAGAAGCTGGCGACGATCACACGGCGGGGCGCACGCGCGATGACGGAGTCGAGCACCGGACCGATGGAGCGCTCCAGCGGGGTGAAGCCCGGAACGTCGGCGTTCGTCGAGTCGGCGAGGAACAGGTCCACGCCCTTCTCGCCGAGCCGCGCGAAGGCGCGCAGGTCGGTGAGGCGGTCGTCGAGCGGCAGCTGGTCCATCTTGAAGTCACCCGTGTGGAGCACGACGCCGGCCGGCGTGGTGATCGCGACGGCGAGCGCATCCGGGATGGAGTGGTTGACGGCGACGAACTCGAGCGAGAACGGCCCCAGCTGCTCGACCTGGCCCTCCTTGACGGTCAGCGAGTACGGCTGGATGCGGTGCTCCTTGAGCTTCGCCTCCACCAGGGCAAGTGTCAGGCCCGAGCCGATCAGGGGGATGTCGCGCCGCAGCTTAAGCAGGTAGGGAACCGCGCCGATGTGGTCCTCGTGGCCGTGCGTGAGGACGACACCCACCACGTCGTCCAGCCGGTCGCGAACCGGTGCGAAGTCGGGAAGGATGAGGTCGACTCCAGGCTGGTCCTGCTCGGGGAAGAGCACGCCGCAGTCGACGATGAGGAGCTTGCCCTCGTACTCGAAGACCGTCATGTTGCGGCCGATCTCGCCGAGACCGCCGGTGGGGATGACGCGGAGCGTTCCGGGTTCGAGCACAGGTGGCTGGGAAACGGGGTTGGGCATGTGCCCTCCTCTTTCTATCTTTCGTGTGTGCGGGGCTTCGCGCGCCCGCGGATGTCTTCGGCCGCCTCGTCGGGCGGCCTGTCAGCGTGTGGTCCCGGCGATCTTCGGGAGCGCTCCGCCCGCGGCCGCGTTGCGGTCGGGGCGGAAGTTGGAGAAGTCGACGCCGGGGATGTCTTTCACCAGATCGAGCTCGTCCTCGATCTGGGCGGCCTCCCACTCCTCCGGTCCGACGAGCGGCAGGCGCACGCGCGGGCTGGAGATGCGGCCGAGGCCGTGGAGGATGTACTTGGCAGCCACCGTGCCGGGCACGTGTGTCATCACCGCGCGCACCAACGGCTCGAGCTTCATGTGGGCGGCGGTCGCCGTGGCCAGGTCGCCCGCGTTCACCGCATCCACGATCTGTCGGTACGGCGTGGCCGCGACGTTCGCCGTGACCCCGATCAGCCCGCTCGCACCGATCGCGAGGTGCGGCAGCACGTTCGCGTCGTCGCCCGAGAAGTACATCAAGTCGGTCTGGTTGAGCACGCGGCTGACCTCGCTGAAGTCACCCTTCGCATCCTTGATCGCGAGCACGTTGGGGTGCTTCGCGATGCGCAGGATGGTCTCGTACTTGATCGGCACACCGGTGCGGCCCGGGATGTCGTACAGGATGACCGGAAGATCGGTCGAGTCGGCGATCATCCGGAAATGGGTCAGGATGCCCGCCTGCGTCGGCTTGTTGTAATACGGCGTGACGACCATGACGCCGTCGGCGCCGGCCTTTTCGCTCTGCTTGTAGAGCTGGATGGCGTGCGCCGTCTCGTTCGACCCGCCGCCGGTGATGATCTTGGCGCGCCCGTCGGCGACCGACTTGCCGACCTCGACGAGACGGAGCTTCTCGTGGTCCGTCAGGGTCGAGGTCTCGCCGGTGGTGCCGGTGACGACGATGCCGTCAGCGCCCGCCCGGATGACGTCGTCGATGTGCTTCTCGACCGCCGCCCAGTCCACTTCGCCGTCGGCGGTG
>Ga0256888_1000001_pt1 | contig 57137 bp, 65 predicted proteins | sample MC6MC0511MT_FD_186347 | JGI IMG/M metagenome (GOLD analysis project Ga0256888, IMG submission 186347) | Metatranscriptome of enriched soil aggregate microbial communities from Iowa State University, Ames, United States - MC6-MC0511-MT... | ecosystem: Environmental > Terrestrial > Soil >... | reverse complement strand
GGGTCGTCGGGCGCTCGGCCCGCGGTGCCGCCGTCGCGGCCGTCGCCCCGGCGACGGAGGTAGCGCTCGAACTCCTGCGCGATCGCCTCGCCGCTCGCCTCGGGGGAGTCGACGGTGTCCCGCGCCTGCTCCAGCTGCTGGATGTACGACGCCATCTCTTCGTCGTCCGCCGCGAGCGCGTCGATGCCCGCCTCCCACGCGGCCGCCTCATCGACGAGCGTCCCGCGCGGGATCGTCACATCGACCAGTTCTTCCAGCTTGTCGATCAGCGCCAGGACGGCCTTCGGGCTGGGCGCGTTGTGCACATAGTGGGGGACCGAGGCCCAGATCATGATGGTCGGGATGCCCACGTCCTCCGCGCCTTCGGCGAGCGCGCTCAGGATGCCCACCGGCCCCTCGTAATTGGAGCGCTCGACGCCGAGCTCTGCCCGGACCGCCGCGTTGTCGCTGGACGCGAAGACCGAGATCGGGCGGGTGTGCGGAACGTCGGCGAGCATCGCGCCGAGGAAGACCACGGCGCCGATGTCGGCGGCGAGGGCCACATCCATGATCTCGGCGGTGAAACTGCGCCAGCTGCGGGACGGTTCGGTGCCGAGTAGCAGGAAGATGTTGCCGGCATTGTCGCCGGTGACCGTCAGCTCGGCGTCGCCGGCGAGGTCTTCAGGGACACGCCCGGGGAGGGATGGCCCGTACACGGCCGCGGACGGCCAGATCAGGCGGCGGCGACCATCGTCGTCGGTCACCACCGGCCGGTTGAACTGGAAGTCGAAGTAGAGCTCGGGGTCGACCTCCGCGATGGGGACCACCTCGAGCTGTTCCTTGAGCGTCTTCACCGCACCGCTGGCCGCTTCGCCCGCGTCGTTCCAGCCTTCGAACGCAACCACGAGGATGCGGCCGCCGAGGATGTTCTGTCCGTCAGTCACGAAGTCGTCCCTCGTCCTTCCCGGCGACCGGTCGGAGCGCCATCCCTCAAGGATAGGCCCGTGCCTCTGCCGATAGACTTGCCCGTTGTGACCGCGTCTTCCCCCCGCAGCGAACAGGCCCCCATCGAACAGGATGCGGCCGGGCTCCCCGCTGCCGTCCTGTGGGATATGGACGGCACCCTCGTCGACACGGAGCCGTATTGGATGGCCTCCGAGCAGGAGCTCGTCGGCTCCTTCGGCGGCACCTGGACTCACGACGACGGCTTGCTGCTCGTCGGGCTGGGCCTGTGGAACTCGGCCGAGATCCTGCGTTCTCGCGGTGTCGACCTGGACGCCGACGAGATCGTGCACTGGCTCACCGACCGCGTGCAGCAGAAGCTGGACGAGGATGGCGTGCCGTGGAGGCCGGGCGCACGTGAACTGCTGGAGTCGCTGCGGCAGCGCGGCATACCGACCGCGCTCGTGACCATGTCGGTGCGCCGGATGGCGGAGCAGATCGTCGGGCACATCCCCTTCGACGCGTTCGACGTCATCGTGAGCGGCGACGAGGTGGAAGAGCCGAAGCCCGCCCCCGAGCCGTACCTCCGGGCTGCTCGCCTCCTCGGTGTGAATGCGGCGGACACCGTCGCCATCGAGGACTCGCTGGTCGGCCTGTCGTCGGCGGTCGCCTCGGGCGCCGCGACGATCGGCGTCCCGCACATCGTGCCGCTGCCCGAGTCGGATGCGCACACGCTGTGGGAGTCGCTGGAGGGCAGGACTGCAGACGACGTCGTCGCGGTGGCCCGCGCCCGCCGAGAGGCGGTCGGACGATGAACGAGACTCCTCGCAGCTCCGGCCCTTTCCGCGCGGGCGATCGCGTGCAGCTGACCGGTCCGAAGGGCCGCATGAACACGATCACCCTGGAGCCCGGCAAGCTGTTCCACAGCCATCGTGGCGTCCTGGAGCACGACGCGATCATCGGCCTCCCGGACGGCTCGGTCGTCAGCAACAACGCCGGTGTCGAGCACTTGGCGCTCCGCCCGCTTCTGACCGACTTCGTCATGTCGATGCCGCGCGGTGCGGCGATCGTCTACCCGAAGGATGCGGCGCAGATCGTCGCCCTGGCGGACATCTTCCCGGGCGCGACCGTCGTCGAGGCGGGCGTGGGCTCCGGCGCTCTGTCGCTCTGGTTGCTGCGCGCCATCGGCCCGGAGGGGCACCTGCTGTCGTTCGAGCGCCGGGAGGAGTTCGCAGAAGTCGCCCGCGCCAACGGGGCCACCTTCCTCGGCGCCGACCCCGAGAACTGGACGCTCACCGTCGGCGACCTGCAGGACGCCCTGCCTGCCGCGGTCGAGCCGGGGACGGTCGACCGGGTCGTGCTCGACATGCTCGCCCCGTGGGAGACGCTCGACGTGGTAACCGAGGCGCTCAAGCCCGGCGGAGTCGTCATCTGCTACGTCGCCACGGTCACGCAGCTGTCGCGCGTCGCGGAGGCGATCCGCGCCTCCGGCGACTTCACGCACCCGCAGTCGAACGAGACGATGGTGCGCGGCTGGCACGTCGAGGGGCTGGCGGTGCGACCCGATCACCGGATGATCGCGCACACGGGCTTCCTGATCACCGCCCGGCGGCTCGCCCCCGGGACGGTCCTGCCGGAGCTCAAGCGGCGTCCCTCCAAGTCCGACTATTCCGATGCGGACGTCGAGGCCTGGACGCCCGGCGCGCTCGGCGAGCGGCAGTCCAGCCCGAAGAGTCTCCGCAAGCGGATGCGCGAAGCCACCGCGAGCGCCGATCTGGCGAAGTCGCGTGGTTCCGATGAGGACGCTGACGCTCCGCTGGACACGGACGAGGACGCTCCGAGCGTCGGCTAGCATGAGTCACCGGGACACCGCGCGTCGGCGACGGCCGTCCTGAGCCCCCACCGATCGCACCGAAAGAGGACCCGTGCCTGGAGCAGTCCGCCGCGCAACCGCCCGCCCCCGAGCGACCCTGCTCGGTCGTGCAGCCGCCGTCATCGGAGCCTCCGCCCTGGTGGCCGTGGCTCTGACCGGATGCTCCACGAATCCGAACGCCGACTGCGGCACGGCCCTGCCGTCCGGTTCGGCGTCGCAGCTGGTGGAGGCCACGGGCAAGATCGGCGCCAAGCCGAAGATCACCGTGCCGACGCCGCTCGACACCAAGAAGTCCGAGCGCACCATCATCACCGAGGGCACCGGCGAGCAGGTGCATCAGGGCCAGGTCGTCGAGATCCAGTACACGATCCTCGACGGTGCGACCGGCGCGGTGCAGCAGACCTCCTACGGCAGCGGCGACACGTACCCGCTGGCGCTGGGCGCCGGCAACGCCGCGCTGAGCAAGGGACTCCAGTGCGCTCCCGTCGGCTCGCGCGTCGCCGTCGTGATCTCCCCGAAGGATGCGGGCGGCTCCGGTGCGACCAGCTCCGGAGTGATCGTGGTCGACATCATGAAGGCCTACCTGTCGAAGGCGAACGGCGCTGTCCGGCCGTCGGTCTCGGGCTTCCCGACCGTGGTGCTCGCACCGACCGGCCAGCCCGGCATCACCATCCCGTCGTCCGGCTCGACTCCGAAGGCGCTGCGCACCGAGCAGCTCAAGGTGGGCGATGGCGCCACTGTGAAGAAGGACTCGCTGGCGATCCTGCAGTACACCGCCGTCGGGTGGGACAACAAGAACATCGTCTTCTCCAGCTGGCAGTCCGGTTCGCCCGACCTCGTGGCGATCGGCACGGGCCAGAGCCAGCTGAACCAGGCGCTCCCGCAGGCCGTGCTCGGCCAGCTCATCGGCAAGCAGGTCGGCTCGCAGGTCGTCATCGAGGCGCCCACCGAGGGCCAGGTTCCCGCGGCCGCCTGGGTCGTCGACATCCTGGGGATCCGCTAGCCCGCGCACTAGGATGGACGGGTGTCCCGTTCCTCGTCCTCGCCCGCGCGCGTCCCGGTCGAGGAGCGTCTGTTCAGCCTCGTGCTGGCGCTGCTCGCCACCGAGAACGGCCTGACCAAGAGCGAGATCCTGTCGACCGTGCAGGGCTACCGCCAGCGGTACGAGGCGCACGGCGACAACAGCAGCCTGGAGCGCCAGTTCGAGCGCGACAAAGACGACATCCGCGAGCTCGGCGTTCCGCTGGAGACGGTGGAGGCGCCGGAGGCTTCCGGCAACAATCAGCTGCTCCGCTATCGCATTCCGAAAGGCGCATACGACCTCCCGGCCGATGTGAGCTTCTCGCCGGAGGAGCTCACGCTGCTGGGCCTGGCCGCCGCCGTGTGGCGCGAGGGATCGCTGTCGGGGGAGTCCCGTCGCGCCCTCATGAAGCTGCGCTCGCTCGGCGTCGAGGCGGACGACCCGGTGGTCGGCTACGCTCCGCGGCTGCGGGTGCGCGAGACCGCCTTCGAACCGTTCAGCCAGGCGCTCGAGCGGCACGTCATGGTCCAGTTCCCGTACCTCAAGCCGGGTGAGAGCGCCTCGCGGCAGCGCACCGTCGCTCCGCTCGCTCTGGTGCAGCACCAGGGCCGCTGGCACCTGCAGGGCATCGACCAGGAGGCGAACGGGTCGCGGACCTTCCTGCTCTCCCGCGTCGTCGGCCCCGTGAAGCTGACCGCGCGCGTGTTCGACCCGGAGCAGTATCGCGTCGGCGGAGAGGCGTTCGCTGATCGAGCGCTGCTCGAGCTGGAGCGGATCTGGGAGTCGAACGTCGCCGAGATCGAGGTGACCGCTGGCACGGATGCGGCCACGCGGCTCGGAAAACGCTACGGCGACGCCGTCCCGGTCGGAGCCGAAGGACAGCCGATGCGCCTGACCGTGAACTTCTCGGACAGCAACATCCTCGCGGACCAGCTGGCCTCGTTCGGCCCGGAGGTCCTCGTCCTGGCGCCGCAGGAACTGCGCGACCAGGTGCTGCAGCGACTGGAGGCGGTCGTGGCCGCGCACGGCGCCACACCCGACACTTCGGGGGAGGGAACGCGTGGCTGAGCGCCGAAAGCCCATGCAGGCGCAGGACAAGCTCGCATTCCTGCTCGCCCTCGTGCCGTACCTGATGGACCGCGACCGGGTCAGCGTCGCCGAGGCCGCCGAGCACTTCGGGGTCGAGCAGGAGCAGTTGCGCGACGCGGTGCGTCTGATCGCCGTCTCCGGCATCCCCGGCGAAACGAACGCGTACCAACCCGGCGACCTGTTCGACATCGCCTGGGACGACTTCGAGGAGAACGACCAGATCGTCCTCACCCACCAGGTGGCGATCGACGACTCGCCGCGCTTCTCGGCGCGCGAGGCGGCCGCACTGATCGCGGGCCTCCAATACCTGACGGCGCTGCCCGAGAATGCCGACCGGGATGCGATCGGCTCGCTGATGGCCAAGTTGGCGCGCGGCGCATCCGCCGCTCCGAGTCAGCTCGCGGTGGCTCGGTCCGAGACCGACGAGGTGCTGGCGACCATTCGCGACGCCGTCATCGCCGGCGTGCAGGTGGAGTTCGACTACCTGAGCTCGCGCGGAGAGCGCGAGCGCCGTCGCGTCGACCCGTTGCGGATCGAGTCGGTCGATCAGGACTGGTACCTGCGCGGTTGGGACCACCTGCGCACCGCGATCCGAACGTTCCGGCTGGATCGCATCGACGACCTGGTCGCGACGCAGGAGCCGATCACCTACCGTCCGGGCGACGTGAAGCTCCCCGAGACGCTCTTCACCGGCACCGACGAAGACCAGCTGGTGACCGTGGATGTGTCCGCGTCGGCCATCCGCCTTATCGAGGACTACATCCCGGAGGGTGCCGAACGCGAGGAACGGGGAGGCGTCATCCGCACGAGCGTCCGCGTCGCCCACTTCCATGGCCTGAAGCGACTCGTCGCGGGCCTTTCCGGCGTGCTCACGGTGCTCGACCCGCCTGAGGCGCGCCAGGTCGTCGCGGGCTGGGCGCGTGCCGGCGCCGAGCGGTATACCGGCAGCCAGAACGTTCAGCGTTAGGCTGACGTCATGCCCTGGTGGTCGTGGCTGCTGATCTGGACCGTGCTCGTGCTCGGTCTCCTCGGCATGCTCGCCTTCTTCGCGTGGTGGCTGTTCCGCAAGGTCGTCGCGGCCGGCCGCGAGGCCGCTGCGCTGATGGAGAAGGCGGACGTGCTGTCCCGCCGGGCCGAAGAACTGCACGAGCGCTTCGAGCCGGCCGTGCTCAAGGACGCCGAGGAACTGCGCGCCGAGCGACACGACCTGCTGACCGCCCGCGCCTACGCCCGGCAAGCTCGCAGGGATGCGCGGGTCAGGCGCGGTAGACTACTGGTCGATGTGGATCCGGCAACGGTTCCCGACCGCTTCGCCCACCTTTTGAGAAGGACCTGATCTCATGTTCGCAGGACTGACCGGATGGCATCTGCTCATCATCCTTGCCGTGATCCTGCTGCTTTTCGGTGCGCCGAAGCTTCCGGGCCTCGCCAAGAGCATCGGCCAGTCCATGCGGATCTTCAAGGGTGAGGTCGACGAGCTGAAGAAGGACGGCAAGGCCGACAAGACCGACCCGGCCGCCGACGGCACGATTCAGAACACCGCCGCCCCCGGCGCAGCTGCCCCGGCTCCCGTGGCGCAGGCTCCTGTGACGCCGGCTCCGGTCGACCCCTCGACCGAATCCAAGCCGAAGTCCTAGTCCGGTGGCCTCCACCAAGCGAGGCAAGACCCGCGAAGGACGGATGACGCTCGCCGAGCACTTCATCGAGCTTCGCAAACGCCTCTTCCGTTCGGCTCTGGCCCTGGTCGGCGGCGCTGTCGTCGGCTGGTTCCTGAGCGACTACGTGATGAACGCGATGCGCGGTCCGATCACCGACATCGCCAAGCAGCAGGGCCGTGAGGCGATGCTGAACTACGACAGCATCACGGGCGCCTTCGACCTCAAGATGCAGGTCGCGATCACCATCGGGGCGATCATCTCCAGCCCGATCTGGCTCTACCAGATCTGGGCCTTCTTCGTTCCTGCCATGACGCGCAAGGAGCTGAAGTACGGCTTCGGCTTCTTCTTCACGGCCGTCCCGCTGTTCATCGCCGGGGGAGTGACCGGTTGGCTGCTCGTTCCGCATATCGTCAGCCTGCTGACGAGCTTCGCCCCGGAAGCCGATTCGGCGATCATCGGCGCGAAGACGTACTTCGACTTCATCCTCAAGCTGGTTCTCGCGGTCGGCATCGCGTTCGTTCTTCCCGTCTTCCTCGTGCTGCTGAACTTCGTGGGCGTGCTGAGCGCGAAGTCGATCATCGCCTCGTGGCGCTGGGCGCTCATCCTCATCGCCCTGTTCACGGCGATCGCGACCCCCGCAGCCGACGTGCTGTCGATGTTCCTGCTGGCGATCCCGATGGTGGCGCTGTATTTCGCCGCGTACGGGGTTGCCTGGCTGCACGACCGCCGCGCCCTCAAAGTCGCGAACCGGCTCGAAGCCGAGCTCGCCGCGTAGCGCCGTCACCCGCGAGTCCCCGCGCCGGTCCCGGCCTGTGGTCGCCGCGCGGGCATAGGCTGGACAGGTGACCGATCAGACGCTCTCGCCGGCGGAGCGGTTCGCCGCCTCGCGCGACCGGGCCCGCCAGCCCCTGCTCGAGACCTTCCGTCAGGGGCTCCGCTTCGACCTCGATCCGTTCCAGCGCGAGGCGTGCGCATCCCTCGAGCGCGGAAGCAGCGTCCTGGTCGCGGCCCCGACGGGTGCGGGCAAGACCATCGTGGCCGAGTTCGCGGTGTTCCTGGCGATGCGGGAAGCCAATGCGAAGGTCTTCTACACGACGCCGATGAAGGCGCTGAGCAACCAGAAGTTCCAGGAGTTCGTCGACGCGTACGGGCCGGAATCGGTCGGTCTGCTGACCGGCGACACCAACATCAACTCGCGCGCCCGGATCGTCGTCATGACGACCGAGGTGCTGCGCAACATGCTCTACGCCGACTCGGACCTGCTCACCGACCTCGCGTACGTCGTCATGGACGAGGTGCACTACCTCGCCGACCGGTTCCGCGGGGCCGTGTGGGAGGAGGTCATCATCCACCTGCCGTCGGAGGTGAGGATGGTGTCCCTCAGCGCCACCGTCTCCAACGCCGAGGAGTTCGGCGACTGGCTGCAGGCGGTACGCGGTGACACCGAAGTCGTGGTGTCGGAGGAGCGTCCGGTGCCGCTGGAGCAGCACATCCTGATGCGCTCGAAGCTGATCGACCTGTTCGACTCGTCGGGGCTGGCCGCGACGAACCGGGTGAACCCGGAACTGGTGCAGATGGCCCGCTACGGCGGCCGGGTGCTCAGCAGCCGGCAGATGCGGGATGTGGGCCGATATCACTCCAAGGGCGGTCGTCCCGACGGGTTCCGGATGAACCGGGCCGACCTCGTGGGGCTGCTGAACGACCGCAATCTGCTCCCCGCCATCTTCTTCATCTTCAGCCGCAACGGGTGCGACGCGGCGGTCAAGCAGGTGCTGCGGGCCGGCGTCCGGCTGACCGAGCAGCACGAGCGCGACGAGATCCGGGAGATCGTGGAGGATCGCTGCCGCACCCTTCTGGACGAAGACCTCGCCGTGCTCGGCTACTGGGAGTGGCTGGAGGGCCTGGAGCGCGGTGTCGCCGCCCACCACGCGGGCATGCTGCCGGCCTTCAAGGAGGTCGTCGAGGAGCTGTTCCGCCGCAAGCTCGTGAAGGCGGTGTTCGCGACGGAGACGCTCGCGCTGGGGATCAACATGCCGGCGCGAACGGTCGTACTCGAGAAGCTGGAGAAGTTCAACGGCGAAGCGCGCGTCCCGATCACGCCGGGGGAGTACACACAGCTGACCGGTCGCGCCGGCCGTCGCGGCATCGACGTCGAGGGGCACTCCGTCATCCAGTGGGAGGACGGCCTCGATCCGCAGTCCGTCGCGTCGCTCGCCTCTCGGCGGAGTTATCCGCTGAACTCCAGTTTCCGCCCGACCTACAACATGGCGGTGAACCTGATCGACCAGTTCGGGAGGCCGCGGACGCGAGAGATCCTGGAGTCGTCGTTCGCGCAGTTCCAGGCCGACCGCGCTGTGGTCGACCTGGCGCGCAAGGCGCTGCAGCAGGAGCAGTCGCTCGCCGGTTACGAGGAGGCGATGAGCTGCCATCTGGGTGACTTCCGGGAGTACTTCAGCATCCGACGCGAGCTGACCGACCTCGAGCGTAAGGGCTCGCGGATTGAGTCGGCCTCCAGCAGCGACCGCGAGAAACGCCAGCGGCAGCTCGCTGCGCTGCGCAAACGGATGAAGGACCACCCCTGCCACCGCTGCACGGAACGCGAGCAGCACGCCCGCTGGGCGGAGCGCTGGTGGAAGCTGAAGCGCGACACCGACAAGCTGCGGTCGCAGATCCAGTCGCGGACCGGCGCGGTCGCGAAGGTGTTCGACCGGGTGTCCGACGTCCTGCTGGAGCTGGGCTACCTGCAGGAGGAGGACGGCGAGGTCGCCCTGACCGTTCACGGACGCACGCTCAAGCGCATCTACGGCGAGCGAGACCTGCTGGTCGCCGAGTGCCTGCGCCGGAACGTCTGGAAGGACCTCGACGCTCCCGGCCTCGCCGCGATGGCGTGCGCCCTGGTGTTCGAGCCGCGTCGGGACGACGGACTCGCCAGTGAGCGCACCCTGCCGCGTGGGGCGTTCCGGCCCGCCCTGGAGCGCACGGTCGAGCTCTGGAGCAAGCTGGACGACCTGGAACAGGACAACCGCCTCCCGGGCAGCGAGCCCCCGTCGACGACCATCGCGCTGGCGATGTGGATGTGGTCACGCGGATCCGGGCTTGATGCGGTGCTGTCCGAGGCGGACATGGCCGCCGGAGACTTCGTCCGGTGGGCCAAGCAGACGATCGACCTGCTCGATCAGCTGTCACTCGTGGCGCAGGGGAATGTCGGCCGGGTCGCGCGGCAGGCGCTCGAGTCCATCCGCCGGGGAATCGTCGCGTACTCGTCTGTTGCGTGAATCAGCGGCGTGAATCGCTGGCGCGATCGGCGGCGCGAGTCGGCGGCGTGAGTCCATAGCCGGGGCGACAGGTTTCACCGGGCTGGATGACATAGGCTCTTCACTCGTGCAGATCGTCCCGCGAGCCCCGCTTCCGCTCTGGCTCGCGGTGGTGCTGGCCGTCGGCGCCGGACCGGTGCTCGACGCCGGTTTCCCGGCGCTGGACTGGTGGCCGCTCACATTCGTCGGCATTGCCATGGTGCTCCTCGCTCAGCGCGGGCGACGCGCCGGGTCGGCCTTCCTCGTCGGCTTCCTCGCCGGGGAGTCGTTCTACCTGGTCCACATCGCCTGGACGGCGCTCTACCTGGGCCCCGTGCCCTGGATCGCGCTCGCGACCCTGGAGTCGCTGTTCTGGGGCCTGGGCGGCATCCTGATCACCCTCGCGTACCGCTGGGTGCCGCAGGCGTTCCCCACGACGCTCGGGCGGCTCGGACTGCTCCCGGTGATTGTCGCCGGGTTGTGGGTGCTGCGCGAGTTCGTGACCGGAACCTGGCCGTACGGCGGCTTCTCGTGGGGCCGGGTCGCCGAGTCGCAGTCGACGAGCCCGCTCGCGCCGCTGGTGGCCTGGCTGGGGATCTCGGGCCTGAGCTTCGTCATGGTCTGGCTGGTGGCCCTCCTGGTCGAGCTGGTCGGCGCGCTGGACTTACGCACCGACTCGCGCGCGCTGCTGGCGGGTATCGCCATCGCGCTGGTGTTCGCCATTCCGGCCTGGCCGGCGACGACCGACGGCACGACCCGCATTGCCGCGGTACAGGGCAACGGGCCGGCGGGATACTTCGACGATGCGCCTCCCGGAGCGGTGTTCGAGAGCCAGGTCGCCGAGACGCTGCGCATCCCATCGGCCCAGGTCACCGGCTCCAAGAAGGTCGATATGGTGGTCTGGCCGGAGGGGTCTGCGCTGCCCGACCCGACCCGTGATCCGGACAACGCGGCCATTCTGGATGCGCTCAGTCGCAAGTTCGGCGCACCCTTCGTGGTCGGAACGATCACCTCGCGCGACGACAAGCTGTTCAACACCTCCCTGCAGTGGGAGGCGGGCAAAGGCGCGGTCGACTACTACGACAAGAAGCATCCCGTGCCGTTCGGGGAGTACGTGCCCGACCGGGCTTTCTGGCGGCCGTTCGCCCCGGACCTGATCGACCTGATCGGCCGGGACTATACCCCGGGGACGCGCGACAATGTGTTCGACATCGGGGGTGTGCGCGCCGGCATCTCCATCTGCTTCGACATCGTCGACGACCAGCTGCTCACCGACATGATGCGCGGGGGAGCGCAGGTGATCCTCGCGCAGACGAACAATGCGGACTTCGGCGAGACGGACGAGAACCAGCAGCAGCTTGCCATCGCACGGCTTCGTGCGATCGAGTCGGGCCGGGCGCTGGTGAACATCTCGACGGTCGGCAGCAGTCAGATCATCGGCCCGGACGGCCGCACCATCAGCTCGATCGCTCCATTCAAACCGGGTCACATGGTCGCGGATGTGCCTCTCGGCACGACCACGACTCCCGCAACCCTGCTCAGCCGGGGGATCGAATTCCTGGTCGCGGGCCTCGGCCTGTTCGGGCTGCTGGTCGCCTCCACCGCCCGTCGTTCGCCGGCGCAGACCATCCATCGGCCCCTGGACATGAGAAGGCCGTCCTCACCTCGACGGTGAGAACGGCCTCGGGTACGCCCGAATCAGGCGCTGTGCTTGCGCTCGCTGGTGCCGCGGCGGGCCCGCAGGTACTGCAGACGCTCCTCGAGGAGCTCCTCGAGCTCGGCGCGGGTGCGGCGCTCGAGCAGCATGTCCCAGTGGCTGCGCGGGACTTTCGCGTCGGAGTGGTCGACCTCGACGGGGACGTCGCCGACGAGCAGGCGTGCCTCGTGCCCGCAGTGCTTGCACTCCCAGGTGTCGGGGGCGTCGGCCTCGGCCGAGAACACGACCTCGGACTCCTGGCCGCAAACGGTGCATAGGTATGTGTAACGGGAGCGCGGAGAGTAGACGACGCCTTCTTCGCTTTGTAAGCTTTGGGCGCCGAGTCTCATGCCGCGCAAGCTGCGATCTGCCATTGTGTGGTCTCCTCTAGTGCGCGCGAATCCTCACAGTTATAAACCGTCAAGCTGGGGATTCTCTTTCCGGGCGGACGTTTCTCCCAGTGCCCTCACAGAGTCGGCGTCGCACAGCCGGGGCGGAGGCGCTTCAGCGACGAGCGTCGACCACCCGCCGCAGCACATCGCAGCGGTCCGTCACGATGCCGTCGACGCCCAGATCGAGCAGCCGCACCATGTCGCCCGGGTCGTTGACCGTCCACACGTGGACTTCGGCTCCGGCCGCGTGGATGCGGTCGACCGTCCGCCGGGTGACCAGCTGCAGCGGGCCGCGGCGCTCGGGGATCTGGACGGCGGCGAAGCCGCGGAGCGAGTGTCTGAGAAGCGGGGCGACGCCCAGCTTCGCGCCGGTGAGGACCGGGAGGAACTCGGAGACGGCGGGGGAGGTGGCGACGTCCGGGAGCTGGTCCGTCACGGCCCGGCGACGCGCGGGCACGAAACTGGTGATCAGCACGCGGTCGACGGCTCGGGCGGCCCGGATGGCGTCCACGGCGGGGGCAGCGGCTCGCGCATCCTTCACGTCGATGTTGAACCGGGCCTCTGGGAACGTGTCGAGGGCCTCCGCCAGGGTGCAGAATCCCTGGCCGTGGCCGAGATCGATGCGGCGAAGCTCGGACATGGTCAGCTGAGCGATCGGCACCTCGCGACCGGCGACGCGGGACAGCGTCGGGTCGTGCGCGATGACGGCGACGCCGTCTGCGGACGCATGGATGTCCGTCTCGAGGTGCGTCGCGCGGGCGGACAGGGCGCGGGCAAACGCTAGGAGGGTGTTCTCGGGCACGTCGAGGGCGAGGCCGCGGTGCGCGATAACGCGTGGCGGCCGTCCGTCGAGGAAACTCACGTCGTAGTCGGTGGGGCGGGCGGTGTGGGGGGAGTCGTCCCGGCGGCAGCGGCAGCGGCCGCAGCAGCGCCTCCCGGAGCGAATGCCGTTCCGATGCCCTTCAGCGCTTCGGTCAACTCGCTCGGGATGATCCAGAGCTTGTTGGCCGGGCCCTCCGCCAGCTTCGGCAGCGTCTGCAGGTACTGGTAAGCCAGCAGCAGGTTGTCCGGGTTCCCCTCGTGGATGGCCTCGAACACCGTGGTGATCGCCTTCGCCTCACCCTCGGCTCGGAGCACCGCTGCCTTCGCGTCACCCTCGGCGCTGAGGATGGCGGCCTGCCGCCTGCCCTCCGCGTTCAGGATCTCGGACTGCTTGTTTCCCTCGGCGGTGAGGATGACAGCGCGGCGATCCCGCTCGGCGCGCATCTGCTTCTCCATCGAGTCCTGAATGGACGCGGGCGGGTCGATCGCCTTGAGCTCCACCCGGGAGACGCGGATTCCCCATTTGCCGGTCGCGTCGTCGAGGACGAGCCGCAGCTGGCCGTTGATGTTGTCTCGGCTGGTCAGGGCGGCTTCGAGGTTGAGGCCGCCGACCACGTTGCGGAGAGTCGTGGTCGTCAGCTGCTCGACCGCTCCCAAGTAGTTGGCGATCTCGTACGTGGCTGCGCGCGCATCCGTCACCTGGAAGTAGACGACGGTGTCGATGGAGACCACGAGGTTGTCTTCGGTGATCACCGGCTGCGGCGGGAAGGATACGACCTGCTCGCGCAGGTCGATCAGCGGCCGCACCTTGTCGATGAACGGTACGACCACATTCAGTCCCGGCAGCAGCGTCTTGTGGTACTTGCCCAGCCGCTCGACCACGCCGGCCCGCGCCTGCGGAATGATCCGGATGGCGCGGAACAGCGTGACCAGCACGAAGATCGCGACGATCAGAATGACCACGCTGACAACGATGGTCACGACGAGTTGAGTGACATCGTTCATGGGGCGATCCTCTCGGTCAGTCCGTCGGTTCCTGTGGAGACCGGCGCCGGCGCCACGACGGCGGTGGCTCCCTCGATCGAGATGACGACCACATGTTCGCCCGGCACCAATTCCGGCGGAGAGGCGTCGGGGGCAGCGAGCCGTGCTGTCCACGTCTCCCCGGCCTGCAGCTTCACCAGCCCCGCGTTGCGCGTGACCGTTGAGACGACGATGCCGCCCATCCCGATCAGCCGGTCGACGTTGCTCTTGGCCGGGTCGCCGCCGCGCTTGAGCGCGTGCAGCAGCGGGGGCCGGATGAAGAAGATCAGGAGGACGGAGACGATGGCCGCAATGAGGATCTGCAGCCACCACGGCGCACCGAAAACGCCGGAGAGCAACCCGCCGAGACTGCCGATGGCGATCATCAGGAAGACGAAGTCGAACGTCAGCATCTCGATGATCACGAAGACGAGGATGAGGACGAGCCAGGCGATCCAGGCGAAGGACGTGATGTCCATGACCTCCCCCTTTCCCTGCTGTTGCTATGACTATATCCGTCGCCGCCGACGCTGCGTCCGACCCACTTGGTAGTCTCAGGATGCTAGACATCGACGCCGAGGAGTATTCGTGGCCAACCCCCTTTCCGCTGGTTCGCTGACGGGCAGACGCGCCCTCGTGACCGGCTCGTCGCGCGGTATCGGAGCCGACACCGCGCAGTATCTCGCCGACGCCGGCGCGAGTGTCGTCATCAACTTCCGCAACAAAGAGGCGCGGGCGGTCAAGCTCGTCGACTCCATCGTCGAGAAGGGCGGAACGGCCATCGCCGTCGGTGCCGACCTGACCGACTCGGCCTCGGTCGTCGGGATGTTCCAGACGGTCGCCGACGCGTGGGGCGGTCTCGACATCCTGGTCCTGAACGCCTCCGGAGGCATGGAGTCGGGCATGGCGGAGGACTACGCCATGCAGCTCAACCGCGACGCGCAGGTGAACGTCCTGACCGCTGCTCTCCCGCTGCTGGGAGCCGGCTCCCGCGTCGTCTTCGTCACGAGCCACCAGGCCCACTTCATCCAGACCACACCCACGATGCCCGAGTACGAGGCCGTCGCGCTGAGCAAGCGAGCCGGCGAGGATGCGCTGCGGGCCCTCCTGCCGACGCTGAAGGAGAAGGGCGTCGAGTTCGTCGTCGTCTCCGGCGACATGATCGAGGGCACGATCACCGCTACGCTGCTGAACCGCCTCAACCCCGGCGCGATCGACGCGCGCAAGGAGGCCGCCGGCCGTCTCTACAACGTGAGCGAGTTCGCCGCCGAGGTCGCCGCCGCGGTGGTCGACCCGATCCCCGCCGATCACACGCGCCTCGTCGGCGACGTGTCGAGCTTCACCCCGATCGTCGAATCCGAGATCACCGAGTGAGGGCCGCCGACCTCGACCTGCTGGTCGGCGTCTCGACGCCGACGGTCCACCCGGGAGGCGGTCGAGCCGTCGTCGCGGTGACGCACCCCTCCCTCTCGGCCGACGCGACCGTCGGTCAGCTGTGGACAATCCCGCTGAGCGGGCACGCCGCCCCGAAGCTGTTCACGCGCGGGTTCCGCGACACGGCCCCGCGCTTCTCGCCGGACGGCCGTCTGCTCGCCTTCCTGCGGGCCGAACCGAAGCGTCCACCGCAGCTGTTCGTCGTCGACGCAGCCGGGGGAGAGCCCGTCGCAGTGACCGACCGCACCCTCGGCGTGACCGAATTCGCGTGGTCGCCCGACGGCCGGACGTTCGCCTTCGTGAGCCGTGATCCGGAGCAGGGGCGCTACGGCACTGTCGAGGGCATCGACCCGAACGGGGAGCCCGCGCGCCGGATCGACACACTGAAATATCAGGCGAACGGAATCGGATACACCATCGATCGCCACGCGCACGTCTTCACCGTCGCCGTGCCCGACGTATGGTCGGTGCCGTCGCCCACGCCCGCACCGCTGCCTGACGGCACCACCGGCGGGGGAGCGGTTGTCGCAGAACCCCGCCAGCTGACGGACGGCCCGTGGGATGACGGCTCGATCTCGTTCTCGCCCGACGGCAAGCGGATCGCCTTCGTCTCGGCACGTCACGCCAGCCGCGACATCGACCTGCGCTCGAACGTGTTCAGCGTTCCGGTGGAGGGTGGAGACGCTCGCGATCTGACCGGACCGCATGGCTCGTACAGCGTCGTCGATGCACAATTCGCGAACAACGGCGTCCTGTTCTTCACCGCTCAGGATGTGGGGGAGAGCGGAAGGGACTTCGTCGGCCGCAACACGGCCCTCTATGCCATCGACGTCGATGGTGAGACTCCGCGCCGGCTGACCGATCCCGAGACGATCGACTTCACCGAGTCGGACATCACGGCGTATCGCGACGATGCGGTCCTGATGCACGACCGGAGTCGCGGGGCGCTGGTGCTCACCGAAGTCAATGCCGCGGGGGAGAGCCGCCGCCTGACCGACGATCAGACGGTCGTCGGTGGCGCGGGCGTCGCGGGCGACACGATCGTCGTCAACTTCGCGGACGCCCGGACCTCGGGCGATGTCGCGCTGGTCGACGGGAACGGTCTGCACCGGCTGACCGACCTGTCCGCACCCCTGCGGGCGAAGGGCGTTCTTACGCCGACCGAACTGACGCTCACCGGCCGCGACGGCTACCCGATCCATGGCTGGGTGGTCGCGCCGGAAGGCGAGGGGCCGCATCCCGTGCTCCTCAACATCCACGGGGGTCCGTTCGCCGCCTACACCGGCGCGCTGTTCGACGAGGCGCAGGTGTACGCGGCGGCCGGCTATGCGGTCGTCATGTCGAATCCGCGCGGCTCGGCGGGCTACGGCCAAGAACACGGCCGCGTCATCCGTCAGCGGATGGGGACCGTCGATCTGAACGACGTGCTCGACTTCCTCGAGGGCGCGATCGAGCAGGTGCCCGGGCTCGACGGAGAGCGGGTCGGAATCATGGGCGGCTCCTACGGGGGTTATCTGACCGCCTGGACGATCGCGCACGACCACCGTTTCGCGGCCGCGATCGTGGAGCGCGGATTCCTGGACCCGGAGGCCTTCGTCGGCACCAGCGACATCGGCAGTTTCTTCGGGGACGAGTACACGGGAACCGACCCGGAGCTGATGCGGTCACAGAGCCCCCAGGCTGTCGTGGACCAGGTTCGGACGCCGACGCTCGTGCTCCACTCGTCGGCCGACCTTCGCTGCCCGCTGGGGCAGGCGGAGCGGTACTACACGGCGCTGAAGCGCCGGGGCGTCGAGTCGGAGCTGGTGATCTTCCCGGGGGAGGACCACGAACTGAGCCGCAGCGGGCGACCGCGTCACCGCCGGGAACGGTTCGACATCATCCTGGACTGGTGGGCCGACCACCTGCCCAGCCGGAGCAACCGCCGCTGACGCCGCGCGGAAACGGAGGAGATCCACGGCGGATGGGCGCTGAACTCCTCCGTATTCCGCGGTGAGCGGCGCTGTCTTGAGCGTTCTCCTCCGTTTGCGCGCGTGTGGCGGAAACGGAGGCGATCAGGGTCGACGCGCCCGGTCGTTAGAAACGGAGGCGATCAGGGTCGACGCGCCCGGTCGTCACACGAAACGGAGGAGGCCCGGACCCATCCAGGCCGGTTCTCCTCCGTTTCTGTTGGATCAGGCGACGCGCGGTGCAGCCGGTGCGGTATCGGTCGCCTTGAGGATGTCCCGCCCGAACGTGAAGGCGCGCACGATGCCGATGATGCCGAGCACGATCAGGGCGATCGCGGCGAACAGCAGCAGGAACGCCGCCGACGACACCGGCAGCACCAGGACGACGATTCCGGCCAGGATGCTGAGGATGCCGAAGGCGATCGACCAGCCGGACGACGCGGACCGCCCGGCCTCGGCGAGGGCCATGACGCCCTCGATGATCCAGCCGACGCCGATGAAGGCAACGGCGAAGATCACCAGCGTGACGGCTGCGGCGGAGACGTTCTTCAGCGCGAGGATGCCCACGAAGATGAGCAGTACTCCGAGAATGATGTTGAGTGCTCGCGAGCCTCCTCTCATCCCGCGGCTGAAGATTCCGACGCCCAGGCGCAGCACCCCGGCGACGAGGAAGTAGATCCCGAGGAAGATCGCCAGCACGCCGATCGTCTTCTCGGGCCAGAATAGCAGCACGACCCCGAGGATCAGTCCGACGGCGCCGCTGATACCCAACGCCGTTCGGATGGCGTTGATGGCGGAGCGCGTCATGTGACGGGCGTCCAGAGAGAACTCGTGCAGCATCGGGTCGGTGGGGTCATTGGCGCTCATTGCTTCATCCCTTCGCAGTGGCAGCCGCCGACGTGGCGGTTGCTGCTGACATTAGCGCCGGGAGGCTCCCTTGTCAGGAGCCTGCTTCAGAGTGTCTGACCGGGACTTTCAGAGCTTTGACGACTCCAGGGAGAACAGCAGGAAGGCGAGGAATCGTCCGCTGGGCCGGTTGGCGAACTCCTCGGGGAATTGTTCGTAGGCGGCAGCTGACGGTGCCGGTTCGCTGATCGTCGTGATTCGGAACCCGGCCGCCGTGAATGCGTCGATCATCGCGTGGAGCGGTCGGTCCCAGAACACCAGGTGTGCACTCTGGCCGCCCAGGTTCAATTCTTCGTTTCGAGCTCTCACTCCGAAGTATTCGGAGTCGCCTCCGGAAAGCCGGTCCGCGAGGAACGTGGCGGAGGGGTGTTCTTCGGAGACGATGAGTCTCCCGCCAGGCTTGAGGATTCGTCGGAACTCAGCCAGCGTGGGATTCCAGTCCTTCAGGTAGTGGAGCGCCTGCGAGACAACGACATCGTCGAAGGTGTTGTCGTCGAGCGGAAGGGGGTCGCCGAGATCGGCGACGACGAGGTCGGCGTCGGATCCGAGTCTGAGCCTGGCCTGATCCAGCATGCCGGCGCTGGAGTCGATGCCGGTGACGATGGCGCCTGCGGCGCGCAAATCGGCGTAGATCGGTCCGGAGCCGCACCCGGCATCGAGAACGCGCCGTCCAGCAACGTCGCCGACGAGCTCGGCAATCGCCGGCCGGTTGTAGTACTCGTTCAGCAGGCTGGTATCGTTCATCGCTGCGTAGCCTTCGGCGATGGAGTCATACGCGCGCGTCATGAGATCGATCGTGGCACACGGGCCGTTTTTTTCGAACGCAACCCCGAGGCCGAACGCGCAGCAGGGAGTAGCAGGTTATGCGAACTGCGGACTGCCACCGACGCCGTAGGTGAGGGCCACGATGCCGCTGGGGAAGATGCGTGAATCTTTCAACTCCAGAGCGAATGCGCGACCCTCGCGCGGAAGGAACGATTTTCCCTGGCCGATGATGACGGGGAATTGGAGGATGTTGAGCTCGTCGACCAGCTCGTTCTCGAGAAGCCATCCAGCCAGAGCGACGCTGCCGACGAGGAGGAGTTCGCCCTCGTTCCGCGCCTTGATTTCCCGGATGCGGTCGGCGACATCGCCGGAGATCACGGTCGAATGCTCCCAGCTCGGGTCGGTCAGCGTTCTCGAGACGACGAACTTGGGCCGTGAACTGATGGCCTCACCGAATCCGCCGTCGTCATTGCGAGCGCCCCAGTATGTCGCGAAGAGGTCGAAGGTCTTCCGCCCGAGCAGGAAGGCGTCAGGGCGGCGCCAGGTCTCGAGGATGTAGCTGCCGCACTCGGCGTCCCCGAACGCTATCGCCCAACCGCCGCGTGTGAAGCCCGGATCCAGCACCGGATCGTTTCCGCCGTTCGCCTGGGCGACACCATCGAGCGTGACTTGCAGGCTGACCGTGAGCTTCATCCCGGCATTCCTCTCCGTTGTCGGACGCGGTCCATTTCAACCGATCGTGACGTCCATGTCGAGAGGGACTTTCCTCATCGCCCACGCGCAGCGTTACAGCGCACTCCATGGCCGTAAGCTAACGCTGATAATGCACATTATGTCAGGAATAAGATTGGTTGGCGGATCGCCCAAATGCGACTCGACCAACTCCACATGACCGATGACGGCGTCACAATCCGGTCGCCACCGACCCACCTGCGCATCCCAGAGCCCTTCGCAGCAGCGAGGGCCGCCCGAAGTCCTAAGCCGCGATGCTAAGCAGAGAGATGACAGCAAGAACAACGGCGATGAGCAGGATGCCTAAAGCGCGTCGTCGGCCCAGGCGAGTTCCCTCCGCAGGGCTCGAAGTCTGACTGTCTGGCTATAGATCTATGTTCAAGGGGCTTCCGCCCGGCCATCGAGACAACTGATGCCATCGGCGAATGCCGCCCCGAGTTCGCGCGCTTCCACCACGCTCCCCTCGTTCCTCGAGCTTCTCTGCCACAACGAATCCAAGGGCGCGATCCGGGAACTTCCGCCACCTCTTATCCTGCTGTCCCCGGAGCCGATCGTCGACCAGCTCTGCCGCCTCCTCGTCGACCGCGCTGGCCCGATGTCTCAACGAACTCAGCGCTACAAGCTCAGCAGCCCGATTCGACTTGTGACCAATCCGCTTGTTCCGCGGGATCGATTTCCGCGCACCATGTGGCGCCTCGCCATACGTGTTCCTGCGTTCCCGCTCATAGTCCAGCTGCTTCTTCTGCTGCGGTGTCTGTCGAGTGCGCGCCATCCCCAAATCCCCTCCTCAAACCAACCCACCAGATTAGGAGCGAACCCAATATTCGCGCAACCTCGCCTCTTGAACTCCCTTCAGCTGACGCGACGAGTCCACGGACCACCGCCGCAGATGCGCGCAACGCAGATAGCCCCGCTATGCAGTCGAAGCTGGCCTATTTTCATCGAATGCGAATACGACACGTTGCGCGCCTCACCTTTGTCGGTTCTTGCTTGGGAAGCCTGGAGCGCTCCGTGGGGCCTATCGAATAGGCCGCTATACATTACGCATCCACACCACTCGAAGGGCATGTTCCCTTTGGATGGGCTATTCCGACTCGGCTCTGGCGATCTATCAATCACATGTCTTCCGGGTAGTCGATCGAGCGCCGCGCCCGTGTCCGCATTGCCTGGGTGAACGTCAACCACGTTGCGACCCAGCTAAACACTGGCACCAGTACCGCCGCCACAATGTTGACTTCAAGCAACTCGAAGAGCGCCCCGAAGCCGAAGGCCAGGAAGAACGTCGATCCTGCCAATTGGACGACCCAGCCCCATCTATGGAAGAACCGTCTCGCGGCTGGCCCCATGAATCGTTCTGCCAAGTCGATGTCGGGCCTCATGATCAGAAGCTAGCACTGGCCGGAGGGCGTCTCATCGACCTCGCTTCCACAACGAATACGCCGCTCACGAATACGCGCTCTCACCACTCGAAGACCTGCGCATACGGCGCAGGTACTCTCCCGGTCCCCGTACTTATGGGTCAGCTTGACCGCAGCAGCCGAGAAAGCGCGAATCCGGTTGCTGTCACCAGCGGAGCTGCGGCGACGATCAGCGCGACGGGATTCGGCCGGAATACCGGGCCGCGAGGCCCGCCGATGTAGGCGCCGATCGGTATCGTGTATCCGCCGCCACCACCGCCGCTCCCCTCGCCACGCGTAGCACCGTCCGGATCCTCACCTGAACCCTCTCCGCCCCCGAAGCCGAAGGCGACGATCGCGACAGGGAGGATGTCGTATCCGTCGAGCGTTGTCTTTTCGCCGTAGGCGAGCCGCGCACCCCAGGAGGGCACGGAGCCAGTCAGTCTCTCAATGAGGTTCGTCATGGCAGAAGACCATACGCGCGACTGTTGCCCGCGACCACTCCCCTCGCTCAGGTATCGAGCCCGTCGGTCAGAGCACCTCGAGCGGCACCTTTCGAGGCGGTCGCGGGAACAGGCGGTCGAGATCGGCCAGCTCCTCGGGCGTGAAGGTCACGTCCATGGCGGCTCGGTTCTCGACGACGTGTTCCCGCGTCGACGCCTTGGCCGCGGCGAAGACGTCAGGAGAGCGCAGCACCCAGGCGATGGCGATCTGGGCGGCTGTGAGACCCTTGGCCTCCGCCAGCGACGCGAGCAATGGGGTGTGTAGGAGGCTGCCGTGCCCGATCGGCGAGTACGACATCAGCGGGATGCCTGCCTCCCGGCACCACGGGAGCAAGTCGATCTCCGGCCCGCGGGTTTCGAGGTTGTAGAGCACCTGGTCGGTCGCGACCTGGTCGCCGCCCGGCAGCGCAACGAGTTCGTCCATGTCCTGGGTGTCGAAGTTGCTGACGCCCCACGAGCGGATGAGTCCCTCTCGGACGAGGTCCTCGAATCCCTCGACTGTCTCGCTGAGGGGATGGCGTCCGCGCCAGTGCAGCAGGTAGAGGTCGAGGTGGTCGGTACCCAGCCGGCGGAGACTCGCTCGGCACGACTCCCCCACCCCTCGGCGGTTGGCGTTGGTCGGCAGCACCTTGCTGATCAGGTAGACGTCGTCGCGGCGCCCGGCGATGGCTTCGCCGACCAGGAGTTCGGATGCGCCGTCGCCATACATTTCGGCGGTGTCGATCGTGGTGAGGCCGACGTCGATGCCGGTTCGCAGCGCATCCAGTTCGCTGTCGTGACGTGAGGGATGCTCGCCCAGATACCAGGTGCCCTGGCCGAGACGGGATCGGGTCGTATCCATGGGCATGCTCAGTCGTCGTCTATGTCGAAGTTGAGTTCCATGCGCTTCTCCTCATGTCAGGACGCCGCACCTTCCGGATTCCCGGAGGGTGTCAGCACTGACGGTACGCGCAGCCCCGCGAGAAGCAGCCGGACCATGCGTTCTGCCCGCTGCGCGGCGCCGGGGTCACCCGGGTCACCGCCGTGACACAGGTTCGCGACCGCGCCCAGGAACTCGGTGGCATCAACCTGCTGGACGATGTCGCCAGAAGCGGTTGCGGCGGCGAGCAGGCCCTCAAGGGCCGGCGCGAGGTGGCTCGCGAAGTAGTCCGCGAGCGGCTCGTACGCGGGGTCGCCCGAATGCAGGGCCGAGGCCAGGCCGCGTTTCGTGGCGACGAATTGCATGTAGCGCATGATCCAGGCGTCCACCGCTTCGCCCGGCGGGCGCGTGGCCCGGATCTCGGTGGCCGCGTCGGCGCAGGCGTCGATCTCGTGGCGGAAGACGGCGGAAATCAGGTCCGAGCGGCGCGGGAAGTGCCGGTACAGCGTGCCGACGCCGACTCCGGCCCGCTCGGCGATGGCGCGGATGGGCGCTTCCACGCCGGACTCGGTGAAGACCTGCTTCGCCGCGTCCAGCAGAGCCACCACGTTCTGTCGGGCGTCGGCCCGCAGTGGGCGTCCAGCACTGGTCGCGTTCACCGTCACGGCGCACTCCCCTCTGGCGGACGGGACGGTGCCCGTGTACAGTCATCACTAAGCGGAACAGCGTTCCGGTTACCTACGCGCAACCGGAATGACGTTCCAATTGGTTCATCATAAGCCACCACTGAGGAGCACACCATGCAGTACCGAACCCTTGGCCGCACCGGCATCCAGGTGACCCCCTACGCCCTCGGCGCCATGATGCTCGGCTCGCTCGGCAATCCCGACCGTGCGGAGGGCATCCGCATCATCCACCGCGCCCTCGACGCGGGCATCAACTTCGTCGACACCGCCGACCGTTACGGCGATTCGGAGGATGTGGTCGGCGAGGCATTGAAGGGCCGGCGCGACGACGTGGTGCTCGCCACCAAATTCTGGGGACCCGTCGACGACGACATCAACCACCGCGGCGCTTCCCGGCGCTGGATCGTGCAAGCCGTCGAGCAGTCGCTCCGCCGCCTGCAAACCGACCACATCGACCTCTACCAGTTGCACCGCCCCAACCCGGACACCGATATCGACGAGACACTCTCGGCACTCACCGACCTGGTCCGCCAGGGCAAGGTGCGGGCCATCGGGTCGTCGTCTATGCGCGGCTCCGAGATCGTCGAAGCCCAGTGGATGTCGGAGCGCCGCGGCTACGAGCGGTTCCGCACCGAGCAGCCGAACTACTCGATCCTCGACCGCGAGATCGAGCGCGAGATCCTCCCGGTCGCACAGCGGTACGGCATGGGCACGCTCGTTTACAGCCCGCTCGCCGGCGGCACCCTCACCGGCCGCTACCGTGCGGGCCAGGAGAACGAGAATTTCCGTTCGGCGCGCACCGGAATGCGCCACTTCCGCGACGAGCGACGGCTCGCGGCCGTCGAGGAGCTGATCGCCCTGTCCAACGAGGTCGGCATCCCGCTGGCGCACCTGGCGATGGCTTTCGTCATCGCGCATCCGGGTGTCACCTCGGCGATCGCCGGACCGCGCACCATGGAGCAGCTGGAGGACACGATCTCCGGCATGGGTGTCTCGCTGTCCGACGACATCCTCGACCGGATCGACGGGATCGTGCCCCCGGGCGAGAGCATCGGCGCGATGGACATGGTCTACCGCGGGCCCGAGGTCTCCGACGCCGCTCTGCGCCGCCGTCCGGCCGCAGAGCGATCGGCGCAGGGTATGTGATCCGAAGCCGGGAGCGCTCACGGTAGTGTGGCGCACGCCGAGGTCGTCGTCCTCGCGGAGCGGAAGGATTCCGATGCTCTTCACCGACCTGCTACCGACCGACATACCGGACCGGCTGGTGACCGACGAGTTCATCCTGCGCCCTATCCTGGCGTCTGATGTCGCCTTGGATTACGCCGCAGTGATGGAGAGCACGGAGTTCTTGCGTCCGTGGGAGCAGACCGGGTGGCCGGCCGACGATTTCACGGTGGAGGACGACCTCGCCGACCTCGAAATGCTCGAGCAGCGGCATGCTGAACGACGCGCATTCACCTACACGATGATGAACCCGGATGAGTCCGAGTGCCTGGGATGCGTCTACATCCTGCCGCCCGACGCGCGCCACTACGCGGATGCGCGCGTCACCCCCGTCGACGCGAGCGAGTGGCACAGCTACCGGGCTCTCGTGAGCTTCTGGGTGCGCACCTCTCGGCTGCCCGACGGACTCGACGCGCGATTACTGGATGCGCTCCGCGCGTGGCTGGCTCGGGACGGCGATCTCGGCAGGCATCTCTTCGTCACGAACGAGCAGGTCGCCCAGCAGGTGGAGCTTTTCGAGCGCTCGAACCTGCAGTTGCGCTTCAGGATCGACAAGCCGACGCACTCCGGCACGTACCTCGCTTATGAATAGGCGGCGACTCTATTCGCCTCCACTCCCCTATTGCGTCCCCGGAGAATAAACGGCGGACGTCCCTTGTTATTGAGAATAGGTTTCAACAAGGGAGGTCCGTCATGAAGGTACGCAACTCTGTGAGCTCGCTCAAGTCGATGCCCGGCGCTCAGGTGGTGCGTCGCCGGGGCCGCACGTTCATCATCAACAAGAAGAACCCGCGGATGAAGGCCCGCCAGGGCTGAGCAGCACACGAAATGAAGGGCGCAGGGTCATCGACCCTGCGCCCTTCGTCGTCTCTGAGATTCTCACTCCGAGGCCGCGGCGATGTCGTCGAGGACGAGGTCGGCGTTCAGCGCGCCGGCGACGAGGGAACCGAGTCCGAGGGAGACGGAGACGTTCGCCCGCACATCGACGACGTTCCCGACCGCCCACACTCCCGGTACGGAGGTTCGGCCGTCGGCGTCGATGTCGACCCACGCACCGTTCGGGCCATTGGATGTGGTCGCCCCCAGCGAACGAAGGAGTGCGTCGTTCGGCCGCAACGTCGGTCCGGTGAAGACGACGCCGACGGGAACGGTGCGCCCGTCCACCTCCACCCCGGTGAGTTCGTCCCCGACGATCTGCACTGCCGTCACGGTGCCGTGCTCGATGCGGATGCCGCGTCGCGCCAGGGCGTCCGCCGCCTGGGCGTCCGGTTCACCGATGGCATTCGGGAAGTAGACCACGCGATCCGACCACTGGCGGAGGAGCTGCGCCTGCCGGACGCCCTCCGGCGACGTCGCAATGACGCCGATCACGTCGTCGCGATGCTCCCAGCCGTCGCAGTACGGGCAGACCACGACGCCTCTCCCCCATTGCTCCTGGACACCGGGGATGTCGGGCAGCTCATCCACGAGTCCGGTCGCGACGACGAGTCGGCGAGCCCTGAGAGTGCCCGCCGTCGTGTCGACCTCGACGCCGCCGGCCACGACACGGGCGAGACCAGCGGTCCCCTGGATGATCCGGACGCCGTAACCGAGCACCTCCCGCCGCCCCTTCTCCAGGAGCTCCAGAGGGGGAAGCCCGTCGTGCCCCAGGACGCCGTGCATGTGCGGTGCGGTGACGTTCCGTGGCCGCCTTCCGTCCACCACGACGACCCGCCGCCGCGCACGACCGAGCGAGAGCGCAGCGCTGAGGCCCGCCGGGCCGCCCCCGATGATGACGACGTCGGCCTGGTCAGTCTCAGCAACGATTTCCATGCGACCATGCTGGTGCGGACACGGCAAGGATGACAACATGATTTGCTGAAACGACAAACAGGAGGTGCGATGCCGATCGACGACGAACTGGCCGGGATCGGTCAGAGACTCCGTGCCATCCGGGAATCGCGCAAGCTGACCCTCAGCGCGGTCAGTGACACCACCGGAATCTCGATCAGCACGCTGTCCCGGCTGGAGTCCGGCGCGCGCCGGGCGCAGCTGGAACTGCTCCTCCCGCTGGCGCGGCTCTATCACCTGCCGTTGGACGATCTGGTGGGTGCGCCGGCGCTGGGTGACCCGCGCATCCACCCCCGACCCCGGGTCCGGGACGGTGTGGTCACGGTGCCGCTCTCCGGTGGCACGGGGTCGTGGGAGGCGTTCAAGCAGGTGCTCCCCCCGACCCCTGACAAGCGGATCACGCAGTGGGTCCACCCCGGCTGGGACTGGATCTATGTGATCTCGGGTCGCATGCGGTTGCTCCTCGCGGCCGACGATCTCATCCTCGAAGCCGGCGAGGCCGCCGAGTTCGACACGCTCGTCCCGCACGGCTTCGCGAACCCGGGCCCCGAGGTACTCGAGGTGTTGTGCCTCTTCAACGCGGAAGGCGCGCGGATGCACACGCGCGCATCCGCCTAAGACATCGCGCGCCAACGGGAGGCCGACTCCGCCGGGTCGGCCTCCCGTCTCCGTGGTCAGCGCAGGGCGGCCACGGCGTTCTGCGCCAGCTACGTGGAGGTTGTGGTCCTCGCCAGGCACGGGTGACGGTGCGCGACTCTTCGGCCGACCTACTCGCGACCCCGACGGACCCGCGGCCAGCCTCCCCAGTCCGTGGCGTCGATGACGCAGAAGCGGTTGCCTTCCGGGTCCTCCATGATGACGTAGTCCGCATCCTCCGGTCGGCGGTCCCACGGGATCTCGCGCGCGCCGAGAGCGGTGAGTCTGCGAACCTCCACAGCCTGGTCCTCGGCGTAGAGATCGAGGTGGATGCGGGGCGGCAGCACCCGTTCGGAGCGGGCGGCATCGAGTGAGACGTTCGGCCCCTCCCCGTCGCGCGGATGCAGCAGGACGAAGTCGGGGTCGGCCGGTTCGCGCGCCACGTAGTCGAGCGCGGCCGACCAGAAAGCGCGCTGCGACGCGATGTCGTCGACACGGATCACGATCGAACCAACCACCAGCATGCGCCGATCATAGGCGCGCGCGTCGGGTCCGGGCAGGTGGTTCCAGGCCTGGTCCCAGCAATGGCGGAGAAGACTGAGCGCGCCCACCATCGTCCGACGGGAGCCGATCACGCCGCCGCTGTCCGTATTCTTCAGCACGTGGTCCTTCGACCCGTTCGCAGCCGCGCTGCTCATTCTCGGGGCCACGCTGTACCTCGTGGGCGTCGCCCGGCTGCGGTCGCGGGGCCACCACTGGCCGCTGCGACTCACCCTCGCCTACCTGGGACTCGGTCTGGGGTCGTACGCCGTCGTCTCCTTCGGATTCCTGGGGGCCGAGAGCACGGACCTCCGTTGGGCGTTCACAACGCGCATCGCCCTGCTGCTCTTCGTCGTCCCCGCCCTGGTGAGCCTCGGACGGCCGATCGCCCTGGCCCGCGTCGCCCTGGGGGCCAGCGGACGCCGACGCGTCGACCGGGCCACGCGATCCTGGCCGGCGCGAGTGTTCGGTAACGCCATCTTCGCGCCTGCATTCGCCTGCGTGGTCTTCCTCGTGTTCCTCACGCCGGTGGCCGCCATTCTCCGCGACTCCCCCGTCTCCGAGTGGTCGATCTCCGTGCTGACGCCGCTGTGCGGCCTGCTGCTGGTGCTGCCGATCGCAGCGCACTCGGTGGTCCGCACCGCCTTCTTCATCACGGTGGAGTTCCTGCTCGCGTTCGTCGAGCTGCTGCTGGATGCGATTCCCGGGCTGCTCCTGCGGCTGAACGACGGCATCCTGGACCACGCTCCTGCCATTGTCGGGCGGTTGCCGCTGTGGTTCCCGTCACCGCTCCACGATCAGCACCTCTCCGGTGACTTCCTCTGGTTCATCGCCGAGATCGCCGACGTGCCGGTGCTGGTGCTCCTCTTCGTCCGGTGGATGCGACTGGATCGCCGCGAGGGCAAGCGCCTCGACGAGCTGAGCGATGAGGAGATGGTCGAACTGACCCGTCGGCACCTCGATCGGCGCAGCAGCTGACGCCTCCCCCGGCCAGGTCGGAATCAGCCCGAAGAATTTCTTGTATTCGGTGTTGCTAAGTACCGGTACTCAGTGTTACTTTCTACTGGTAGTCAACATCACTGAGTAGGAGGTGACCCGATGGGCAACCAGATGACGGAGATGCTGAAGGGCACTCTCGAAGGAATGGTTCTGGCGATCCTCGCCGGCCGTCCGGCGTACGGATACGAGATCACGACACGGCTGCGCGAGCAGGGCTTCACGGACCTCGTCGAGGGCACCGTTTACGCCCTCCTCGTCCGGATCGAGCAGCGGGGCTTCGTCGACGTCACGAAGGTGCCGTCCGAGAAGGGACCGCCGCGCAAGGTCTACACGCTCAACGACCAGGGTCGCGAGCAGCTGACGGAGTTCTGGAAGACGTGGGGCTTCCTCTCCGAGCGGATCGAACAACTCCACGACGACCGCAGCACTGACACCAGCAACACCGACGAAGGGAACGACTGATCATGGCAGCGAAATGGATCGAGGCCCTCACGGGGTCGCTCGAGCAGAAGAAGCAGTACCGGCAGGACATGGCACGCATGGATGCCCTGCCCGAGCCCTACCGGAGTTCGGCCAAGGCATTCCACCGGTACCTCATGTACCAGGGCGGAGTCGTGAACGGCGACGTGCTCGTCACGATGCTCGGCGACCTGGTCGACCTGTGGGAGCGCGCCGCAGCAGACGGAACACCGGTCCGCGACATCACCGGCGACGACCCTGTCGAGTTCGCCGACTCGTTCGCCGAGGCCTACAGCGGAAAGCGCTGGATCGACAAAGAACGTGAGCGCCTCTCGAAGGCGATCGACTCGGCCGTGGAAGGCGAAGAGAAGGGACAGAAATCATGACCACCACCACCCTCGACCCCGCCATCCGGGTGCAGGGCATCACGAAGTCCTTCAAAGACCTGGAGGTGCTGCGGGGCGTCGACTTCGACGTCGCCCCCGGCACGATCTTCGCCCTGCTCGGGTCCAACGGGGCCGGCAAGACCACGCTCGTCCGCATCCTCTCGACCTTGCTCACGGCCGACGGCGGCAGCGCGAGCGTGCACGGGTACGACGTTTCGGCCTCTCCGGCGGACGTGCGCAGCTCGCTGAGCCTGACCGGCCAGTTCGCAGCGGTCGACGAGGTGCTGACCGGACGGGAGAACCTCATCCTGGTCGCCAAGCTGCGGCATCTGAAGAATCCCGGGGAGATCGCGGACCGCATGCTTGCCCGCTTCTCGCTCAGCGACGCGGGTACCCGAAAAGCGGCCACCTACTCGGGAGGGATGCGCCGCCGGCTCGACATCGCGATGAGCCTGATCGGCGAGCCGCCGATCATCTTCCTCGACGAACCCACCACCGGCCTCGACCCGCAGGCGCGCATCGAAGTCTGGGACACGGTCAAGGACTTGGCCCGCACCGGGACGACCGTCCTGCTCACCACGCAGTATCTCGACGAGGCGGAGCAGCTGGCCGACCGGATCGCGATCCTGCACAAGGGAACCATCATCCAGAACGGCACCCTCGCCGAACTGAAGAAGCTCCTTCCGACGGCCACGGTCGAGTACGTGGAGAAGCAACCCACCCTCGAAGAGGTCTTCCTCGCCCTCGTCGGCGACGACGGCAGCGACGAGGGCGGCAACGACAGCAGCGCAGAGACAGAAAGGGAACTCCGATGAGCACCTACGTCCTGAGCGACACGCGCACCCTCACAGGCCGGTCGCTCCGCCACATCCTCCGCAGTCCGGACACGATCATCACCACGGCGGTCACCCCGATCGCCCTGATGCTGCTCTTCGTGTACGTGCTCGGCGGGGCCATCCAGCTGGGGTGGAACGAGTCGTACATCGACTACATGCTTCCCGGCATCCTCCTCATCACCATCGCCTCCGGCATCGCGTACACCTCGTACCGACTGTTCCTGGACCTGCAGGGCGGGATCTTCGAGCGTTTCCAGTCGATGCCGATCGCCCGGTCATCGGTGCTCTGGGCGCACGTACTCACCTCGCTGGTGGCGAACATCGTCTCCGTCGCGCTGGTGATCGGCGTCGCGCTGATCATGGGCTTCCGCACGGGAGCATCGGTTGCGGTGTGGCTCGCCGTCGCGGGCATCCTGATCCTGTTCACGCTCGCGCTGACCTGGATCGCCGTGATCGCCGGCCTGTCGGCGAAGACAGTGGATGGCGCGAGTGCGTTCAGCTACCCGCTCATCTTCCTGCCGTTCATCAGCTCGGCATTCGTACCGACGGACTCCATGCCCGCGCCGGTCGCCTGGTTCGCGGAGAACCAGCCGGTCACCTCCATCGTGGACACCATCCGGGCACTGTTCGCCGGGCAGCCGGTCGGCACGGACATCTGGGTCGCCCTCGCCTGGCTGGTCGGCATCCTGATCGTCGCCTACGCGTTCGCGATCGCCAAGTACCGCCGCAAGTTCAACTGAACCTGCACCGACGGCGCCCGTCTCCCCACGCGGAGGCGGGCTCTGCCGTACGCTCGAGCCATGTCATTCCAGGCGTACTTGGACACCATCGAGAAGAAGACCGGCCTCACGCCGAGGCAGCTGGTCGACATCGCCCACGAGCGGGGGCTCGATGCGCCGGGCGTGAAAGCCGGCGAGATCCTCGCCTGGCTGAAAGACGACTACAACCTCGGCCGCGGGCACGGGGTGGCGCTGGTGCACGTCATCCAGAACGGGCCCGAGATCAGCACGAAGCACGTCGGAACGGACGGCGTGCACCGCGACGCCACGGACACCCTGTGGCTCGACGGAGCGGCCACCAACCCCGACACCCGGTGAGGCGTTAACGGGCGGTGCGGAGTTCAGCGGCTCAGCCGGCCGGCTCCCACAGTTCGATGGGGAGCCCCTCCGGATCGTGGATGCGCGCGAAGCGCCCGTACTCCCCCTCCCACTCGGGACGCCGCTCGACCGGGATGCCCGCGGACTCGAGCGACGCCATGAGCGCGTCGAGCTCGGTGACGCGCAGATTCAGCATGAACGGCTGGTCGGCGGCGAAGTAGTCGGAGTCGGCCGGGAACGGCGCGAACACCGTCATGCCGGACGCCTGCATCCACACCGCGTCCTGTCCGGCGTCGATTCCGAGGTGCTGCCGGTACCACGCCGCCCGCGCCTCCGGATCGCGACTGCGGAAGAACAGCCCGCCGATGCCCGTCACTGCCATGTCATCCCCCGATCGTGCGCCGCTGACCCTGTCGGCACATCACCGACGATGGTGCGCTCGGGGCCTCCCCGTCAACTGTTGACGGTTTCTGTCCCCGAAATTGAGGACAGGGCCTGCTTCCCCTAGCGTTGTCCTGGCCCGGGGATGCCGAACCGGACGTGGATTCGAATTCGTCAGCGAAAACGTCTCAACCCGACGCGAACGGAACGGCATCCCGGGGGAACCACTCACCCCGCGGAGTGATCCACCAGAGGCTGCACCTGGACCCCGCTGTGGTCGTGCCGAGTCTCCGCCAGCACCGAGGCGAGCGTGACCGCCGCCTCCACATCGGGGACGTCGAGCAGGTAGAAGCCGCCGACGACCTCCTTCGCCTCGGTGAACGGTCCGTCCACGGCGACCGGCTCGCCGCCGTCTCCGCGCCGGACCGTCACCGCTGTCCCCGGGCCCTGCAGCTCGCCGGAGGCCCGGATCGCGTCGCCGGCCTGCCGGCGGAACTCGCCGTGTGCGGTGTCGATCTCCGCCCTCTCGGCATCCGTCATCGTCTCCCAGCGGGTGGGGTCGCCCTGGATCAGGATCATGTATTCGCTCATCGTGCACTGCCTCCTGTTGTCGAGGATCATCTCCTGACCAGACGTCGAATGGAAAGCTGCAGGATCGACACGGGTGAGGTGCGGATGGCGGCGGCGCCACGTCAATCGGTGCGCGCGAGCACGATGAGGGGCGTGAGGTAGTGCTCGGTCACGGTGCCGCCGAGGTCGCGCACCGCCAGCGCTGCCTGCTCAGCCTCTGCCTCCGACCAGTCGCTGAAGGTCGTGAAGAGGCCGCGCACTGCGTCCTCGTCGAGGTCGATGCTCCAGTGGAAGTCCTCCACGTGCACCGGTTCGAAGTAACTGCCGGCCTGCAGCAGCGTGGCCCAGCGGGAGGTATCCGCCTCATCCGGGAGCGACCGCGGTGGTGCATCGCGATCGGCGACGATGTCATCGATACGGCGGCGGAACGGCGTCGCGGGCACGGACCGGTCACCGTAGGCGTTGCGCCACACCGCCAGCCGACCTCCGGGCACGAGGGCCGTGTGCAGCCGAGGGAGCACCACATCCAGGTCGAACCAGTGCACGGCGGTCGCGGCCGTCACCACGTCGAAGGACGCGGGCGACAGCGCGACGGCCTCCGCGGTCGCCCGGAGCACGCGAACGTCGGGGAGGCGCCCGTGGAGCTTGGCGGCGAGAGCCGGGCCGGGCTCGACCGCGGTCACGTCCATCCCGGCATCCCGCAGGATGCGCGTTGCCTGGCCGGTGCCCGCGCCGAGATCCAGCGCTCGGTGGCCGGGCACGAGCAGTCGCAGCTCGGCGAGCCGGGAACGGAGCTCGTCAGGATAGGGCGGCCGGGCGCGGTCGTACAGCTCGGCATGCCGGTCGAAGTGCTGCGGATCAGGCATGCGCGCGACTCTAGTCGCCCCGACCGCCGAAATTCGTGCCGAATGTCCGGTCTGGCGGCGCCATAAGGGACATTCGTGACGAATGAGCGGCGGCGTCAGAGTGAGACGCGGTTGCGTCCCGTGTTCTTGGCGCGGTACATCGCCGCGTCGGCTGCCGAGAGGAGTTGCCTGGCGGTCAGACCTGGCTCGATCGTGATCACACCGCACGAGGCGGTGACGGTCATCGGGCCCCGGGCCGTGTCGATCGGCTGGGCGATCTCCTGGATCAGACGGGCGGCGAACCGCTCGCCGTCCTCCTGGGTGACGCCCGCGCTGAGGACCACGAACTCATCGCCGGCCAGCCGCGAGATGACGTCCGTCACCCGGCTGCCGTGGGTGAGCCGCTCGGCGATGACGCGCAGGACCGCATCCCCGGTCTCGTGCCCGTGGTGATCGTTGATGGCCTTGAAGCCGTCCAGGTCGAGGAACAGCAGCACGCCACCCGCAGCCTCGGTGACGGACTTCTCGAGCAGGTGCTCGAACGACCGGCGGTTGTGCAGACCGGTGAGGTGATCGATGAGTGCCAGCTGCGCGAGGTGCGCTTCGCGGCGGCGGTCGAGTGCTCGGGCGAGGTCGCGGCCCAGCTCACGCGCCTCCTCGGAGGTCGACCCCCACGGCAGCGACGATCCCTCGACGCTCTGGCGCCACTCCGAGAACGAACGACGCGGCGAGAGAGCCGTGTCGCGGTTGGCGGCCGTCTGGTCGCCCAGCCAGCGGATGACGCGGGTGACCTCGTGGCGGAAGAACAGCAGGACCCCGTGGGCGCCGACCGGCACGACCATCAGACCGGCGAAGCCGGGCATCAGTACGGCGAGGGCAGGATGCGTGCGCCCGATCTCCTGCGAGCTGAGCGGCTCGATCCCGGCAGCCGAGAGCAGCAGGCTGCGATCGGTGTGCGGGACGGATCCGACGCTGCGGCTCACGCCGTCGATCGCCAGAATGGCTCCGTCGGCGCCGACCAGCCGGCAGAGCTCCTCGCCGTTCTCGACGAGTGTCAGCAGTGGATCGTCGGACGACGGGATGCCCGCGAGCACGGCCGCCCGCTGCTCCCGGATGGCGAGATCACGGCGGAGCTGAGCGATCGACTCGAGCGCCGCCAGCTGAAGAGTCACCTGCGTCGTCAGCACCTCGAGCGCACGACGCAGCAGGATCGGCATCCGCCGCTCGGTGCGGTGCGCGCAGGTGATCATGCCGATGAGGCGATCGTCCTGGATCATCGAGAAGGACACGGTCGAGGCCTGGCCCATGTTCCGCATGAACTGCAAATGGTGCGGTGAGACGGCGCGCAGCTCGGCGCCGCTCAAGTCCAGCGGGGCGGTCTCCTCGATGGAGACGAGCGGAGTCCCCTCGTCCTCTGTGCTGACGATCTGCCGCGACAGCTTGGTCAGATAGAGCGACCGTGCCTGCTGCGGGATGTCGGAGGCGGGGAAATGCAGGCCGCGGTACGACTCCATGTCCGGCTCGGACGCTTCGCCCGCGACCTCGCCGTGTCCGTCCTCGAAGAACCGGTACACCATCACGCGGTCGAAACCGCTGATGCGTTTGACCTCTTCGGCGACAGCCTGCCGGAGCTCGTCGGCTCCGGAGAGCATCCCGAGCGAGCGGATCGCACCGACGACCGAGGAGGTCGGAAGATCCGGGGTTCCGCTCGTGGGCTCCAGTTCGATGAGGACCCGGTCACCGAGGCTGTGCGTGACCGCGTCGAAGGTCTCGTCGCCGATCTCCACTCGGATCGGGGCGCCGTGGGTCTCGGCGGTGACGCTCCACTCGAGCGTCGGGCTGGCGAGCACGGACACCGACTGCCCCAGCCACGGAGCGGCGTTCTCGCTGACGGTCACGATCGTGTAGGTTGCCACATCGACGACGAGCAGCATCCCGAACGACTGGATTCGGCCCGGGGTCCTGATTGGCTCTTTGACGCACTCCTCGAGCCTGCGGCGCTCCGATTCGTCGGGCACCAATCCACTTTCCACCACCACTTGACCTTAGTGCACGGCGTCGATCGGGACTGGTCCGACCGGCTTCCCAGGTGGATGATGCCGAGAACGGATCGAGGAGGAGCGAGATGGCCGATTCAGAAGACGTCGGGCCCGAGGGGACGCGCGAGAGCGAGTACCCGGACGATGCGGGCTACCCCGATGGCGAGGGGACGCTCGACGAAGGTACGGGTGCGTTTCACACCGGTCCGACGGGAGACGAGGCGGCCGACGACGGCGGCCGCGACGACAGCGGAGCCGAAGGAGAAGCCGTCGTCGAGGAGCTCAGCGAGTTCGATGCTCCGGACGCCCGCGACGAGTAGGCGTCGTCAGCGCGCCGTCGTCAGCGCGGCACAGCGGCTACGGCGTCGATTTCGACCAGGGCGCCCGGCCGCGCCGGCGCGACCGCGAGCACGGTCACGGCGGTCCGCTGATCGCCCCATACCGCCCGCGTCGCGGCGTACCCGTCGGTCGGGTCGATGCCCGGCGCGAGATAGATGTTGAGCTTCACCACGTGCTCCGGCCCACTGCCGGCCTCGGCGAGCACCGCGAGCAGATTGCGCAGCGCCTGCTCGGTCTGCTCCCGAAGTCCGTCGAGCAGCGCGCCGTCCGCATCCACCCCGTTCTGACCGCCGACGAAGAGCACGGGACCCGCCGGCAGCATCATGCCCTGGGCGAAGGCCGGGCTTCGGTAGAGCTGCGGCGGGTCGATGGGTGTCGGTGTTCCGGTCATAGCGATCCCCTCTCGGTTGCAGCCAGTCTGACCTGCACCACCGACACTCCGCACCGGTCGGTTGTGCCGCACCGGGTTAGAGTGGATGCGTGAATCCGCTGATCTCGCAGCCCGCCGCGTTCGCGGAAGCCGGGCGTCTGGAGGTCGTCGGCGCGCTCAGCGCCGGCGCGAGATAGCGCCGTCCCGTTCCTGGTGATCCCGCGCGCCTTCTGGCGCGCTCCCCCGTCGCTCCGGCGTGCCCGGCGGCGGTTCCGCGAACGACTCGTCCGCTCACGACCGATTCACGACAGTCAGGCGTTCTCCATGCTTCCCCTCACCGAGCAACTGCTCCGATCCTCCTTCGTCAACGCGTCGCAGCGCGAACGCAAGGAGCTCACCCTTCCCGACCTGGCGCAGGTGCGCTGGGATGACCTCGACTACCTCGGCTGGCGCGACCGTAAGCAGCCCGCCGTCGGATACGTCGTCGCCGAGGTCGATGGAACGCCGGTCGGCGTGCTCCTGCGTCAGGCCGACGGCCGCATCCGTTCCCGTCCGCAATGCTCCTGGTGTGAAGACGTGCACCTGCCGAACGACGTCGTCTTCTTCATCGCGAAGCGCGCCGGAAAGGCCGGCCGCAACGGCAACACGCTCGGCACGCTGGTCTGCGCCGAGTTCGAGTGCTCGGCGAACGTCCGGAAGCGCCCGCCGACGGCCTACGTCGGATTCGACGTCGAGGCCGCCCGGCAGCACCGGATCGACGCGCTCCGCACGCACGTGGACGCCTTCCTCCGTCGGGTGCAGGACGGCGATTGACCGCCCCGAGCGGGCGGTGCCTCAGGCCGCCGCCCGCTCCAGGAAGGGTTCGTGGTGATAGCCGGAGTCGTCGAGCACCGCCACGGTCGACTCCGGGAGCTCGACGAACGCGCCGGGCATGTCGGTCAGGGGCTCCGAGACGACAACCTTGGCCTTCTCGCCGAAGACGTCCAGCCGTGCGGCGTCCGGGTACATTTCGCGCAGCTCCGGGATCGCCACCGAGTGGTACAGGCTCCGGCTCTTGAGCGACGTGGAGTACCGGAACGCCCACAGGGTGGTCCCGTCGGACACCGCGACCGTCCCCTGCATCGGGAAGTGGATGCCCTTGCTCTCACCGACCGACTCCACCATCTGGATCGCACGCCCGAGGCCCGCGACCGGGTCGTCCTTCAGCCCGAGGGTGATCGCCAGATAGAACAGCACCTCTGTGTCCGTCGTGCCGTGGATGAGCGGGAACAGCGACGGGTCGATGGCGAGCACCAGGTCGCGCTTCATCTGGAGGAAGCCGTCCAGGAAGCCGTTGTGCATGAACAGCCAGTTCTCGTGGCGGAACGGGTGGCAGTTGGACTGCTGGATGGGCGGCCCGGCCGCCGCGCGGACATGGCCGAAGAAGAGCGGACTGGCGATCGAGCTGGTCAGCTCGCGCAGGTTCTCGTCATGCCAGGCGGGCTCGATGCTGTGGAAGAGAGCGGGGGTGTTGCCGTGGCTCTTGTCTTCGGGATACCAGCCGAAGCCGAACCCGTCGCCGTTCACGGTCTCGGCGCCGAGCGGGGAGTTGAGTGACATGGCCACCAGCGAGTGCTGGGTGTCCAGAATCAGCTCGGACGGCCGGAGCGGCTCCCCCGAGTATGCAAGCCAACGGCACATGACGACCTCCTCGACGTACCGGATGCGGACGGCTGAACCCTAACTCCCGGCAACGCCCGCCGGGAATACAGCATCTCGTGGGTCCGCTCACACTCGCGCGCACCCGCTGTCAAGGCCTGTCGGTAGACGGGCGCGTCCACTTTCATGGGGCTATGAAGACGCACGCGAGCATCCTCCAGCAGGGACTGGAGGTGTCGGAGATCTCGGACCGGGAGTGGCGGGTCAGCGACGCCCGGGTCGCCGCGCTCGGTGCGCCTCCCGTCGTGGGCTTCATCCTGCAGCTCGACGCGATGTTCGAGGTGACGCAGATCGGCAAGCCGGGGCACCGCACCTACTTCCGGTCGTTCGAGGCGGCGCTGACCGAACTGCGCGGCTGAACAGCGCCTCGACGCAACGCGGCTCCCGGACGTTCAGGCCAGGGTCGGAGTCGACTGTCCTTTCGCCGTCACGGGAACGACGACGACCGGTCGCCACTGGTCGTGGGTCAGCCGGGCGCCCACGGAACCCGCGAGCCAGTTCTCCAACGTGTTCGTGAACCCTCGGCGATGCGTCCCGACGACGATCAGCCGCGCATCCGTCTCGCCGGCCAGCCGCCCGAGCGCCTTCGCCGGATCGCCGGCCAGCAGCCGGAGCGACCACGACTCCGGCCCATCGATGCCGTCAAGCGCTGCTTCGATCGCTCCCGTGAGCGCGAGAAGGGCATCCCGCTCCCCCGCGCCCACCTCGCTGGGGTGCAGGGATTCGCCGGCGACCGTGTCGGGCTTGTCCCATTCGGTGAGGTAGCTGTCCTCCGAGACGTAGGCACAGAGCAGCGGTCGCCCGAGCTCGGCGGCCAGTCGCGCCGCTTCGAGGAGCACAGCCTGCGACTGGCCGCGGTGGAGTCCGACGATCACCGGTCCGACGGCGGGGTCGTCGCCGGCCGGTTCCGACATCAGCTCGCCGCCTCCTGCGGTGCGCCCGCGATGTTCACAAGCCACTGCACCCCGAATCGGTCGACCGCCATGCCGAAGCTGTCGCCCCAGGGGGCCTTCGCGAGCGGCTCGATCACCTTGCCTCCCTCGATCAGCTTCTCGTAGTAGCCGGTGAGCTCCGCCTCGTCGTCGCCGCTCAGCGAGATCGAGATGTTGGAGCCCTCGTTGAGGTCCATGTGCGCGGGAACATCCGCGGCCATGATCGTGAAGCCGCTGGGGCTGGTCAATTGCGAGTGCATGATCAGGTCGTTGTCGGCCGGGTCTTGCGCCATCTGGTACTCGGCGAACGTGCTGCGCTGCACTTCCCCGCCGAAGACGGACTGGTAGAAGTCCATCGCCTCACGCGCCGAGGCGCGGAAGTTGAGGTACGGATTCAGGATCGACGGCATGGTGTCCTCCTCGTGAGAGCTGGGTGTCTGGCCGTTCGCCGCCCAGCGTAGCGAGCGGGGCGGTCAGCGGCGATAGGCGGTGACGAACAGCTCCCCGCGGATCTCCCCGAGCCGGGCCAGGATGCGCTCCACCAGGGCGTCCGTGATCCCGCCTGCTGAGACGTCGTAGGGGCCGATCGGCTGGAGCTTTCCCGCCCGCACGCGCACCACCTCCCACCCGGCGGCGCGGAGCAGTCGGTCTTTGCGCCGGTCGGACTCCTCCCGCGGCCCGACGTGCTCCAGCCCGTGCCGCCCGGTCGTGTCGTACTCGATCGCGACCTTCAGCTCGGGCACCAGGATGTCGGGCCACACTTCGAGGTGCGTGTGGAAGGGCTTCGCCACCCGCACAGCGTTCATGCCGAGGTCGACGTCGAGCCGCTGCGCCAGCCGGCGCTTCAATTCGGGTTCCGCGGCCGACGCCGGGACGGGCGCCCAGCGGCTGACGAACGCCTCGCCCACCGCGACCTGGTCGGCACCGCCGCGGGCGTGCCGGCAGATCGGGCACCGCCTCCCGCCCAGGATGTGCTCGATGCTCGTCTGGAACGACGGATGGCCGGCTTCGCACTGCCACGAGTACTTTCCGGCCGTACTGTTCTCGGCCGACACCGCCACGCGCGAGCCGGGCGCCGCCATGCTCACCAGCTGCTCGCGTGTGAGGGTCTCGCGGTCGAGCCGTCGGCAGAGGTAGCAGCGGTCGTCGTTCGGGTCGGCTTCGATGCGACGCGGGTCGCGGGCGTGGCCGCATTGATGCGCGGTGGAGCTCGGGGGCAGCGCGGAGCGGTGCCGCGACCCCAGCGCCGAGGGAGCCTGCGACCGAGGTAACAGAGGCTTCGGGTTGGCCGCCTCGGCGCACTGGGGGCACCACACCGACCGTCGCCTGGTTCCCCCTGGCCGCGCACGCTGCTCGGCCGGCGTGGCGACGAAGCGGTGGCCGGAGTCGCACTCCCACACCAGGTAGACGTCGGCCGCGGGCGGCACCTGCGTCAGCGTGATCCCGTGATTCAAGTCCGGGTGGTATTGTCGCACGAGCACGGGGTAGCGCTCCCAGTCGCTGCGGTAGCGGCCGACCGGGTAGGGAACGGCCTCCCCCTTCGACCACTGGCGGCGCGACCACCACTGCTCGACGCTCTCCGGCACACGCCATCCCTTCTCTCGAACGACAGCGTAGGCACGACCACCGTCATCGGAGGCACTCGGATACCGTGCTCAGAGCACGAAAGGGATCAGCGCCCGCCGCTCCGGCGGATAGTCGACGAAGGTCTCGCGGTACCAGCGGTGGTTGGAGATCGCCCGCGGCGCCAGATTGGCCACGGTGTACAGCGCGAACGCCGTTCCCGCCAGCGACCAGGTGGCGATCGCCCACCCCGTCCACTCGACCATCTCGCCGAGGTAGTTCGGGCTCGACACGTACCGGAAGCCGCCCCCCTGCGGGATCCGGTACCCACCCGACCCGTCCCCGCGGAGTCGCCGCAGCGTCCGGTCCGACCGCACGTTGAGGGTGAGGCCGACCGCGAACAGCGCCAGCCCGATCCAGAACCGCGGATCCGTCAGCCAGCCGAGCGGGTACGTCCCGTACTCCGAGATCCAGCGCGCGTTGACCCACGCGTTGAGGAGGTTGAACCCGATCGCCAGCAACATCACCAGCACCGGCATCCGCGACCCCGACCGCATCAGGAACGGGTAGACGAACGCCCGATAGACGTAGTGGACGAGCCACAGCGCGAGGAACAGCAGCGGCACAGGCTCGAAGCGGTGCGTGCCGAGCAGGTAGAAGACGGCGAAGAGGATGGACGCGGGCGCCTCCATCACGATCCACCCGACCCGTGCGGGGACGGTCGGTCCCCAGCCGCCGCGCCCATGACGGCCGCCGTACGGGGCAACGACGAAGAACAACGCGACGAACGTGACACCGGCCAGCAGCAGCTCGGCGTACACGAACCAGCGGTACGGTCCCTCGGGCATGCGGTCAGGCTAGCGCGATCACAGGCGGATGGCGGGCCGTTCGTCCGTCTCGAGCGCGTCCCTGTCGCGCCACCCGAACAGTACGGCCAGCGCGCACACGATCGCGAACGCCAGGGTGCCGACGATCCACACCGGCATCGGCCCGAAGGGCAGCCCCCACCACCACTCGATGTTCTTGTCGAGGTTGGGCCAGAACTCGTCGAGGCCCGTGGTGAACCGGCGGATGGTGAGCCACTGGATCGTGAGGTTGCCGAAGAAGACGGCGGTGGCGACGAGGATCATGTGCACGCGACCCAGTCCGGCGCTCGCCGTGTGGAAGCCCAGGAGGCTCACGCCGGCGAGGATGATCAGGAGCGGGTACAGGTAGCGCGGTTGCACCTGCTGCCCGACCAGGATGTGGTCGCGCATCAGCCACAGCATCGGCAGCAGCACGAGCAGGGCGACGATCATCGCCATGCCGAGGCCCTTCCTCAAGTTGAGGCGTCGGAGGCCGAGGAACACGACGCCACCGAACGCGAGAACCATCGGGAACCACACCAGACCGGGCGCCGTCGCGCCCAGCCACAGCGCGCGTCCATTCACCGGGGCCCCGAACGCGCCGGCCCAGAGGTCGGGCAGCCGGATCACGTTGTTCCAGAGCAGGTCGGTGAAGCTCTTCGGCACATTGCCGAGCGGGCTGGAGATGTTCTCCCCCACCGGGTTGACGGCGCGGGTCTGACCGGAGGTGAGGTAGCTCGCAGCCGCGATCGCCACGAGCACGATCGGGAAGACGGCGAGCGTGAGGAAGGCCCGCGTGCGTTGGACCGTGAGCACACCGACCAGCACGATCGCCACCACCGCGTACGCGGCTGAATCGGCGCGCGAGCCGGCTCCGATGACGGTCGCGAGCAGCGCGAGCGTCGCCAGTCCGATCCGGCGACCTCGGCTCTCTGCTTCGAAGTACCCCAGCAGTGCCAGCCACAGGGTCGTGGCGGAAAGGACCCCCCAGCCGCTGGGGTTGATGCTCGCGATCAGGAACATCCCGAACGGCACGATCGTGACCAGCGACGCCCACACCATGAGACCGCGGCGGGCGCGCGGGAGCAGGAGGAACAGCGCCGACATCATCGCGACGTACAGCAGCGAGTTGAACGCCCGCATCGCGATCACGGAGACCGAGATGTTCGGGCTCGCGAACATCCCCATGGCGGCGTAGAAGACCGGTGGATAGGAGCCGTCGAAGTTGCCGCGGTCGGTGTCGGTGAGGACCGACGAGGGGATCGCCGGGCACGAGGCGGGCTGCTCCGGGTGGCCGTCGAAGCACCGGTTGGCCTGGAGCAGCTGCTCGGGCACCCGCCGGTGGTCCGCGTCGGATCCCGCCTCGCAGAGACCGTCCCGGAGCCCGTCGCCGCACCAGGCGCTGGTGAGGTGGAAGTCTTCGTCCGCGCTCGAGGCGACCGGGGAAGACACGCTCCACGAGAGGAGCGCAACGAGCAGAGCCAACGGGGCCAGACAGTAGGCGATGATCCGCAGAGTCCTGGGGCGTTGCTCAGTCATGTGGACTGATCATTGCATGCATTTTTACGCATGCCCGAATTCCGGTGGGCCCTGCCGGGATCGAACCGACGACATCCACGGTGTAAACGTGGCGCTCTACCAGCTGAGCTAAAGGCCCGGGATGCCGACCAGCCTAGTGGAACCGGTCAGACGTGCGCGGGGAGGCGGTCGAGCGCGGCGCGGTACGTCTCGATCGAGCGGGCTTCTCCCGGTGCGGTGATGAAGGACGACCGGATGATGCCGCGCTCGTCCACGAGGAAGGTCGCACGGTTCGCGAACCCCTTCTCGGGCAGGAAGACCCCGTACTCCTTGGCGATGTCGCCATGCGGCCAGAAGTCGGCGAGAAGCGAGAACGTGTAGCCCTCCTGCTCGGCCCAGGCGCGAAGCGTGTACTTGGAGTCGACCGAGACGCCGAGCAGCTCGACCCGGTGGTCCTCGAACAGGCCGAGGTTGTCGCGCAGAGCGCACAGCTCACCGGTGCAGGTGCCGGAGAAGGCCAGCGGGAAGAACACGATGGCTACGGCCTTGCGGCCACGGAAATCACTGAGCCGCACGGTCTCGCCGTACTGGTTCAGCAGTTCGAAGTCGGGTGCGAGCGTGTCGTTCTCGAGGGCCATGGTGTCGTCCTTTCACGCCCGCGTCGCGCGGCACACCGGCGGGCACGAGCACTGAGCCTAGACCTCTGCGCTTGGAGTGCCAAGTGAAGGTCAACGACTCCTCCGGAGTGCGGCTAGGCTGAAGGATGGTGTCCGCGCTTGTCGAGAACCGACAGCCCAGAGGCACGTCCACGATCCATCCGACACAAGAAAGAGGTCGAGGGTGACTGTAAACGACCAGGACCCGTACTCGATGAACAACATCGACTCGGACCCGGAGGAGACCGCCGAGTGGCAGGAATCCCTCGACCAACTGGTTGCGGCCCATGGCCACGAGCGGGCGCGCGAGATCATGCTCAGCCTGCTGAAGCGCTCCAAGGACCTGCATGTCGGCGTCCCGATGGTGCCGACCACGGACTACATCAACACCATCTCTCCCGATAACGAGCCCGAGTTCCCGGGCGACGAGGAGATCGAGCGCCGCTACCGCGCCTGGATCCGCTGGAACGCGGCCGTCATGGTGCACCGCGCGCAGCGTCCGGGCATCGCGGTCGGCGGCCACCTCTCCAGCTACGCCTCCAGCGCCACGCTGTACGAGATCGGCTTCAACCACTTCTTCCGCGGCCAGGACCACCCGGGCGGCGGCGATCAGGTCTTCTTCCAGGGCCACGCCTCCCCCGGCCCGTATGCCCGCGCCTTCCTCGAGGGCCGGCTGAGCGCCGACCAGCTCGACGGCTTCCGCCAGGAGAAGTCGCACGCCGGCGGCGGGCTCTCCAGCTACCCGCACCCGCGGCTCATGCCCGAGTTCTGGCAGTTCCCGACCGTGTCGATGGGCCTCGGCCCGATCAACGCGATCTACCAGGCGCAGCTCAACAAGTACCTCACCAACCGCGGCATCAAGGATGCGAGCGACCAGCACGTCTGGGCGTTCCTCGGCGATGGCGAGATGGACGAGGTGGAGTCGCGCGGACAGCTCCAGGTGGCCGCCAACGAGAAGCTCGACAACCTGACCTTCGTGGTCAACGCGAACCTGCAGCGCCTCGACGGCCCCGTCCGCGGCAACGGCAAGATCATTCAGGAGCTGGAGAGCTACTTCCGCGGCGCCGGCTGGAACGTCATCAAGGTCATCTGGGGCCGCGAGTGGGACGACCTCCTCGCCCGCGACAGCGACGGCGCCCTGGTCAACCTCATGAACCAGACGCCGGACGGCGACTACCAGACCTACAAGACCGAGAACGGCGCCTACGTGCGCGAGAACTTCTTCGGTCGCGACCCGCGCACCCTCGAACTCGTCAAGGACTACTCCGACGACCAGGTCTGGGGCCTCAAGCGCGGCGGCCACGACTACCGCAAGGTGTACGCGGCGTTCAAGGCGGCCGTCGAGCACAAGGGCCAGCCCACCGTCATCATCGCCAAGACGATCAAGGGATACGGCCTCGGCCCGTCCTTCGAGGGCCGCAACGCGACCCACCAGATGAAGAAGATGACGCTGGACAACCTCAAGGCGTTCCGCGACGCCATGCGCATCCCGATCACGGATGGGCAGCTCGAGGAGAACCCGTACCTCCCGCCGTACTTCAACCCGGGACCGGACGACGAGGCGATCCAGTACCTGCACGACCGTCGCCGCGCGCTCGGCGGCTATGTGCCGGAGCGCCGCGCGAAGTACACGCAGCTCAACCTGCCGGACGACTCCGCGTACGCGATCTCGAAGAAGGGCTCCGGCACGCAGGAGATCGCCACCACGATGGCGTTCGTCCGCCTGCTGAAAGACCTTCTGCGCTCGAAGGACTTCGGCCACCGCATCGTCCCGATCATCCCGGACGAGGCCCGTACGTTCGGCATGGACGCGTTCTTCCCGAACGCGAAGATCTACAACCCGAACGGCCAGAACTACACCTCGGTCGACCGCGAGCAGCTCCTGGCGTACAAGGAGAGCCCGCAGGGCCAGATCATCCACGTCGGCATCAACGAGGCCGGCGCACTGGCCGCGTTCACCAACGTGGGCACGTCGTACTCGACGCAGGGCGAGCCGCTCATCCCGGTCTACGTCTTCTACTCGATGTTCGGCTTCCAGCGCACGGGCGACGCCATGTGGGCCGCGGGCGACCAGATGGCGCGCGGCTTCCTCATCGGCGCCACCGCCGGTCGCACCACGCTGACCGGTGAGGGCCTGCAGCACGCTGACGGCCACTCCCCCGTGCTGGCGTCCACGAACCCGGCGGTCGTGCAGTACGACCCCGCGTACGGCTACGAGATCGGGCACATCGTGCGCGCGGGCCTCGAGCGGATGTACGGCGGAAACCACCCCGACCCGAACGTCATGTACTACCTCACGGTGTACAACGAGCCGATCGTCCAGCCGGCCGAGCCCGAGGGCGTGGATGTGGACGGCATCGTCCGCGGTGTCTACAAGCTCCGCGCCGGCGAGGGCGAGGGCCCGAAGGCGCAGCTGCTCGCGTCCGGCGTGTCCGTGCCGTGGGCGCTCGAAGCCCAGCACCTGCTCCAGCAGGACTGGGGCGTCTCCGCCGATGTGTGGAGCGTCACCTCCTGGGGCGAGCTGCGTCGTGACGGCCTGGCGGCGGAGGAGCACAACTTCCTCTACCCGCAGCAGGAGAAGCAGATCCCGTACGTCACGCGGAAGTTCGAGAACCTCGAGGGCCCCTTCGTGGCGGTCACCGACTACTCGCACTCCGTGCCCGACATGATCCGTCAGTTCGTTCCCGGCCAGTACGCGACCCTGGGCGCCGACGACTTCGGCTTCTCGGACACCCGCCCCGCCGCCCGCCGGTTCTTCAAGATCGACGGACCGTCGATGGTGGTGCGGACGCTGGAGCTCCTGGCCGAGCAGGGCAAGGTCGACCCGAACGCGCCGGCCTGGGCGATCGAGAAGTACCTGCTGCACGACGTCAACGCCGGAACCACCGGCTCGGCGGGCGGCGAGGCGTAACCGCCCCGTGGCCGGCCGCCCGGTGGAGAGGACCAAGCCCGAGACGCTCGCGTGGCTGCGCAAGATCTCGGGTGAGCTGGCGACGACCACGCTCAAGAGGCTCGAAGACACCCTTCCCTGGTACCGCGACATGCCACCGGGCCGACGCAGCGCCGTCGGCCTGGTGGCCCAGGCGGGCATCTCGTCGTTCATCTCCTGGTACGACGACCCCCGATCGACGCCGTGGATCGCGGCCGACGTGTTCGGGGCGGCTCCCCGCGAGCTGCTCCGCAGCGTCAGCCTGCAGCAGACCCTCCAGCTGATCAAGATCACCGTGGAGGTGGTCGAGGAGCGCGTGAAGAGCGCGGGCGGAGAAGACCTGCGCGAGGCGATCCTGCTGTATTCGCGCGAGATCGCCTTCGCGGCCGCCGATGTCTATGCGCGCGCCGCCGAGGCCCGCGGCTTGTGGGACGCGCGCCTGGAAGCTCTCGTCGTAGACAGCATCCTGACCGGCGAGTACGACGACGAACTGCCCAGCCGCATCGCCGCCCTCGGCTGGCACGGGCATGGTGAGGTCAGCGTCCTGGTCGGCACCGCGCCGAAGATGCTCGACGTCGATCAGGTGCGCCGCACCGCGCGGCACATGTCTGCGGATGTGCTGATCGGAGTGCAGGGCAGCAGGCTCGTCCTCGTCATCGGCCGGGCGTTCCCGAGCAACAGCGCGCCGGACGACGCGATCGGCCCGATGCCGGTGGTCTCCTTCCTCGAGATCGCACAGCACCTGGAGCCGGGCTTCGGCGCCGGCCACCTGGTGCTCGGTCACGAGGTGCCGAGCCTGGTGGATGCGTCCAAGAGCGCCAAGGCGGCCCTCGCCGGCTTCGCGGTGGCGAAGGCTTGGCGCAACTGCCCACGCCCGGTGCACGCCGACGACCTGCTGCCGGAGCGCGCGCTCGCGGGAGACGGCCTGGCGCGCGCGACGCTCATCAGCCGCATCTACCGCCCGCTGCAGGCGCACTCGACCGAGCTGCTGACCACGCTGTGGTGCTACCTCGACAACGGCCGGTCGCTGGAGGCGACCGCCCGCGAGCTCTTCGTGCACCCCAACACCGTGCGCTACCGCCTCAAGCGGGTCTCCGAAGTGATCGGGTGGGATGCGACCGGCGCGCGCGAGGCGCTCATCCTCCAGGCCGCACTCATCGTCGGCTCGATCAACGAACCGGATTCACCGCGACGCGGCGGCTGACTTGTAGACAGCCACAAAGCATCTCCGAATACTTCGTACCTAACCGACACATCCGCTCGGCGGAAGATTGGCAGACTGGAAACCGTGATCGTCATCGTGTGCCCGGGACAGGGATCCCAGACCCCCGGGTTCCTTACGCCCTGGCTCGCTGAGTCCTCGTTCCGCGATCAACTGACCGGCATCTCCGACGCCGTCGGCATCGACCTCGTCGCGCACGGCACGGTGAGCGACGCGGACACCATCCGCGACACCGCGGTGGCTCAGCCCCTCATCGTCTCGGCCGGCCTGCTCACCCTCTCGGCACTGTTCGCCGACGGACGCCGTGACCGGGTCGGCGGCATCGCCGGCCACTCGGTCGGCGAGCTGACCGCCGCCGCGGGCGCAGGCGTTCTCAGCGAGACGGATGCGGTCGCCTTCGTGCGCGAGCGCGGCGCCGCGATGGCCCGCGCAGCAGCCGAGGTGCAGACCGGCATGAGCGCCGTGATCGGCGCCGACGAGTCCGAGCTGCTGAGCCGACTCGACGAGCTCGGCCTCTCCCCCGCCAACTACAACGGCGGCGGCCAGATCGTCGTGGCCGGGGCCCTGGACGCGCTGGCCCAGCTGGCTGAGAACCCCCCTGCTCGCGCCCGCGTGATCCCGTTGCAGGTCGCCGGCGCGTTCCACACCCGCTACATGGCGCCGGCCGCCCCCGCCCTCGAAGCGTTCGCCGGCACCCTCAGCACCAACGACCCGACACTGCGGCTGTGGACGAACAAGGACGGCTCGGAGGTCACCGACGGCGCCGAGTTCCTCCGGCTGCTCGTCGGCCAGGTCTCGTCCCCGGTGCGCTGGGACCTCGACATGGCGGCGTTCCAGGAGGCCGGCATCACCGGTCTCATCGAGGTCGCGCCCGCCGGTGCCCTCGTCGGCCTCGCCAAGCGCGGCCTCAAGGGCGTCCCCACCGTCGCCATCAAGACGCCGGACGACCTGCCTGCCGCCTTCGACCTCATCGACCAGGCCGCGTAGGCCCCAAGGAGCTCCCCCGATGACCCACCCCACCCTCCAGCAGTCCCACGGCCCGCAGTACACGCGCATCCTCTCCATCGGAGCGGCCCGCGGCGATCTCGTCGTCCCGAACGACGACCTGGTCGGCCCGATCAACTCCTCCGACGAGTGGATCCGCCAGCGCACCGGCATCATCACGCGCACGCGTGCCAGCCGCGGCATCCTGGCCGTCGACCTCGCCACCGAGGCGTCGAAGGAGGCGATCGAGAAGTCGGGCGTGGACCCGAAGCTGATCGATGCCGTCATCGTCGCCACCGTGTCCAATGTCCAGCAGACGCCGTCGATCGCCGCGGTGCTGGCCGACCGCGTCGGCGCCAACCCCGCCGCGGCCTACGACATGAACGCGGCCTGCGCCGGCTACGCCTACGGCATCGCCCAGGCTGACGCGCTGATCCGCACCGGTGCCGCCCACTACGCGCTCGTCGTGGGTGCGGAGAAGCTCTCGGACATCGTCGACCCGACCGACCGCACCATCTCGTTCCTGCTCGGCGACGGCGCGGGCGCCGTCGTGATCGGCCCGAGCGACTACCCCGGCATCGCCAAGACAGTGTGGGGCTCGGACGGCTCCAAGGCCGACGCGGTGGGGATGGGCAACACGCTCATCGAGTACCGCGACGAGGGCGCGCCGTGGCCGACCCTCCGCCAGGAGGGCCAGACGGTCTTCCGCTGGGCCGTGTGGGAGATGGCGAAGGTCGCCAAGCAGGCTCTCGACGAGGCCGGAGTCTCCCCCGACCAGCTCGCCGCGTTCATCCCGCACCAGGCGAACATGCGGATCGTCGACGAGTTCGCCAAGCAGCTGAAGCTGCCCGACACCGTCGCGATCGCCCGTGACATCGAGACGACCGGCAACACGTCCGCCGCCTCCATCCCCCTCGCGACGCACCGCCTGCTCCAGGAGAACCCGGAGCTCAGCGGCGGCCTGGCGCTGCAGATCGGCTTCGGAGCCGGTCTGGTCTTCGGCGCGCAGGTCGTCGTGCTGCCCTAGACTGTTCCACGGTCAAAACGACACCCCCCTCAAGGAGAAAAAACCATGGCATTGTCCACCGAAGAAGTTCTTGCCGGCCTGGCTGAGCTCATCAACGACGAGACCGGCATCGCGACCGACACGGTCGAGCTGGACAAGTCGTTCACCGATGACCTCGACATCGACTCCATCTCGATGATGACCATCGTGGTCAACGCCGAGGACAAGTTCGACGTCAAGATCCCGGACGAGGAAGTCAAGAACCTCAAGACCGTCGGAGACGCGGTCGAGTTCATCGTCAAGGCGCAGGACGCCTAGGCGCCGAGCCCAAGAATCTTCCGCGCGGGCGACGGCATGAGTCGTCGCCCGCGTGCGGCGGACCTCCATCGAGCGCGCCGTCGTCGTTTCTCAAGAGAGTTGCCGTTATGACCAAAAAGATCGTCGTCACCGGTATGGGCGCGACCTCGCCCCTCGGTGGCACCGCCCCGGAGAGCTGGGCGGGCCTGCTCGCCGGAGTCTCCGGCGCCCGCACCCTCGAACACGAGTGGGTCGCCAAGTACGAACTCCCCGTCACCTTCGCCGCCGAGGCCAAGGTGCGTCCGGAGGAAGTGCTGGAGCGACCCGTCGCCAAGCGCCTCGACCCGTCGAGCCAGTTCGCTCTCATCTCCGCCATGGAGGCGTGGGAGGACGCCGGACGTCCGGATGTCGCCCCTGAGCGGCTCGGCGTCGACTTCGCCACCGGTATCGGCGGCGTCTGGACGCTGCTCGACGCCTGGGACACCCTGCGCGAGCGCGGTCCGCGCCGCGTGCTGCCGATGACCGTCCCGATGCTCATGCCGAACGCGGCCGCTGCCGCCGTCTCCATGCACTTCGAGGCTCGTGCGTTCGCCCGAACCGTCGCCTCCGCGTGCGCGTCGAGCACCGAGTCCATCGTCAACGCCTACGATCACCTGCAGGCGGGCTACGCCGACGTGGTGATCGCGGGCGGTACCGAGTCCGCCATCCACCCGATCACCGTCGCCTCGTTCTCGTCGATGCAGGCGCTGTCCCGCCGCAACGACGACCCCGCTCACGCGTCGCGCCCTTACAGCGTCGACCGCGACGGCTTCGTCATGGGCGAGGGCGCCGCGAGCCTCGTGCTCGAGACCGAGGAGCACGCGCTCGCGCGCGGCGCCCGCATCTACGCGGAACTCGCCGGCGGCGGCGTGACCGCCGACTCGTACCACATCACGGCCAACGACCCCGAGGGACGCGGCGCCAGCCGCGCCGTGCACCGCGCCCTGGCGCAGGCGGGCGCGTCGCCGGACGACGTGACCCACATCAACGCCCACGCGACGAGCACGCCGGTCGGCGACCCCTCGGAGTACGTGGCGCTGCGAGAGGTGTTCGGCGACCGCATCCACAGCATCCCCGTGTCGGCCACGAAGGCGTCGACGGGTCACCTGCTGGGTGGCACCGGTGCGCTGGAGGCCGTGTTCAGCATCCTCGCGATCCGCGACCGTCAGGCCCCGCCGACGATCAACATCACCGAGATGGACCCGGCGATCCCCCTGCAGGTAAAGGGCGAGCCCCAGCCGCTCGGCGACGGCCCGCAGCTGGTCATCAGCAACTCGTTCGGCTTCGGCGGCCACAACGCCGTCGCCGCGTTCCGGAGCTATTGAGCCCGGACCTACTGCAGAAGGCCCCGGTCCTCTGACCGGGGCCTTCTGCGTGTCACCGCGTGCGGGCGGCCGGAGCCGGGCCCGCCGCGGGAGGTCAGTGCGAGTGCACCGTTGTGGGACGACTGCGGCTGGGCGCGCAGGCGCAGTCGTTACGAGACACCGCAGTCAGCCGACGTTGTGGAGCCAGATGACGGACGTGTCGTCGTGGGCGTGACGGAACGGCTCGAGCTCGTCATCCCACGCCTGCCCGAGGGCCAGCCGGAGTTCGCGGTGCAGCTCTGTCGCGTTGGCACCGGCGATCTCCATGGCGTAGCGGATGCGGTCCTCCGGCACGACCATGTTGCCGGCCGTGTCGACCTGGGCGAAGAAGATGCCGAGGTCGGGAGTGTGCATCCACCGGCCGCCGTCGGTGCCGTGCCCGGCGTCCTCGGTGACTTCGTAGCGCAGGTGCTCCCATCCGCGCAGGGCGGATGCGAGGCGCGCCCCGGTGCCCGGGGGGCCGTCCCAGAAGAACTCGGTCCTCTGGGCGCCCTTCAGCACGGGCTGTGGTTCCCAGGTGAAGTTGACTGCTCGCCCGAGCGCGCGTCCGGCCGCCCACTCGATGTGGGGGCTGAGCGCGCCGGGAGAGGAGTGCACGTAGAGCACCCCTCGAGCTGCGTGTGCCGACATGGTTCTCCTCCGTTCGTTGGTGCGTCTTCCCCTACGACCAGGAACGGGATGGAGTGATTCGGCTATGAAATTGGAAGCGCTGATGCGCGTTGCCACGATTATGCCTGAGAACCGCGGGTAGTTACAAGATTGTGATTCGGCGATTCACTCGCCCAGCGAACGCCGAAGCGGAATAGCATACCGAGTATGTCCGTGCAGAACGGTTTCCTGGCGCTGCTCACGCAGGGCCCCGCCTACGGCTCGCAGCTCCAGAGCGAGTTCCTCTGCCGCGCTGCCCATCGTCGGCAGCTCAACCCCGGGCAGGTGTACTCCACGCTCGATCGGATGACCGACCAGGGCCTCGTCGCCTCCGCCGGTGCGACCGAGGACGGGCTGCCGCTGTACGCGCTGACCGACAGCGGACGCGACGCCGCCAGCGCCTGGCTGAACGGCGGCCCCGCGGACGGACGACCCGACTGGGATGAGATGCAGGACCAGGTGCTGATCGCCGCGTCGCTCAGCGGGGTGGATGCGCTCACGATCGTCGACGGCTACCGCGAGGCGTACGCGGAGCGCATCCGCTACCTCTCGCACGAGGCGGACTCGCGGGCCCTCCTCGCAGCGAACCGCGCGGCCGAGCTCGGCGCGAAGGCGGCCATCGAGTGGCTGGACGAGGTGGCTGCGACGCTGGCCGCGCATCCCACCGCGCTGGTCCAGCACCGCTCCCCCGAGCGTCCGCGTCGCGGGCGCCGGCCCTCTGCGGAAACGGCCTCCGCCGCAGAGACCGCCTCCGCCGCGACTCCCGCCGAATAGCGGACGCGCTGAGCCCCCAGCTCTGAACTGCGCGCTCGCGGCGGTCGGCCAATCCCCTCGAAACGGAGGAGCCGCCGGTCGTTCCAGCTGTGAACGCATCCGTTTGCCGCCAATGCACCCCCTCGTCACCGTTCCTCCTCCCTTTCCGCCGATTTACGGACGGTCGGGGTGGCGGTGGTATGCGCCTCGGAAACGGAGGAGTAACAGTTGCGACACGCCGTACGCGGCAGGGAACGGAGGAGATACCGCTGGAAGTCGGCGGCAGTTCCTCCGTTTTCAGCCCGGCCGCAGGCGGGCGGCGCCTCGACGGCTAGTGAAGCAGTTCGCCCTGCTTGTTCAGGACGTTCTTCTCGCCCGCCTCGATCGGGACCGCGAAGCGGTTCTGTGCCGGCGGCAGCGGGCAGTTGAAGTTGTAGCTGAACGCGCACGGCGGCAGCACAGCCAGGTTGAAGTCGAGCGTGACCGTACCGTCCTCATTCGGGACCACGAACAGGAACCGGCCGACCGAGTAGGTGCTGTCGCCGTTCGTCGTGTCGGCGAAGACGAGCTGCAGCGCGCGACCGGCCTTGAAGGCGGCCAGGTTGTAGTCGACGCCGTCCTTCGTGAAGGTGATCTCGCCCGGGATGACCATGTCGCGGGTCGCGCCGTCATCCTTGAGGTGCTCGAAGCCGATCGTCTTGCCGCCCTCGATCGGGCTGAACGAGGCCGTGATGATCCAGTCCCGGTTGAACGGGAAGGCGTCGATGGAGCCGAACTCCTGGATGGCCTCGGAGTTCGCGTCCCACACCCGCAGGGCGTAGTCGCCGTCTTCGCTGGCGATGACGAAGCCGGTCTGCGTGTCGCTGAAGCGGATCGCGCTCGGGTTCGGGTCGTTCTTTCCGCGGACGATCGCGGACCCGTCGACGAGGACCTCGTCGACGAAGATGTTGTCGGTCGCGGACGCGGTGACCTTCAGGCCCGACTCGCCCTTGGGGAGCGGCGACCACAGGCCGGGAACGCCCCAGATCGGCTGCTCGGACTCCGGGTCACCGGTGATCCACTGCGTGTTCACCAGCGCGAGGTTACCCTGCGGCGCAGTGACGGCCTGCTCGCGGCGGGCGCGATAGCGGGCGAGAACGGCGTCCGGGTCGGTCCTGTTGGCGTCGTCGCGGGCGGTGGCGGTGTCGGTCATGGTGTCCATCCTCGGTCAGGTCTCCCGTGACAACCAACTCCGACACTCGGGCATTCCGCCAGCGGTGTCATTTGGCTTCCGCGTAGGAGTCGACGATCGCCGCGGTCACCGGGAACTCGACCGGAAAACCGCCGAACAGCAGACGACCGGCCTGCTCGGCGGACGCATGCACGGCCGCAGCGACTTCCTCTGCCAGCCCTGCCGGAGTGTGGACGATCACCTCGTCGTGCAGGAAGTACACCAGATGCGGTGCCTCGACGAGAACGGCGTCGGGAGCGAGCGCCGTCAGCCGGTTGCGCAACTCCGCCATCCAGCAGAGCGCCCACTCCGCGGCGCTCGCCTGCACGACGAAATTGCGGGTGAAACGGCCCCAGTCACGCGCCTGACTGCGAGCCCGGCGCTCGTCGGCGTCCGTCGAGTCGGCCGCCGATGCTGCCGACTGTGTACTCGCCCAGGCGGGCCCCGGGAGCGGCGAACTGCGCCCCAAGCGGGACGTCACCTTCTCGCCGCGCTCCCCGGCGCGCGCCGCATCCTCGACGAGCCGGATCGCCCGCGGAAAGGCGCGGGTGAGCCGAGGCATCAACCGGCCGCTCTCCCCCGTCGTCGCGCCGTACATGGCGCCCAGCATCGCGACCTTGGCCTGGGCGCGCTCTTCGACGGCTCCAGACGCCACGATCCCCTCGTAGAGGTCTTTACCGCGCCCGGCCGACGCCATCGCCTGGTCGCCCGCCAGCCCCGTGAGCACACGCGGCTCGAGTTGGGCCGCATCGGCGACCACGAGCTTCCAGCCGGGATCGGCGACGACAGCGCCGCGCACCTGTTTGGGCAGCTGCAGCGCGCCGCCGCCGCGCGTGGCCCAGCGGCCGGTCACCACGCCACCGGGCACGTAGTCCGGACGGAACCTCCCGTCGCGCACCCACGCGTCGAGCCAGGTCCATCCGTTGGCCATGAGCAGCCGCGAGAGCTTCTTGTACCGCAGCAGCGGCTCGATGACGGGGTGCTCGAGGCGGCGCAGTTCCCACGATCGCGTGGAGGTCGCCATCACTCCCGCTCGCTGCAGGGCTTTGAGGAGGTCGGGCGGGCTGTCGGGATTCAGCTCCGGCGCGTCGAGGTGCCCCCGGATGTCGCGCGACAGCTCCTCCAGGATCGCCGGGCGCCCGTGTGCCGGGCGGGAACCGAGCAGCGCCGTCAGTAACTCGTCGTGGCGCTGGACGCTGTACGGGAGGCCGGCGTGCTGCAGTTCGACACCGATCAGCGCCCCGGCGGACTCGGCGGCGAGCAGCAGACGGAGCCGTCGCGGATCGGTACTGTCGGCCACTGCCTCCTCCTGCGTCGCGAATTCGGCGCGGACCGAGCGAGCGGCGGACGCGGTATCCGGCACCGGCTCGTCGAGGTCGAAGAGTGCCGTGTGGACCGCGGGTGTCTCCTCCACGGGGTCGGCGATCGCATCCCAAGGACCGGGGTCGGCGGCCGCGAGAGCCGAGCCGGCAGCCAGTGTGGAGTTGCGCAGGATGGCGTGGCACAACCTCAGATCGATGCAGCGTTCGACGCGCACCCCGGCGGCCAGAAGGGCCGGGTACCAGAGGCGCGTGTCGTCCCAGACCCAGCGCGGGCGATCCTGGCGGCGCTCCTCCTCCGCCACCACGGCAGGCAAGCAAGCGATCTCGACGAGCGATGAGCGCTCCTCCCCCGCCTCCGCCGCAGCGTCGAGCCACGTCACACGCGCGCTGCCCCGGACGTCGCGCTCGAGGAGGATGTGCATCCACCTATTCTCGCGGCGCCCGCCGACACCGGCGCGTCGCTTGCGCGTCCAGGGCGACGTGAGGATAATTCATCCAACGACGATGCCGACCCGAAAGGCATGATCGACGATGACCGTATACCTGCATGACAGTCAGGGAGTGTGGATAGCGTTCCGGACCGAACCGAGGTCCCGGGACCTGTTCAATCCGGATGGCGACTGGATCGGCTGGTTCCCGTGGAGCGATGACGATGCCGTCACCCCCGACGGGGACTACCTCGGCACGATCCGCGGCGACCGGCTGTTCACTGAGAGTTCCCACGCGTACCGGGGGTCACCCGGGTACCCGGGCGCGCCCGCCTATCCCGGCGCCGCGCCGTACCCCGGGACGGCCGGGTACACCGGTCTGCCGGACGGCTGCGACGACGTCCCGAGCTCCCTGCTCTGGCCGCGCCTCGTATCCTGACCCGTCGCCCTCCCCTCGGCGTCAGTCGGACAGGGCGGTGAGGCGGGCGCGCAGCGCCGGCCAGGAGTCGGCGAAGCCAGGGTGCAGCGGCAGAGCTACGACCTCGTCGACCGGCACCCACCGCAGCTCGATGCTCTCCACGTCGGCCATGTGCGGCTCGAACGACCGGATGGCCTGGGCGACGACCGTCGTGTAGGACCAGAAGCCGAGATCCAGCACGCTCTCGAACAGCACCTGCACGGCGTCGGGAGGCACCGCGGCCTCTTCGGCCGCCTCGCGCAGGGCGCCCTCGACCGCACTCTCGCCCCCGTGACGGGCACCACCGGGCAGACCCCAGGTGCCGCCGAAGTGGCTCCAGTCGGCTCGGTGCTGCAGCAGCACACCGCGCCGCAGGTCGTGCACGAGCAGCCCAGCGGCGCCGAACCGGCCCCAGAACCGCTGGCCGTCCGGACCTTCCACCCACGCGTCTCCCGAATCCACAGCTCCACGTTAGTCGGGCGGAGGGCCGCACCCCGACGCGCTGTCACCGGGCGACGTCTGGTGGGAGGCTGTCCTCATGACCGTGCGCAGCGCCGCCCTGCTCCTCTATCGCCGTCGTTCCGACGTGGAGGTGTGGATCGCCCATATGGGCGGGCCGTTCTGGGCCCGGAAGGACGAAGCAGCCTGGTCGCTGCCGAAGGGGCTCGTGGAGGAGACCGACCTCGGTGACGAGCTCGCCGCGGCCCGGCGGGAGTTCGGCGAGGAGATCGGTACGCCGGCGCCCGACGCCGACTATCGCCCCCTGGGCGATTTCCGCGGGTCGGGCAAGACGATCGTCGTGTTCGCCGCCGAGAGCGAGTTCGACCCGGGAGTCATCCGCAGCAACACCTTCCCGCTCGAGTGGCCGCCACGCTCCGGCCGCATGCAGGAGTTCCCCGAGGTGGACGACGCCCGCTGGTTCCCGATCGACGAGGCCCGGCGGAAGCTGACGAAGGCGCAGCGGCCCATTCTGGACGCGCTGCTCGCACACCTCGCGGAGGACGCCGAAATTCACTAGCGCGCACGGCGTCCCGCGCCCGTATGGTTGGCCCCACGAGGGCGTGACCCGCAAGGAGGCAACCGTGGCGAAGACCAAGGCCGAGAAGGCCGCCGAGCACGCACTGGACACCGCACGCGTCGCGGTCGGCGAAGCGGAGAAGGCGGTCAAGAAGCTCGACAAGAAGACCAGGCGGCAGGCCGAGGACCTTCACGATCGGCTCGCGCAGGCCGCGAAGGACGCCAGGAAGGCGGTCCGGCGCACGAAGAAGACCGCGGAGGAGGCACGCGCGTCCGCGAAGTCGGTGGCCGAGCATGTCGCCGCTCCGGCATCCGACACCGGCATCCCCACCTTCCGCGAGCTTCGGGACCGTGCGAAAGGTCGCGGAATCCAGGGCTACTCCCGCATGAACAAGGCCCAGTTGCTCCACGCGCTCGGCGAGGGCTGACGCGGCCGCCACGGTCGCCGTTCACCGGCGCTTAACCCGCCGCCCGTAGCGTGCCGTCGTGCCCGACGCCACAGAATCGCAGGCCTCCGCCCGGCAGGCGGCGCCCGACCCGCAGCCGGTTCCGACAACGCTCTCGGGGCTTCTGCTGCGCAGCGATGCGGCGCCGTCCGCCCGGACGCTGATCGACATCCTGACCGAGTCCGCGCGGCGCTATCCCGACGCGTCGGCTCTGGAGGATGCGGCGGGCGCCC